>Ga0114919_10002270_pt1 | contig 15520 bp, 14 predicted proteins | sample BlataG_FD_88682 | JGI IMG/M metagenome (GOLD analysis project Ga0114919, IMG submission 88682) | Deep subsurface microbial communities from Black Sea to uncover new lineages of life (NeLLi) - Black_00105 metaG | ecosystem: Environmental > Aquatic > Marine > Oceanic > Sediment | place: Atlantic... | reverse complement strand
TATTTAACCGGGGTTCAAAAAACAAAAACGAAACGCGCAATTTCAACCCCGTCCCCCTTTTCACTATTATTTCCGGCAACGTCCTCAATACAGTTAGTCAAAATGTTGAGAAAGGGAAAATGTTTCTTGACAGAAATGAAGATTTGAAAGTAAAATTATTAATAATCTAATTGCCAAACAAGTCGTTACTTAAGCAGGAATTTTTTTAAATCGGTTTAAAAAATCAGATTCGGGCAACAGCTCGTCAAAACACAACCCTCGATCTTTTTTCAAAGATTTGGGATGAGGAAATTAATTATGTCGACAAAATCGATGACATATGAGGAACAACTGGATTATGAAATAAAAAAGTTGCCTGGAGAGTATTTGCCTAACCTTCTTCAGATTGTCCGTCTATTCCGCGAGAGCGTAACGTTAAAGCCTGCTGAGGATAGCTTTCGCCAGGGATGGAAAGAATCGATGGCGGGCGAAACTCGTCCTGTGTCAGAATTATGGAATGGTATTAATGCCGACTGATTCGCCCCAATCTATTTATGTTGAGTACACTCCAGAATTTAAGCGCAGCTTGCGAAAGCTGGCCAGAAAGTATCGCACTATTCGAACCGATGTTAAACCAGTCATTAAGCAGCTACAGACAGGTGATCTCATTGGAGATCAGATTACGGGAATGAGGGGCTATACCCTTTTCAAGTCGAGAGTGAAAAATAGTGACATTCAAAAAGGCAAGCGTTCGGGTTATCGACTGATTTACTGGCTCAGAACTTCGAAAGATATCATTCTTGTCACCATCTATTCTAAACTTGATCAGGGAGACATCTCAACGAAAGAGATACGGCGAATTATAAAACAATTCCAGAATTTGTGAAAAATTGCCCGAAACTCGTACCCAGTTTCCATTTTCCAGCAACCTTGAACCCTAAACCTTATTTATCTCTGTGCTCTGCGACTCAAGCGCCCCCTATATTACACAAACAAGCTATAAGAAAATAAAGTTATTTACTTATTTATGGACGTCCCGCAAGTCCCTGGGGCCTGCCCCGTTCAATTCTTCGCAGAAGACGAGCGAAGCGAATTTAACTGGGGCGGTTACCCAGTTCAATCTTTACCCAGTTGAATCTTCTTTACCTATTCAACCGGGGCCGGAGGGCTATTTAACCAGGGTTCAAAAACAAAAACGAAACGCGCAATTTCAACCCCGTCCCCCTTTTCATTGAGGAAATATGAATGAAAAATTATTTTAAAGACAAACGAGTTCTTGTTACCGGTGCATGCGGAACTATCGGAAAAGAATTGGTACGCCAGCTTTTAGAGGATTATAAGGTTAAAGAACTTGTTGGGATTGACAACAATGAAAGTGAACTTTTCTTTTTAGAGCATAAATTTTCAAAGTACTCTAATACAAGCTTTTTTCTGGCTGACGTGCGCGATCGTAATAAATTAAGTCGAAAGATGAAATACATTAACGTGGTATTTCATACAGCGGCATTCAAGCATGTCATCCTTTGTGAGAAGTCTCCCTTTGAGGCCGTCCAGACAAATATTATCGGTGTTCAAAATGTAATTGCCGCGGCGATTGAAAATAATGTGGAAAGAGTAATTTTCACCAGTTCAGATAAAGCTGTTAATCCCACAAATGTAATGGGGACTTCCAAACTTATGGGAGAACGGCTTATGACGGCTGCTAATAGTAATATGAGGGGAACAGGTCCCATTTTTTCTTCGACTCGTTTTGGAAATGTTTTAGGATCCAGGGGCTCCGTTATCCCGATATTTCGTGAGCAAATTCGACAGGGGGGACCAATAACGTTAACTGATCCTGAGATGACCCGTTTTATTATGAGCATAAAAGAAGCTGTCCAATTGGTAATTGATTCATCGTTCCAGATCTGCGGAGGGGAAGTATTTATCACAAAAATGCCTGTGATTAGAATTAAAGATCTGGCTGAAGTTATGATACAGGAATTGGCCGCCGATTATGGTTACCATCCTGATGATATTATAATAGAAAATATCGGTGTTAAAGCTGGTGAGAAAATGTATGAAGAGCTGATGAATATAGAGGAAACCCGCAGAGCCTGGGAACTTTCGCGTTATTTTGCGGTACTCCCTGCTTTTAGAGGGCTTTATCGTGACATTTCCTATGAATATCCTGATATTTTATCACAATCCGTCACAAATCCTTATCATTCGGGAAATGAAACTCCACTAACCAAAACGAAGCTAATTTCATTTCTAAAAGACAATGATTTGTTACATGAGGACCCAACTGAACACAAACATCCGGAAGAACGATATTGGCCATAAGAGTGAGGATTAGAGGATTAAGGAAATTATCACGAATCGTATATCACTCATTGGCACTTTCTAACATTCTTAACGATTCTAACGTTCTTAACTATCCAAACGGTATTGAATATGAAAATATTAATTTTAGGCGGTGACGGATATCTTGGTTGGCCGACTGCCATGTTCTTCTCCAATAGAGGCTACGATGTAACGGTAGTGGATAATTATTTTCGCCGAAACGCCTGTACTGAACTCGATGTGGGAATGCTCTACCCTGTTCCGACGCTGGTTGAAAGGGCCAAGATCTGGCATGAACTCACAGGCAATGAGATCAAGGTGGTTATCGGAGACCTGACCGATCCCGAGGTCATGAGATCTTTGTTTACAGGTATCGTGGAATACTCCTGGGCTTTGGACCGGGGATTTGCCGGCATACCTGAAACTGTTATTCATTACGCTGAACAACCCTCAGCGCCGTATTCTATGATCAACTACAAATATGCAAACATCACGATAAAAAACAATCTTTTGGTAACCAATAATCTAATGTTTGCCTTGAGGGATTTTTCCCGGGATACTCATGTAATTCATATCGGGACCATGGGCGAGTATGGTACACCTAATATCGATATTGAAGAGGGATGGCTTGAGATCGAACACAAAGGTAGAAAGGACAAATTTCTTTTTCCTCGCCAGGCCAGTTCGTTATACCACACCACCAAAGTTATGGACACCGACCTGATGTGGTTTGGGGTTCGGATGTGGGGCTTGGGCATAACCGATCTCATGCAGGGACCGGTGTACGGTATGGAAACAAAGGATTCAGTGATCGATAAGCAACTCCGAACTCTATTTAATTATGACGAGATATTTGGAACTATTTTAAATCGATTCATCGTACAGGCCGTTGTGGATTATCCGCTTACGGTCTATGGCAAAGGGGGGCAGACCCGGGGTTACTTGAACATTAACGATACGTTACAATGTATTCATATGGCTGAAAAAACCCCTGCCCAAAAAGGAGAACTTCGTATTTTCAACCAGATCATGGAAACCTTCAGTGCTAACGATTTGGCGGATAAGGTGCAGCGTGTTGGAAAAAAAATGGGTTATGATGTAAAAATAAATCACATTGAAAATCCACGAAAGGAAGCAGAAGAACATTATTACAATCCCACCTATCAGGGACTCATCGAAATCGGGGTAGAGCCCAATTATCTGACCGATGAAGTCCTGGCAGGTATGCTCCAAGTGGCCGAAGAGTACAAAAGCAATATCCGTAAAGATGTCATCTTCAAAGGAATTAAGTGGTAACAACTCTATCTCTCACAGAGCACACAAAGATCACAGAGATTTTATATGAATTTCTGAGTGGGAAATTCATATAAATTGTCATTCTGCTTTCGCAGAAAAATATTATGTAAAATGGATTCCCGCAGGGATGTAATTTTTTATTTTCCGCCCCTTCAGCGGAAAATAAAAGGATATAAAGACTCAGTGCACTTTGCGAACTCTGCGAGACACCAAAAAAATAGAATGGACATTAATCACCTTTCATCCCTGATCATAAAAGCTGCCATTAAAGTTCATAAAGAGCTTGGCCCCGGTTTGCTGGAGAGTGTGTATCAGCGATGCATGGTAATAGAGCTTGAAAATACGGTCTTAAGGGTCCAATCCGAAGTGCCTGTCCCCATATTTTATCAGGATAAAAAAATTCATGATGATGGTTTCAGAATAGATCTATTGGTAGATGACACGATTGTGGTTGAGCTAAAATCGGTGGAACAGGTAAGGGATGTGCATAAGAAACAGCTTCTAACTTATCTGAAATTAGCAAACAAACCCCTTGGACTATTGATAAATTTCAACGAGGTGTTGTTGAAAGACGGTATTACCAGGATAATCAATACTCCAAAAGATTAGTTTCTCACAGAGGACACAGAGGACACAGAGGACACAGAAATAAAAGAGGATTTGCCTTTGAGAACTCTGTGATCTCTGTGAGAGATTATATTTTATGAATACACACTCCTCTTCAAAACCCACACGTTGGCTCATCACCGGCGGTTGTGGCTTTATCGGCACAAGCCTGATTAAATATTTATTAAAAGAAAATCCTAAAATAAATATACGAGTTTTGGATAATCTTTCTGTTGGAACAAAAGATGATCTTTTATCAGTTTGTGATTTTTATGAATTCGAGCCTTCCGCTCTCAACTCAGTATCGCCAAAGACTCCACCTTCACATGTAGAACTTATCGTTGGCGATATCATTAATTATAAAACTTGCTTAGCATGCTGCTGTGAAGGTGTTAATGTTATTGTTCATCTTGCGGCGAATACAGGCGTTGGGCCTTCTGTTGAAAATCCACGGAAGGATATGGAAGCGAACGTAGTCGGGACATTCAATATGTTAGAGGCAGCAAGGATAAATGATGTAAAACGATTTATATTTGCCTCATCAGGCGCTCCTATTGGTGAATGCGAGCCACCCATACACGAAGAGATGGCTCCTCACCCTGTTTCGCCCTATGGTGCTAGCAAATTGGCTGGAGAAGGCTATTGTTCTGCGTATTACCGCACCTTTGGAATTAAGACGGTGTCACTGCGTTTTGGGAATGTATATGGACCTGGGTCGAAGCACAAGAGCAGCGTAATTGCAAAGTTCATCAAGCAGGCGCTCAATGGTGAAACCCTTGAGATCTATGGTGACGGGAATCAGACACGAGACTTCATATTCATCGATGACCTTATTAATGCCATTATGCTATCTGTAAAGGCAGATGTGGGTGGAGAGGTTTTCCAGATTGCTACTTACCGAGAAACGACGGTTAGCGAGGTTGCAACAGCAATCAAGGAACTGGTAGAAACGGCTACCGGGAATGTTGTTCAAATCGTTTACGGTAGTCCGAGGCTTGGTGATGTTAGGCAAAATTATTCGGATATCACCAAGGCCAAGCGGCATCTTGATTTCGGTCCCCAGTATGATCTCAAGCAGGGGCTTGAGGAAACCTTGCAGTACTTTTTGGCTCAGCAGAATGGCCTTTAATTCAGACTGATGATCATAGCGGTCAAACGATACTCTTGCCAAAACAGCAAGCTTCACGCACTTTCATAGTTCGCCATTCACCATATCATTTTTAATAGTTTTGACAATATATAAACCAAAAAATAGAAGGGAATTCGAAAGATCAAACATCGTCACTATGCCGTTGGCGGAGAAAAAGTCAAATGCCGGGGTGCTCCTGGATTTCCCTCAGGCAGGGGTAATTTCATACCGAAACAGGATTTTTAAAAAGGTCTTCAAGCGACTCTCTAGTTTTTAAAAATGCAATTTGTACCCCTTTGAATAATGCAGATTTATATCTTTAAACAGGAGAATGACTTGGAGAAATACATATGGAAATAATAAATGAACTAAAAACGTCGATTCCTGAACCGGTCAAGACAATTCTGCGTTCAGTAAGAAACATATTAATGAAAAAGTACTCTTCTGAACTGGCTTTTTGGAAGGGCAGGTATAAAGCCGAAAAAGGGGTATTTAAGAACTCTCAATATCGGCGGTTGATGCTTGCAATGGCCCAAGAACACAACGATGAGTTTCTTAGAGGAAAAATCGTCGCTGACTTCGGCTGTGGTCCTAAGGTCAGTTTGGTTTGGGCAAGGTCGGCTTCTTTGCGGATCGGTATTGATGTGCTTGCAGATTTGTATTCCGATGAATTTACAGAAAATATCATTTCTCACGGAATGATATATTTGAAATGCAGTGAAAAAGTTATTCCGCTGCCATCGGAGTTTGTTGATGTAATGTTTACTCTGAATGCCATGGACCATGTTAATTCCTTTTCCGATATGTGCAGTGAGATCATCAGGGTTTTGAAACCCGGCGGAGAATTCATAGGAAGCTTTGCCTTAGAAGAACCTGCTACCCCGTGCGAACCCCAAAAACTCAATGAAGAAATAATCAGGGAAAATCTGTTAAACAGCTTTCAGGTTCAATCTTTCCGCGTGACAAATCAGGGCCCCAAAGGAGATGAATATGCTCCGTTCTTCCAGGATCATCTTCACTATGACCAAGGCAATAAGGGATTTCTGTGGGTAAGGGGCAAGAAAAAGAGCGCATAATGCGTCCATATCAGAACCCCATTTTTATCGTCGGGCAAGGCAACTCGGGAACGAGCCTCCTCAATAACATTGTCGAGCGCCACACAGAGGTGTTTGCCGCCAAAGAGACCTGGTTTTTTGTCAATCGACATAGCTTTCCAAAACTCTTTGGAAATTTGTCAGACCCTTCAGGTCTTGAAAGCTTTGTCTGCTATCTTTCCACTCTGTTTAGCAACAGAAGAACCGGCTGGGCCGAAGATATTGAGATGGCAAAGAATGACCAAAACTGCGCTCGGCACAAGGGTTGTCTGTCTTTTGTCAAAAATTATATAGATAACAACAACATATGTGCAACACATGATCGGATCTTTGGCCTTGTCTTTTCCTTTTTTGCCGCTGAGATAGGGAAAAGGAGGTGGGTTGAGTCTACACCTGTTCATCTTTTCTATTACGAAGAGATCATTGAAGCCTTTCCCGACGCATTTTTCATTAATGTTGTGCGGAACCCCTTTGCCGTGGTTGCTTCAGGCAAGGTTAGAAGTTCAAAAAGGGTTGATCGTGAGAAGTGGCCGTTTGAACCTGTATTACGCACATTTGCCTGGAAAAAATCGATTTGCATGGGGGCAAGGCTTGAAAACCGTTACCCAAAACGATTTCATACCATTACATATGAAGACCTGATATCTCATCCCGAACAGACTGTAAGAAGCGTTTGTAGCCAGGTTGGGCTTGAATTCGAAAGTCAGATGCTTGAAATAGCAGTTGTTAATGCAGCGGACCCGGAGTACCAAGGAAAACAAGGCTTTCTCTCAGATCGCTTGGAACGGTGGCGGACGGTTCTTTCCCCTGAAGAGATCGCCATTGTCAAGCTGATGACAAGCAGTGAACGCAACTGTTTTAACTATGCTTCGCCGCAATATCACGGCACAGGCGCTATCCGGTATTTGTCTATACTTTTCAGGTTTTTTGCAAAAGGACCCCGGATCGTGCTTGGTAAGCTACAAAACGCTCGAATAACGAGCCTTCGAGATTTTGTCGTGTTTCTAAGGAAAAGGGGCTAAGGGTTATCTGTAATGAAGGAAGCCTTAAAATACATCGGAGAGGTTCTTTTAGGTGCAACTCTTTGTCCAACCGGACTTGTCAAGCACATACCACGCAGACACGCAAAAACAACCGTCTCAATCCTCTATTACCATGAAGTGGGTCCCCCTGACATACTGCCGGGTTTATATGTTGAATTGCGGTTCTTTAATCGTCAAATGGACTATTTGCGAAGACATGAGAACGTCATTCACATGCATCATGCCTTAGCTCTGCTGACGCAAAATGTCAATGGAACCTCAAACAACGTTGTCGTGACGTTTGACGGAGGATACCGGGGGTTATACGATTTTGCGTATTCTGTGCTAAGACGGAATAAAATTCCTGCCATTGCATACCTGGTTACCGGTGCTATTGATGGGAAGCTTTCTTGGGACAGGATTCTGTATTATCAGCTCCTATTCACGAATAAGAGGTCTTTTGTTCCATTCTGGCGAAATGATCCAATAAAGGTTTCTCTTGTCACAGTTCAAGACAGGAAGCTTGCCTACAGAAAGATGCTACAGGAATTCAGCCGGATACCGTCGGGCGAACTATCAGATATCCTTGCCAAGCTGGAGGAGATTTTAAAGATTTCATCAGATGGACTTACAAAGAAACTTTTCTTGAGCTGGGATATGGTCAGAGAGCTTGACAGATCAGGCCTCGTTACATTTGGATCACATACAGTAACACATACTAAGCTTACCAGTTTATCGGACGACGAAGCATGGTATGAGTTGACAGAGTCCAAAAAAAGGATCGAACATGAAGTGGGGCATCCTATTGACTCATTCTGCTATCCTGACGGTTTTTTTTCAGAACGAATAATGGATATGGCACGTGCAGCAGGGTACACCTCCGCTCTGGTACTGCGTGATCTAAACGGACTCGGCGGCCTAAATTATCCATCCACAAACCCAATGGCACTTCGAAGAATCTTTGTGAACAACCAGCCCTTGACATCTGTCTTTGTTCTTCGTGCGTCTGGAGCGTTAGACGGATTTGCCAATATTGGAAGGCGGTTGAAGAGAGCGAGGTCGTAATGGACTCTGGCAGCCTCAAGAACCGTTATGCGAAATCAGCGAAGCTATAGGCAATGACCGACGTGTGCCACCTTAAGGATAGAGCCGACACTGACCCAACAGAAGAGTTTTCACTGCATCGAGTTTTGAAACAGGCGGGCCTTCAGGGGACCGGTACGTATTTAGGAAAGGGGCTTGTGTTTGCCTATACGGTTGTCCTTGCACGGGTCCTTGATCCCACCGAGGTTGGATTATATTTTCTTGGGATCGCTCTTGTCGAGGTTTTGGCCATTGTCTCTCTTGTGGGGCTTGGTCCCGGTACTGTGCGTTACGTATCGCTCTATTTGGAACGAGATGATTCAGCATCGGTAACAGGCACAATATATACCTGCCTTATCATGGCTTTTTGTGTGGCGATTGCCGTAAGTCTGGCCACATGGATTTTTGCCGAACAAATAGCGACAGCGGTTGATGATGATGCCTTGGTTGAGGTGATTCGCGTGCTGGTTTATGGCATACCTTTCCTTGTACTGGCTCAGGTGTTTGTTGCCACTTCCAGAGCCTACAATACCATGATCTATGCCGTGTGCGCAGATGACCTCGGTCTTCCTTTATCAAGGCTTTTATTCGGCATAGGTTTGTTCGCAACCCTTGATAGTAATCTATATGCCGCCTGTATCGCCCATGTCTTGTCCGGATTCTTTTCGTTTGCTCTTGGATTGGGTTTTGCCCAAAAGCTGAGCAAATTCTTGGCCCCGAAGGAAACGCCTGTCTTGCGTTTCAAAGAGATCTTAAATTTTTCTCTTCCAATGAGCTTTTCCTCGAGCATCAATATCCTGATGCGTAAAGCCGACACCTTCATAATAGGGCTGTTCAGACCGTCGGCGGACGTCGGTCTATACAATATCGCAAACAGGGTGATTTTTTTTGCGGAGGTGCCTTTCTTTGCATTGCGGCACGTATTCCAGCCTTTGGTGATAAGTCTTCAGGAAAAGGGGCTCAACAAAGAACTGGGGCGACTCCTGAAAAAGACAACCCTATTGGCTCTCTCAATCACATTGCCTCTGTTTTCACTGATGGTTTTCTTCCCAAATCAGGTACTCCTTGTCTTTGGGAACGAATATACGGCAGGATTCTTGTGTCTCTCCATCCTGTCAGGTGCTCATCTCATGAATGCAAGCACCATACTCCCCAGTGCTGTGATTTACATGTCGGGGAGACCACAGCTGGCATTAATCAATACATCTACCTCCTTTATCGTAAGCATGGTGATGAACTTGATTCTGGTCCCGGTCTATGGAATCATCGGTGCCGCCTTGAGCGCTACCATATCATTCTTCTTCCTTTTTTTATTGAGGATTGTAGAGCTTCGTCATTTTCATGGCATTCATCCGTTTTCAGTAGGATCTTTTGTATGTCTGAGCATATGTGTTTGCATATTCCTGCCTGCCTCTTTTGCTGCGGGACTCTCATCCTCTTTTTTCGTACAGTATCTGACAGCGATTCTTTGCTGTTTTGCCGCGTTATCGGCACAGCTCTATTGGCTGACTGCTTTTCAGGGGTTCGATCTGCGTCGCTTAATTTCAGTATAAGAGCTTTCAAGAGTCCTCATCTTGTTATATTACATCGGGTATAAGCTTCGAAGCCGAGGCTCAACCTTTTAAAAAACTATCTTTTTTCGAATGCAGAATAACGATATCATGAACGACGCCATCATGCTTTCAAACCATTCATCACAGAAGTGAATACCCCTTCTCACTGCTTTATTCAAACTGGCGAAGCGGTTTTGGAACGTAAATTTGTAATACGAATCGGGCTCCTGTTTCTACTGCATCCTGTCTTTTGGATACTTGGCCTGGACCAATTCATATGGTTGGCAATACTTCCTTTGGTTTACTTACACGATCTTCTACACGGCAAAATCAATGCCGGTTGGTCGAGACTCCCGTGGTTCTTTCTGATCGTGATGCTCATATCCTCCATAGCCATAGCCCTTGAACCTGAACCATACTTCTATCTTCCTCTATTCGCGTACAAGTTCCTATCCACGCTTTCGGCTGTTATTCTCTTTACACTAATCACAACACGTGTACGCAGCTTTGAAGATATCGAACTTTTGGCAATGTTTCTTGCAATCGGCGTTTCAATCTCTGCCGTGTTAGGCCTGACTGCAAGGCTGATCGGTTTTGACAAGCAGTTCACGCTTCTTTCATACTATATTCTTCCGGGCTCTTTGAAGTCCCGGGGATTCTTTTTGGACATTTTCAACCGTTCACTTGCAGGACGAACAATCATCTGGGGGACAGAGATACTCAGACCCTTTGGGTTGTTTAAATACGCAAACACGTTAGCGGGCGCCCTTGTCTTGACAATTCCTATTCAGGCATATTTTGCGACACGCAAAAAGCGACTGTTTTGGGTCCCGATTTTGCTGATTTCTCTACTCACCTTGGTATTGACCACGAGTCGGGGTGGAATATGTGCCTTCTGTTGCGGTTTGCTTGCTGCTATATGTATTCAGTTCAGGCGGAGTCCCATTGCATGGATAGCGGGACTCATTGGAATCGGGGTGGTGGCATTGGTATTTCTGGGGGGTTTCGGTACACGCGATACCATTTCGGTTTTCTCACGGGGATTGGATCAGGTAGGACAGGTCAGAACCACTGTAGGTCGAGAAAAAATTTACGATGTTAGCATTGCCCAAATAAAGGAACGCCCGTTGTTAGGATGGGGAACAAACAGAAAATTTCCCCATCAGCGGTTTCGAGTTCGATATCCTTACGCCGGTACACACAGCAATTACTTATCCCTTATGTACAAACAGGGCCTCGTGGGGCTTGGCTTAATGCTCTTTTTTTGGGGTAAACTTTTTGTGAGCGGTTTAAGACTTTCCACCCCTTTGGTAGATCGTGGTTGCAGGATTATGGGATTCGCGCTTATCTTTTCACTTGTGGGAAACCTCGCTCATATGGCGATATTAGATACGATGGACGACAATTACCTGTTCTCTCTTTCCTGGGCCGTTTGGGCACTCATTCCATGCGCTCAAAATGCTTGCAGATCTCGAACCTATTCAGGGAGTGCGAAATCGGCAATTAAATCCATAAACCAATGACTCACATACACATCGAATACAGAGAGTATACACTACGAAGAACACCATGGTCATAAAGAGTCCATTGTGCTAAGAAGTGAATTGCTTATTCTGTGTTTTTTGTTATTATACGTTCAGTTCCTGAAACAACCTGTTTTTAAACGCTTTTCGTTCTGTCATAGTTAAATAGCTTAGGTATGGAAATGAAAAGACCAACCCCCATTCATATACTTTTACCCGAAGAGATACCCATTCAAAACAAAGGAGAGGCAGCCATTTTTTACGGCATGATAGAATCATTTGCTGCTCTGGGCGACTTTCGCCTGATAAATATCAGCAAATATCCGGAAGATATGGGATACAGCGGAACCAACGTACGCGCGGTTAACTATCCGCTCATTCATATGGAAAACGGTCTTGTACGCGCCCTTTTCGATGTCGTTATCGTTCTGTGGGTCGGATGCCTTGAAAGAATTCTCGGCAAGAAACTGGCATTAATGTTCTGCCGATCTTCAATTTGGAAGGACTTCATACGCAGTGAGCTTGTGCTGCTCGGCCATGACAACGTGTTTTGCCCTACCATCAGGCCCCGAAATATTCCTATAGCCCTCTATACAAAACTTTCCGGCAAAAAACTCATTTGTTATGGTGCAAGCCTTGGACCGTTTAAAGGGGGAAGATTGGAACGGTTGATATGCAAAACCGTCTTGCGCTGCTTTGATCTCATTACTCTGCGCGATGAATATTCGCTGGAAGAAATCAAAAAGCTTAATGCGAAAATAATTCGGCCATCAGTAACGGCGGACCTGGCCTTTCTCATGAAGCCAATGGCAACCGCTGAAATGGTCAGTCTGCTGGAAAAATCAGGGCATAAAGGAATCTTTGACAGGCCTATAGTCGGGATAACTGCAACGAGATTTCTGGCTGAAAGGATTGAACGCTATGAAGGAAAGAGATGCAAAGGCTTTGATGGAAAGTACGAAGTCTACTGCCGTGTCTTAGCTGACTGCGCTTCACACCTAATTGATAGATACGAAGTCAATGTGGCACTTATCGCACATGTTGTCGGGCCTAGCAATTGGGCTGATGACCGGAGCGTAAACAACGATATTGCCACATTGGTGCAAAACAAGGAGCATTTGTTTGTTATTAACGAGGACCTCCCTGTAGATGCCCTGAAATCTTTGATTGGATGCCTTTCGCTTTTAATCGGTTCTCGGACCCATTCCATGATTGGGGCACTGTCTCAGTGTATACCTGTAGTCGCTATCACTGACCGTGCAAGGTTTAAGACAAACGGATTATTTGAAGAGCTTCATATCTCTGATTGCTTGTACTTTATTGAAGATTTAGCAAATGCTGAGTTTTTGGGTAAGGTAGCCGATACGTGGGTACGACGTGAGAAACTAGCCCGGGTATTGCGAACTCAAATTCCGATATATATTCGCAAGGCGGAACAGAACTCGGCACTACTCTCGTTGTGCCGAGAACCGGAGAGATGAAGTATTCACCTTGATTTTTTACTAACCAACAGGTGAAGGAGAATGACTTTCTGATGCACTTTATCAATAGAGGCAAAGCGACACGCTTTTTTCCACCTGAAACAAGCGAGTTTTTCTGCGAAAAAACTGGCATCCGGATTTTGCAGATAACAAACTATCCAGCTAATCATCATAATCTATATTTAAACAAGTCGTCATTTACCCCTGATGGTGAATTCATAATATTCCTGTCAAATCGAAATGGTCCTGCGAATTTGTTCTGCTGTAGGTTGGGAGACGGCACTATTTTTCAGCTTACTTTTCATAGCAACAGTGTTCGGCTATTTTCTGCGATTATAACACGCACAGGAGAAAATCTATATTATGTAGTTGACAATCAGATCAGAAGAATAGATTTGCTTACGGGTACCAATGATATGTTTATAGAACTGCCGGATAGCGAGAGGCCAAGTGCACTATACCTGACTGAAGATGACCGTTTTCTCGTTACCAGGATAGAGTCCGCTGATATAAACCCGATAGGAAGTATGACAGGCACTGCCCTCGCAAGCTTTAAACGAATACGGCAGACTGTAAAGCGATTCCAAAAGAAGCCATCGCGTATTGTCAGAATTAATACCCATTCCGCTTTGTGCGAGACAGTTCACGAGACCCGTGATCGAATCGGCATTGTCCTGCCGTCGCCAAATGGCCAGAAATTAGCCTACTTAGCTTATGAAAGCCAGTTGTGGAGTCTTGACATGCATCGCGGGGATCCCTCGTTGATATACGATTCAAAGAATAGGCACTTGGTGGTACACCCCTGTTGGTTGACTGATGACGAACTTGTATTTGCAGAATGGCCCAATGCTATCAAAACCGTTTCTTTATCGGGGAAGGTCCGGACGCTTACAGATTTCGAGGCACTACATCTGTCTCACATGCCTGACATACCCTGCATCGCATGTGATTCAGCAGCTATGGATGCCGGAATTTATTTGATTTCCAAGAGCACGGGCGCTGCAAAGCTCGTTTGTATTCCGAAAAGCGATTTGGGTGGGCACTGGCACTGGAAGTCTTATTTGCGTCATAGGTTATTTCCTTTTTCAGGATCTTTTTGGGTGGGTAATGAGTGGTTCCATCCACATCCCTCTTGGAGTTGGTGTGGAACGATGCTATCTTTCAACTCCACCATGCACAATGCGTATTCACAGGTGTTCGTCGTCTCTTTAGAAAAGCTTCTATCTTCATTTATGAGTCGATATCGAGATTTGTGAGGAATAGAAGCATGCTATCCACATGCCTCAAAAGCATATGTTTCCATGGAAAGAGCACCGGATTTATTCGATGAAAAAGGCGAATCAAGAGAGAAGAAATGGGTGATATAGAGATCCAAGAGAAGAAATGGGTGGCAATTTTTGGGGAAAATACTTTACTGAGAGACGCTCTATCAATTTTATGAAAAATTTAAGGCTTTCGTCAGCTCACCGAATAAAAAACATCCACTTTTTCCGGAGGCGACCCTCCATGCCACAGGTAAAACTCCTCTCGATAATCACCTGTGCTACTTTGCTTTTGGTTGTTTGTACGAAGAACAGCCTGGGGAAATATCAGGAACAAGATGCGGACTATTTTTCTTTTAACATAAATGAACCGTTGTTGGGACCTCTATCCACTGTTTTACATCAGAACCGTAATAAACCAGCTGGACGGCATGGGTTCATTCAATCAAAGAGTGGACATTTCACTTTTGAAGATGGAACTCAAGCCCGCTTTTGGGGTGTGAATCTCAATTTTGGAGCATGCTTTCCGAATCACGCCGACGCCAAAAAGATTGCAAAACTTTTGGCATCCTTGGGTATTAACATTGTGCGTTTTCATTCTATGGATCGCTGGATGGAACCCAATGGTATTTTAGATAAAAATGGTCATCTGAGTCAAACCCAGATGGATAAGTTAGATTATTTTATCTACATGCTCAAACAAGAAGGTATCTATGTGTGCATGAATTTGTTGGTTACCAGGAATTTCGAAAAAACAAATGGTATTGTTGAAATCAAAGACATGCCGCTCGGGGGCAAACCTGCAAATTTGTTTGATCCAACATTGATTGATCTTCAAAAAAAATATGCTAAGAAAATATTTACTCATAAAAATTTTTATACAGGGCTTACTTATGCCAAAGATCCGACTATTGCTCTGGTGGAAATTGTAAATGAATGCTCAATTTTCCATTACTGGTATATGGGAATGCTAAACAAAAAAAACCTTCCTAATCGGCATCGTCCAATTGCTAAAAAATACCAACGCCAGTTAGACCCAATACAAGCGCAAATTAATTGCAAAAGAAGTAAAAAAGTACTCGAAATGCTCTAATAAACAGTGTATTATGAAAGTTAGTAGTCAAACATAAATACACAGAAAGGAGCATCTCGAGTGAAACGAAATAT
>Ga0114919_10002266_pt1 | contig 15528 bp, 7 predicted proteins | sample BlataG_FD_88682 | JGI IMG/M metagenome (GOLD analysis project Ga0114919, IMG submission 88682) | Deep subsurface microbial communities from Black Sea to uncover new lineages of life (NeLLi) - Black_00105 metaG | ecosystem: Environmental > Aquatic > Marine > Oceanic > Sediment | place: Atlantic... | reverse complement strand
GTCTGGCATGTTGATGCCGACGCGCCCGGCGCCAATACCGGCACGAACTGGGTAAATGCGTTCAACCATCTTCAGAGTGCTCTGGCCGTGGCCGCTCCGGGCGATAAGATAAAGGTAGCCGAAGGCACTTACAAGCCCGACCAGGGAGGCGGCCAAACACCCGGCGACCGAGCAGCCACGTTTAGCCTCATCAACGAAGTCGTTATTGAAGGCTGCTACGCCGGCTTTGGTGAGCCGGACCCCGATGCTCGTGATATCGAAGCTTACGGGACCATCCTCAGCGGCGACATCGGTACGCTGGGAAACAATTCCGACAACAGCCTCCATGTCGTCACCAGCAACTTCGATGACCACAACACAGTTCTGGACGGCTTCGCTATTACCGGCGGAAACGCCGAAGGGGGCTACCCGGACTATTTAGGCGGCGGAATGTACATAGATTATAGTTGTCCAATGGTAACAAACTGTTTATTTATCAACAATTCAGCAGGTGCTGGAGGTGGCCTCGCCGTTTGGCACGAGTGCAACCCGACCATTATCAACTGCATCTTTATCGCAAACTCAGCGACGGGAGCTGGCGGTGCGCTGTGCTTTCAACAGAGCGGCCCGACGCTGATTTCCTGCGTGATACTGGGCAACACCGCAGATAGTGGGGGTGGGGGGATGTGGACTTTGGATAACTACGACACCCCGAAGCTGACCAACTGCGTGTTCAGTGGCAACTCAACGATGTATATGGGAGGGGGAATATTCAACGCTGGTGTGGGAGGCAGCCCCAATCCCAATCCTCCCGTGCTGACCAACTGCACGTTCAATGATAATTCCGCTGCTCTATCAGGCGGTGGCCTATATAACAGAGACGGCAACGATGCTACTGTGAATAGCTGTATTTTCTGGAGCAACAGCGATGTTGATGGCACAGATGAGTCCGCTCAGATTCACACGTCCAGCTCGACGCCCGCGATTGATTATACCTGCGTACAAGGCTTGACCGGTGCATTGGGCGGCACGGGCAACATCGGTGACAATCCCTTGTTCGTGGATGCCGATGGACCCGATGACATAGTCGGCACTGAAGACGATGACGTGCACCTTTTAGAAGGCTCGCCCTGCATCGATACCGGCCATCCCGCATTAGAATACCAGGATATTGACGGCAGCCGCAACGACATGGGTGCTTACGGCGGGCCGTTCGGAGAAGTAACTGAACCGCCTTTATATACCGGAACCGGGTTTATCATTACCAATATCGGAGACCTTCCCACTACGGAGATAGGCCGGGACGCGAACGAGCCGAATGTGGGGCTGGCAAACGTCGACCCGGATGCAGCGGCGTTGTTTGGAGTTCCACAATACAAAGACTCCCCATTCGGCAGCACCATCAGGGTCCGAGGGCAGTTTGGACTTTATGATGATGTCCATTTTTATCAGATGATGCTGGCCAAATGGGATGATGGCAATGAACCCGCACCCCAGGATTACGTCGTCCTCGGAGAAGAGCTGGGCGGACAACCGCTGGGTAAGGTAAGATGGTATGTTGACCCCAATGGTTTCTGGAAGCATGAGTATGTAAGGATGGGGCCGGACCCTATCGACGGAAAGGATTATCTCTATAAATTGAATAGTCCGCTCGACGGGAGCATTTGGTCGAACCCCGATTTAAGGCTCAGGTGGAACACGAGAGTATGTGAAAACGGCAAATACACCCTCACCTATAAGGCATATCGCTGGGCCGACCCTTTTACGCTGGTGGAGGTGAGCCTGCCGCCGACCGACGGTTGGGACCATATTATCCTGCTCATTGATAACAACCCGGTTGAAGCTATAATCCACGACGTCAGGTACGACCCCAACGAAGGCAATCCCAACTACGACCCGTGCACTGACGGACTGATAGAGGAATGCGCTATCATTGGTCTTACCAACTCGAACGAGAACCTGCGATTTACCATAACCGCCTCGCACCCCACCGGCTATTTGAGACGCTTCCTGCTGGACACCGTCGCCGGCAAGAACGAGTACCGCGGTACTATCGCCGACGAATCGTATTCCCCGACGACGCCTCCTTACTGGGACGGTGTACATAGCGAGGAATTCAACTCCAAGGATGCACCACCGAGCCTGATGGAGTGGAAACGATGCGCGTATCAATTCCGCCTCCGAACATGGGGCCGTGCGAACGATGGTGACAACTATATTTATTATGATATATTCAGCGACCATTATTACCTGGACTTTGGTGGAACCACCTGTATGCGCGCCGACATCGACGGCAGCGGTACGGTTGATTTTAAAGACTAAGCTGAGCTGGCTGACAACTGGCTGCAAACCTGTGGACCATAACGCTGTTCGTGGATAATGTCGCGAGTCTGCATACGAAAAGGTAAAAAGGGCCGTGAGTGTTACGCTCGCGGCCTTTTTTCATTTCCGCATTTACACTGAGGATTCTTATTGCAAAGGAGCCAATAGTGAAGATAATGTCTACCTTGTCAGAGGCTTGTGGTTTGGCCCCCCAGAATGGCAAAATGTACCTGTGGAAAGGACTTAAAAATGAAGAAATTCATTTCTGTTACACTTTTCGCCGTGCTCTTATGTTTATCTTGTCTCCAGTGGCACGGGCTTCCAGCCCGTGAAAACACGGCCAAGATGGCCGTGCCGCAGGCTTACGAAAAAACAGTCACCGAATCTGCGCGGGATATTCCCGTAGCTTACGATTGTGACGTTGTAGTTGTCGGCGGTTCATCAGGCGGTGTGGCTGCCGCCGTCGAAGCAGCAAAGAAGGGGGCGAAGGTCTTTCTCGCGGCGTCACGACCATACCTTGGCGAAGACCTTTGCGGCACGTATCGGCTGTGGCTCGAGCCGGACGAAGAGCCGACATCATCGCTTGCCGGGAAGGTTTTTGCAGAGCCGCTGGCCTCGGCACGGATGGAAAAAGGAATTACTTTCACATACCAAGCCGACAAACCATCCGCAGGTGTTCATAAAGACACTGAGCCTCCATCACTACTTGCCGACGGCAAGTGGAACAGTGCCCCTTCACAAAGCGTTCAGTATAACGGCGACGTAACGATTACTGCTAAGCCGGGTAGAGACTATCGTCTAAGAAGGGTCCACGTTCTTGCCTATCAGCGAGACAACGATTTCGAAGTGAAAAGCGTGACCGTCTCAATTGGCAACGGCCAACAATACAGGCAGGTTGCAGTCATCAAAAATGAAATGCTCGGCAAAGGTTCATTTGAAGAGTCGGCGATTGACCTTTCGGCGCCGGTAACAGAGAAGGCACGCTATGTCAAGTTGCTCGTTAAGAAGAGCGCTGATGTCGATAGAATACTTTTAGGTGAGATTGTGATAGAGGCCGAACAGCCGCACGTTGAGCCAATCCAAAAGCCTCGCATACCTCCGACGCCGATGCAGGTCAAGCGAACACTCGATGAGGCGCTGCTCGAAGCTGATGTGCAGTTTCTGTTTGGCTGCTATGCGACGGACGTACTTCGTGATGGAGCGGGAGACCCCGCCGGCATCGTAATGGCCAACCGTTCCGGGAGACAGGCGGTAAAAGCTAAGGTCATCATCGATGCTACGCCGCGGGCGAGTGTAGCGCGAATGGCGGGCGCGTCCTTTCAGCCCTATCCCTCAGGGAAGCAGACCTTTAAGCACATCGCTGTCGGCGGCGAAGTCCCAACAGGCGAAGGCATCCGGGTACGAAGGATGCCCGCGCCGGTCAATGGACGACAGGCCGTCGAGTACACACTTGAGATTCCAATGAAGAACGGCTCATTCGCTTCCTTTGCCAAAGCCGAGCAGACTGCACGCGACAGAACCTGGAATTCGGGACAACTTGATTCATCAGACACGCTCTTCCAGGTGCCGCCCGACCCGATGAAAGGCAACAAAAGTCTGTCCGGTACCTGGCCCGGTGCGAAAAAGGTCAATCTCGATGCGTTCCGGCCAATGGGTATTAAACGTTTATACGTGCTTGGCGGCTGCGCGGATGTATCCCGCAGTACGGCCGAATCGCTGCTGCGGCCGCTGGAGCTGATGAGAGTCGGCAGCCGCATTGGCGCCGCGGCCGCTTCGCAGGCAAGGCGAACCGGCAAACTAAAGAACGTGGGATTATACGGCAAAGCAGCGGTGCCCGTGGCGTCAGGAGATGTGCGAGAGAATTTGAGCGGGATAATTCGAGGACAAAAAAAACTTGTGACAATCCCTGCGAACAAGCGGGCTGTGCCGGTGCTTGGGGAAGTAGATGTAGTCGTCATCGGCGGCGGCACAGGCGGAGCACCGGCAGGCATCGCCGCGGCACGCCAGGGAGCAAAAACGCTCGTCATCGAGTATCTTCACGGCCTCGGCGGAGTCGGTACCCTCGGCCTCATCAGCAAATACTATCACGGTTACCGCGTCGGTTTTACAACGGAAATCGACGAAGGCCTCGCAAGTTTCACAGACGATGGAAAAGGCAAGGCCGCATCGTGGAATCCCGAATTGAAAAGCCAGTGGTATCGGCGAGAGCTCCGCAAGGCAGGAGCCGATATATGGTTCGGCACGCTTGGCTGCGGCGCGTTCGTGGAAGATGGGCGAGTCAAAGGTGTCGTGGTCGCTACGCCACAGGGACGGGGCGTTGTACTGGCCAGGGCGGTCATTGATTCGACCGGAAATGCAGACATCGCCGCTGCTGCCGGTGCCATGTGCGCATATACAAACGGCTCCGGCGTTGCCGTCCAGGGTGCCGGGCTCCCGCCGCACAATATGGGAACAGGATACACTAATACCGATTGGACATTCATTGACGATGCGGATGTTATCGATACCTGGCGGGCTTTTGTCATTGCAAAGAAAAAGTACAGCCGAGCCTACGACCTGGGGCAGTTGATAGATACACGAGAACGGCGGCGGATTGTCGGTGACTTTATTATGTCGCCGCTTGATATCCTGAACGACCGTACCTGCCCCGATACCGTTGTGATAGCCAAAAGCGATTTCGACACGCACGGCTTTACGATACATCCGGCGTTTCTGCTCAAGCCCCCCGGAAGAAAGGACATTATTGTTAATGTCCCCTATCGCTGCCTGCTGCCGAACGGCCTCGATGGCATTCTTGTAACCGGGCTCGGCGTCAGCGCCCACCGCGATGCGATGCCCGTTATAAGAATGCAGGCCGACATTCAGAACCAGGGCTACGCGGCAGGCGTCGCGGCGGCAATGGTTACAAAAAGCGGCAAGGGACTGCGTGACATTGATATCAGGGCGCTTCAGAAACACCTCATCGAAAAAGGTAATCTGCCGGAGAGGGTCCTGACCGATAAGGACTCGTTTCCATTACCTAAAGAACAGATCGCCAGCGCTGTTGAGCGCGTTGTCAATGACTACGATGGGCTGGAGGTAGTACTCGCCCAGCCGCGGGATGCGATACCGCTTCTGCGAGATGCTTACAAAACTGCTGAGACAACAAAGGCCCAGCTTGCTTACGCACATATCCTCGGCATGTTGGGCGATGAGACGGGGGCGGAGATTTTGACAGATGTGGTGGAGTCCAGGGATTGGGACAAAGGCTGGAATTTCACGGGTATGGGTCAATACGGGGCGAGCATAAGCGAACTTGATAGTCTAATAATTGCTTTAGGTCGAACACGCGATAAGCAGGCACTGGCTCCTATTCTGGAAAAGGTCGAACAGCTTGATGACAAAAGTGAGTTTTCACATTGCCGTGCGGTAGCGATGGCGATTGAGACGCTGGGTGAACGTGCGGCAGCAAAGCCGCTTGCGCAACTTCTAAAAAAGCCCGGCGTAATGGGGCACGCTTTTACTGAAATCAAAGATGCGAGGCTGCGGACGCCGACCAGTCCTACGGACACGAAGACACGGAACCACTCGCTGCGTGAGCTGATTCTGGCGCGGGCCTTATATCGCTGCGGAGATTACAGGGGTCTTGGCAAAAAGATTCTAAAGGAATACGCGCGTGACCTTCGCGCCCATTACGCCCGCCACGCACAGGCAATACTCAAGATGAAAAAGTAAATATGGATTAAAACAAATTTAAGGAGATAGAGATGGCAGGAAAATACAGATTTTCGTTTGGGCCGTGGAATATCCACGAGGGGGCGGACCCGTTTGGGCCGCCGGTCAGGGACAGTATTGAATTCGGCAAAAAACTCAAGATGTATAAGAAGCTCGGCTTCGACGGCGTACAGTTTCACGATGACGATGCCGTGCCGGATATGGACAATCTCGGCCCCGAGCAGATAGTCAAAAAGGCAAAAGAGGTGCGCAGTATGCTTGAGAGCGAAGGTTTGGTCGCGGAATTTGTCGCTCCCCGGCTGTGGGAGGATGCGCGCACAATCGACGGAGCATATACGTCCAACGACCCGGCCTGCCGGCAGTATGCCAAGGACCGCAGTCGCCGGATGCTCGATATCGCCGATGCACTCGGCACGAAGCTGGTCGTCGTCTGGTATGCCCGAGAAGGGACATATATTCGCGAAGCAAAGGACAGCAAGATTGCGGTCGGTCAAATCGCAGAGGCGCTCAATGATATGCTCCACTACAATAAAGAAGTCAAGATTGCCATTGAGCCGAAGCCGAACGAGCCGATGGACCAAACCTACATTCCAACGACCGGCCACGCCGTTGCTATCGGCTATCTTACCGACTATCCCGAACGTGTCGGAGTCAACATCGAAACCGCTCACGTTATTTTAGCCGGCCTTGACCCTTCGGATGATATGGGCTTTGCACTTGCTTATAATAAGCTGTTCACGGTTCACCTCAACGACCAGAACGGACTGAAATTCGATGAGGACAAAGCCTTCGGCACCGTTGATTTGCGAAGGGCCTTCAACCAGGTGCGGATACTCGATGAGCACGACTATGGCAGCCACGGCCAGTTTGTCGGCCTCGATGTAAAAGCGATGCGAACGCAAAAGCAGCAGGTCGCCACAAAACATCTGGCAAACAGCAGGACAATCTTTCTGCGACTCGTTGAGCTTGTTCGAAGTCTTGATAAAAACAAGGTCGCCAAACTCATACAGCAGCGGGATTACGAAGAATTAGATATGTTGATAATCAACCATCTAATGGGCTTATAGATTCGTGTCTCTTTTTCTTGTCGATAGAAGGATTAGGTTTCGTATGCCGCCTGCGTCTCTGGCCGCGAGCCAGCGCTGCTCAAAGCCTTTCTCCTGGGCAATCTGGGCTATGGCCATCAGCACACGAAGGTGGTAATTACGCTGGTCCTGGCTGCCGGCCAGAACAAACATTATCTTAACCGGGTCGGGGGCGTGAGGAAAATCGATGCCGTCAACAGCTCGGACAAGTAAAATATCGAATTTGTTTTCGCCCTCAACTACTATGTGCGGTATGGCAAAGCCCGGCTGAATTACTGTCCCGCCCTCCGCTTCACGATGCAGAAATTTCTCGAAAAGGACGTATTCATTTATATCCAGTCTTTTGTCCAGGATTTCGGAAGCCTGCCGGAAAATATCTTCTGCGCTCTTTTTGCCCTGTACATCGAGGACTTCACATTCTCTTATAAGCTTATCGAATCTGTCCTCGATTATATCGTCGCGCTGCAATAAAACATCTCGAAGCTCATTTTCGAGGGTGACGGTTTTGAGCTCCTTGGCGGTAACTCGTTCTACAATATGCATCACTGCTGAGGCCCGGCTGACTCGTTTGGAAACATAAAGAAAGTACCAGCCTGTGCTCAAAACAACAAAAACCGCAGTAATAAGTAGTGGTACTTTCCCCATATCGACGATGAGAACGCTATAAACGATGATGGCAAAGATGTGGATATACGGATATAAAGGCGACCTGAATTTCGGGCGGTAGCTTTGTATCCGGCTCTCACGCATTATTATCACACTGGCGTTGACAAGAATAAAAAGGATTATCATCAGGGTCGAGGCCGTTTTTACCAGAGATTCGATATCAAGAAAAACAATCGCCGCAATCATAAAACCGCCTGTGAGCAGTATGCTGAAGTGAGGCGTTTTGAAGCGGCTGCTAACGCGGGCTAAAAGCGGTGGCAGGAGCTGGTCCCTGCTCATAGCAAGAGGTGAGCGTGACGCAGCAAGTATCCCGCCGTTTGCCGTGGTTACAAAAGCAGCTATCGCGGCGAGACTGAGCAGTACAAAACCCGGCCGACCCATAAATTTACTGGCCGCCAATGATATCGGCATCAGGTTGCCAATCAGTTCCTTGCCATCAACGACTCCTACTGTAATTACAATTACGCCAATATAAAACAGGGTTACAATAAACCAGGCTAATATCATCCCAAGCGGCAGATTTCTCCCGGGTTGTTTGACTTCTTCGGCAATGCTTGCGACTTTAGTCAGCCCGCCGAAACTTATGAAAACCAGTCCGGCTGTTGAAAGCACTGACGGCCAGCCTTTGTCGAGAAAGCCCGTATACCTGACAGCTTCGACGGCTCGGGAGCCGAAGATTACAAAGAAGGCAAGTATCACTAACAGCATCCCGACGAGCAAGACCTGAAATCTGCCTGTGTGTTTGACGCTTACAATATTCAGTGCCATAAAGACAAAGCAGCAAATTGCCGATATTGCTTTTGAATGCCACCCAACCATTTGCGTTTCAACTATTAGCTCGATGAGAACAGCCATTCCGACAACGGCAAAGGCACTCTTCAATGCTAATGAAAACCAGCCGGCCAGTCCCCCGAACAGGCCCCAAATCGGGCCTAAGCTCCGCTCGACAAAAAAATACGTTCCGCCGGCTCGCGGCATTGCCGTGGCTAATTCGGCCTTGCTGAGGACACTGGGAATCATCAAAAGCGATGCAAAAATATATGACAATATGACCGCAGGGCCCGCCTCGGCGAAAGCGATAGCAGGCAAAACAAACAGACCGGAGCTTATCATCGCACCAGCCGCCACGGAAAATACATCGAGGGAACCAAGTTGTTTCTTAAGCTGGGCCATCTTAAAACCTGCCTGTTATTGAAACAATTCCTTGCTCGTGCCTCGAATAAATAGCGTGCAAACCATAAAACGCCAAGCTACTTCTGCTCTTGTTCGCTATTATAGCACGAAGCTGCCGTTTTCAACAGCAATACCAATTTGTTGGACAAAGCCGGTTTTGTAGTGTATTATAGTGTGCAGATTCGGCTTACGAAAGTTGAATCGTGTTTTCACTGGAAAGATAGGTATGATGATTAGCAGGAGAAGGTTCCTCAGTTCGGTTGTGGGCGGGGCCGCAGCAATGGCTTTGCCGTGGGATTTCTTTGGAAAAAAGAAAGAAAAGCCGAACATTGTCCTCTGTATGGCGGATGACCTGGGCTTCGGTGACACGGGATTTAACGGCAATAAAATCATTAAGACACCGAATCTGGATGCGATGGCCGAAGCCGGCTTACGATTCACGCGTTTCTATTCGGCTGCACCGGTGTGCTCGCCTACTCGTGGAAGCTGCCTGACGGGCCGGCACCCATATCGCTATGGAATCACATTTGCAAATGTCGGACACATGCCGAAGCAGGAAATTACGCTGGCAGAGGCACTCAAAAAACAGGGGTACACGACCGGGCATTTCGGCAAATGGCACTTGGGGACACTGCTTGCAGATTATTCAGGGAAAGGCCCAGGGCGAAAGCCCGGGGAAAATTATATGACGCCGGCTATGAGCGGATTTGATGAATGGTTCTCCACTGAGTATGCGGTAGCTACCTGTGACCCCTATGACCCTGCCAACGTACACGGAAAAAAGTTTGACGTGCGGGCGCTTTATTGGCACAACGGCAGGAATGTAACCGAAAAACTCGAGGGAGATGATTCGCAAATCATTATGGACCGCGTTGCTCCATTTATCGATAAAGCCGCAAAAAACAAAAAGCCATTTCTCGCTGTCGTCTGGTTCCACGCCCCGCATGCGCCGGTTGTCGGCGGTCCCGAATACAGACAGAAGTATTCGCAGTATAGCGAAGGTGAGCAGCACTACTACGGATGCATTACCGCTTTGGATGAGCAGATGGGCAGGCTCCGTAAGCAGTTACGAGAGCTGGGCGTTGCCGACAACACGATGCTGTGGTTTTGCAGTGACAACGGCCCTGAGGGAAAAGACGGCAAACGTGGACGCTATCGTGGCTCTGCTGGGCCCTTCCGTGGGCGCAAACGCAGTCTGTTCGAGGGCGGCGTTCGAGTGCCGGCTGTATTGCAGTGGCCTGAACGGATAAAGGGCGGGCAGGTGACAGATATTCCCTGCTGTACCTCGGATTACTTCCCGACCGTTCTGGACGTGCTTGGTGTCAAGCTCAAGGCCCAGCCGAAACCGATTGACGGAGTCAGTCTGCTGCCGTTGATTGAAGGCAAAACGACGAAACGTCCCGTCCCCATCGGCTTTGAATCCGGCAGCCAAATCTCGCTCACGGACAACAGATACAAGCTCTACAGTAAGAACAAAGGCAAAACGTATATGCTCTTTGACCTGATTGAGGACCCCGGCGAGACAAAGGACAGGGCAGCGGAAAGACCGGAGATTTTACGGTCGATGAAGACAACACTCCAGATTTGGCGAAACTCCTGCGAAGACAGCATCGCAGGAAAAGATTATAAGATATAAAAGAGGGTATTATGGCCAGGAAAAAAAATACAAGAACAGTGATAGGGACTCCCTTGACACCTGCCTTGCTCAAAAAACTGCATGCGTTTGATGAATTGCCGCGGTTTAAACAAAGCGATTTTGACCCAAAGGGAAACTGGGGAATCACGTATCGCATCTGGACATGTCACGGCTATCGGGAAACCGGTAATCAGAATGTCGGATTTCTGCGAATTGAGCGTTCCTCTGACAGTTCAAATGAAACGTTTACATTGGACGTCGAACAGCAAGTTGTAGAAGCCGACGGCATATTAAATATTGTTGAAGCTCACATTAAATGCTTGAACAATCAATTAGCGTCCCCTGTTCAATGGGAGCTTACGAGTGGTTTTATCAATACGAATAATAATACAGCAGCTTCTCTTTTGACCAGGGAAAAAGGCATCATTAAGGAAAATATCATGCGAGTTGAAAGAGATGGACGCATTGTTAAGCGGAAAGTTGCTGAGCATCTCAGTTGTGATTGGTGCTTGTTTGAAGCGGTACCGCGTCTGGAGTTTGATAAAAAAGAGCTTCCGACTTTCGATATGCTTGAAGGGATGAGTCTATTAAGGCAAGACCAGCATCTGTCTTACAGGGACGTTTATGCGCAGAAGGTCGGCGCGAAAACGGCAAACCTTTGTAAATTTGACCAATTAGGGCGCGGGATTCTGCCTTATGAGTACTGGCTGGACACAAAACATAGACTCCTTGTAGTCACCTCTATGAACAAGGCCTACATATCTGATGTCTATGCAAGACAAACCATCAAACAAAAAACGGAACAACTGCGAAAATCATACGAAAGAATGAAGGATGCAAGAAGGAAATAAATCAATGAATAAACAAACAAAACCAAAAAGCATAAATCGTCGTGAGTTTATAAAGCTAAGCGGCAGTTCGGTGGCTGTGCTGGCTGGTGGTATTTCAGCTAAGGATGCTTTTGGTCTCTTACGAAAGCGTAAACCAAAACCGAAGAATATCCTCTTGATTATTACCGACCAGCAGCACATTGATACCATTGCCGCAGGAGGCTGCCGGCACGTGAGAACGCCGGCGCTGGATTGGCTCAAGAGGCGAGGCATTAGTTTTACTCAATCGTACAGCAGCAATCCGTTATGCAGCCCTGCGCGAAGCTCAATTTTTACAGGCCGAACCAGCAGTGAGGCCGGAGTTCACGTGAATGGTCGGCCTATCCGTCGGGACATCCCAAATCTCGGACAGTGGTTTTATCAGGAAACGGATTACGAAACGGTCTATGCGGGGAAGTGGCATCTTCCACGAAGCTTTACAAAAAATATTCCCGGCTTCAGGGTTATAAATACCGGCATTGGTGGTTTAGGCTACCTTTGCGATACGGTAACCTCACGTGCGTGCGAGGCTTTTTTGAGAAACCATTCAAAATCGAGGTCTTTTTTAATGGTAGCTTCTTTCCTGCAGCCACACGATATCTGTGAGTGGCTGCGTCTAAACACGAATGACCCGGGTCGACTACGTTACGAGGAGTTGGCCGATAAGCTTCCGGAACTGCCGGACAATTTCCAGTTTGATAGGAATGAACCGCAAGCAATTAAAAACACCCGTCAAGCAAGAGAACCATTTATTAATGGCTATTGGGGTAAGCAGCATTGGCGTTATTATCTGTGGAGCTACTATCGCCACATTGAGTTTGTTGACGCCGAAATCGGACGCATCTTGCAGGCACTCGAAAATTCCGGCCAGGCAAAGGATACGCTGATTGTTTTTACTTCCGACCACGGTGAGGGCCTCGCGCACCACCAGATGGTACGCAAAAATACACTCTACGATGAATCCGCAAAAGTGTCGTTGATATTCTCCTGGCCGGGACACATTCCAGAGGACAGAACAGACAGCAGCAATTTGGTGTGTGGTCTGGACGTAATGCCGACTCTGTGTGATTATGTGGGTATCAACACGCCAAAGATGATGCGGGGCCGGAGCATTCGGCCAATTCTTGAAGGTAAAAGGGTAACCGGCAGGGACTTTGTAGTTACCGAAGTCGGGGCAAATAAAGGAAGAATGGTTCGGACCAAACAGTATAAATATTCCACTTACAATGACAAGTCGATAGAACAGCTTTTTGACATGAAAACAGACAGCGGCGAAACCAAAAATCTTGCCACAAGCTCGCGGTACGCTTCCACTTTGGCTGAACACAGAAAGCTGCTCGGAAAGTGGGAGACTCAGTTGGAAATCGCGCCGAATGTCCCAAACACAAACGCATGGTGGTACAAGGCCTGATTCAGTGAAAGAAACTAAAGGTCGAAAAAACTCTGTTCTGTAAGCAGAGGATTAAAAGATAGAAAGGGAGCAACAATGAAAAAACAAACGAGAAGGGAATTTTTGAAAACGCTCGGCTCCGCGGCGGCTTCGGGGATGGCGCTGTCAATGCTGCCGAGTTGTACCAGTGTCGGCCAGACGGGGTGGGGGAAAAGAAAACAGCCGAACATCATATTTATTATGACGGATGACCACGCCTCGCACGCCCTTAGCTGCTACGGCAGCAAAATCAACAAAACCCCAAACCTCGACCGCCTCGCAAAAGAAGGAATGTTGTTCAAGAACTGCTTCTGCACAAACAGCATTTGCGCACCCTGCAGGGCCGTGATTCTCACCGGCAAATACAGCCATCTCAATGGCGTCATCGACAACCGGAAAAAGTTTGACGGCACACAGCAAACGTTCCCCAAGCTGCTGCAGAAGGCCGGTTACCAGACCGCTATGATAGGTAAGTGGCACCTCAAGACCGACCCGACAGGCTTTGACTACTGGAATGTCCTGCCCGGTCAGGGAACGTACTACAATCCGGTTATGATTGAGATGGGCCAGCGAAAAAAATATACCGGATACACGACGGATATTATTACCGACCATTGTCTCAAGTGGCTCAAAAAACGTAAGGATAACAAACCATTCTGCCTTATGTACCACCACAAGGCGCCGCACCGCAGATGGGAGCCGGGGCCAAAATACCTGAATATGTATGATGATGTCACAATGCCCGAACCGGACAACCTGTTCGATGATTACTCCAACCGCGGAAGGGCCGCCAGGGAGCAGGACATGAGCATCGAAAAGACAATGGACAAAAGAGACCTGAAACTCATACCGCCGGGCGACCTGAATCCTGAGCAAAAAAAGCTCTGGGACGCGGCATACAATCCAAAGAACGAGGCATTCGAGAAGGCAAACCTACAGGGCAGAGACCTTGTCCGCTGGAAGTATCAAAGATACATCAAGGACTACCTGCGGTGTATTGCGTCGGTTGATGATAATGTCGGCAGGCTTCTCGATTTCCTTGATGAGTCGGGCCTAACTGACAATACCATCGTCTTCTACACTTCAGACCAGGGCTTCTATTTAGGCGACCACGGCTGGTTCGACAAGCGCTTTATGTACGAGGAATCGCTGCGGATGCCGCTGCTGGCACGCTATCCCGGGAAGATTAAAGCCGGCTCCCTCAATGATGATATTGTGCTGAACCTGGATTTTGGACCGACGTTCCTTGACCTTGCCGGCGTCTCGAAGCCGCCCGATATGCAGGGCAGCTCTATCCGCAGACTGCTGCGGGGTAAGACGCCGGGTAACTGGCGCAAGTCGATGTACTACCGTTACTACGAGTATCCGGCTGTGCACAGCGTAAAGCGACACTACGGCGTGCGGACAGAGCGCTACAAACTGATACACTTTTACCACGACATCGACGAGTGGGAGTTGTACGACCTCCGGAAGGATCCGCGTGAAATGAAAAACGTCTATGACGACCCGGCATACGCCGACACCGTCAAGCAGCTAAAGGCCGAATTGGAACGGCTGCGAAAAAAATACAAAGACACTGAATGATTCCGGAAGGTAGCTGTTTGGGAAATTGATGTACTACTGCTCTGTCAAACATAATTTGAGGAGTTGTCATTCCGCACTTGATGCGGAATCCATTTCTTCAGAACCTGGATTCCCGCTTTCGCGGGAATGACAAACGCTCATTTGAGAGTTGACAGAGCGCTGGTATACGTTTTAGATAGTAAGTAACATGGATTGATAACGGCCTGAATAGTAATACATAACAGACCCGCTCAGCGGCGTAGCTGAGCAAAGGTCATTATGAAAACTTTAGCTAATGAGGAGTCAAATTATGGGTGGTTCTATAAATCGAAGAGAGTTTCTGGGGGCAGGTGCGGCAGGAGCCGGAGCGGTGTTTCTCAGTGGGCATTTGGCTGGCCGGGCCGCAATAGCAGGCGAGGGTGGCCAATGGCCGCCTAAAATGCCACCTGTGAAAATTCACAAGGTCTACATTGGCAGGACCGGAGGAATTTACCTCTCCAGACCAAAGGAGGAAATTGAAAAGTTCGATAAATACCTCGCCAAATTGGAACGCAAGCTCGGCGACGTCAAGTTCGTCGGCGGTGAAGTGGTCCCGCCGGCTAAAGTAGATGAGGTGCTAAAGAAACTTAACAATGCAGATGGTGTAATACTGTTCCATCTTTCAGGACACGGTGGAGGAGCGCCGAAGCAGGCGATGGACCAAATCATCAATGTGGGCCTGCAAACCGCCGTGCTCTCCCAGCCGTTCAGTGGTCACGGATGGATGTATTTCCCACAATGGCACAAGGCGGGCAAGAAGGTCGTTGTCCTGCCAACAAGTGATTGGGGCGAGCTTGAGAGAATAGTCAGGCTGATGCGGGTCGGACCCCACCTGCGGAATACTCGTATCTTAGTTGTCCGTGGGCCGCAGGGAACGGCGGCTGCCTGCTCGGCTGAACAGGTAAAGAAAAAGCTGGGTGTTGAGATGGTCCCAATCACCGTCGAGGAGACCATCAAGGCGCACCAGGCCGTGGATATCAAGGACGCTGAGGCTGAGGCACAGAAGTACTGGATTAGTAGGCCAAAAAGATTGTGGAGCCTTCGAGAAAGGAG
>Ga0114919_10002265_pt1 | contig 15532 bp, 14 predicted proteins | sample BlataG_FD_88682 | JGI IMG/M metagenome (GOLD analysis project Ga0114919, IMG submission 88682) | Deep subsurface microbial communities from Black Sea to uncover new lineages of life (NeLLi) - Black_00105 metaG | ecosystem: Environmental > Aquatic > Marine > Oceanic > Sediment | place: Atlantic... | reverse complement strand
TGGTTCGCTGCGGCGGGCTATCAGTACCAGGTTGAGCTTTCGCTTTGCCAGCTCTTCGGCGAAGGCTGCGCCCAATCCGACGCCGGCTCCGGCAACAAGCCCCCATGGTCCGTATTTATCACTGAAGTTTGCCGTCATATGTCTGCCTCCCTTTCCTGAGTTGATGAATATTGTTAGTTAGGTCAATACACTTTACTCCAAAAATATATTGAGACTGTTGAAATAGTCTTAATCAAATCCCTAATCCACCCATCTTGGGGGACTTTTATAGCTGGGGGACATCCCCAAATCCTCGCCCGGAAGTATCCTGCACCTGTTTCAGCAATCTCATTTAATTCCTCTAGCTCAGTAATGGATAATAAACCCCCTTTGCCCTGATGTGCTTGGAGTATAGTCATATACCTCGTACGTAATAACAATCTAGCTAGAAATAATTGCGTGATTATTAATAAGAGTCTCACGCAATGCGGTGTGCTTATTCACATACTCTCTATCGCCTGCGTCGTTCCGTTTCTAAACAGCCGTATCGACAGATGATAACCGCCTGATTACCTCTTGCCCTGCAAACGCCGCCACTGGACGTAGAGTCTTGTGCCCTCCTCTATAGAGACCTTTGGCTCCCAGCCCAGCTCCGACCTGGCCTTGGAACCATCAATATACATACTCTTTTCAAATTCCTGAAGGTCGGCACGGGTCAGGAACGGAGGTTCCTTGAAACGCCACAACCTGGCCCACTTCTCCATTATGAAGGCTACAGAATATAGCAGGCTCATGGGGATGTTCCACTGGCGCTCCGATTTGCCCAGGGCCCGGGCGAGTGCAGCGGCGAACTCGCGGAACCACTGCTCCTCAGCACGAGCTACGTTATATATCTGCCCGGCGGAACGGTCGCTGGTTGCTGCTAGGATGGCACATTCGGCAACATCGGTCACATAGGTTAGTGCTGCCCTGGGTTTCGATTTCCCTGGCCAGATAACAATGGGTGCGTTCACCAGACCATAGAATCGATCTGTGAGCAGCCTGTCCCTCGGACCAAATATACCGGAGCACCTGATAATAGTAACCTGTAGATTACCCTCGCGGTGGTATTCCTGTACTAGCTTATCAGCCAGCATTTTGGCATAACAGTAATAGGAATATGGATGGAACTCAGCATTGAGAGGAGCGGTCTCGGTGGCTCGAGTTTCACTTGTCGCCCCACCGCCGTAGACATCTCCAGAGCTTACGTGGAGAAATCGAGCCACCTTAGCCTCAGCACTTGCATTAAGCATGTTCTCCGTGCCCTTGACGATACATGACTCGAACTGCTGCCATGATCCCCATCCAGGCATAACCTTGGCAGCAGCGTGGAATACCAATTCCACACCCTCCACGAGAGGGCGTAGGCTGTCGTAATCCTCTATGTCGCCAATGATGATCTCGGCCCCCGTAGTCTTTAAATGGCTTATATCGGACGTCCGGCGGGCCAGAGCGCGCACTTCGTGGCCCTGTGCCAGTAGGAGCTCAACGATATGGCTCCCCAACAAACCAGTGCTACCGGTAACCGCTGTCTTCACCATATCCTCCTTCTATTTCTCACATATCAAATTCCATATAACCTAGCCTACAAACACTTGTCAATCACTACTCTGCCTCTCCATGTTATTACGTCGCTGGGATAAACCGACTTTCCGTGAACTACATGTCACATAGATTACATGACCCGAGTCTATTGGAGAATGCTGAAAAAGTCAAGCTACCGAATTGACTCATAATTATTGCTACCGAAAGTGGTATCATTGCCTCAAAAAAAGTGTTACCAAAGGGGGGAGCATGACAAGAGGCAGCATAAGGGAATACACGGAGGCAGTGAGAGGAAGATATCTAAGAGCATCAAAGAAGGAGAAGGGTAAGGTTTTGGACGAGTTCACCGAAGTCGTAGGCTGCCACCGGAAGGCAGATATACATCTACTGCATCGAACGAACCAGGTAAGGGTGAACGGAAAGGGAGGGTGTCCATGGACTACGTTGACAAGACTCTCGAGTGCCAGGATTGCGGCGCAAGTTTCACTTTTGGTGCAGACGAGCAGCCGCTATTCGCGTCCAGGGGCTTTACCAATGAGCCCAAGCATTGTACTGAATGCCGAGCGGCCAGGAAGCAACAGCGCTATGGAGATAGATACGGCTATCAACAGAGAAGGGAAATGTATCCTGCTGTATGTGCCGATTGTGGCAAAGAAACGCAGGTACCTTTCCAGCCCCGACAGGATCGACCGGTGTACTGCAGCGAATGCTACTCCAGAGTAAGGCTCGGGACCCGCAGTTAATAAGGGCAACATAGAGGGAGAGGGTACTTTCATTGTGCCCTCTCCTTTTATATTGGTACATACCTGTTGGCAAATATATCTTCATGAGAACCGGAGTAGCTATGAGTAGGGAGTATTTCGCAGAAATTATAGACCAGTGTGGGGGGATGATCTTTCAGAACGTGCGTAGCAAATTCCTACTAGATTTATAGAAGACGAGTCTGGAGATCATTTAAATTCTTGCCACTCTAGTACTAGAGGGGGCAGGGTAGCGTTGAATTCAGTGGTTTATAGGATAACCTCGAAACTGTTACTTGTCGTCTATGTTATTCCATTGACTAATCCGCCTATATATTTCAGCTAGTTTATCAGACAGATCAAGGACATTTGATAGATTGTCTTTGGTAAGTAGTGGGCATATTCTCGCCGCAAATTCAACCTTAATCCTCTTAAATTTTTCACCCTCATTATTTCCAATATTATCATCTAAATATTGTGCGATATCATCAAACATTGCCAATGGCGTCAGTTTTGACTTTTTATAATACTGAGCGATTGCCTTAGACGGAATGTAGTTTTCAACTTCTCTACCCTTTGTTATCCACGCTATCCCACTCATTTGGGTTATTTCTTCTGCAATACGTTTTTTTGTTTTATTGACACGGGCAGTGGGTTTGCCTTTATCGCTGTCGATGAGAATGACGGCATTTCTATTTAGTCTGAGTATCGCAACACCATCATTCGCTTGCTCTGGATCTTCAGCCGAAATGTGGGCAAGCAAGCGCCCCCCGTAGAACATACACTGATAGTGATAGCCTTCTTTCAAATTTCCGTCAGTCCAAAGCTCAATCCACCTATTGAAATACAAACGGTCGGAAGGACCTTCTACCCAAACCACACAATTTGCTTGTAGTAGATCACTTGCTCTAACATCTAGATCATCAAGTATTCCTTTATTGTCTATGTACGTTTGTACACATCTAGTAGTAGCTTTTTTACCATCGTGGGTAACATGAATTATCTGTGCCTTATCATCCCGGCTAAACAAATCAATCATTACATTAGAGTGAGTTGTTAGAAAAAAAAGACATCCATGTTCTAGTGCAAATTCGCGCAGATACAATAGTAGCCTACGTTGCAATGATGGGTGGAGATTATTTTCCAACTCTTCTAATGCGAAAACGTAATCTCGTAAATCCTTATGTTCCATATGCGGTACTAGATAGAGGAGTACAAGAACCGCCAAGATTGTTTTAAAGCCGCTTCCAGTATGAGAAAGTGCTATTTGTCCCTTAGTCGATTCCTCTAAATATATTTCCCATACGTTTCGATCTTGTATCTTCTGTACTAAAATCCGAGAAAAAGTTGAATCTGGTTGATATATTTTGTTTAACTCTTGTAGTAGCTTGTCTTCAACTAATTCTCGCGGTAAAGTCGTCGCATTAATAAAACATTGGATAGTATTAGTTATGCCCATCCCATCTTTAAATACAGATAGTTCACGACTTTCGCCCTCAGTATCGATATCACGTTCAGCAATTAGATGCTTGAACATTTTATTTGATAGCGGATTTGGCGTACGATGCGCAAGTCCTTGCTGATGTGCAGAAAGATCATGAGTGTGTTCAAAAGGTGGGTCAACATCTACAAATTTGTGTTTATTATCTGGGTCCAACATGTATTTAATAATCTTGCCTATCCATCTAGAGCCATATTGCCAATAGTTACCGCCTGGTAGTCTACTACTTGATTGGTTAGGCGGAAAAACGGCACGCAAATCCTCCTCTCGTAAAGGGAGGCTTATAAAAACTTGCGGTACTCCACCTCTATGGCCAAGTTGCATGAAATTGGGTGCTGGGTTTATAGCATATTCCACAAGCTCAAGTAACGTTGACTTTCCGGAGTTGTTTCTGCCAATAATCACGTTAATGGGGCATATTTTATCGAATCCCCCCTCCTCGTCGCCAAAACATTTATAGTTCTTTACTTTGAGAGAGAAATTTTCCAGTTCGTCCATAGATATCTCACTTTAAGTTCAATTGAATAGCGCCTTCCTCAAAGCTCAGCCAATGAACTCATCTTTCTCTAACCAAACTCTTCTTTGCCCCGTAACCACTACAAGCTCACATTCCTTTCTTATATCGTCACCCACCTCCAAATCCGCCTATCTGGTTTATGACGCGGTGCCTTGGTTTTGGGGTACTTCTCGCTTCTTCTCCAAGATTCTCAATATCTTTATTCTAATAAAAAGTATTGCAGAAATAGCAAAGGAAATTCCAACAGCATAAGCGGTAATCTTTAATATAAGCAGGTCATCATTTGGAGGGGTTTTCACTAGTAACAATGCCTCTACCCAGATTGCTATGAAGATGGAAGCAAACAATAGGATTGCAAGAGCAGAAGCAACGTTTTCCTTGAAAATCCACATGTATGTATTACGATTTTTTGTAAAATGGCGCCATAACTTAATCTCTTTTTCGGTTTTCTCTATAAGTTTTCCTAATGCTAGGAAATGTGCATATGATTGTATTGTGAACCAAAACCACATGGATTGAATTGCCATACCAGAGGCTGCAATTGTAAGCAACAACATATCAGCGTTAGTACTTGCCATGATAAGAGCGAATCCGGCTACCAGAAGCGAATTGACGGTTAATAGAGCTGCCACTTTTGCCCAGAATCCACGGCTTTCGTCCCTCAAATGCTCTACAGCAAACCTATGAGCATATTCTAACTTTTTCCTTTTTTCCTCATTCATAGCTTTTCCGCTATATAAATCCTGTTAATGTAAACTATGTTGCGCTATTATATCATCTAAAGCGAGCTTTGACACTAGCGAAGAGAATTGCTTATGAAGCCAGAACTAGCGCACCTACTAAATTCAGACTTAATCCAATCAAAGTCAAGTGGACACCTCCTTCTAGGTATTTTCACCATAAAAAATAGGGGGATCACCCATTTTGGGTAACACTCCTAACTCGCCCCTGATTGTTGTACCACTTCTAGAGTTAGATTTCGTTTTTGAGGATATTGTAAAATCTATCTCTGGCGCTCCGTTCGATCCAGGGACAGTGACCGCATTTTTCTAACAGGATGAGTCGAAAGTCTTTTAAAATGCGGGAAAGGGGGTCTCTGATCCCTTGGGAAAGATGGGGATCGTAGTCGCCATGGATGGCGACTACAGGACATTGGATTCTCTTCCCGAGCTCTAAAAGCTTCCCGCTGCTTCTTAGCTCTGTGGCTTGTTCCCATACACTTTGATAGATATCGTACTGGCATTCCAGTATCTCGCTGTCATGGGGCAAGGGGTTATATGAGTCAGCCTTGGATATCAACTCTCCAAGTCGGACCATGGGCGTGTTTTTGTCTTCCATGGCGGGGTCGCTCAAGGTTTCCATCAGGGAAAGGGCATACTCTCTTTCCTCTTCACTGAGCCGACTTAACCGGGTTTCCATAATGTCTGCGGCATATTTTTCTTCGTAGGCCCCACTCCCAATTAGTATGAGTTTTTTTACGAATGGAGGATACCGGGCGGTAAAAATAAAACTGAGCATTGCACCCCATGAGAAACCAATCAATGTGACAGGAAGATCTCCGTTATTTTCCAAAACGGCCTTTAGCTCTTGGACCTGCCCTTCAAGTGTTGCTGCTGTTTGAAGTGGCTCTAGAACACCCCTAACTGAGGAGAGTTCTCGAGCAACTGGTGCCAGTTCTCCGGGTGCACCCGGTCCACCGTGAATAACAGCTACATTGAAAGGCTTGTTTCCATATTTTCTTAAGTTTTTCATATTTATAACAGGTTGAACCTGTTCTGGTAACACTGGCTCAGGATCTTCTATTCATGCGCCGCTATGCCGATGTCCCGGCTGGGGAAGGCAGGAAAACGTTTTCTTCTATCAACGTCCATTGCCCCGGGCATATCGCCGCTCTAGGCCCGGTTCATGGACAATTTGTCTTCTCCTCCTTTTTCCTTAATGATATTCCTTACATCAGCAAGGGTTTCGATTATGCAGAAAGTCAGAATCAGAATCTCGCAGAACACCCTCCAAATTAAAGGACCGAAAATCAGAATTAGTACACCTCCTATTACCCCTCCTGTATCCGACTCGCTACTGACCCCGTCAACAATTGCCCAAATCCCAAGCACCAACATGCCGATAATGCCTATCCAGAACACAATTTGAATGATAATAGGCGTAATCATCCTGCGGAATGCTAGAAAATCTCCCATATCTCCTCCTTTATCCCTTGAACCTATGGGGCATTGAACCCTATTGCCTAATAACCTGGTCTTTACTCAGCATATTAACCCACCGTATATGTTCCTATGCCGACAGCTATAAGGCGCTGTTCCTCATTATGTAATTCCATTCGGGTGACCACTATCTTCTTGCCAGTGCGTAGAACTGAAGCTGTCGCAGTGAACTCTTTACCTTTGCCTGGTCGCAGATAATCAACCCGCAAGTCAACGGTGCCAATGTTTTTCAGTCTTTTTACTTGTTCTTGCAGGGGTTGTTCTTGGATATCCTTTAACCGACTCCAGGAAACTATAGTGCCCCCAATAATATCTATCACAGCAGCTATAACCCCTCCATATAGAATACCTTGCCCTGGATATCCGCACAATTCATCTCTCATTGCAAATTTGATGCATAAGCTGTCAGTGTCCAGCGGCTCAACCGTCATGCCTAAGAGTTCATGCAAGGGATGATACCTTGTTAGAAGACCCATTGCTCCCGATATTTTCTCATTCGCTTCACTCATATCGCTCAAAGACCCACTCCTCTCTATCTGAGATTGGCTTTTTGAACCTGAAAACCAGGATAAAACCGCCTCTTGTTCCTACTAGTAAGATGACCGTTTTTTTCTACACCTTGTAACTTGCTTGCCTGATTATACCATGCTTGACTGGCAGACAATGCTGTGGGCTATAGCAGAAAGGCCTACCCACCCTAGGCTGCCCAGGTAGAGCTTTACAATGTCGAGCCTGCTGTGGCCCGGGCCATACTGCAAGCTAAACACGCCTCCGCCATTCCTTAGCTTGACTGTGAAACTGTCAACCAGCTCACGAAGGCCGCTAGAGGGTGTCTTGGTGCAGAATGAAGTTTTGTGGGTACGGAGCCTCTGAGTAATTCCGGCTCCAGATTTGTGGTAGGCCTAAGTGGACGATACAAAGAACCTTCAGCTTGGCCTTTAGCCTTTCCACCTAGTCCAGTGCTTAGTTCAATGGAATTCTATCAGCAAACTGCCACTAGTGCAATCGCTGGGGAAAGGCAACACTGCGGAACCAGTCATGTTAGCAAGTGTAAGCCAGCAAAATGCTATACTGCAACCGAATGAACAAATTGGACTGTTGTTACCTGATAACTGTCCAGATAATTCACTACCACCATTTGGCTTTGCCTACGTTGGACAAATAAGGCAGAATTGCCAAACCTCGATTAGACCTTTCGGTTAGGAAAGGGCAAAGATCTTCTGAGACGTTAAGCCACAGAGTTTAACTCGCTTTGGGGAATTTGATACCTTCCTTACTATCCAGGCCCAGGGTGCCCTTAGCCTGCCTTCGCTCCACTGGGGGGCAGTAGTAAATGGCAGGCCCTGTTTCTTTCTCCGGCTTGAGGATGTATGCGCTCCTCTGGGCTATCAGTTGTGAAACCCCGCTCTCCGGATCTGCCAGGTCTCCCCAGAATATGGCCTGGTCTCCACAGCATAAAGCGCAGAAGGGCTCAAAGCCCTGGTCTAATCGCTCAAAGCAAAGGTTACACTTGCGCACCACGTTCCTGTCCGGGTCATAGACCAGAGCCTGGTACGGACAGGCCGGCAAGCACTCCTGACAGCCATCGCACTTTTCCTCGTCTATCAGCACTATGCCATCAGGGCGCTGGTATATGGCTTCGGCATGGCAGGCATCGCGGCATGGCGGTTGGTCGCAGTGCATGCAGGCTATGGGCAGATAATAAATGCTCAGGTCAGGGTATTTGCCTGCTGGGCTATCCCGATGGGTGCCCCCAACTGTCTCCACCCTCACCCCCGAACCTACCTCCATTTTATTCTCCACCTTGCAGGCAATAGTACAGGTGTGGCAGCCAGTGCATCTTTCAAGATCAACAACCAGCCCGTATCTCTTAGCCACTTACTTACGCCTCCCCAACCGGTTCGACCTCTACCAGAACATCGTAAAGGGCCGAATTCGGTTCATAGATAGCTTGTTGAGCCGGGTTGATAGTCTCGTGGGTCAATGCCTGGTGGCTACCCTCGACATAGTCACCGGGGGACCACCCCTGGCAGATGTTGACCAAACCTGCCCCGACTCCCTGGTGCAGTTTGACTTTGAGTTTAACCTCACCCCTATCGTTGAAGACACGAACCAGGTCTCCATCCTGAATACCCCTCGCTTGGGCATCAGCCGAGTTCATCTCCAGGGTCGGCTCCGGGTCCAGCTCGCGGAGCCAGGGGACATTGGCAAACATGGAGTGAGTTCGGTACTTAGTATGCGTGGTGAGAAGGGATAGCGGGTACTTCTGGGCCAGCGGTATACGCTGACTCTCTCTGGGTTCCATGTAGAATGGCAATTCCTGTCCGAAATCCCTGAGCCTCTCTACGTAGAACTCGAGCCTCCCCGAGGGGGTGGCGAAGGCAGGCAAACTGTACGTTGCTGGTGGTAATGGGCTCTCCTTCAGCTTCTCCAAGGTTATACCCTCCATGGAAGGGTGACCCGAGGCGAGTAAAAGCGCGATAAGCTCCTCCTCACTCTCGGTAAGGAATCCGTCCATATCCATTCTCTTAGCCAGGGAGGCGGCGATTTCTAGGTCCGACTTGGATTCATACAAGGGCTCTATCACCTTTTGCTGCAACTGGAGATAATTGTGCGATCCGTTGCCAACTGGAAAAACTACATCGGTGCACTCGTAAAAGCTGCAGACGGGAAGAACGATGTCGGCGTATTGGGCGCTGGTGGTCATGAACATGTCAGCGACAACTATGAACTCCAGGCGGGGGACAAGCTCGCTGGTGATCTTGTTAAAGTTAGGATCCTGATTTATCAGGTTATGTCTGGCCATCCAAAGCGCCCTGATCGGGTACGGCTTACCGTTGAGGATAGCCTCATACATCTGCAACAGCGGCATAAGGTTGGGAATGCCACGGCTCAGGAATGCGAGGTGGTTCAGTTCGAAGGTGGAGTGACCCTCAAAGCTAATGTTGCCGGTAATGGCCGCCAGCGTAATTATGGCGTGGAAGGTTAGGTCTCCGTGGAAAGTTCTCTGGCAGCCCATGCCTCTAAAGGAGGCGGCTGGCTTGGTGGTGGCATACTCAGCAGCCAGCCTGATGATAGTGTCTACCGGGATCCCAGTTATCTCAGAGGCCCTGTGTGGCGGGTACTCTTGGGCCAGCTCCACTAAGAGCTGAAAGGCTGTTTTGCAGTCCTCTCCCTTCACCCGGTAGACCCCGGTCAAGGCAGGGGCTACCTCGGGCATATCATAGGCCTGGGGTGCATTTGTTTGGGTGTCCCAGACCATGTGCTTTTCCGATTCACCCGGGGCGATGTCCTTCTCTCTCAAGAACATGCCGTTGTTACTGCGCACCAAGAAAGGTCCCACGGTGTATTTCGTGATGAAAGAGGTATCTTGAAGCCCACGATCCAGGATGACGTTCATCATTCCCAAGGCCAGGGCGGCATCGGTCCCTGGCCTGATCGGTACGTACTCGTCCGCCTTAGATGCCGTGGTACTGAACCTGGGGTCAAAAACGACTACCCTGGCCCCCCTCTCCTTGGCATCCATGATCCTGCGCCATTTGAAAGAGTCGGTTTCGGCGGGGTTATTTCCCCAGATTAGACAAAAGGCGGGGTTTTCAAACTGCGTGGTATAGTCCTCTCCGTACCACCAGGGGGATCCATAGCAGACCCTGTCAGCACAGGGACCGGCTGAATCCCCGCAGCCTGCCGGCAGGATAAATGTCCCCTGACAGGCACCTAAAAATCCCAAAGTGGCGTCGGTGGAAAGAATCCCCATTAGGTCCATTACCAAGGCCAGGGAGCTGGAACCGTGCCTGTCGCTGATCTCCCTATGCCTTTGCACTATTGTATCCAGTGCTTCATCCCAGGATATGCGCTGCCACTTACCCTCACCCCTGGCTCCCTGGCGCTTCATGGGGTACTTCAGCCGGTCGGGATGGTATACCAGCTTGACGGTAGACAAGCCCCGCGCGCAGACGTGGCCGGTACCAGGAAAATCGCCAGGCTCAACCTTGACCAGGATGCCGTCCTTGACATGAGCCAGGATTCCACAGCCAGGTCCGCAGGCAAGGGGACTGGCGGTGCGCACCACCTTTTCCCCAGGTTCCGCTTTTACTAGTCTTCCAAGCGACATTCACTCCTCCTTTACAGTAGTATCCCCGTAGATGAATCTCTTGCGCGTGAATTCTATTACACACCTTGTAACCTGTCAAGTACAGACCCCAATGCAATGCAGCGGGGAGCTAAAACCAGGTGTTAGGCTCAAGAATGTGGGTTGGCTGGATGCAGTCTAGCTCACACCAGAGGAGCACCAGCGGGCAAGCCTTTCTGCCGGGGTAGCCGGATTGGTAGGCGTGCGAGATGTAGTTACAAAAGGGGAACGTGAAGTTGTGCTGGTAAGATAAGGTGCCGCTATATGGCGTTATGCGAGCGCTCTGACAAGTATGGCAGTGGCACGAAGTACACATAACGCCCATCTGTTGGCTGCCTCATTCCGAGCAGGCTTCACGGCAACATGACACATGAGTAACATCGGAGCCCAGAGTGATGAGGGATGAGAGCTACCCTATTGGGAGCTAAAATGGGAGATCCCGCATTAGGAGACTTGACAGCCGGCGAGCAGCGGTGATAACATTGCCCCGTTCCTTCACATTTGAAATCTTGGCTAGTCTTCGATACAAGCGGGGAAGCAGTTGGTAGAAAGTCGGAAAGGAGGAACTATCATGCTCAAGCTGGTCTATGTTATTCGGCGGCTTCCTGGCCTTTCTCTGGATGAATGCCACAGTTACTGGCGCGAGACCCATGGCCCACTCGTGCGGCAGCAGGCGGCTACCATCGGCTTGATCCGCTACCTCCAGGTTTACCGGATCGAGGACCCGCTGAATGAGGCAATGCGGGCCTCACGCGGTGCCATGGAGCCATACGACGGCGTCGCTGAGCTTTGCTGGAAGGATCAAGAGACATTGCTTACGATGTTCGCCTTGCCGGAAGCAGCGCGGGCCGGCGATGATCTCCTAAAGGATGAACAGCGCTTTATCGATTCCCCGCGCTCTTCCCTGTGGTTGGCAGAGGACAGTGTCGTCATCGAAGGAGTGCCCGGAGGAGTAGTCGCCGAGATAGAGAGCCCGATGATAAAGCTGGTATATTTCTTCTGCCGGCTGCCCAATCTGTCTCTGGAGGAGTGCCACAGTTACTGGCGTGAGACCCATGGCCCGCTCGTCCAGAGGCATGCCGCGGCCCTTCGCCTCTTCCGCTACGTGCAGGTTCGCACCCTTGAAGACCCGCTCAATGAAGCATTTCGCGCCACGCGCGATGCCATGGATCCATTCGACGGCGTCGCTGAGCTTTGGTGGAAGGATCGCGAGGCTCTGGATATGGCGTTGGCCTCGCCGGAGGGGCAGCGGGCCTCAAAGGAGCTCATCGAGGATGAAAGGCGCTTTATCGATTCCTCGCGCTCTTCCCTGTGGCTGGCAAAGGAACACTTGGTCATTTAAGAATGAGGATGGCGCCAGAGCCGCTCCCGTACTCGGTCACATTTAATAGCCAACCTGAAAAAGGCGGCACCCTTCCAAATATGGTATGAGAAATCCGGATATGCAGCAGTGCTGCGGGCGTTACCCGGTGTGAGAGCAAGGGGTTGAGGATCTCCAGAGAACTTCGGATTGAGTAGTGATGTGAAGGAGAGCCCCTGAGTCCAGAACAGAAGTCGAAAGGAGGACATAGTGGAAGAGCAGATTAGGCTGGAGCATCTCTTCAGACCGATCAAGATCAAGACCATGGAGCTGAAGAATCGTATTGTTATGCCTCCTATGGGTACGCTCATGGCCAGTGAGGATGGCTCTCCCAGCGACAGGCTTATTGATTACTACGAGGCAAGGGCCAGGGGCGGTGCTGGGTTGATCATTGTGGAGGATACAGTGGTTCATCACCTAGCCGCCTTTGGTATGGGAGAGATAGGCCTCGCCTCCATGTATGATGACAGGTTCATCCCGGGCTGGAAGCGGTTCACCGATCGCATGCATGCCGCCGGCGCTAAGGTGTCCGTTGAGCTCTGGCACATAGGTCGGCAGGCGCCCGCCATGGGAGGGGAAGGGCCGCCCTGGGGTCCATCGCCATTACCATGCCCCTGTCGCTACTGCCAGGATATGCCCCGTGTGATGACCATTGCTGATATAGAGGAGATGATCGAGTGCTTCGCCCAGGCTACCCGCCGCGCCAGGGAGGCCGGATTTGACGCTGTGGAAATCTGCGGCGCTCACGGGTATCTTATAGCTGAGTTTATGTCAGCCTACAGCAACCGGCGCACTGATAGGTATGGGGGAGACCTTCACAGTCGGATGCGCTTCGCCCTGGAGATCCTGCAGGCATCGCGGTCAAAGGTGGGAGCTGATTTCCCCATCACGTTCCGCTTCAGCGCTGATGAACGGGTTCCCGGAGGGCTCAACCTGGACGAGTCGCTGGCGGTGGCTCCGTTGCTGGTTGCCGCCGGGGCTGACGGCCTCCACATTTCCACCGGGGTCTACGTCAATACAGAGACCTACATCGTTGCCCCTATGTCCGTCCCCAAGGGGCTCAATATCTATGCTGCCGAGCAAATCAAGAAGGCGGTCGATGTGCCCATCATCGCGGTGGGAAAACTGAACGACCCGTTAATGGCAGATCAGGTTATCGCTCAAGGGAAGGCTGACCTGGTGGCCATAGGACGAGGCCTCTATGCTGATCCCGAGCTCCCTAATAAGGTAGCCGCTGGGCATTTTGAGGATATTCGATGGTGTACCGGCTGCCTCCAGGAGTGCATACATGCCCTCATGACAGTCTACACTACCAGGTGCCAGGTCAACCCGGAGGTAGGACGGGAGCGACAGATGGCGATTGCCCCAGCGGCCAAATCTAAGCGCTTACTGGTTGTCGGCGGTGGTCCTGCCGGTATGGAGGCAGCCCGGGTTGCTGCACTTAGGGGGCACGATGTCACCCTTTATGAAAAGGAGACCGAACTCGGTGGGCAGTTCAGTATCGCCTCTATCCCACCAGCCAAACAGGAGATTATCCCCTTCATCAAATATCAGGCTCGCCAGTTGTACAAGAGCGGGGTCAAGGTAGTGCTGGGACAGGAGGCAAACGCCTCCACAGTGGATGAACTGAAACCTGAGGTGGTGGTCGTTGCCACTGGTAGCAAGCACTTGATTCCTGACATACCTGGTACGGACGGCGAAAACGTGGTTACCGCCCAGGATGTCCTCACCTTCATGGTGAGGACCGGGCCCAGGGTGGTCATGGCAGGTGGGGGGATGGTGGGTTGTGAAACGGCTGACCTCCTTGCCTCGTATGGCAGGGACGTTACCATAGTGGAGATGCTGCCAGAGATTGCCAGCGACGTGGCTCCCGGTCCTAGGTTTTTCCTCCTCCAGCGCCTGGCTGAGCAGAAGGTGAAGGTGGTCACCTCAGCAACTATACAGAGGATCGTCAGCGATGGCGTGGTCGTCAGCCGTGATGGCAGGGAGGAGACCATAGGGGGAATGGATACCATTGTTCTTGCTATGGGGGCGGTATCCGTCAACGAGCTTGCCAAAGAGATCGAGGGCAAGATCAGCGAAGTGCATGTCATTGGCGATGCGCAGAGCCCGGCCAAGGCTACGGAGGCGATCGCTGCTGGCGCCCAGGTGGGAAGGAGTATATAGCAGCTCCCCTTGAAATTGTGAAGCGCCAGCATGGCAATTTCGTGCCTGTCATGCGGTAAAGGATGATCTCGTTAAGATAGATAGTTGGTACTTGATATCGTGGATTTCGCTTCACTTATCATTGCGAGACGCTTTTCGATAAATCAAACGCGGGGACAAGTGGAGCAGAAGACATCTGTGCTACACTATAGGTTCTACTAAGCAGGGACTATAAATGGGAGTCCCCCGACCCCGATAGATCGAGGGACGCTTCGGCCTATATTTGGGGCGGAGGTCTTTGTTTGTGAGTAGGTTGGAGCATCCGCTCCAACTCGGTGTGCCCCATCTCAGGGCAGGTGGCTGGGAAATAAACAATTTGTCATTGCGAGCCCCGACTTGTCGGGGCGCGGCAATCTCAGCGTCTCGCCACCATCCCCAAGATTGCTTCGTCGCAAGGGCTCCTCATAATGACGGGGAATATTAGGCGAACGGTGATGTTTCACCAATGTACCGGACGTGTACAGAGGATTAACAATCGATGATTAGAGGCAGTATAATATCGAGGGGTTAACGGTCTGACAATACCCTATCGCTTGATTTCTATTCAAAATTGGTCAAGGAGGCGCAAATCATGAACCTACTACAGACCTACAGCGAGTGTGTTAGGCAGGGAGACGCCGGCCGACTTGCCTCGCTTTTCACCAAAGACGGGGAATTCTATGATGATGGCTTTACCAAAGTTGGAATGGAGCCTGTCAGTTTAAAAGGCCGAGACAATATAGAAACCTTCATGAAGGGCCTATTTCAGCAGGGCGGGCTCAACATTTCCAATGTTGCCATACTTGGCAATGCTATGAGGTATGATATTACGCATGAGGAGATGGTGTTTCGTGCCCTCGGCGTTATTGTGAAAGAGGAAAAGGGGCTAATAAAGGAATATAGGGTAACGGTTGTCTAGCTGGTTAGCGCTCACGAGATGGGAAGCTATCTACGTCCCCAGGCGGAGGCAGAACTCGACTACTGCTCTGGGGAGCATTATTGGAAGGCCATCCAGCACCGCGTTGCCGGCCGCTCATGGCATACAAGCCCGGGCCTTTCAACGATATCGGGAACGATGCTGATAACCCCAGCAAGGTGCTGAGAGTATCAAATCATCGATTTCGTAGGGGTCTTTTTGCCCCGTCAAAATGATGATTTCTGGCTGATTATATGTAGCGTAATTCACGATCTCCTGAATGCGAATGCTCTCCCACCGTTCCGACAACCCACTCAGTGCCAGAGGCAACGCGTCATTGGCGAAACCCGGGTCAATGCCGGATACCAGGAGTGATGCTCCGCCCTCATTGCAGGCAGAC
>Ga0114919_10002264_pt1 | contig 15543 bp, 11 predicted proteins | sample BlataG_FD_88682 | JGI IMG/M metagenome (GOLD analysis project Ga0114919, IMG submission 88682) | Deep subsurface microbial communities from Black Sea to uncover new lineages of life (NeLLi) - Black_00105 metaG | ecosystem: Environmental > Aquatic > Marine > Oceanic > Sediment | place: Atlantic... | reverse complement strand
GGCGGTCTGGCAATGGCAGCGCAGCCACCAGCTCCGCTCCTGCGTGGCCTTGAAGCGGTCGCGCATGATGCGGGCCCACATGCGGCGCGCGGCGCGCAGCTTGGCAATCTCCTCGAAAAACTCATTGTGCACGTCCCAGAAGAAGCTGAGCCGCTGGGCGAACGCGTCGATGTCCAGCCCGCGCTTGAGCGACTCTTCGGTGTAGCACATGCCGTCGGCGATGGTAAAGGCGAGCTCCTGCGGGCCGGTCGCACCGGCCTCGCGGATGTGGTAGCCGCTGATGCTGACCGTGTTCCACTGCGGCATGTGCTGGGTGCAGTACTCGATGGTGTCCACGACGAGCTTGACGCTGGGGCCGGGCGGAAAGACGAACTCGTTCTGGGCGTGGAACTCCTTGAGGATGTCGTTCTGGAGCGTGCCGCGGAGCTGGTCCAGCGGGACGCCCTGCTGCTTGGCCACGCAGGCGTAGAAGGCCAGCAGGATCGCCGCCGGCGCGTTGATGGTCATGCTGGTGCTGACCTCGCCGAGGTTGATCCCGTCGAACAGGACCTTCATGTCCTCGAGCGAGGCGATGGCCACGCCGCACTTGCCGACCTCACCGAGCGCCAGCGGGTCGTCGGAATCGCGGCCCATGAGCGTGGGCAGGTCGAAGGCGGTGCTCAGCCCGGTTTGGCCGTGTTCGAGCAGGTATTTGAAGCGCTCGTTGGTCTGACGGGCGCTGCCCATGCCGGCGAACTGGCGCATGGTCCAGATGCGCCCGCGGTACATATCCGGGTGCATCCCGCGGGTGAACGGGAACTTGCCCGGCTCGCCGACGTCATCGAGGAACTCGATCCCGCTAACATCGTCCGGCGTGTAGACGCGTTTGATAGGGATGCCGGAGATGGTGGTAGGCTCGCCGGTTTTCTCGCGGTTGGTCTCGGCGGCGGCCCGCGGGGCGGCGTTTTTCGGCTTGCACGAAGAGACTGGTGTAGTCATGCGAACGCTCCAGCAGTCAGGCCATGGGCGGGCGGCACCCGCCCGCAAACATCTAAGTCAGCGGCCGACAAGGGGTTGCGCGGCAACGGCTCGCACGGCAACGCCGGTGACCGCGGTCGGTTCAGCCGTTATTGTAGCAGATATGGGGCGAGTTGGGGGGCGAAGGCTGGTCAGGGGATTAGGCCCGGCGGCCGGCGTAACACGCCACGGCCGCAGTGCTTGCCGGTTCACGCGGCCCGCCTGAGCACGGGTAGCTTGGGCGAACCCTCCGGTCCGGGCGCCAACACCTCGGGCTCGCGCGCGTCTAGTATATGGTGGTGGAGAGCAAGCGTGGCATTGTGAACGACCGGGGAGCTCTCGATGCACCGGCGGTCGGAATCGCAGTTGCTAGGAGCGATTAGCTCGGGAGACCGCGAGGCGTGTGCCGAGTTCGTGCACGCCAACCACGCGGCAGTCTACCGGTTCCTGTTGCACCTGGGTCGGGACCCGAGCCAAGCCGAGGAGCTGACCCAGGAAACTTTCGCGGCCGCCTGGCAAAAGATCGGCGAGTTCGAGGGACGCGCGTCGTTTGCAACGTGGCTCCATCGCATCGCGTATCACAAGTTCCTGAACTCGCGGCGAAAGTCGCGCAGGGAGGCTGCCTTAGCGGTGCGTGTCGCGGCTCGCCGCCAGGACCCGCCGCAGTCGGGCCCGCTGGATCAGCTCGTCAGCGACGAGCGCGCCGCCCGGCTGTATGACGCCGTCCAATCATTGGCTGACGCCGACCGGCTGGTCGTCGTCCTGCACTACTTTCAGGGGATGGCTTATCGGGATATGGCCGCCGTTCTAAGCGAGCCTCCTGGAACCTTAAGGTGGCGTGTGAGCCGGGCGCTCGGGCGGTTGAAGACACTGCTAACGATAGAGTCTGAAGATGCAACCAGAGAACGAACAACCAATCAAGGACCTGACTTACGAGTCGTTGGAAGCTGAGCTGCGTGGACTTCCGCAGCCGACGGTACCGCCGGGGCTTGAGGCCAAGCTCTTGGCGGCAATACCCGTCGGACCGCCGACCGCGGCGTCGCGCAGGCCGAGGCGGTGGCTTGGCGCCGTGGGGTTGCTGGCGGCAGCCGCCGGCTTGATCTTGACGGTCGGTATCTGGGATAGCGTTGCTCGCTCGTGGAAACGCCCTGGGGCTTCGCGCGTGCTCAACGATACGTCCCAGCAGTGCGTGCGCGGTGAAGGCTCCGACGTGCTCTTGCAGGAAACTGACCCATGGAGTATCTGGGCAGGCCGGCGCAATTCGGGCTGACCTGACCAAGCAGGCGACACTCGAGATTGGAGGATCAACGTATGTACCGCTCAACGTGTGTTTACAGTTGTTTTGTACTGGCTCTCTTGACTACCGCCGGAGCGGTCGGCGCTGAGGCTCAGGAAACGAAGAACCTCTTGTCCAACCCCGGGGCCGAGGAAGGCAAGGGCGACAAGCCGGCGGTCTGGTTCGCCGCCCACGTACCCGCCGACGGGCTCCGGATGTGGCGAGCAACCGACATGAGCCACGGCGGCAAGGCCTCGCTGGCTATTTCGAATGAGCATGAGTACGAAGAGACGGTGTGCAATAACTGGGCGCAAAAGCTTACGGACATTCCCGCCGGCAAAGTGTTACAGCTAAGCGCCTCTGTTAAGACCGAGAAGGCTGAGGCGGTCAACCTATGTGTGCAGTGCTGGGATTCGAGCGGCAAGAAAATGCTTGCGTTCGCCAGCACGCCTAGCTTCCGTGGTGACCACGACTGGTTTTTGGCTCGCGCGCAGCCGGTGCTTGTGCCACCGAAAACCGCGTCGATTATCGTTCGGGCCGTCTTGACCGGCAAGGGCAAAGTGTGGTTTGACGACCTGGCACTCGCCCCTGCTGATGTGGGCCCCGCCGAACCGCTGGACGAGGCGAATCTGCTGCTCAATCCGGGGGCCGAGCAAGGCATCGAGCAGGATCCTGTGGCTTGGTTCGCCGCCTACATGCCAGCCGATGGCCTGCGGATGTGGCGAGCAACGGACCAAGCTCATTCCGGCAAAGCATCGTTGGCGATCTCGAACGAGCATGAGTACGCGAAGACGGTCTGCAACAACTGGGCGCAAGAGGTCCAGGCCGTTCCTGCTGGCGACACGATAAAGCTCAGCGCTTACATCAAGACCGAGAAGGCCGAGGCAGCCAATGTGTGCATCCAGTGCTGGGATTCCGACCGCAAGAAAATGCTTGCTTTCGCGAGCACGCCCACGTTTAGCGGTGATCACGAGTGGTTCCTAGCCCGCACGCAGCCGATCCAGGTGCCGCCCAAGACCGCCGCGATCACTGTCCGGGCCGTTCTGACCGGCAAAGGCAAAGTGTGGTTTGACGATCTGTCGCTGGGCCTCGTCGATCAAGCCGAGTTGGGCACGGCGGACGTCCGCTTGTTCGGCATGTGGACCGGCTACGAAGAGGGCAACGAGGACGTGAAGTTCACCTTCGTTTTCTGTGAGCAGGGCGTGATCTTTGTGAGCACTGCCGGTGAAGCCGCGTACGCCACCGGTACGACCGACGCGACGAAGCAGCCGCACCAGATGGAGGGCACGATCGTCTGTTACTGCCCCTTCAGCGGCGCCGCCGGCTTGAGGTCGTTGGGAATCTACAAGATCGAAGGTGACACCTTGACACTGAGCGGTAACGCGCCTGGCGTCCCAGAGGCCCCACCCGACTTCGGTGCCCCTGGCTCGCGCACCTTCCTCCTGAAACGGCAGGATTAACGGATCTTGCGGCCCACGACGCCTAGCTGCGGAGGAGCGTGACCAGCACCGCCGCCAGGGCGACCAGCACGCTGACGACCATGAGCCAAAAGCGGCGTTGTTCCAGCAGGACCTTACGCTCGGCAGCACGGGCAGAGCGCTCCGCTGCCGTGGATTCCGAGGACGATTCAACCTTGGTCGGAGGCAACCCGGACGCAGCGCCAGACGGCGGCGCAACGGTCGCGCGTTGTTTCTTGGCGATCTTGGCCGCGGCCTTGACCGTTTTCTTGGCTGCCTTGCTATCGTTTGTGGACTGACTCATGTCGATCATGCTCCCGAGCGCACGTACGACCGGCTAATGCAATCCCAGTTTACTCATCCTAACGCGGCGTAGCCACGGCGGGGTCGCGGAACCGTCGCGGATTTCGGGCGTCGCCGTCGGAACTGCATCCCCGACGGTGTCCCACGTGTAGAAGCAGTGGAATCATCGAACAACCGGGGCCGTCAAACAAAGGAGCTGATCATGGCAGCATTCCGACGCAGACTCAGTGCGCTGGTAGTGATCGCAATGGCAGGCAGTCTGCTCGCCTGGGGACAGGAAGGACCGGGCCGCGGTCGTGGCGATCGGCCGGCGCAACGGTCCGAGCGGATACGCGAGAAGCCGGCCGCCGTCGCGCAGGTAGAGGCCAGGCCGGCGTCTCGTCGGGAGGCGTTCATGCCGAACGCTCCGATCGTCGTGATCCCGGTGAGGCACACAAGCGTGTGGGAATTGATGACCGTATTGTCAACCATGCGGCCGGCGCTCGGCCAGGGTGTCCTGCTGGCTGTCGAAGGCGGCACGAACTCGCTGATAGTTGCCGCCGAAGACGAAAAGGCGTTAGAGAAGGTGCGTGTGCTGGTCGCGCAGCTCGACGAGCCGCAAGAGGCTCGCGGTGCCCCCAAGGCTCACGTGTGCAAGGCCGTCACGCTCAAGCACACCTATGCCCCCGAGGTGGCGGACCACTTGCAGGAATTAGCGCCGCCGCGGGGACGATCGCCCGTGCGCATCGTGGGCGACGAGCGCGCGAACACCGTCTGGATCGCCGGCACACAGGCCGAGGTCGCCGGGTTGGCGGAGCTTGCGCGGCAAATGGACGAAAACGCGGCGAACGCCGACTTGCCGGGAGACGAAGGCGAACCCGAGTTGCAGTTCTACACGTTGACGCACGCCGAGGCGGAAGCGCTGGCCGAAACCGTGACGCAGATCGGGCACGCGATGGAGCTCGACGCGGCCGTGGTGGCGGACGAGGCGTCGGGGACGCTGGTCGCCTATGCGACGCCCGCTGCACACGCGCACCTGAAGACGATCATCGCCAAGCTGGACGTGCCCGCCAAGCAAGCCCACAAGCGGGCAGCGGCGCCGCGCAAGAAGGGTGGCGAGTAGCCGCCGTACCATAACCCGGTGTAGGGGAGTACAAAGCTCCGCGCTGCACAGGTGTCGGGCGGCATGTCCGCTTCTGAGCGGACATATCTTCCGGCCGGTTTTCGCACGGCTGCTATAAAGCAGCCATGCCGCCCGGCCCTCGACTCAGACGCCGGGCATCATCCCGTCTGATCGGTATCCGCCAGACCGGTGTGGCCGAACAGGGTGGCCGCGTTCCCGCCGATGATTTTCCTCACGGTCTGGCCCGGCAGAGCGGCGTGCAGCTCATCCAGCAATAACGAACAGCGCGTGGCGTGTTCGCGGCCGTGGCACGGGGCATCGCTTCCGTAGAGCACGCGTTCGAGTCCGACGCCGCCGACCGCCGCCAGGATCTCGCCGATCGAGGCATGGGCGGTCCCGACATAGAGATCCGCGTCGTCGCGGTCGATGGCCCGGCGGATGACGTCGAGCGCTTCGGCCCACAGCCCGTGCGCGGCAGGATCGTAGAGAACCAGCGGGACGCTCGGGTTACGTTTGGCCAGCCGATGCACGGTGGCGGGCCGGGCGTTCTCGGCGGAACCGACCTGAAAAAGACCGGCCACGCGAAGCCGCCCCATCACCGAAAGATAAGGGTCCAACAGCTCCGCGTCCGCGGAAAAATCGTTGAGCACCGGCGAGAAGACGACGCCGCCAAAAGGCTCGGTGGATAGCGCTCCGGCAAAGGCGTGGATGTTGCTGTCCACCTGTCCGGGTCGGACCCAATAGAGCGGCACCCAGCGCTTGTGCTGCCGACACGCCTGGAGGCAGGCCACGTTGGCGGTGGCCTCGTCCAGGTTGGCCGCGTCCGGAGCGGCGGAGGCCGCCTCGAGATTGGAGACCAACAGCCGATCGATCCCGCAAGCTTCGATGTACTCATTCAACAAGGCAGCAGTGGGTTCGCGCTGCCCCGGCCGGCCAAGATGTCCGTGGATATCGATCACCATAAGCATGACCTGGCGCGGGGTCGGGCAGCATCCCTGCGGCGTGGCATCGACAAACCGCGGGTCAGTCGTTCGTTTCCTGCCGCGAGTCCTCGCTCTCCGGCTTGGCGTAGTAGTCCAGCCCGCGCATGAGCTTTTCGGCCTCCGCCTGCCGCAAGAGGAAGATGTGCCCGGCCTCCACCCACGCGGCTTTGCGCGGCAACTCACCGCGGCGCACCTGGTCGATCTTCAGCGTAACCTGCCGGTTATCCTTGAGACGAAGCGTGACGGTCACCGGGGCGTCGGCTAGACCGACCGCCTCGAGGTCACCGTCGCCGTAAGCCAGATAGGCTTCCACACGCAGCTTGGCGAGCTCGCCGGCGAAATCCTCCAGCTTCTTCTGCGACAGTCTGACGGTCAGGTCGGGGAGGTAGCGCCACTCGTCGTCCGCTTTGCCGAACGCGAGCGTTCCGCCGGGTGCTTCGATCGTCAGGCCCACCACGTCTTCGCCCTTGAAGTCGAACAGCGAACGCCGGATCAGCTCAGCCGTCAACACGCGATATATGGTCTCGTCCAGCTCGAAGATGTACGGGTCATCGTCCTTTCGGCAATAGGTGACGTTGTTCCTGCGGCCGACGCGCAACGTGTGCTCCGCCAGCACGGGGGCCGACGCGGGCTGACTGGCCTGGGTCGTGGTCGGCTGGCTGGCTTGCGTAGTGGTCGGCGGCGGCGGGGCGGGCCCCTCCATCTTGAAGCGCACGACCACCGCCGGTTCGGCCAGCCCGAACGCCGTGTCATCCTCTTTGGCGACCACGCGTTTGGCGCGTAAGCGCGCCAGATCGTTGCTGAGCTCGCGCATGCTAGCCGGGTCGGGCGGGGCGTCGGCCGGGACGGTCATCTTCCATGCGCTGCCCTTCTTCACAAGGGCGTAATGAGTCTCGCCCCGCGTCAGGTCGATCTGGCGGACGTGCTTCGGCTGACCGCTGAAGATCTCACGCGAGCGGAGCGACAGCGGCGTCACCGTCAACCGGTCGGCCTGCTTGGCGCTGACCACCATGACCGTCGGCTGACCCGCGAGCTGCACATAGGTATTGTGGCCGCTGGAGGTGTTCGCACCGATCTTCAGCTCGACCGGTGCGACCGCACCGCTGGTCGTGACCTTCACGACCGCCCGCGGTGTATCCAGCCCGTACTTCGCCGGATCCTCTGCGTCGTCAACATAGTCGATTGCGTTGACGTCCTCGAACGCCTCGAGCAGGTTGGCGACGGCAGGCTGCTCGAGCTCGGCCAGATCGCCGCTACCCTGCCATCGGCCGTCCACCTTGGTGAGCGTCGCCGAGTCCGAGCCGACCGTAAGCTCGAGCCGGGTCGCGTCGGCGGCCTTCACGCGGGTCACGCGCGGGTCGCGCCAGTCGAGCAGGTCCGGGATGAGATCCTCGAGGGTCGAGCCGGACACGCGCACCACCCAAGGCCGGTCAAACAGCTTTGCGTAGCGGTACTCCGACTTCATGTCGGCGAAGCCACCGACCGCCAATCCGTAAGTGTTCGTCACGGTTTCATCTTGCGGCTCGGCCGGCTGCGTGGCCGGTTCCTCCTCGCCCTCGACGGGTAACTGGCGCTTCGTCTCGGTCGTCACCCGGATGGTGAGGAAGGGCTCGTCCAGTCCGTACGGGGTGAGCGCTTCCGGCTCATCCTCGATGAACTCGTCCACGCGGACGCGGTTGAGCTTATCGACCAGCCTGCGGACCTTCTCAGTGTCGGCGTAGGCCTTGACCGGCGTGTTGATGACCCACTCGCCGTCCTCCCCCCGAGACAAACCGTACGTCTTGCCGTCGTGCTCGAGCTCGACCCGTACGGCGTCGTCGGCAGTCAGCTTCACCAGGCTCTTGGCCCGGAAGTCCTTGACCTCCTTCTTCAGCTCGTAGCCTAGATCACGCCCGGCGATGTGGATCATCTCACGACCGGCGATGCGCACGTAGGTGTCCTGGCTCATCGCGGCCCTCTTGCCCACCTCCAGCTTGTATTCCTTGCCGTCCTTGTCCGCGAACGTGACGGTGACGGCCGGGGGTTCCAAGCCGGCGTCCGCCGCGCTCACCGCCCCCTCCGCCCCGGGCTGGAAGCTTGACCGCGACTGCAACGAAGCGAAGGTGCGCACCAGCCCGTCCACTACGTAACTCTCCGTGGGCGTACTGAGCGGCTCGCGCATCTCCCACGGCTCCATCTGCTCCGGTTGGTCGGCCTTGGGCGAGCGCGCGAAGACCAGGCGGGGCTGGTCGGGGCGCTCCAGCTCGAGGCGGACGACGTCGTTGGTCTCGGGCTGGGGATCGAAGACGTATTTCGTCTCGCGGACCGGCGACGGGGGCTGGTCCTCACTCTCCTCGGGGGAGGTTTCCCTGGACGGCACGAGGAACAGCACGACCGCACCAATCACCACGAGTACGAGCAAGACGAGCGTGGTCTTGAGATTCATCCGAGCCTACCTCCGACGCAGCAGCCAGACGCCCGCCCCGGCCAGCAACGCCAACCCGGGCCAGATCCCCACCAGCAGCACGCGACAAAACTGGGCCATCCCACCCTCGGTCAGCTTGTCCAGCCGGGGAACGTCGCTGCGGCGCGGCCCGACGGCGATCCGGTCCGCCTCGCCGGTCAGCCAGTGCAACGCATTGACAAACAGATCCGTGTTGGCCGGATAGTTCAGGTACGCTTGAAGCCCCTTGCTGGTAAGCATCAGACTCTGCGACTGCGCGACCTCATCCGCGGCAAAACGCTCGCTGCCGAACACCACCACCTTCTGCCCCTGCTCATTCGTCGCGGCGACGGCCACGGGGAACGGTGCCGCGATGTCGTCCTCGTGGCGAGTGGTGCCGAAGCGCTTCTGCAAATCCTCTTGGAGGCGCAGGATGTCCGCGACGGCCCACACGTCCTCGGTCTCCTTGACCTGGGCGATCACCTCAACCGCCACACCGGCCGGCTTTTCATCGCCGGTCACGATCTCGAGCGGCGCGGCAGCGAGAAACGCGCCTGGCAGAGCCCGCAGAGGCCGAGCAATGTCGTGATCCGTGAACTGCATGACCCTCGTGTCGAGGATGACGCGGTTGGCCAGGCCCTTCAGTCCCCGGCGTTGCGGCGTCTCGGAGAAGTGCAACGCTAGGTGCCGATCGCGCAGCGCGACACCCCAGGTGGAGCGCAGGTAGTCGGCGAACTCGTATGGCGGGCCGGTCATGGCGAAGCGCGTCGTCGGCTGCGACCAGCCGGCCAAGAAGACCGCCAGTCCGGACTCGTTCACCGCATCCAGAATCGCCTGTTTCTGCGCGTCTGTGATGCCGGCCTGCGGCGAAGGCCGCATCGGGTCGGGTTGCGGTGGCGGCTGCGGCGGGAAAACGACGTAGATCGTGTGCCCGGCGTCCACGACCACCGGCGGCTCGTTCTGCGTGGCGACGTCCCAGTCTTCGGTGACGAAGTTGCTCTTCTCCAACAGCACGTTGAGCGCCTGATAGGGTGCCCGCGGCATCTGCTGCATCATCATGCGGTTCATCTGTGAGAAGTCGGGACGGATGGGCGACTGGCCCCCGAAGCGCGTGAAAACGATCGCCGTCTTTTCCGTTTGGGTAAGCTGCAAAACGGCCGAGGAGACGGCCTGTTCGCCGGCGAAGTCGCGTGGGTCGCCGTCGGCCGGCGCCGGACCGCCGCCGGCCCGGTAGGGCCACACGTCGTTCAGCGAGAGCACGCGCGCCTCGGTCTGGGTCTCGACCAGGATCGGCGCTTGGGTCCCCCACCGGCTCAACGTGTCGTACACCTCCTCGAGCTGGACCCGTTTGAGGTCCTCCGTCTCTCTCAGCAACGCGGCCACATCATCCAGAATAGGTTGATAGCGATCCTTGGCCACCTGGAAAAACACCCGCACATCGGGCATCAAATCCGGGAGCGCGGCGCCGTCGCCGCTCATCCACGTTTGCGCATCCTGCAAATAGGTCTGCACCTGCCCCAGATACTCGCGGACCGCGCTCATCGCCCGGCTGTAGCGCGGAACGTCGCCGGCCAGCAGCTCCTCAACGTCCGCGGCGACCCCCTGCGCCTCCCGGCCAATCAAGGCCATGTTGTTGGCCACGATTACGAACTCGCGCACGCGTCTCATACGGGCATCAGCTTCCGCAAAGCTCTTGAATTGCGCCAGATCGTCCTCGGCAAGCTGCCTAACGGTGGTGTTCAGGTCGGGGAACTTGTTGAGCGCTTCCTCGTGCGGCGCGGCCTCATCTTTGTACGCCGGCTTCTCGCGCAGCCGCTGGAGCAACGCGGCAACTTTGTCCTGCTCCTTCATCGGATCGATCATCAGGGTGGCGACCCGACCGCGGCCGAACGATTCGTACAAGTCGAGCAGGTCCCGCACGCGGTCCTGGCGTTTCTGAGCGTACTGCTGGTATTCGCTCAGGACCGTGTAGAGGCCCGTGATGGTGATGTCCTGCTCAAGCCCGCCGAGCAGCGCGACGGTCCGCGAACTGAGGCTGTTGACGGCGCTGCTGGTCAGGTCGGCTCGGCCGCCATATTGTCCGGCCAGCCACACGGCGATGCCCACCACCGCAACCACGAGGACCACGGCGACGGCCACGTTGGCCCCGTAGAGCAGGCGACGCCGCGTTGCAGTCATAGGTCTGCTTACCGCCATCGGTGTGACTCCACGACCTTTACGGTCAAGAACAGGAACAGGGCTGCGGCCCCGACGAAAAACACCAGGCCTTCCAGCGTTACCAGACCGCGGTTGAACTGATCCAGATGGCGTACGACGTTGACCCGCTGGAACGCGTCACGCATCCAGCCCTCCGTGCGGTCAACAATGAAACCGGCGAACCACACGAACAGGATCAGCGGCACCGCCCCCACGATCCAGGCCACGATCTGATTGCGCGTCAGACTGCTGGCGAACACGCCGAACGCGGTGAACGCCACGCCCACGAGCAGCAGTCCCAGGTATGATGAGAGTGAGGCGCCCATATCCGGCGATCCGAAAATCATCATGAGAATCAGGTAAATGAGCGTGCTCGCCAGCATGATCACGTAGAAGACCAGTGCCGCCAGGTACTTGCCGATCACCATCTGCACGTCGGAGACCGGGGCGGTCATCAACGTCTCGATCGTGCCGCTACGGTACTCCTCACTGATGGTCCGCATGGCGATGGCGGGAACGATGAAGGTGAGCACGTAGGGGGTGAAGCCGAACACGCTGCGCAGCGTCGCCGGCTTTCCCGGACCGAAGCTGTCCATCACCAGCACGCCGGTGATGAGCAGAAAACCGGTGATGACGATGTAGCCGATGGGCGAGAAGAAGAGCGAGAGCAACTCGCGCTGCATGATCGCGACGGTGTTTCTCATGGGCGGTTCCTTCGGATGGGTCGATTACCCTTCCGCCTCGTGGGCGCCGGCGACGATCTTGACGAAGAAGTCCTCGAGCGAGGCCACGTCCCGCCGCAGCTCGCGCAGTGGCCAACCCTTCTCGGCGGAAAGCTTGTAGATCGCCTCGCGCAGATCGTGTCGGGCGGAGACGGTGACGCGCGTCCAGCCGTCGGCCGGCTCGCTGTGCACGTCGCTGACGCCGTCGAGCTTGCGGATGCCGGCGGTGACCTCGGCCTCGGGGCCCTTCAGCTCGGCGATCAACTGCGACCCGGCGCTGATGCGTTGGCGCAGCTCCGCCGGCGTGCCGGAGGCGACGATCTTGCCGCGGTGGATGATGATGATCCGCCGACAGGTCACCTCGACCTCGGGCAGAATGTGGCTGGAGAGCAGGACGGTGTGCTCTTGGGCCAGCTCGCGGATCAGCGAGCGCGTCTCGCGAATCTGCGCCGGGTCGAGCCCGATGGTCGGCTCATCCATGATCAGCACCCTGGGGTTATGCAGCAGCGCATCGGCCAGCCCGACGCGTTGGCGAAACCCCTTGGACAATTGGCTGATGGGACGATTGATCACGTCAGCCAGCCAGCAGCGTTCGCTGACGCGCGCGATGGCCGCGTTGCGCCGTGAGCGATCCAGCCCGCGCAACTTGCCCCGGAAATGCAAATACTCGCGCACGCGCATTTCCGGGTACAGCGGCACCGACTCCGGCAGATAGCCCACCTCACGGCGAACAGCCATTGATTCGGTGAAGACGTCGTGACCGGCGACCTTGGCCGATCCGGACGTCGCGGGTTGGTAACAGGTCAGCACGCGGAGGGTGGTGGTCTTACCGGCCCCGTTCGGGCCGAGGAACCCGACAACCTCACCTTCCGCAATCGTGAACGAGACGTTGTCAACGGCGCGAACGCTGCCGTAATACTTCGCCAGGTTGCGAACCTCAATCACACCGTGATCCTCCCGCAAAACCTTCCAGACCGCCGACGCGGCCCAATCCGCTCACGATTCCCTGGGGGGAACAGCCCTGGCACCGAGTCGTGCAGCCCGGCCACGCTTGCGTACGCTATCCAGTCCCCCGCCCGGTAAGCGCCAGAGAAGCGGAATTCTAGTTCTGCCCGGTCCTCTGTCAAGCTCCGCCGGCCGGCCCTGCCCCGGCTGCTACCTGCCCCGAGAGCGCTGCTGGTCCGCCGACCCCGGCCCCGCTTCGCCCTCGGCGGCCGTGTCCGCTTCGAGCGGTTCCCAGAACCCGAAAACGTCCTCCTCGACCTTGCAGTACCCGCTGGCCTTGTACCGCGCCTCGGAGTTGTAACTCCAACCCAGGTACTCCGAGCCGCCTCCGCTGTGCGTGGTGATCAGGAACCGATTGGCCAGCTCGCCGATGCCTTTGGCCTGCGCCACGGGAGATTCCGAGTCGCCGCGGCTGGCATCCACCGGAACCCAGCCATAGCCGGGCAGATATATCTGTGCCCAGCGGTGGAACGCTTCGTCAACGCTGGCGTCATCACCACGGACCACCACACTGCCCTGGTAGCGTGCGGGCAGGCCGGCCGCCCGGCACAACGCCACAAAACAGAATGTATACTCCGAGCACGACCCGCTGCCGCGCTTCAAGACCACTTCCGGAACGTCCCACCCGCCGATCATCTCGTATTCCACATGGTCGATGAGGTAGTTGTAAATCTTCCGGGCGACCCAGTACGGATTACGCTCGTCCCCAACGATCTTCTTGGCCGTGTCCTGAATGTAGTCGCTGGAGATTCGATAGCGCGCCCCGTCGGCGGTGTACTTATCGCGAATCTGCTCGGGAATGTCGTCCAGCGTGCCGGTCTCCTCCGGCATGATCAGATAGCGGATCGCCGAGACTCTGGCATTCACCGAATAGGTCAGCACCCGTTTCTGCCCGGCCGGCAGCGAGCCGAGCTCGAACACCGCGCAGGACTGTCCCCACTGGTCCTGTGCGATCCGCGTAGGCGAACTCGCAAAGCGGATTTCCGACAACAGCTCCTGGTTCGCCAATTGCTCGGGAACCGCGAGGTTGACCACCAGCTCTCTGACCTCGCCCGGCCCGTAGTTGTTCAGCGCCCAGAGATACTCCACGCGCGCCTCGCGGGTCTCCGACAGCCGGTACATCGGTTTGTCCTTGACAGCGAGCTGGTACAGCTTGCGGGTCTGAAAATCCACATTCCATAAATGACCGTCAATCCAGGCCAGTCCGGCCGCATACGGCCCGGGCGCGTCGAGTATACCCACGACCATGCCGCTGTCGGGCATGACCATGTAGAGTTCGTCTCCGATCCGGTTGGAAACCCACAAGTACTTGCCGTCATGCGTCAGACATGTGCAGTTCCTGTCGGGCACGTCGAAGTATGCGAGGATCGTGCCGTCTTCGGGATCAACCTTGTAAATGCGGCGACTGTTCCTCTCGAGGATGAAGAGGCTCTCCTCGCCATACGCCAGGCCGGTAGCGCGCGAACCAGGCGCCTCAAAGGTGTTCTCTACAATCCCCGTATCAAGAGAGAACACGTATACACTTCCGGTATGGCCGTCCGAGATGTAGAGATGCCCTTTGCCATACGCCAGGCCGTGTGGCTTCAGCGTCGGCGCATCCCATGACCGGACAACCGCCCCGTCAGCGGGATTGATCTGGTAGACCTTGGCGTCGCGCCAATCCAGCAGGAACAGGTGCTTGCCGTCCGAAGCCAGCCCTGCCGGATACTTGCACGGGGCATCAAGCGCGGTCTTCACGTCCCCGGGGGCGGCTGAGAGCGGGCCCGCAAACCCCGCCAGCACAAGCGCTGTGACCAGACACGCAGTGTAGCAGCTCCAAGTCTTCATCATGAACCTCCTGCTCATATCGATCCACCAGCATTGTTCCCGTGGCCAAGGAAGACGGCCGCATGTTAACATAACAAGGCCCGCTCGGAGGTGGCAACCTCCGAAATGACCGCTTGCGAAAGGAGGTCTGCATCGTGAAGGTGATCGCGGATCTGTGCGTGGTGCCCATCGGCGTCGGTGTGTCGGTCTCCCGGTACGTCGCCGCCTGTGAGAAGGTGCTCTCCGCCGCGGGGCTGAGCACGCACCTGCACGCGTACGGCACGAACATCGAGGGCGATTGGGATACGGTTTTCGCCGCCATCAAGCGCTGCCACGAGGTCGTGCACGAGATGGGCGCGCCGCGAATCTCGACGACGATCAAGCTGGGGACGCGCACCGACCGGCCGCAAACCATGGCCGACAAGGTCCGCAGCGTCGAGCAGAAGCTGAAGTCCGACGCGAACAGCCACCAGCCTGATTGACGATACCCCCGGTGGCCGGCGTCAAGGTTCGATGAAGTCCGTGAACGTCCGCAGTGCCTCCGGCAGGTCGTCGGGCAGGTCGGCGAAAAATCCGTGCTCGCCGCCGTGACGCACGACACCGTTCTTGCCCTTACCCGCATAGACGTCCTCCGCGCCGCCGAGATCGAGCAGCAGCGACAGGCTGGTGCCGCCGTGATAGTCGTTCCCGCCGGCGCGGGCTTTTCCCGAATGCTGCTGGTAGTGGTCGCGGCCGGCGTAGTCCACCAGGATGGCGAGCCCGTTGTGGGCGGTCGCGGCCAGCGCGAAGCCGCCGCCGGAATACACGTCGTCGCCCGCGTGATCCAGCAGCACGGTAACGGTCTGATCCCAGGAGCAGGACTGTCCGACGCCGCGCCGCGCCAGGTACACGTCGTCGCCGGCGTGGTCTTCGAGGAAACCGAGCGCCTGGTGTGCGCCGAAGGCCTGGGCGTAGCGCTCGCCGAGATAACGGTCGGAGCCGGCCCGGTCCACGAGCACGCCCCAGCCGAAGAAGTACCCGCCGCCCTGGGAAAAGTTGCCGCCTTCGTAGACATCATCTCCACCTTCGTCGAGCAGCAGTGCTATCCCGCCGGACGCCAGTCCGCGCAAGCCCACGGCGCAACCCTGCCCCCACCCGGCGAAGATCCCCGGCGTGCCGTAGGCGCCGAGATCGCGCCCCTTGCAATAGTAGTGGTCGTTGCCGGCACCCCGGTCGATCAGCGCCCCGAAACCGCCGGGCAACCCCAGCCCCTGAGCGAAGCGCGGTGCCTCATAG
>Ga0114919_10002262_pt1 | contig 15551 bp, 12 predicted proteins | sample BlataG_FD_88682 | JGI IMG/M metagenome (GOLD analysis project Ga0114919, IMG submission 88682) | Deep subsurface microbial communities from Black Sea to uncover new lineages of life (NeLLi) - Black_00105 metaG | ecosystem: Environmental > Aquatic > Marine > Oceanic > Sediment | place: Atlantic... | reverse complement strand
CGTGTAATCGTATCGTCTTCTGCTGCCTGGCTTTGGGGTGGTAGGAGGTTCCGGAGGGCGGTAATGCCTGGGTGGGTTAAATTTTGGTATCGGCTATTGACAGGGCGAATCTTCGTAGATAAAAATAACCATACGGGAAATTGTAGCCGGGTGATTTTTGGCACTTTTTTGAGAGGTGTAAGATGCGAGTGATAAAATTTCTGAAAAAGTCGAAAGTAAAGTACGAGGTTACTAAACACAAGCCGGCGTTCTCGGCGCAGGAGATGGCGGCGGTGGAGCATGAGCCGGGGAAATACGTAGCCAAGCCGGTGATAGTCAGGGCCGACGGTAAGTACGTGATGTGTGTGCTTTCAGCGTGTTACAAGATTGACATGCGTGCGCTGAAAAAACAACTCGGCGCTAAAAAAGTTTCGCTGGCAGAGGAAAAGGAGATGGGCAAGCTGTTCGACGACTGCGATTTGGGGGCGGAGCCGCCCTTCGGGAATTTATATGATTTGCCCACTGTTATAGATAAGGCCTTAGAGAAGGACGACCATATCACATTCCAGGCCGGCTCGCACGAAAAAGCGATACGGATGAGTATGGATGATTACCGGAAGCTGGTTAATCCGCAGGTGCTTGAATTCAGCTACCATGTAACCTCGTGATTCTGGTTTATTGCAGGTGTCCTCCGTAATCTTATCCGATTTCGTCATCGAGCCAGCCGAGGAACTGCTGTGCAGGGCTTAAACAATCGTAAGGCGGAGCAATGCAACTGCCCACGTCGCTGGCTACGCCAGCGTCGAACCTAAATGCCTTAAATGGCTTAATTTCCATATTCGTGACTCGATGCTCGATACTTCGGATTCACTTATAAGATTGCCAAAATTACTGAAGTGAGGATAATACTAAAGGAAAGACGGATTGTCAAAGGAGTATGTTAAAAAGGGGTAAACCCCGTTAGAAACCCGATCGGGGCGAAGCGGGGTGAACGATGCAGGAAAGTTTCTAACGGGGTAAAAGTATGGAGCAAATAATAATGCATCCAATTGGGAAAATTTGTTCGCCTTATAAAGAGGGCAGGGATATCCCCATCCAGGGGATTTTTAACAGCGAGGCGGAGGCGTGGATTGAATTAAAAGACAAGTATGCGGGGGGCTTAAAAGACCTGGATGAATTCAGCCATGCGATAATACTATACTATTTCCATAAGTCGCAGAGTGAGGAGGTTCAAGGCCGGCCGTTTCTTGAGCAAAATAAACATGGAATATTCTCTATAAGAAGTCCACATCGGCCCAATCATATAGGGCTTTCTATTGTAAAGATCAAAAAGATAGAGGCAAATAAGATGTATTTTACTGAAGTGGACGTTTTAGACCAAACGCCTGTTCTTGATATAAAACCTTATGTCAAATACTTCGACAGCAGAGACAATGTTGTCTCAGGCTGGGTGGACAAACACTTTAAGGATGGAAATATTCCGGACGAAACTATTTTAAAATGATACAAAATAGAATCGGTTAATTTGCTTGTTGAGCTTAAATGAGTGGATAAGAGGTTATTCTTGGAATACGATTTTGCCGGCGACAATGGTTGTTTGGACTGAGCAGTTGGGGTCGAGCAGAACGAGGTCGGCGTCTTTTCCGGGTGCGATAGAGCCCTTTTTATCTTCGATGCCCAACAATTTGGCCGGGTTTTGAGTAACGGTTTTGACGGCCACATCAAAGGGGCAATCCGTAAATGTTATGAATCTTTTCAAGAGCTGATTCAGGCCGAGGGCGGTACCGATTAAGGTGCCATCCTTGTATCTTGCAGTTCCATTTTCGGATTCGTATTCGATGCCGTTATAGAGATATTTTCCGTCGCCGAGGCCAAGCGCCTGCATGCCATCGGTGATTGGTATAATGCGATTCGGGCCGAGTGTTTCAAAAGCGAATTTCAGAACGGCCGGATGTATGTGGACACCATCGCAGATGAGCTGGGCGGTTATGTGCTTTGTCTGAAAGATGGCGATGAGCGGGCCGGGTGAACGATGATGGACTGGAGGCATTGCGTTGAATAGATGTGTTACGTGTGAGATGCCGGCGTTGAAGCCATCGAGGGTTTGTTCGTAGGTGGCATTGGAGTGGCCGAAAGAGGCGATAATCTTTGAGTTAACGAGGCGTCGGATTATCTGGAGATTGCCGGGCAATTCGGGTGCGATTGTCATCATTTTGAGTCGGCCATTTGCGATATCCATAATTTTATCGAGAACCTTCAAGGATGGGGGGCATATAGATTGGGGCAGGACCATTCCTTTTTTTTCGAGCGAGATAAATGGGCCTTCAAGATGAATGCCGAGTAAATTTGCGCCGCCGAGGTCGCGGTTTACGTATTGGGCGGCGATGGTGAGGTGCTGATTTTCATGGTCTGGTTTAAATACGGTTGTGGCGAGGAAGCTCGTAGTTCCGAAGCGTGCACAAGTTTGTGATATTGCTTTCAGGGCTTCAGGAGTCGCATCGAGTATGTCGGCGCCGCCCGCTCCCTGAATATGAACATCAATGAAGCCGGGGGCGATTATGCGACCCTGTGCATCGAGTGTATTGTCGCAGGCGACAGATGAATCAAATTGGCCGAGCTGGGTAATGGTGCCATTTTCGATGAGAACGGAAGTGGTTTGTTTATCGTCCGGGGCGTCGAACAATCTGCAATTGGTTATAAGCAGTTTTTGTGACATATTATTTTTTCCTGCTGTGGCACGGCCATCCTGGCCGTGTTCACGGGCTGGAAGCCCGTGCCACGGGAAACAGACATCCGGCTAAGACACCGGAGCCGCCTTTTTTTCGAGGTACTGGTTTATGGCAGCGGCGGCTATCCGGCCCTGGCCCATTGCGAGGATTACGGTTGCGGCGCCGAGGACAATGTCCCCGCCTGCATAAACGCCTTGCAATGAGGTTTTGCAGTTTTCATCCACGATGATATTGCCCCACTTGTTGAACTGAAGGCCTGGCGTGGTCTGGCGAATCAACGGATTTGCACTATTGCCGATAGCTATAATTACGGTGTCAACATCGATTCGGAATTCTGAGCCTTCTATGGGGATGGGCCTGCGTCGGCCTGATTCGTCCAGCTCACCGAGGCGATACTTCAGACATTCGATAGCGGTTACGTGGCTGTTCCGGTCGCCGATTATCCGCTTTGGACTTTGCAATATGTGAAATTCGACGCCTTCTTCCTTTGCGTGCCGGACTTCTTCAACTCGAGCGGGCATTTCCTTTTCTGTTCTGCGATAGAGAAGATAGACCTTTTCGGCCCCGAGCCTGAGGGCCGTTCTGGCGGAGTCCATAGTGACGTTGCCGCCGCCAATGACGGCGACTTTTTTTGAGCGGGCGATTGGGGTGTCGGCACCTTTGCCGAAGTCGTATGCCTTCATAAGATTTGTGCGCGTGAGGTATTCGTTGGCACTATATACGCCGACAAGGGACTCACCTTCGATACCCATAAATCTCGGCAGGCCTGCTCCGACGCCAATATAAACCGCATCGAAGCCATCTTCTTTCATCAATTGCTCGATGGTTCTTGTTCTGCCTACGATGAAGTTGGGGACGATTTTGACACCCATTTTAGTCAGGACATCAATTTCCTTCTGGACGATGGCTTTAGGGAGCCGAAATTCAGGGATTCCATAAACCATCACGCCACCCGGTTTGTGGAAGGCCTCGAAAATAGTAACATCGTGGCCGGCTCTTCTGGTATCAGCAGCGGCGACAATGCCACCGGGGCCTGAGCCGATTACGGCGACTTTTGTTCCCGTCTCAGATGCTACGGCCGGGACGGCATCTTCGTTTTGGTCGAGGTCGGCGACGAACCTTTCGAGTCGGCCGATTGAAACGGCTTTACCGACGTCCTTGAATTTTAAGCCAACGGTGCAGGTTTGCTGGCACTGGACTTCCTGGGGGCATACTCGGCCACAGACGGCGGGCAGGAGTGAGTTTTCTTTGATGATAGATAAGGCCCTTGTAAAGTGGCCATCAGCAATTGCAGCTACAAAATCCTGTATCTTTATTTGCACCGGACAGCCTTTAATACAGGGTGCTTTTTTGCACTGAAGACAGCGCATAGCTTCGAGTCGGGCGTGGCTTTCGGTATAGCCGGTCGCAACTTCATTAACGTTGCTTGTTCTTTTGATGGGGTCCTGCGCGGGCATATCCTGAGGGGGGATTTTGTACCTGTCGGCGGGTGTGAGTTCGCCGGCTTTTTGCTTTTCCAAAAGCTGCTGCAGAAGCTGCTGTCTTTCTTTTTCCGTTACGATAATGAGCCCCTAAACATTGCCGGCGGTATTTATTGCAATTTGAAAAACAAATGAAACGAACAATTACTCCAAACGCTCGAATAAGGTATTTTTCAACACCCCCAAACAAGTTTGAGGGTGCCACCCAGGCATTTTTCAACACCCCCAAACAAGTTTGAGGGTGCCACCCAGGCATTTTCCAACACTCCCAAACAAGTTTGAGGGTGCCACCCAGGTATTTTTCAACACCTCCAAACAACTTTGAGGGTGCCACCCAGGCTTCATTAGTAATTCAAAGGTCAATATTATTTTTGTCGGGCCGGGTGTATTCAAAATTCTATTTGTCCAGGCCTATTTTGCATCTGTGTTTTTTATACTGTTCGTATGCCTTTTGTTCCTGGTCTTTATAGGCATCCAATCTTTTCATCATCAAGTCGAAGTTGACTTTATGGCCGTCGAACTCCGGGCCGTCAACACATACGAATTTCGGTTTGCCGTCAATTTCGACGCGGCAGCCGCCGCACATACCGGTAGCGTCAACCATAATGGTGTTTAGCGAGACCTGTGTAGGAATGTTAAATTGCCTTGTAACCTCGCAGCAGAACTTCATCATTATAGCCGGGCCGATTACAAAGGCCTGATTCGGCTTTTGGTCGCGCTGACAGAGTTCTTTTAGCGGTTCGGTTACCAGAGCTTTTCGTCCGTATGAGCCGTCATCAGTTGTAACTGTCAGCTCGTTACTTATCCGGTCGAATTCATCTTCGAGAATAAGCAAATCCTTGGTTCGTGCTCCGAGTATGCTGATGATTTTGTTGCCGGCTTTTTTCAGGGCCTTTGTAATAGGCAGTAATGGGGCGCTGCCGATTCCGCCGCCGACACAAGCGACGATGCCGAAATTTTTGATATGGGTAGGCTTGCCCAACGGTCCGACGACATTGGCAATTTTCTCGCCTGCCTTCATATCCGCCAATTCGGCGGTGGTTTTGCCGACGCGCTGCCAAATGAGGCGGATAGTGCCCTTTTCGGGGTCGGCATCGGCGATTGTCAGAGGAATTCGCTCGCTGTATTCGCTGTTTATGCTGATAATGACGAACTGGCCCGGCTTTCCTGCCTGTGCAATAAGCGAGGTTTCGATTTCGGCGGTGAAAACGTTCTCGCTAATCTTCCTTTTGGATACAATTTTGTGCGACACCGTTTGTGCTTCCTTCATGAGTTCGTGGTTATGAGTTCATAGTTCATAGACTACGAACAATGAACAATGAATAAAGTTCAAAAGTTTTTGATTTTTGCACTGTGGTTTTGCACTTTGCATTTTGAGCTTTGATTTTCCATTGCCATTTCGAGGCTAATTTTTTATTTGTGTCTTTGTGGCCGGTTTGCTTTTCGGCGACAATTCGGCAATTGGAATGTTCGGCTGTTTTTGGTGCTCGGTTCGAGGAGAGTCCCGGTTGTCGGTCTCGGCGACGGCAAGAATGGCCTTGCGGACAGCCTGTTCGGCAGGTTCATCAGTTAAGGGCCTTAAGTATATGGAAGACGAAGATGCCGGCTGTTTAGCCCAAATCAATCCTTCTCGAACCAATTCCAAAAGTGCCAGGAATAATCCTATCATTACGACACGGTTGGCTCCGGACCCGAAGATATGTTCGAAACTCATCGGGCCTTCGGTTTGCAGACGGTGCAAAATTTCTATCTGATACAAATCAATGGGCGTATCGTCCTTGATATGACTTATGTCAAGATTCGCGCCGGTAGCCTTACATATAGAGTCAAAGGCTTCGAGCAGGTCCCAGATGCTCACCTGTTCAATGTCGATGTGGGGCTCGGCATCAGGTCTTAACCGTTTGATAATGCTGTCAGGACGCGGGAAATGTTCCTTCTGTTTATCGGCGGCGTCGCTGAGTAGATTAGCGGCATCTTTGAACTTTTTGTATTCGAGGAGCTGGCGGATAAGCTCTGCGCGTGGGTCGGCCAAATCGTCGGCCCGTAGCTGCTCAGGTTCTGCCTTCGGCAGGAGCATTGCGGATTTTATCTGCATCAACGTTGCGGCCATTACTAAAAAGTTGCCGGCCAAATCAATGTCAAGACTCTTTAGCATTTCGATGTAGCGGATGTACTGGTCGGTTATTTTTGCGATGGAAATGTCGTAAATATCCACCTCATCCTTGCGGACCAAATACAAGAGCAAATCCAAAGGCCCTGCAAAAATATCAAGATTTACGCGATAATCGGCCAACTATTGCTCCTGTCCCTCGTGAGATTCCAATATTTCCTGTGCTCGCTTAGCCTGGCTTTCAAAAACCTGAAGTTTTGCTTGAGAAGGAATTGGATACGGGAGCCCAAACTTCTCGCCTATTACAACCGATTTAATTCCAAAATCATCGAGTAATTGCTTTGCGAAATCGGCTTCAGTGTAATTTGTAAACTGTGCGATTGTAACAAGTTTATCCGCCACGGTTAAGCTCCCAGGCCCACGGCCTTTCTGGCCTGGGCGAGTGTTTTGACAGCTACGGCTTTTGCGCGCTCAGCACCATCGGCAAGGACTTTTCTGACATAGTCGATATTATTTTCAAGCTCGGTTCTTTTCTGTCGGAACGGCTTGAAATAATCTGTCAGCAACTCAGCGAGGCGTTCTTTGGTCTCGCTGTAGCCCATACCGCCATTTCGGTATCTGTTTTCCCACCCGGCTAACTCATCCGGGGAGGCGACCAACTTCAAAAGTGCAAAGACGTTGCACTTGTCGGGGTCTTTGGGCTTCTCAACCGGCGTGGAGTCGGTAACGATACGCATAATTTTTTTTCTGACGCCTTTTTCGGGTTCGAATATCTCAATGGTATTTCCATAGCTTTTGCTCATTTTTCGGCCATCGGTACCGGGGACAACAGCGACCTGCTCGATGATGTGCTCGGCAGGCAAAGTAAAGACCTCGCCATAGGCGTTGTTGAAGCGTGCTGCGATATCGCGAGTAACCTCGATGTGCTGTTTCTGGTCGGCGCCGACGGGGACAATGTCGCTTTTGTAAATAAGGATGTCGGCGGCCTGAAGGACAGGGTATGCGAACAGGCCGTGATTGGGACTGATGCCCTGAGCGACTTTTTCCTTGTAGCTTGTGCAGCGATGCAAAAGGCCCATCGGGGTTACGCAGGAAAGGAGCCAGGTGAGCTCGGTAACCTCGGGCACATCGGATTGGCGCCAGAAGACGGTTTTTTCGGTATCGAGACCCAGGGCGATATAATCCATTGTGACGTCAAGGGTATGCTGAGCAACATCGGCCGGCGAGGGATTACTGGTAAGGGCGTGATAGTCGGCGATGAAATAAAAACAATCGTGCTCGGCCTGGAGCTGGAGGTGCTGGCGCGTTGCGCCGAAAAAGTTGCCTATATGAAGTCGGCCGGATGGCTGTATGCCTGAAAGAACCCTCAAAATTGACCTCCTGACAGCAAAAATACGAAAATACTATGGAAACTTTGCGCAAAAGTAACTGTATTGGAAGCAAATGTCAAGGACTTTGCACCTGGTTCGATACTCGTTACCCGATACTCGACGGGCATCGAGGGCCGAGAACGAACCGTCGCTCCTTCTGCGCACCGCAAACGATTAAAGATAAGGTTTGGGAACCCCTGAAGAACGGGCCCTGCAATTTACTTCCTGCCGAGAGACCTCAAGTATCTCTTTGACTTGCTAAGTCCCATTCTGGATGCCTTCTTTTTCACTGCGTCGGTCTTGCGCCTGAGCTGTTTAGCTATTTTAGAAGTGGGGTTGGTCGGGAAAAGCTTTTTGAGCAGGCTGACGTCGGCTTTTGTCCACAGCTTTGGGGGCCTTTTTCTCTTTGCGGTTTTTTTCTTCTTTGCCATTTTGAGCTTCCTTTCGTTAAATGGTACGTGGTTAAATTTGTCCCTCTGTTCCGGCATTGCAGCCACTTGGAATATAATCTATGGATGGTATTTTACAGTGTCAAGGTTTTTTAACGATTTTAGAACAGAAAATGTAATTAATTAGTCTGCTGCCAGGCCAATGATTCCGGGCGAAAGCTTAGTTTGCTCAATCGCTTTACAAGGAGAAGTTTTCGGGTATACTTAATTGTCGCTATGGTAGAGATTGGGAAAAATTCGGTCGGTATCGTCAAGACAAAAACGATACGGCTCGTGGAGGCGGAGCAGCCCCTGGAGCTGGAGTGCGGCAAGAGATTGGCTCCGATTGATGTGGCCTACGAGACGTACGGGGAGCTTAACGAGACAGGGGATAACGCTGTTTTGATTTGCCACGCTTTGAGCGGTAACGCTCACGTTGCCGGCGTAAACAGTCCTGATGACAAGAAGCCCGGCTGGTGGGATGTTATGGTCGGGCCCGGCAAAGGAATTGACACAAACAAGTATTTTGTTATTTGCTCAAATTTTTTAGGCGGCTGCAGCGGGACGACGGGGCCATCCTCGATTAATCCGGCGACACAGAAGCCATACGGTCTGGACTTTCCGATTATAACTATCGGGGATATGGTTAAGGTCCAGAAGCTGCTACTCGATAAACTCGGGGTAAAAGAGCTTCTGGCGGTAATTGGCGGCTCAATTGGCGGGATGCAGGTTTTACAGTGGGCGATTGAGTATCCCGATTTTGTTAAAGCTGCGCTACCGGTTGCCACAACGACACATCTCGGGGCCCAGTCGATTGCGTTTGATGCGGTAGGTAGAAATGCGATACTGGGAGATGCAAATTTCGCCAGCGGCCAATACAAGAGCGAACAAGGTCCGGACAGAGGCCTGGCAATTGCCCGAATGATTGGGCATATAACGTATCTTTCGGAACAGGGCATGCGTGAAAAGTTCGGCCGACAACTAAGAGGTGCCGACCGATACAGTTACGATTTCAACTCCGAGTTTGCCGTTGAGACATACCTGGACCATCAAGGACAGAGCTTCGTGGAAAGATTCGACGCCAATAGTTATCTTTACATAACCAAGGCGGCGGACTATTTCGACCTGGAAAAGGACTACGGGACATTAAGCAAGGCCTTTGCGAATGTCAAATCGAGATTCCTTGCAGTTAGTTTCGCAAGCGACTGGCTTTATACGCCCGCACAATCCGAAGCAATAGTCAATGCCCTGGCGGCCAACGGTAAAGACGTTAGTTTCTGCAACATTGCGTCGTCGTACGGTCATGATGCATTTCTACTGGAGACGGAAACACTCGGCTCATTTATCTCCGGCTTTTTAGAGGCGACACATCGTCCGGGAGTAAGAAGCGAAAAAGAAAAAGTAAAAAGTAAAAATCAAGATACGAGATACAAAATAGGAGATTTCGAACAGGCCCGACGGACACGTGTTGACTACGAGCTGATTGAATCGCTAATAGAGCCGAACAGTACGGTCCTGGACATCGGCTGCGGGGACGGGGAATTACTTGCAAACCTCACCGAGGACAAAAACATAAAGGGCGAAGGCGTTGAGCTTCAGCAGGACCTTGTGCTGGCCTGTGTAAATCGGGGGCTATCGATTATCCAGCGCGATGTCGAACGGGGCCTTGAAAATTACGCTGATAAGGGTCTGGATTATGTGATATTGTCACAAACGGTGCAGACGCTGAAAAACCCTGAAAAGGTTTTTACCGAATTGCTGCGAGCAGGCAAAAAAGTGATTGTGAGTTTTCCCAACTTTGCTCACTGGCGGTGCAGAGCCCAGTTATTCTTCTCCGGCACAGCTCCAGTAACCAAACAGCTGCCTTTCGGCTGGCACAACTCACCGAATATACACTTTCTGTCTCTGAAGGATTTTGACCAGTTTTGCAAAAAGCTGGGGGTTAAAGTAGAAAAGAAGATTCCGCTGGCCAGGACCCGCTTTAGCCCTGTAAGATTCGCACCTAATCTGTTTGCCGAGCAGGTAATTTACGTAACGAGCCAATGAGTTTATTGTTCATAGTTCATTGTTCATTGTTCATTGTTCATAGTCTATGAACTACGAACAAATTAAACAGGAGGATAAAATGAAGCAAGTTGAACGTATAGGGGTGTCACTGGATAAGAAGCTGCTTTCGATGTTCGATAAGCTTATTTCCAAACAGGGTTATGAGAACCGCTCCGAGGCCATACGCGATTTGATACGCCGGCAGCTAAGCAGTGAGCGGATGAGCAATCCAAAAGCCAAGGCAGTCGCTGCTGTATTTCTGGTTTACGACCATCATTCAACAAAGCTAACGGAAAAGTTAATTGGCTTGCAACATTCGCATCTTCTACAGACGATTTCCTCTATGCATATCCACCTGGATGAGCACGATTGCCTGGAGGTAATTGTGCTTCGAGGATGTGTCGGCGAAATCAATAAGATGGCAGAAAATATATTGAGCATAAAGGGCGTCAAGCTCGGACGGAGCAGCCTTGTCGCAACAGAGCAGGCTTGATATCGTGGTTCGTGATTCGTGTCTCGAACCACAAATTACGATTAAAACTTGACAAATTGGGGATTTAGCGATTTTAATATAGCTGGTTGAGGGCGATTAGCTCAGTTGGTTAGAGCGCACGGATCACACCCGTGAGGTCACAGGTTCGAGTCCTGTATCGCCCATTATCATAAATCCTTTCAAAAGCAGAACTTACCGCCGTAACCTTTATTTTGCCCAGGTTCACTAAATAGATAGAATAGGCCTGAATATGCTCCATTCTACTATACCAAGAAGCACCAGAATTCAAGTCTTTTGTCACAAACCGGGCATCTTCTTAGAAACCAAATCAAGAAGACTGCGTTTTTCATGGTATAGTTCTGAATCGTTACTGGTCACTTCATATACATAGTTTTATTCCGCATTGAGACATCAAATTATTTATCTTTCAGGGGAGCTATTTCAATTACCTTTAACTTTCGCGGCCGTAGCGTTTCCGTACGTTCTATTGGACCTGAGATTTTTGCAAGAGGAAATACTCTCTGGGGTGTAATCTCTGTTAATTGATAGCGATAAGCTCGAAGTCCATACTGCACAGGATCTATTGAATAAGTAAAAGGAATCTCCTCGTCAACATAATTAGCCAAAAAAATCCCCAGGTGCCCATCTTCGGATTGCCACAAACAAGCCTCGGCGCTCGGCACGCTCGCGGCACGGATCTTTTCATACATCCCCCATCCAAATCCCTCTTCGGTAAATTTAGGGACATCATTGATCGGCTTGATGGGACCCCAAAGTCTGCCGCAGGTTAAAAATTTGCGTGTGGCCACCCGATATTGGCCACACTGTTTAAGGTAGTCAACCTTACGTTCATTCTCGGGCTTGAAAAGGCCCAAGCTCATCCAGCCATTCTGGCGGCCGTCTAGAAAGGCGCGGCCCTGGGCGTAAATAAAGAACCGGTCGGTTTTTTTGTAATCACAGGGACTGCCGAAAAACACAGTATAACCCGAATAAACCACTTGCATCATGGGTATCTCTTTCTCAGACGGCTGGGACCAAAGCAAATTCCCATCCAGAACATCAAAGAAAACCTCCGACGCTCCCTCGGATGTAATCACACAATCTCGTCCCTTTTTATGGGCAGTATTTTTGATTTCCCTCAATAGCTCCCTGTTACCATCCGCCCAATAACTGCCTCCGCCTAAAGGGTGATCATGGTTCGTGGCAAAACATAACTCATGATACAAACCGGCGACCTGATCGACGTAAATCCCATTGACTCCATATAAGGTGAAAATGTTATCCACCAGCGAAGAAATCGTATCCTGCCAGAAGGTCTGTTTGCCGCACATCGACAACAGCCGACCGGCACGGTTCGAGTAGTAATGATGCCTGATACCGCCGGCCTCATCGCGGACGGCATGAGGGGCAAATTTGTCAAAATCGGAAATGTTCATATCGGCGCTTGAACCATTGATATAGGGCATAACCACAATGTTGCTCCTGACCAGCTCTTTTACACGTTCTTTGAATTTATCCCTGGCAGGAATAAAATGCGGGTAATCATTATCAAAACGATTCTGGTGCCAGCGATACCACTGCAGTCCTACTGGTACTTGCAGTCTTTTGGCCGCGTCGAGCAGGGGTTTGTTCATTTGGCTGGGTGAACCCTGGGCGCCGTTCCATTCCCAGTTGTCGCGTATCCAGATGCCGATGTTTTTGATTTTCTCAGGTACATCGTTTCTCTGCGACAATGGTCCTTTCCGGGCCCATTTCTGGTTTAACGCCCAGGGGCGATAACGATGAGCGGCTTCGAGCCACCCACCCTGATATACACCAAATTCAACGGGGTAATAGTCGGGATAATCCGAGCCGGTCAGTCCCATATTATCGGGATAGTGTATGATGTAAGCTCTCTCGCCGGGTGCGGGGGTAATTTTTTTGTGTCTTCTGCCTTCGAAAACGATGGGATAGCGTTCGCTGTCGAGTTCTTTAATTGGTTCGACGACGAAATCCTTGGCACGGGCGCGGGAGTCCCGAGTAGCCAGGTAAACGGCATTTGTCTCTTTGTTAAAAGACATAAACTGCATTGACCAGGTTGAGCCGGGATAGCGGGCCCTGATGGTATCAGTGTTATTTTTTAAGAGCACTCCCCCGCGGGCAAAAGAGGGTCTGGCGGTATCGTATTGTCCCGATGAGGGGAAGCCGTTAATAATGGGGAATAAGACCGACCACAGTCCCCAGTAATCGCTGCTGTTTTCCACAAAGATGCGCCACTGGGCTACTCCATCATCTGCGGGCAGCTCAACGGTAACCTGAATCGTTACCACTTTATCTTCGTTCCACCACCGCAAATCGTTCCATTCCAATACGGCTTTTTGCCCTCCGTTCGGCAGTTTTTCAATATAGGCATCGCTGCAGGTCTTATAATTATTGGTAATCGTGTAAATCTGTCTACCGACGCCGAAAGCCACTTCCCAAAGAAGATGTTTGCCGTCGATATCTTCTATGTGATTGTAGCCTGTTCGGAGGTCGACCATTTTACATAGCCCCATACCGACGGGTTCGAATTCAAACCGGACATAATCATTGGATAGCACCAGCCCTTCTTCCGAATCAACCCTCACCATCGCATAAAGTGGTTCGAACAACCAGACAATATATACAAACAAAAGTATTTTACAAAGTCTATCCATCAGTCTATTCCTTTGATTAATCTTAATCGAGATTTCCATTTAGCTTTGATTTCTCTGTGTGTTCCTCCACTTTTGTTTTCCTATGTTACCAAATTTGCGTGAGAAGAGCAACTTTTTCTTCGAGCATTGTCTTGTCAAATTCGCTTACTAAGAGGCCTCATCCGGCAAATTCTACCGCCTAACACGGTTTCACCACGATATTTGTGCGTACCTCGACCATTGCCCACCTTAGAAAACCGAGTCTTTTCAGCAATTAACAGATGCAACAGAAAACGTTGTAAAGATTATTGAGAAGGTTACCTATGGTATTCATAGCACCACGATGGTATAATTAGCCGCATGCGACAGGTTCAAATAAGTCCTGCAATGACAAAGAGGACATAGTGTTTCGGTGCCACAACTATCCAGCAAGTTTGCTCACTGGTAGCTTAATTCAATGTTTTGGGTTTCGATTTCATTAATATATGGAGGGTTTACGTATGTCGGTAATAATGTTGATTTTCTGCGCAGGCATTAACGTTCTATTGTGTATGTTGGTGTACACATCCATCAGAGAAAAAGAAACCAGAGCAATGTCTTATTCTATTTGTGTCATTGTGCTTAATTCAGTTTTCTGGGGGCTGCTAATGTGTTACCACCAAAGTGTGGCTGCGAAAACAATAGGAGCGGCGGCAGTGATTTTAATATCGCTATTCTGTACCATCTCAATGATTCACTACTTTCCGAAATCGGATGAATTGCGGACAGCGAATGCTCGCTTCGAGCAATATGATGAACGGGACCATATGTTTAGCAGAAATAACCTCCAGTTCCATCCGGACATCGCGAGGGAATACTACGCCAAACATCCGGAGCTTTCCAAAATAGATCAGAAAATCCACGAAAAGCCCGAACTCGGAGAAAAAGGTGGTCGGTTTTATGATTCGTATTTGACACCTGTCGCAGGGGCGGCGTTCAAAATCCTTGCGAAAACACGACATCTTGTCATTGGTGATAAGGCTGAGAAGAAAAGAGATATTGACGTTGAAAGGTTTACACAGACCATCAGGGAGATCGCACATTACTATGGAGCAGTTGATTTGGGAATTACTGGCTTGAAGAGTTATCATTTTTACAGTCATGCAGGAAGACATCGAGAGGATTATGGGAAGCGCATCGAAAGCAAACATCGAAGCGCGATTGTGATAATTGTGGCTATGGACGCGAAAAGGATAAAGAAGGCACCGGCTGTCGACGCGCTGCTCGAAAGCTCAAGGCGGTATGTGGAATCAGCTAAGATAGCCCACATTATCGCTGAGTATATACGGAGTTTTGGGTACGATGCCAGGGCACACGTTGACAGTCAATATGAGGTCTTGTGTGTACCACTGGCAAGTGATGCAGGGTTGGGAGAAGTCGGGCGGATAGGACTCTCAATCCACCCTGTATATGGACCATGCGTACGTATTGCAGTAGTAACGACAGAACTTGAGATGACAGAGGCTAAAGGAACAGATTATCACATTCGGACTTTTTGTCGGATTTGCAAGAAATGTGCGGAGAGCTGCCCTGTTGGAGCGATAAGCGAAAGGGAAAAGACCTCCTCCAGGAACTTTGAACACTTCTCTGTCAGACAAGAAAGTTGTTACGCATTCTGGAAGGACGTGGGAACGGACTGCGGAGTTTGCATCAGGGTTTGTCCATATACAAAGCCAAATACAATGTTTCACAGGATTGCAAGGTTTTACGTCAGTCGAAATCCGGTGAATCAGCGGATTGGACTTCTTATAGATAATCTGATGTATGGAAGGAGAGTCAGGATCGATACGAAGATGCCGACAGCATAGATGGTTATTGAGGGTGGGATTGCAAGGTAATTTTGGCATATATATCGAGGTATTTGCCGGCGGGTACTTTCCCTGCTCTTGCGGTCAATGGCTCTATCACTGAAGAATGGTAAGCAGGTGGCTGTGTTGAAAGCATCGGTTCAGAGGAGATACCGAGACAAAGATGGGAATTGGAAATCGAATAAACTATGTGAGCCTGTTTCCTGTATTCCATAAAGATAATTATACAGGAAGACAGCGGGTACTTCCATCTACGCCCTCACGGACGTAGTATTACGAAGGAAGAATAAGTCTTTTGGGAAATCCAGCAGTATATCTTGCGATCAAAAATAGGGAGTGCGAACATAAATGCCCTCAGTTGCACCCGGCGTGATTTTCTGAAAAGGACGGGACGAGGAGCAGTTGCCGCAGCGG
>Ga0114919_10002261_pt1 | contig 15559 bp, 12 predicted proteins | sample BlataG_FD_88682 | JGI IMG/M metagenome (GOLD analysis project Ga0114919, IMG submission 88682) | Deep subsurface microbial communities from Black Sea to uncover new lineages of life (NeLLi) - Black_00105 metaG | ecosystem: Environmental > Aquatic > Marine > Oceanic > Sediment | place: Atlantic... | reverse complement strand
ATTACCCGGTATTAACACGGGAACTGTTCTACACGGGAATAACAAGGACCAGAAAAACCGTGTCGATTTGGGCGTCAGAAGATGTATTAAAAACAACCATATCCCGTAAAATCGAACGAACCTCAGGACTTAAAGATGCCCTGTGGGGATAACTTAAGTGTATTGTGATCACTTCGTTCCTGAGCATAAACTCAGCGAACTCACTGGGTAATAAGGAGTGACTTTATGAAATATCAAGAAATAATATTTGAGGAAAAAGGATCTGTTGCTTATCTAACATTGAATCGACCCGATATCCGAAATGCCATAACCGGTGAAATAATCATCAACGAAATCGAGGAGGCATGCAAAAGGGTTCAGGAAAATAATGATATTAGTGTCATGATTGTCACCGGCGCCGGTTCCGCTTTTTCGGCCGGCGGCAACGTAAAGGATATGTATCATAAGCAAGGTATGTTCTCGGGCAATCCTGAGCAGTTGCGCAAGAATTACTGCAAAGGCATCCAGCGCATTCCTTTGGCGTTATATTATCTGGACGTTCCCACCATAGCGGCAGTCAACGGTCCGGCTATGGGTGCGGGTTGTGATTTAGCATGCATGTGCGATATCCGTATTGCCAGCGAAACCGCCCGTTTCGGAGAAACCTTTGTTTCCGTCGGCCTAATCCCCGGTGATGGCGGAGCATTTTTCCTGCCCCGTATCATAGGATTTTCCAGAGCATGTGAGCTTGCATTTACATGCAGGGTAATTGATGCACATGAATCCGAGCGGATCGGTCTGGTGAGCGAAGTCACCTCACCGGAAAATCTTATTCGGCGGAGCACGGAAATCGCTTTTGAAATTGCAAAACAGCCTTCAAATATCCTTCGGCTGGCAAAGCGTCTGTTCAATCTTTCACAAGGAAGGAGATTGGAGGAAGTACTTGAACTTTCTGCTGCCTATCAGGCCCTGTGCCATCATACCCCTGAGCATGAAAAGGCTGTAGAGAAACTATTTTCCAGAAAAAAAAGCGAAGAAAAAAGTGATTAAAACGCCAAGATTGTCCAAAACGGCTATTTCCAATATCCGGAATCCAGATTTTAACCAGTATCCGGAAACCAGTAACGAGCATCATGATGTTTTATCTAAAGAATGTTTTTATTTAAAAAAATGGCGTAATTTTTAACGAAATGTCGAGGTCTAATATTATTGAATGTAACCGGCGAAATCTATTATAAGAAAATGCCAAATTGCAAAAGTAATTCTCCAAAATAGATTGCTGTTTTTTCTTCCTTTTCCTTTTCGCTGTTTTTGAGCTTACAATTGAAAGAAACGCAATCAATGGGTTTCGTAGTAATCCGCTCTGTCGAACCCTCTGCATGCAACAAACACCCCTTGCTATGCTTTATTTGAAAATCTTTTCCCCTGTGTAAAAATATGCATCCTTGATTGGTGGGTCTTTCGTAATTTCTCTTTGTATAAAAGTTATGAAAATCATCCGGAAAACTTACAATGAGATCCAGGTCGGCATCCGGCATTATTCTGGGCCCGAATATGTGCATCTTGTCGGCTGTATCATCGGGCATAACTGTATAGTCGATAATTTTTGGAAAGTACAATTTAAGCAAAACCTTTTCTCTGCCAATAATAGAAGTAAATATTACTTGAGTGAAGTAGAATTGCATAAACTGATCAAAACTTAAGTTCTTGTTTCCAAATGGAACAGCTTTCCACAAGTGGTTTACATATTCTGAATATATAAGCTGGATGTTTTCATATATTGCAAAGCCTGGAGTCCTGCAGCAATGATGGGATAAACCCCCTGAAGGTTCACACTTCATACATTCTTCCAGAGTGGGAGCATCTTTCGTTTGTTTTGATAATAATTCCTGCAATGTTTTGGATAAATATGTCATGGCGATACCCCAAAGTTATAAATTGTGAAGTTATTTTTGAGTGAGTCCCAAGTCTGACGGAGCCGGCGATATTTCCTTTTTCCCACGGTTAGTTTCCGGAGGTCAAGCTGCAGGCTATGACAAAGAAAAGGACGGTATTCAATCACTTGCCGGAGAATAGAGTCTCCAGATAGAATCTGGTTATGGGATCGACGTCATCAAAGCAATGTTCACGGCTCTGATTTTTTATTGCCATCTGTTTTCGAATTTCTGTAGCAAGGGTTTTGCCCAGTTCAACACCGAACTGATCAAAGGGATTTATACCCCATACAAAGGCTTCGAAAACTGTTTTAGCTTCATAAAAGGAAAGCAGTCGGCCGATATTTTCCGGCGAAAGATCATTTAAAATAAGGGTTGATGACGGCCGGTTACCGGAAAAAGATTTTGCCGGATTTGTGTCTTGCTTTCCCCTTGCAAGGGCTTGGGGTTGTGCAATCAGATTCGACCAGAGTTCCTGGTGATTGGTGACCCCTTTTGATTGACTCTGATACTTTTTAAAATGGGGATCGATGACACCGATAAAATCAATGGGAAACGGACGACCCTGATGCGCCAGTTGAAAGAATGAATGCTGTGCATTGGTTCCGGGTTCTCCAAAAATAATAGTGCCCGAAGCCTCATCCAGCAGTTCACCGGATTGGGTGACTGACTTGCCGTTGCTTTCCATGTTAAGTTGCTGGATATGAGCCGCCAGTTTGGACAACGGAGATGCATAAGGGATGATGGCATGAGCAGGATATCCCAGGAAATTATTGTTCCAGATTGAAATAAGCGCCGCAATAAGGGGAATATTTTTTTCCATCGGGGCGTTCCGGGCATGAAGGTCCATGTCTTGAGCGCCTTTCAAAAACCGTTCAAACCGTTCATACCCTAAATACAGACTCAGGGGAACTCCGCCTACCGCTGAGGTAACACTGTATCTTCCACCGATGAAATCGAACATATGAAATGAAGAAAGGACGGGATTTGAAGGATCATCTCCCGGAGATCCCATACTGGTAACCGTGACAAAATGTTGGGCAGGATCAAAACCTTTCTCCGTCATAAAGGCATACGCCTGATGGGTATTGGCCATGGTTTCTGCTGTTGTGTAGCTTTTTGAGATGACGATCCACAGGGTGGTTTCAGGATCAATGGCCGAAGCAATGGATCCAAAATTATGAATGTCCACGTTTGAAAGAAACGATATTTCAATTTTTTTATCTGCCAGCGGATCCAATGCCCGGGCGACAAATTCCGTCCCCAGATATGATCCACCGATTCCGATGACAACCATATGTTTAAACGGTTTGCCGGTTGACCCGGTTATTTTTCCATCATGAACTTGTGATGCAAACCCTTTGATATTCTCTCTTGCTCTTATTATTTCAGGCATTACATCTTTACCGTCAACAAAAACCGGATTGCCTGAAAAATTCCTTGCTGCTGTATGAAGCGCCGCCCTGTTTTCAGTTGTATTGATCTTTTCACCACAGACCATTGCGGTAAACTGCTCTTTTAGCCTCCGGGCATCAGAAAGTTTGAACAGAAGTTCCATGGTCTGCTCATCCAACCTCTGACGTGAAAAATCATAAAAGATACCGGCGCCATTCAAAGAGAAATTTATAAGTCGATCTTTTTCTTCCAGTAGATACTTGATATGTTTTTCAGGATGACTCATGATATCAGCATGCCGGATCAATTTCTTCCAGGCGGGGATATCATTAAGTTTCATGCCGGTCATACAGCGCTCCTTTGATTGGACGGATTAAACGCGTTTTGAACACGATATGGCTTCACACAAAATGGTGTGTATTTTGTCGAGCATGTTGCAATCGTCCGTACAGTCAGGGAAATCTTTTCTTTTCTCACATTCTTTACAAGGGCTTTTTGTAAGGTAGCCGATTTCAAAATCGAACCTGTATTTGAGCTTTTTATAAGGCAAATATTTCATTTGTCGCAAAAGCATAATTGAATGTCTCGGAAATTCTACAGCTTGTTCAAATAACAAGTTGTTTAATGGCAATCTGTTTATGCCATCGGAATGGAATACTGGATAGCATAACATCCAAACCATAACAAGGGAAACTCATATACCTGAGAAGGCCTAATCGAGTTTGACTCGACTAGGGTATGATGTTTATTAATGCCTCAAAATCTTCAATAATATAATCTGCACCTGCCTGTAACAGATCCTCTTTCAGCTTGTCCTTGTCAGACGATGATATAAGAATTCCGATACCGACAAATCCTGCTCTGGATCTCGAGGCTGCTACCATATCATCCGGCATATCCCCAATGTAATAGAATCTGGAGACATTATGTTTTTGGATCTCGGCAATGGCATCAAGCATATAAGGATTGGGTTTGCTGAGAGAAACTCTTCTTTTTTCATTTTTATATATTTTTTGTTCTTCTTTAATACAGTCGTCAAGTGTGTAAGTAACTTTAAAAAACTTTCTCAGATCGAACAAATCCAAAGGGTAGTCGGCCTCGGCTTTGGGCCGTCCTGTGGCGATGGCCAGAATGTTAGTTTTTGAGAGGTGTTCAAGGATGGATCTTTCAAGCATAAGTTCTTCTCTGTTTATATACCCTTTTTCGTGGTACATCCTTGCCGGAATGCCGTAAGTGGCTTCAAACATCTCTTTTCCAAGATATATCTCCTGAAAAATTTGCTTGATGATATTTCCGCTTCCAACATCGCCGGTGAAAAGGCCGGTAATGAATTCATTCTTCTGTTTGCCGTTTTTTTTCAATAGAGAGGTTACCGGGCTTTTTGTGGAGTTTAAAAACTGCGATAGGGCCGTAACATCACAACTGCTGATCACTCTATTATGCCGGGTCCAGGGGTCCGGGTCCTGATCGTCTGTTGGACCTTTTACCAAAGTGAATAAAAGGTTTATCACTAAAAAAGTTAAGTCCCAATCATTATTCAGGCCTCCGCTTTGTTTTACTCTGGCAAGATCTGTTAAGGAAAACAGTGGATCGGGCAAATCTTTCCATGATCCTGCTCCCCTGAAAAATAATCTGGCGGTTTGTCTTACCGTGTCCCGGTATGAGCGTGAGACATCAAAAATGACACCATCCATGTCAAAAACGATTAATGCTTTAGATTTCATATAGAAAATTCCCAACTCGGATTCTATACAATAGACATATTGTTTATTGCAATTTATTTTCGAAAGACGTGCTTATTTCTTTTTCGGATAGGCGTCAGGCTATGGAAGAGCATGTTTAAAGAGCGGCTTGATAATTAGGCTACTTTTAGAAAGTTTATGTCATTGATCTTAAAGGTAAAAACAAGTGTCTCACAGATCTTGTTCAAATTATTAGCAAGGGCTTTTTTTCTGAACTTATTCATGGGGCGGTCTCTGACTATGGTTTTCGCCATGACCGCAAGGAGTTGAACTCTTTTATAAAACATATTTTCTTCGGTGGTTTCTAGCGTTGAGAAGGCATGTGTTTGCGTATCTAATCCGTGGTTTTTCAAGGCGGCAGATTTGCTTACCCATTGAAGTGAATGATAAAAGACTTGATTTGCATTTTCTACAATGGCTTGTTTTCTATATTTTCCAAGTGGACAACCGTTTAAATAAGCCCTGGCCATAATAATAAGAAGTTTTAATCGTGATGTAAAAAGGTAATGTTCTGACACGTTATTCATCTCCCCGGATATCGGTTTTAACTTGGGCATGTGTTTCATCCTAAAATTTCTTATTTTCATTTCGGTCATGCAAAAATTATGCACAGTAGGTTAATATTGAATGGTTAAAGAAAATAAAATTAAGATATTAAGTAGTTATGATAATCATACGGCAGAAAACCGTCCTGCCGGACCATAGAAAAACAGGTGAAAACATGAAATAAACTATCCAATATCTATGAAAAAATTTTCATAATTTTTATTATCCTGTTATAATTTCAAAATATTTTATTCTTGAAATTAGTCAAAATAATGGCAAATTTTATTTCTGAAATGAGTCAAAATAATGACAAACCTGTCAAAAAATGACAGGGCAATTACCAAATATTGTCAACACATGAGTTGCCTTATAATTTTGGCTATTAAGATAAGTATTTGATATATAAATATATAGAAAATTATTATAAGTTTTATCTAAAAAAATATTTATTCTTGCATAGTTTTTGCATAAATAAATTTTTAAAAGAAAAGGTTTCTCGGGTGTGCGTGCATCTTTTCTGCCGGGAGTCTTCAAAAATTAATAACAAAAAGATGATGCACTCCGGTGTTAATAACGGCATTGCGGGAAGCCCGTTTTTTTCGGCTGGGCCTTGTAGGATTGTCAACCTTTCTCCACAACCTTTTCGTAGGGCGATTCAATCGAATCGCCCTTTTTTTATCTGAATCATTTGTTTTATCCTGCCTGTACGAAATGCCGTATAAGCTCTGGGCATGTTCTGAGAAAAAATCCCTTGCACAATTTTTTCGCAAAGATAAAAATGAATCTATGGATGATCACCAATTTCGCCAACTGCTTAATCGATTCGGATTTTCCTGGTCAGGATACCGCAAAGTCCGCAAGGGGGTCAAAAAACGGATAAAAAGACACATGAACGACCTGAGGTGCCAAAACATCTCAGCTTATCTAATGGAACTGGACGAGAGCGATGAAGTCAGAAAAAAGTGTGAACTTCTGCTGACGGTTTCCATCAGCCGTTTTTTTCGAGACAGAGAATTTTGGCAGTCCCTTGAAAAAAAAATTCTGCCCGACCTTATTAATAAAAATTTAGAAAAGATTAATGTCTGGTCTGCCGGTTGTGCGTGTGGAGATGAAGTATACAGTTTCAAAATCGTCTGGGATTGCTTAAAAAATAGTGTTGGTCATCTACCGAAACTTGAAGTAATTGCTACGGATATGAATCCCGACTACCTGGACATAGCCCGCGCCGGAATCTATTCATCCAGCAGTCTCAAAGAGGTAACCAAAGAATTTCAAACGACATATTTTAAAAAAAAGAAAGGCAAAAACCTTTTTGAGATTAATGCTTTGCTCAAGAAAGGTGTTATATGGAAAATACACCATCTGCTTTCCGATCCTCCCGGATCAAAATTTGATATCATTTTTTTACGCAATAATGTTTTGACTTATTATGAAGATCTGCTGAAAAAAAAGGCTTTCAGAAAAATACTTGACAGTCTCGCGCCTTTTGGATTTCTGATCATCGGATCCCATGAATCTCTCCCTTTTGAAACAAGAGAACTTACCGAAATTGCACCGTATCCCTTTGTTTTCAGAAAAAGGGCTGAATAATGATGTGCCAAATTATCTGAATGCGACAGGGTAAAATGATACGAAAAATGATGTTAGGCAGGCAAAAAAATAGAGGGCAAATCGTAACCCCCTTAACATTATCCCAAGGTCCGAATTGAGTAATTTCACCTGCAATTTTATCCGTTTTCCTGTGTGTATCTGATTAGCGCTTCCATTTTTTCAGTTGCAGCGCCTTGGTCAATAGAAATTTCAGCCATACGGATTCCTTCCCGGAGGTTTTCTGCCTGTTCTGCCGCAACAAGGGCTGCAGCGGAATTAATCAGAACGACATTCCGTTTGGGTCCTTTTTCGCCATTCAAGATCCTGCGGGTTATTTTGGCGTTTTCTTCAGGATTTCCACCCAGAAGATCCTTTGAATCCGCAAGGTTGCCGAAAAATTTCTCAGGGGATATATCATAAGTTCGAATGAGACCATTTTTTAGCTCCGAGATGCGGGTGGGAGCGCAAACAGAAATTTCATCCAGTCCGTCATGCCCATGAACAACAAAAGCTCTTTTTGTGCCAAGAAGCTGTAAGGCATGTGCGAACATTTCGGTTAGTTCGGGTGCGTACACACCGAGAAGCTGGCAATTGGCTCCGGCGGGATTTGTGAGCGGGCCCAGCATATTAAAAATACTGCGCAGTCCCAATTCTTTTCTTGCTCTGGCCGCATGGCGCATGGCGCCGTGATAAAGTGGGGCAAAAAGAAAACCGATGCCGATTTCCTGAACAGCCTCTTCCACGACTTCTGGATCAGTATCCAGTTTTACCCCAAGCACTTCCAGAAGATCCGCACTGCCACATTGACTGGATACCGAACGATTTCCATGTTTGGCGACAGTCACCCCGCAGCCGGCCACAACAAAAGCCGTGGTTGTGGAAATATTGAATGTCTGTGATGCATCTCCACCGGTTCCGCAGGTATCTACAATGATTGAGCTTGGCGCTTGAATACGGTGTGCTTTACGGCGCATGGCTCGAGCCGCTCCGGCGAGTTCTTCAAAAGTTTCTCCTTTGGTTGCCAGTGCCGCCATCATGGCGCCGATTTGTACATCGGTAACATCTCCGGAAAATATATCTGTAAACATATCAGACATTTGACTTTCACTCAAGTCGATTCGATCTATGATTTTTTTAAGATTTTCCCTAAACATAATGGTTTTTTCTCCTTTTATCATTGAGGCGGTGAATAGCTCTCGGTTTGGTTAATAAAATTCCTCAGAAGCCGTTTGCCCACCCGTGTCATAATAGATTCCGGGTGAAATTGAATTCCTTCTGTGGGATGGGTTAGATGTCTGATTCCCATTATTTCCCCGTCTTCTGATTCCGAGCTTATTTGCAGACAGTCAGGAAAACTTTCCCGTGAAACGGCCAGTGAGTGATATCGCATTGCCTCAAAAGGCTTACGAATTCCCTGATACAGTGCTTTTCCGTCAGAGTGTATCATGGATGTTTTCCCGTGCATGAGCTTTTTGGCGGAGACCACTTTCCCGCCGAAACAAGCTCCAATGGCTTGATGGCCCAGGCACACACCGAGGATTGGGATCTTCCCGGAAAAGTGTTCCACTACCGGAAGAGATATCCCCGCATTTTCAGGTCGGCCCGGTCCGGGTGATATAACAATTCCGATTGGTTTCCATGAGACAAGGTCTGAAATGGAAGCCACGTCATTTCGGATTACCTTGACGCAACTGCCGATTTGCTCCAGATATTGTACCAGGTTGTAAGTAAATGAATCATAATTATCTATCATTATGATCATGTTTTATCCTCCTTTGTTTTTTATTTCATCAGTCTGGGTGTTTTTCTTATAAAACTTTGTTAATAGCGTAATGAATGATCAGCAGCGAAATCATACACTGTTTGAACCGAAAAAACTCCCCGAGTCCTCATTATTTTTTCTCATATGATTTCTGAACCAGTTGCAGTGCTTTTTGCATGGCCATTGCTTTATTGACGGTTTCTATCCGTTCACGTTCCGGATCGGAATCGGCAACGATTCCGGCGCCCGCCTGAACCGTCAGCAGACCATTTTCAATGCTGGCCGTCCGGATGGTAATGGCCATGTCCATATTTCCGTGGAACGAAATATATCCTACTGCACCGCCATAAGGGCCCCGGGGCCTGTTTTCAAGTTCAGCGATAATCTCCATGGCCCTGATTTTGGGAGCCCCGGATAACGTCCCGGCAGGGAAGGTGGCTCGAAGCAGATCCCATGCATCATATTCTGATTTCAGATCACAAGATATATTGGATACAAGATGCATGACATGAGAATACCGTTCCACTACCATTAAATCTGTTACCTGTACGGTTCCCACCTCTGCCACACGCCCCAGGTCATTACGTCCCAGATCCACCAGCATAAGGTGTTCCGCCCGTTCTTTTTCATCTGCAAGAAGCTCGTTGGCCAGAGACCGGTCTTCCTGCTCGTTTTTCCCTCTGGGGCGGGTACCGGCAATGGGGCGGAGGGTGGCAACGCCGTTTTCGAGCCGCACCATAGTTTCCGGGGAAGAGCCCACGAGAGTCATTTCATCCAGACTGAGGTAATAAAGATAGGGAGAGGGATTAATGAATCGTTGCGCCCGGTAAAGCGCCCAGAGATCCGGTGGTGGTGTACAGAAAAAAGGCATGGAAATAACGGTCTGTATGACATCACCAGCCCGGATATATTCTTTTACTTTTTTCACAAGAGACCGGAAAGTTCGGGCTTCCAAGGATTCTTTGAGTGTAAATTCGGTATGGATTGGGGTGTCCTTTTCTTCAGGAAAAGGCCGTTCCATTTCTCGCAAAAGTGATTCGGTGCGGCGTTTTGCAGAATGAAACGCTTGATCCGAATCGCCCGGGTTGTCAATAAAAGAGATAACAATCCCAAGTAATGTATGGCGGATGTTATCAAAAATAAGCAGTTCATCGGGTATAATGAAATGAGCAATCGGCTTATTTTCCGGCAGCAGGTTGGGGATTGATTCAAAAAAGGAAACCATTTCATAAGTTAAGTATCCTACCATCCCCCCCCAGAATCTGGGGAGTTCGGGCACGTGAGCGGGTCGATACTTGCTCATCCATGTTTTCAAAATGCTAAGGGGGTCCCCGTGGTGGGTAATCTGTTGGCAGACACCATTTTCCCGAATTTCTACAAATTGGCGAAACACCCGTATATGCGTTCGGGCGGACACTCCGAGAAAACTGTACCTTCCCCACCGCTCACCCCCCTCGACGCTTTCAAAGAGAAACGCAGCCCCGTTGTTTTTATAAATTTTTTTTAAAAGAGAGACCGGTGTGTTTGTATCTGCAAGGATTTCCACGCAGACCGGAATTACGTTGCTTTGTTTTGCCAGCCGGCGATATTGGTCTATGTCAGGAAATTCATTAATCAGCATATAAGCTTCCTTTCTAAAAAGCTCTACAAATAAAAAAAAGCCGTGAGAATTTCCACGGCCCGTTTGAAATTAAAAAAAAAGGACCGTGGGTTTGAGTTGCCAGGGTCCTTTGATATGTTACGAATTATAAGTTAGTTGATCAAGTTCCTGTGGCAGACTCGTGGATTTGAGTTTGCCACCACCAGTTTTTCCGATCGATATTTATTATTTGATTTTCTGTTTTAATCTTTTTCATGTTTTTCACCCGATTGAGTTAAACCCTATATATAATTGTGGGGGTTTGTCAAGGGTTTTTATTCGATCCTGCCGGAATACCCTGAGGTTTGCTGGGGCGATCATTTTTTAGATCACAGGTTCCGTGAACCGTCAAAAAAATCTTGACAAGACAAAGAAGGTTCCAGTAGCTTTAACAAAAGAAAAAGCTCTCAAGTTGGAAACATTAAAAGTACAAGACAAAGATGAAAGATTTAAGTACAATACAATGCTTTTGGCGCTGGTGGCGGATAAACGGAAGGAAGGGGGGTGCCAACAGGTTCATGCCGGTGTAAGCTGCTATCATAAAAAATCTCGTATCCGTTCACGGTGTAATTGAGTTAGTGGAAATTCCAAATAACAAATCCCAAAAAACAAATAAATTACAATGACCGAAATTCAAAATCCCAAACAAAAAAACAATCGCTTTGAACCGGTTTGGAATTTGGAGTTTGAGATTTACCCGCCTGAGGCGGGTTAATTTGAGATTTGGTGCTTGAAATTTGAGATTTAATCGATCTTTGGCGCTTGGAATTTTAGGTTTCAAAAAATCCGTGAACGGTTACAAACTCTCTAAGGACCGTGGGCACATGGAAGCTCACGGTCTTTTTTTTGAATAAAAAGGCAAGGAGGAGAGACCATGCTGGTTGTGATGGATAAAAAAGCGACCCAAGCCATGCTGCGGGCGTTCGGGATCAGATGATTCCGTTGAGCAGGGCAGCCGTGGCAGTGGGAGCCCAGGGTCTGATGGTGGAAGTGCATCATGCACCTGATAAGGCATTAAGTGACGGGGCCCAGTCTTTATACCCCCGGCAGTTTGAAGGTCTTTGCCGACAGGTTCAATCTATTTTTGATAATTTGCAAAACGGCGTTGAGATAACTTAGGGGCTTTGCTCCAGTTGGCATCTGGCCCGTAGGACGTAGGCCTCGGAGAGGTAGTGGATACTTGATACTGGATGCTCTATGCTGGGCGGGTTTATGCAGACCTAACACTGACACCCGACACCTGAAACCTTTATTAACAAAATATCGAGGTTTGGAATATGATTATCGAGATACTTGCTACCGGAGATGAAATAAGAACGGGTGCGGCTATCGACAGGAATTCGGCCCATATCGCGCAAGTCCTGGAACAAGCGGGTCTTGAAGCCATACGGCACACTTGTGTGGGTGATGATATGGATATGATTGTATCCGTCTTAAAAGAGATCGGAAACAGGGCGGATGTTGCTATTGTAACCGGAGGGCTGGGTCCCACAAGTGATGATATTACGGCGGAAGCAGCCGCCAAAGCAAAAGGGGTTAAACTGGTTCTGAATCGGTCGGCACTTGGTGTGGTTGAAAATTTTTTCAAAACTCGGAAGCGCACCATGAGCCCTTCAAATAAAAAGCAGGCCATGCTCCCCGGGGGTGCCGAATCTTTATATAATCCCGTTGGATCTGCGCCTGGATTTGTTTTAAAAATAGACAGGTGCTCGTTTTTCTTTGTTCCCGGAGTACCTTTTGAAATGAAACGGGTGCTTTCTGATGAAGTCCTGCCGCGCATAGAGAAGCTTTTTGGCGGTACGGGTGAATTAAGCTTGGTTAAGACCCTATCGACATTCGGCCTAACCGAGTCGGTAATCGGGGAACTTTTAGCCGGTTTATCGGCCGAATTTCCTGAGATAACGCCGGGTTTCCGTTCAAAGTTTCCGGAAATCCAGGTAAAACTTTATGTCAGGGGCAAAGATGATCAGGTTCTTAGTAAGATATTGGAAAAGGCGTCCCAATGGGTTCTCGGGAAGTTAGGGGAAAATATTTTTTCTATGGACGGGACTTCAATGGAAGGGGTTGTGGGCGGGCTTCTTGCCGCAAAACAAGCGACCCTTGCTATTGCCGAAAGCTGTACCGGCGGGTTGATATCCCACATGCTTACCAATGTACCGGGCAGTTCGGGCTATTTTCTCTTTTCAGGGATTACCTATTCAAATGAAGCAAAAACAAAGTTGCTGGGTGTATCTTCCGAAGTATTACAGCGATACGGAGCGGTACACGAAGAGACCGTAAAAAACATGGCCCAAGGGGCAAGACGTGTTGCCGGCGCAACTTACGGCCTGGCAACCAGCGGTATTGCAGGACCGGACGGAGGAACTGACGAAAAACCTGTGGGCACGGTTTGCATCGGTCTTGCCACTCCACATGATATAAAAGGATTTGGGTTTGTTTTCCCATTCAATACACGTCTGATGAATAAAAGAATTTTTGCCATGAAAGCCCTTGACCTGCTGCGACGGGAACTCCAGGGTTAGATTGTGCCGTCAAAACAGTTTTTGAACCACAATGCCGATTCCCGAACAAAAGTTTCCTGGTGCGTTTTATTACTCATGCGGTGATCCCCATGTTTTTGTATGATCAATTTTTTCGGATCACCGGCTTTTTCATATATCTCTCTGGCATTTGACGGGGGGACAAGGTCATCGGAATCGCCATGAAATATAAGAATATGATGAGCAGATGAAAGCTTGTCCGAAATGTCGGAATCAAGATATCTTTTATAAAACGGCGGGTCCAGTAGGTCTGAATCGTCTGATTTTTCCAGCTTTTTGATTATGGAACTGCTGCGCACAGGGGCTGCACAGGTGACGATTGAATAAACATCAGATTCAGCAAATACGGATAAGCAGACAGCACCCCCCATGCTGCTTCCGAAAAGTCCTATTCGGTTGCCGGCATCTTTTCTGTTTTGAATGATCTTTATTGCGCTGATCATGTCATTGCATCGAGCCTCAAAAGAGGTGACATCCTGGAAAATTCCTTGGCTCTGCCCGCATCCTCTGTGGTCGAATCTGAAAAATGCGATGCCACAGGCATTGCATTGTCTTGCAAGTGCTATCTGTTTTGGAGAACTGCCGCTGCTAAAAAGACCATGCGAACCGATAACAACCGGAGGGTTTTCTGCAGCCGGAAGGTGCAGCGTCCCTCTGAGAATAAACCCGTTTGAAGAGAACATGACGTTTTTTTGATTCATGGTTGGTTTATCCCATGAATCGTGATATTTTTCAATAAAGATGAAAATTAAAAAAGGACAACTTGTCGAACTTGAAATTTCCGGGATAGCCTTTGGAGGGAAAGGTCTTGCCCGGGTGAACGGCCTTGCTGTTTTTGTTGACGGGGCGGTGCCTTTGGATTTGGTTATTGCCCGCATCGTAAAGAAAAAGAAGCAATATGCGGAAGCCAGTGTCCACACACTGGTTACGCCGTCTCCATTCAGGATACCTCCGGATTGTATGTACAGCGGTTTTTGCGGCGGTTGCAAATGGCAGTTTTTAGATTACTCTAAACAGCTCGAATACAAACAACAACACGTTCTGGAATCGATTGAACGAATCGGGCTTATCCGGGACGTACCGGTACATCCGACAATATCATCCCCCGCAACTTTTGGATACCGGAACAAAATGGAGTTTTCCTGCTCCGACCGAAGATGGCTTTTGCCGGATGAAATGGGTAAAGAGGGCGTTGACATCAGTTTCGCTCTCGGGCTTCATGTGCCGGGGACTTTTTACAAAGTTCTTGATACCGATTCATGCCTGCTTCAGCCGGAACTGGGGAACCATATTCTCCATGATGTCAGAACATTCATCAAGGCTTCAGACGCCCCTGTTTATGGGCTTCGCAGTCATACCGGTTTCTGGCGTTTTCTGATGCTCAGACATTCTGTTGCGTATGACCGGTGGATGGTAAACATCATTACCGCAAAAGAAGATCTACAAACCGTGCAGCCCCTTGCACTTCAACTTATGGACAAATATCCTCAAATCATTTCAGTGGTAAACAACATTACTTCTCGCAAAGCCGGTATTGCCGTGGGAGAATATGAAATTCAGCTTTCCGGTCGCTCCTGCATAACGGATAAAATCGGGGAGTTGGAGTTTGAAATATCGGCAAACTCTTTTTTTCAAACCAATACCCTGGCTGCCCGAAGGCTATACCATACCATCAAGGAATATGCCGGACTCTCAGGCCGGGAGACGGTCGTGGATCTTTACAGCGGGACCGGGGCCATCGCCATTTGTCTTGCCGATGGTGCAAAAAAGGTGATCGGCATGGAAATCATTGAGAGTGCTGTGGCCGATGCAGTAAAAAACTGCCGGATTAACGGCGTTTCCAATTGTCAATTTATTGTCGGTGATATTAAGGAAGGACTTGCGCGAATCATGGACAGACCTGAAGTTATGATTATCGATCCTCCCAGGGCGGGGATGCATAAGGATGTTGTCAACCGGGTTCTTGAAATGGCCCCTGAAAGGATTGTTTATGTATCCTGCAACCCCGCAACAATGGCAAGGGATATGGGTATGATGAAGGAAAGCTATCGTGTGTTGGAAGTACAGCCGGTTGACATGTTTCCCCACACCTATCACATAGAGTCGGTAGCAAGACTTGAAAAAAGGGGGCAATGATATTAAGTTGAACCACTAAGCATATAAACATTAAAAACAATAAGTTAACTTGCATTGTCGTAACTTCTCAATAAATGACATATCTATTTAATATAATTATAAATAAGTAAATATCCTTTTTATATTGTTCCTTTGAATGTTTTTAAAAAACCGTTAGCAGGTCATATCACATTTCTCGATATCCACACAATTTTTCCGATAATACGAAAGCTGTCCATTTCATTCCGGCTCAGATAAACAGGTTCATAATCTTTATTGTCGCTTCTGAGAACCAGTTTGCCAGGATGCTTCTCTAT
>Ga0114919_10002260_pt1 | contig 15559 bp, 19 predicted proteins | sample BlataG_FD_88682 | JGI IMG/M metagenome (GOLD analysis project Ga0114919, IMG submission 88682) | Deep subsurface microbial communities from Black Sea to uncover new lineages of life (NeLLi) - Black_00105 metaG | ecosystem: Environmental > Aquatic > Marine > Oceanic > Sediment | place: Atlantic... | reverse complement strand
TTTTGTATCAAAGAAAAATCGATGTAGAACAATTATACAATGAAATAATGAAATTAAAAAAAGAAGAAAAAAGGTTAAAAAATAAAATTAAAAGACAAAAAGCTTATTTGGAAAAATGAAAAAAGTAAAATTATTGGTTGAGGTAGAAAGTACCAAAGGAATTATTCACCCGGTGGGTACGATTGGTCTTGAGGTTGAAGATGGGAGAATGGGTCCGCTCCGGTTGATTGAGGTTCGTGTACCGGATGATACGTTGGTAGGCGGAGCTTGGTATGATTTTTTAGATCTATTTCAAAACGAGTTTGAACATCTGGATTAGCCTTTGTAGCTAGTGCCTAGGGCCCAGTCGACTAAAGGAAAAGCAATATTGAAATTGTGCTCACGCATAAGGCGTGTATTGTGGTGGATGCGGTGATGCTCGCACAAAGATCTCATGACCGGCAAGGAGGGTAGCCAGTGGTTTTTCGGCATATGGGAAGCGAGGTGGATCCACTCGAACACGAGGTAATACGAAAGCGCTGTAATCCCAAAGAGCATGCCTAGGTTCCAAGAGAACAGACAAAAAAGCACCGTAAATGGAATAACTGCAACAAATAAAAGTTCCAAAACATGGCGAGGGAGGGTTAGAATCTCCGCCATATCCCGGCCTTCTTCCATAGCCATGTCGTCGTGGGTGAAATAGCGGTGATGAATGGCCGCATGCTTTTTGTATATATCTTTTCCGAGCGTTGTAACTCGGTGCATGGGGAATCGGTGGACGACATATTCATCAATAATAGAAATAACGAAAGCTGTTGGAATCATCCATAGCTGCCATAAAGCAATATCTTGAATCTGAAAAGCAAAAAGGAAAATGCCCAACAATGAGGCACCAGTGATGACCGCCAGATGGGCCCAACCTGAGTACCACGAAGGCACACCTCTCCGGCGGTCGCTTCGGTATTCGCGACCTTTCATCTTAATTATAATCATAACTCTGTGCAGCTTTTTGCACAAGATAAAAGAAAAATAAAAAACAAATGGAGCAGTATATCGGACTCGAACCGATGAATCAACCTTGGAAGGGTTGCGTGTTACCACTACACCAATACTGCGAATGAGCGCCACGTACCGGAATCGAACCGGTAGCGTCTGAGAGACAATCAGACATGTTTGCCGTTACACCAACGCGGCGGTTTTGGAGCAAAAGACGAGATTCGAACTCGCGACCCTCACGTTGGCAACGTGATGCTCTACCACTGAGCTACTTTTGCATATGATTTAAAGTTGTACCCCAGGCAGGACTCGAACCTACAACCTAGGAGGTAGAAGCTCCTTGCTCTTCCAATTAAGCTACTGGGGCTCGAGAGGCTTTTGTGTAGCACATCCTTTGAAAAAATAAAAGGCCCCGAAAAAATTCCGAGGTCTATTTTTTTTGGAGTTAATTAAGCATTAGGCGCCATCGTACATCATGTACGTTGCTTCTTAAAAAATAGTTTAGCTTAATTTCAAATTTGTATAAAGAAAGATTTGACATTACCTGAGAAATTGGCATGATGCCAAGGCCTCATGGAAGACCTGTATAAGACTCTTGATGTGTCTCGAGGAGCCTCTTCAGATGAGATCAAGAAGGCATACCGTCAACAAACGCTTCGTTGGCACCCGGATAAAAATCCAGGGAACTCAAAAGCTGAGCAGCGCTTCAAAGAGATCAGCGTTGCTTATTCGATCTTGTCAGATCCTAAAAAAAGAGAAGAATACGACTTAGTTTTTGATGTTAAAAAAACTACAGGTTTTAATCCGAAAGATGGAACGTTTGAACCTGCTGACATCGAAGATGATGAAGAATTTGTAGCAAGTTTTGTTCACATGTTCGGTGAATACATCGATCAGCGATTCCCTGGATTCAAAGACACAGTAAAAAAAGCAGCAAAGCAACAAGAAAAGAAAAAAAGTAATAAAGGATCAAAAAAAGAATATTCGTGTTTAAGATGCAAGGATAAAAAGGTCATCAAATTCCGTCAAGGCGATTTTGTGATGACTCGAAAATGTCCTGAGTGCGGTTAATTTTTTTTGATTTCATCTTTTCGAGAGGAGCCACCTTCTAGGTGGCTCTTTTTTTTGATATAATCCTCTAAGCTGCGGGTAAATTTATGACAAGAGGTTTTACAGGTTCAGGATTCACAGGGGACGATCTTAAACGTTCCCATCCTATGGAAACGATCGGTGGTCTTCCTAGGGTAAAAACTAAGGTTAAAAGAGCTGTAGAGGCTCCAGTAGGCTGTGAGTATGATTGGGATCGTGTTTATGCTTCAATCAGCGCTCCTTATCGTGGGGTAGATAACCACAAAGAGCGCCTTGAGTTTTTAGCTAAACGTTCAAAAGTAGAGTCATTTTCTGAAGATGCTTTAGAAGAAGCTTTTGAAAGTTTTAAAAAAATTAACGCCTATCGAGACCAAAACCTAGGTCTTTATTCTTCTAAACAGCTCGAAAGCATTGATTCAATGATGACTCGAGCTGAAGATTATTTTAAGGACGCAGCGACAATTCAAAGAGTCTGGAAAACCAATGTTGCGACAAAGGGGGGTATGAGTTTCCCCATCAGCGCAACCTTTGACACCCTTGCAAATGGCTTTTGTAGACGCCATGGATATGGCTATAAAAGCCAGAGTAAATTTGAGCCTAATTGCCCAACAAAATTGGAAGTCGATGGCCATCGCAAAGACAAAGAGCGATGGAAAAAGCTTGTAGAGTTTGGCTTAAAAAACCTTCGATGTGCAGAAGAAGTTTTGAAAAAAGGCCGAATTCAAAGGCTTAATCAAAACGATTATCTATCAGGTCGTAAAGGAACAACGAGCACTAAGGCTCCAGGCCGAACGAAAGCAACTGAAAAGCCAAAGGCCAGTTTAATTTCAAGATTAGCACCTCACATTACACAGAAGGCGTCAGAGATTACGTTCGACCCCGCTCAATGGGACAGTGGACTTGTTCCTGCTGGAGGTGCTGGGGGTACTGGAGGCGCCGGGGGCACTGGAGGCGCCGGGGGCACTGGAGGCGCCGGAGGGGAGTTCCAAAAGGGAACTAGTTTTACTCCAGAGGCCGAGGGAGGCTTTCAAGAAGGATTCGATTTCATTGAGGATGATGAAGATTTCTTCGGCTCAGACATCGATTTTGAAGATTCGTCATTGGATGAGCCTCTATTTGATGAGCCTCCTCCTCCTGCAGAGAAAAAAAAGAAAAAATCAGACGGAAATACAGGTATTATTATCGCAGCTGCAGCTGTAGCACTTCTTTTGGTGAGCAAAAAATAAAATGGGAAACTCTAATAAATCCTTCCGAGCCCTTGAGGCAGACCCCTATTACAAGGTGCCTGAAATCAGGTATCCTTCTTCAGGGTTAGGAGAGGACTGGTATAAGAGACATGAGGTTTTTCAATCCTATGAAGGGGTCTCTGAAAAATCTCAAGTACTAAACCCATTAGGATCTTTCGATAAGATTAAAAACGGCAAGTATGACCCTGATCTTCAAAAAACTTTAAAGAGCAGAGCATCTGAAATAAAGTTTTTATACGATAATTCGAAAAAATATCTGAGCAAAAAAGAGCAAGCAAAAATTATTGATTTTATTAAAAACGCTGAAGCCTACCAAAAAGCAGCTGAAAGACTTGAGGCTCGGTGGAATGCAGGTTTTAGACAACATAATGAGAGCGTTCGGTCGTGGCCTTTAGAAAAATCGTTTATTCAAGTTTGCCCTAAAAATGTATACGGAGCGAAAATTGATACTTGGGAATCTTCTCGAGGCAATTCTTGGAAGAGTTCCCGTGGGGGAGGCACTATTTATTGCCCTACGAGCTATCATGCTTTAGGTCATAAGAAAGACGTTGAGCTTGGAGTTCGACTTCTTCGGGCGGCAGCTTCAAATCTCCAAGCGGCTCGTAAGATCATTGCTCAAAGACGCGTGTATTTCGGCAACAAAGATTTTTATGATAAGTATCAAGAAACTTTAGAGGGTACAGGCCAACAGCCAAGTATCCCTAAGGAACTTTTTACCCCCATTAAAAAAGCTCCGCCTGTAAAAAGAGGTATTAAGAATTTTGTTCGAGAAAAAGGCATCCAAGCACCTAAAAGTATTCTTGAAATTCTTAAAGAAAAAGACGTTATTGATAAAATTCTTTTAGAACCTTTAGCATTAAATCCAACACCACCATCTCCGGAAGAAAAGTTTGACGATCGACTTATGGAGATGATTGAAGCAGGAGTTTCACCTCTAGATATTATTGTAAGATTTATCGATAAAACAAAAATAGAAGATTCTGAAGCTTCTAGAGTCGATCAATTTTCTAAGCAAAAATTCCAAACCTTAGAATCAATTGAAGGTAACCTTTCCTCTGAATTTCAAATTTTGGAAGACTATGAAAGCGTTCCTGTCATGGTTATTCGGGGGTCCATTCAAGATGCTTTTACTTTTGCCGAATCTCCAGAAATATACTTATTAGAGGCAGACACTGCCTATCAGCAAAGCGGCATTGAATCTGGGATTGATTCATCTCCAGAAATTACAGAAGAAGTCACTCCAATCAAGAAAAAAAGTAGAAATAACACAGCAATGATTGCAGTAGGAGCAATAGCTGTATTGTTTTTACTAGGAAGAAAGTAAAATGGCAAAAAACAATAACTTACTTTTAGTTGGAGGAGCCGCTGCGGTTGCCCTTTTCGCTTTTTCGGGAGGCAGCAAGAAAAAATCTCCTCCAAAAGAAGATAGCCCAGATACAACAGGAGGAGAAGATGACACCTCTTCAGACCCTTCTGAAGGACCGGGTATTGAAGGGAGTGACGGTTATTACGGCGGGTATGATGATGATTATGATTACGATTCTGATGATTCTAGCAGTAAGCAAAAAATAAGCGGATTTAATGTTGAGATGGCGGACGGGGTTGCTTTGGTGGCCGCGAATGCTTCAAGGCAAAATATCCCTGCTCCACACGGCAACAACTTGGCGAACGCTTTAGGGCCTATGATCCAGCGAGGTCTACCTATTTGGCTGGCTTTGCATGCAAACCGCAAGAAAAGTGCTCAAGGAGCACCTTTAATCGATTTTCCTTCCAAAGTTCAATATGAAGTTTCAGAGTTTTTAAAGGCGAACTGGAACGTCAATGACCTAGGACTTCCCAATGACCCCGCTTTTGTTACTCTTTTGAATCAACTAAAAAGCAAGGTCTTGCCTCCAACCATTATGGACGCCAAGCAAATCGCTTTTAACTTAAATAAAAAACACAAGATTCCCTGGGACTATCAAAAGCCAGCACCTTCGACAACGATGATTAAGGGTGAATTGATTAAGGCCGCACAAAAAGAAGGGGCTCGATCAAATTCAGAATCCGTATACATTATGTTTGCAGCAGGATTGCTTCTTGCTGATAAAAGCCTTTCAGGTGTAATGAAAAAAGCTCTTCCACTAGCTGTGGAGTCAGCAATCAATAAAGCCCTTTCGGGGACTATGGTTCCCTCGGCCGTTAAAAAGCCTATGATTGATAAGGCAAAGTCTGAGACAAAAAAGGCGATCGATAAGGCAGCGAAAGCTTCCAAACTAGACCATATTGATGATAAGATCTCCGATCTGATGGATCCTATTCTTTCCAAGCTTCCATCAAGCGTAAGATCTAAGGTTCAACAAAAAATTGACGAAAACCTTGTCAAGGCAATCAACTCTTTAGTCACAAAAACTAGGTAATCAGTGGCCAAGTTTAATCTCGAATATTTAAAAGATAAACCTGAGGCGAGCCTGGCTAAAATTAAGTCAGAAGCTCAGTCGAAGCTTAATTCTTTTTCAAAAGATGTAACTAAATCTCTTAATATTCCGAATGTTCAAGATATTGCTAAGTTTAAAAACTTAAATTCAGCATTTCCTTTTGGAGAAAACACTCCACTGGAAATGGTAGATAATTTTAATTCATTTTTGCAAGAGTCTTTGTATTCAATTCTTGAGGCTTTGCCTGAGGAAATTTACAATGAACTAAAGTCAGCAATCGCTAATATTTTATCTGATTTAGGCTCAATGGTTGCCGAGATGAGCGGGGCTTTTGCGGAAGCAATTCCATTGGTCGGCCAAGCGATTGCTGCTGCTATCCGAATCATTTCGGATGCAATTTCTAAAATTTCAGAGTCAAATTATAAGAGATCTTACAATGCCAAAGAGTTTCAATTTTATGAAATGGGCATTGAGGTAAAACGAAAAGGCCCTAGATACTACGCCTACTCTGGGGTAATGCAAAATCATAACTATGCTGACTATCGTGGAGCGAAAGGCGAAGGTAAGAATGTTCGGTGGAGATGGAAGCCTTTTACACCTCCAATTAGAACGTCTACAGTTTCACCTTTTACAAAAGATCATGTTCCTTCGCCGAGAGGGTCTTGTGGCAAGGGCGTATGCATTCGAATGCCAACTTTTTGGGACTCAATGGACGAGGGAGGTAAGGTTTGCCTTTCTAAAGATAGAGATAATCGTTGCAAAAGCTACATTGCATTTACTCCGCTTTTTTTCCCATGGTGCATTCCAAACGCAGGAGTAGAAGCTAAAGATTTATTTTTCACAGCAGATGAAGATGCTAAGTTACGAGGCTCTCTTATCATGCAGGAGATGCAAACTGCTCTTTTGACAGATCCTGAAGCGAATTTAAGAGCAGATTCATCTCAAATCAAAGGAATGTTAAAAAACTTTCTTAAATGGTGGAATGAGAAAGCTGGAAATCCTAACGCCAGATCTCAGTCAGGAGGCATCCCTTTCGTTTACCTGCATGAAAAACTTTATAATGGAATGATTTCAGATGAACGTAGCATCGCGATTTATCCAAAGCCAGACCTTGAGGCTTTATATCAAATTCCAGCTTTAGATCGTCCAGATTATTTTTATGATGAAGATGGCCTGATTGTAGTTTCCCCAAATCTATCTGGTGCAGAAAAAAGTGCAGCTCAAGATAAAATTAGAAAAATCGGGATACCTTTAGATATTGGTTACGATAAACCCTTGCTGGTGACGGCGGCAATGTACAATTCTGTAGTGGGGGCAATAGCTTCATTTTTTGCTGTACAAAATTCAATCTTAAAAAACAACCTTTTTTGTAACTTAATCGTACGGAATGCAATTAATTTTGGTGCTGGTGAAACTTCACAAGAGCACGAGGCTCAGGTGGATGGAATTTTAGGAGAAACTCTAAAGCTGGTTCTTGAGACAAAAATTCAAGAATATAAGAGAGTTTCTGCTCAAGGTTCTTCAAAAAAAGCTAGAAAAGCATTAACTGCAGTTCTTCAGCTTCGAGGGTATGATCCATCCATTATTAAACAGATAATCGCCTCAGCTGAACTTTTTGAACTTGGAGAAGCTAAGCAATCTAGAATTCGAGGCGAAACAAAAAGTGTCGCAGCTGAAGGTAGAACTAAAGCTAAGCTTTTAAATACAGACCGTGTAAAGAAAATTGAATCGTATCACCGCAAACTTCTAGGCGTTCAGCTTGCCTTGTATGCCAAGCAGATTACGATGCAAGCTCTACCAGCGCCTCATGGTAAAAATCTGGGCGATCCACTTGCTCAAATGATTCAAAAAACACTTCCAGCATGGCTTTATGTGTATCAGAATCGAAATTCGCGACCAGGCTCGAATAAATCGTTCAATGACTACCCTTCAAAAATTCAATACGAAGTTTCAGAGTATCTTAAAGCAAACTGGAACGCTAAGGATATCGGACTACCGAAAGATCCAGTCATTGAATCGCTTTTGGGACAGTTAAAACCTGTATTTTTTCAGCCGATCATTGAAAAATCAAAAGTTTTAGCTAATGAATTCAATAAAAAGCATCGCATCACTGGTCGCTTACCAGGAGAAGAAGAGCGCGATCGAGGTATCAAGGGTATCATGATTGAAACCCTTGGAGAGGACTTGGCTTCTTACATTGATCAGCAAGATTTTTTAAATGAAATAGACCCAGACAGGCTTGAAGGCATTAAAAATCAAGAAAAAGAATCGATTGAAAAATCGAAGAAAAAAAGCTCGAAAGGTGACTCCGGCGGCCTAATCCTAGCGGCTGCGGCCGTGGGTATTTTTATGGCGATGAAAAAGCGTTAATCGATCTTAATTTTCTTAAAGAGCTTTTTAGCCGCCGAAATACCAGGCTTCATGTTGGGGTTGCTTTCCTCGATGACTCTGCATTGTTCATAAACCTGATCCATCAGACGCTGGCGTACTTCGGTTTCGTTAAGGCGCGGACCTGAGGCTTGAGCAGAGGCTGAGCCGGCTTGAACACCAGCTTGAAAACCTTCCAAACGAGCTTTCTCGAGATCGTTGTAGGAATAACCGTTTTGGCTGTTATTCATGGCCGTCTGGCGTAAAGCAGCCTGAAAACCTTGGTGGTAAGCTTGCTCTTTAGCTTGGTTGAGCTTTCGAATATCCATCTGACACTCCGCTTGAGCCTTCTGGTAGATCATGTGCCGCTGTTGCTCAAATTCTTGCTCGGCCATCCGATATCCTTGACGAACAAGGTTTTGTTTCATTGTCGGCGTGACAGACGCATGTTGCCTGTAGTACAGTGAGAGCTGGTCGAAGCGTTGTTGTCCTGCAACGTCAATGGCCTTGTTAGCCGCAGCCATGGCCTTGTAGTCCGCCTCAGCGGCAGCCTTGAGGGCGACGACACGCTTCCGAGCAGCGACCTGATCTGGATGTTTTGAGTTTTCTTTCCATCCCCCAGGAGGCATGTTCGTTCGCTCAATTTCGTTGTAAATTTCATCGAGCCCCCGCCTTGCTAGCCGAGCCCTGCGACTTGAACGACGCATTTAAACCCCCTTTTTGTTTTTATGAATATATTCTTTAATTTTTCGATAAGCTTTTGGGCCGTAACGTAAAGAGGCTCTGGCCATTCTCCGAACATCTTCTCCTTCAACGTCTTGAGCCGCGATTCTATTTGCAATATCACCTGCATTAAGAGCTTTGTCTTGGTAAGAAAGAAAATAGTCTAAACAATCATCGAGTTTCTCTTTTTCGTTGGAAACTCGAGTATAGATGCAAAAAGCTCGATGAGCCTTTCGCGCAACATCCATGGATTTTTTCAAAGGGTCCACCTTCCCATTTTACCACAAGGACAAAAAAGATGAAGAAAAGCACAATTCCAGAATACAATTTATCTTTTTTCAAGGGTCTTTTTCCCCAATGTACAAATCCTTCGCAAAAATGCATAAGAAAAGCCTTAAAAAGCCTTCACAGTGCAATTTTCGATAGATCGAGTCAACAACTTTCGATGATCCGCGTCGTCATTCACTACGAAGATGGAAGCATCGTCCATCTTTACGAAAATTCGCAAGATTTTGTTGAATGCATGAAAAAACCGGACTTGCAAGACCTTCAAAAGTAGGTATAGTCAGGCCGCTTGACCCCAGATCACATCAACGCATGTTTTGAGATCGGTGGATTTTTTGCAATTTGCCTTTCAATTGTTAAAACTCTTAAAGACAAGCAAGTTAAAGGCATTTCGCTTTGGTACCTATTGTTTTTTTCAAGTTGGGGCGGATGGAATCTTTATTACTATCCACACCTAAAGCAGTCCGCGAGCTTTCTCGTAGGCATTTTAGTCATGATTGCCAACCTAGTTTGGTTAGCCCTGCTCATTTACTTCAGCCACTTCAAAGAGCCTGTCGATGAATCAAAAAGCTAAAGAACTTGCCGAAGAACTCATTGTAGAGCATGCGGCCTCTTATCCTGAAGTCCCTCTCAGTGTAATCAAATCCATCATCGCGTACGAACTCTATCAAGAAGATAATATAGAAAAAAATAAAGTAAAAAAGATCCACTCATTCTTTGAGTATCTTCAAAAAATATACGAAGAAAAAAGGAAAAAAGGAAAGAAATGAGCCAATTCAATCTAGAGCCAAAGAACTTAGGAGAGCTTCAAGAGGAGCTTTACCGGTGGCAAGTCTATAACTTTGCCGAACAAGATCCGGGACGCATGGTTTTAGGCGTCTGCGAGGAGGCTGGAGAGCTTTGTCATGCACAACTTAAGCTTGAGCAGGGCATCCGAGGCTCGAAGGAGGAGAAGCTTGAAGAGATGAAAGATGCCATTGGTGACATTTGCATGTACGCCATGAATCTTTGTTCTTTCAGCAAGATTCCTTTTACGATCCCCTCTCCCGGAGGCGAACTTGTTCCTGGAGTTCCTGTGATGTCGGACGAGGATATCAAGAAAAAGCATACGGCACGTCAACTTGTGTTTGATGTATTTCGATATGCAGCTTCAATCTCGGGAGAGATTGGTGGATTTGCACGTTCTCCTGCGTACGAAGGTGTTGCGCCTTTTCCCGGCTCAGTTCGTTCGCTTTCGTTTTCACTTTACTACCTTTGCCGTGTAAACGACTGGGATTTAGGTGAGATCATCCTCGAGACGTGGCAGCACATTGGTCAACGCGACTGGAAGCAGTTTCCTAAAAACGGAAAGACCGAATAGGGCAAATGCGAGAGTGGTTGCGCACGCTAGAAGCTAGCGGAGCTTTGTTCGTCGGCTGGATGTTTTATGTATACTGCCTTTCTTCTTAGCCTTCGCCTTTATCTGAGGAGAAATATTTCAAAAATGATTAAAGAAAAAGAAAACAATCTTGAGGCGATTGGCAACGCGCTTGCCTTAAGGGGAGAGACTCGACTTTCGAAACACATTGTAGAGACTGCAAAGGCGTCTCGTTTTTCGAGAATCCGAGAGAAACTTGCTTCTGTAAAAAACAAGGAAAAAGAAATTTCCGATGAACTTATTATTGGAGCAAGCGCGTTAATCCTATCTTCTTTTCAAAAGAACGATGGAATAAAAAAAGCGCTCGTCGACATGTCAACACCTCTTTTGTCGGGTCTTTTTTCGAAGTATTTCGAAAATGATTCAAGCAAGTGACACGATTGCTTTAAAACTCGACTACAAAAAACAAGTTGAGCTTTTAGAGCAAACGCGAAAGATTGTCACTTCAGCACCTTTAGTTCGCCCCCAAACGCCAAACGGAATGCCAATGAGGGTTCGGGTATCTGCAGCAGGCAGGTTTGGCTGGGTAGGTGATGGAGCATATCGTTACAGCTCCACTCAAAAAAACGGTGCTCCATGGCCGGACATACCAAAGACATGGCTTGAAATTGCAGATAAAGTCGCAGGGAAACATCCTTGGGACAGTGCGATTATTAATTGGTACGAAGAAAAAGCCTCGCTGGGCTGGCATCAGGATTTGGCAGAAAAGGACAAAAGCTTACCGATTGTCACAATCTCCATTGGAGACGCTTGTTCTTGGGCGATCCGAAAGGAAAAAGAAGGCCCTATAAGCCGGTGTAGACTTGAATCGGGAGATGTTACGTTGCTTTCTGGGTATACACGCTTGTACTTCCACACGGTTGAACGTATCATCGCCGCACCGTTGTTCTCACCCTTGAAGAGTCGGGGTAGAATTTCTCTCACATTGAGAGTAGCCGGATAAAAAAAGGAAGAAAGAAAAATGGAAACAATGAAGAATAGAAACGAACAAATTGATAGTCTTTTAAAGATCTCCGATGGTCTTTTGGTTCCCGAACTCTACCCTACAGCTCGGGCGTACGACAGAGTTGCCCTTCATCTTAAAGATGAAGCTTTTAAGAATTTTCAGAGCGAATTTAATGAATCGATTCTTAGGGCTCAAAATCAGCGCTGCGAAAGCAGCTTGCTGTTTAAACAACTAGAAGCCAAGTCAAAGGAGGCTTCATCTGATTTAAAAAATCAACTTAAAGGTCTCCGAAACATCCTCGACTCTCAATCAAATCAACTTGATTTACTTAAAAAGGAAAATAAAGATTTTAAGGATGATAAGTTCTTAGAAAGAGGCTGGCAGCAGCTTTCAGGAAGCATTGAATTACGCGCGGACGAGGCTGGAGATTTAAGGATTTTCCCAACCGTTTCACCTTACTTTGAGCCGAAGGCGATTCAGCTTTTTGGAGTTGATCCTATGGCCGCTAGCACCAATCTACGTTTTATGATTGGCTCGGTGACCGTTGGGGGCTCGCCTCAACTTGCGATCAACGCTTGGGGCGATGACATCAGAAAAAATGGAATTTTATCGGATGTGTTTAATCGTGGGGATGAACCTTTGCCAGTAAACTGGAGTGTTTTCAGCACTCAAGGTTTAGCTCGTGAGCTTATTATTAGAGTGTTTAACTTGAATCAAATGCCGATCAAGATCTGCGCTTGTATTTGGGGTAACGCTGTAGCGAGCCTCAACTGCTACGCCTAGACAATGGATATTTTTTACGCAGGCATTGGCTCGCGTGAAACGCCTCAGCCTATCCGTCAAAGGATTCACTTTTTTGCGGATAGGCTGAATGCGTTGGGCTATGTTCTTCGTTCAGGCGGCGCGGATGGAGCCGATGATTTCTTTGAAGAGCGCGCGAATCGTTTTGAGATTTACTTACCCTGGAAGGGTTTTAACGATAGGCCTCGACAAGATATTTCGGAACAAAAGCGTTATTTTCAAGAGCCTACATCTCAGGCTTTTGAAATTGCCTCAAAAAATATCCAAAGGTTTTCTAGCCGAAAGCGTGGAGTGCAACTTTTGCTTGCTCGAAACATGCATCAAGTGCTAGGCTTCGACTTGAAGACGCCGGTCAATTTTGTCATATGCTGGACACCTGAAGCTAAAGTCCAGGGCGGCACAGCGTATGCTATACGTCTTGCTAAATCCTTAAACATTCCAGTTTTTAATCTTGCAAATATAAAGCACGACGAAGCTTTGCAAAAAGAGCTAGATATGCATCCTCAGCAGACTTTATTTTGAAACATAAAACAATATACTTAGACCCTGACCATTTTGGAAATGAGGTTAAGTGAAAGAAGAAGACAATAAGATCAAAGAAATTGAGTCTGCAAGCAACAGGTACATGTTTAACCTTTTGCTTTCCTCTATTTTATTTTTTGTATCGGCCATCGTCGCATGCGCTTGGTTAATTGTATGTGTTACGAGCTATCGCTCTCATATTACACCTCCTCAATGGTTTATGATGACATTGTTAATTGCAATGTTTACAAAGCCTTATATGAATCATCAATTCTCAAATTTCATGCTTTCGACTTCACTTCTCGAAAAAATGAAATCAGAAAAAAAGAAAAAATGAAAGATACCTACGCAAGCAATCTTAGTCACTTTTGGATTCAGACGGCGACGGGGAACAAATTCTATGTTGACGATCCCAAAGTAGAAGATGTAGATGCTCGAGATATCGTTCATGCCTTACCTAAAATTTGTCGATATGCAGGTCACTGTAAGGGATTTTATTCGGTAGCAGAGCACTCAGTGATTGTGGCGGACGAGGTCATGGTTCGCTTCAAAAACTTTGAACTAGCTCGCGCAGCTCTTTTGCACGATGCACCAGAGGCTTACTTGACGGATTTGCCTTCACCTATCAAAAGGCTTTGTCCCGATTATCAGGCGCTCGAAGGTAAGGTCGGAACGATCTTAGAAAAGAAGTTCGATCTAAAATATCCGCTGGACGACGATCGAATTCGCCAGGTGGACTTCGAGGTATTTTTGGCAGAGAAAGATCAGATTATGCCAGAACCTTGGGAGGTCCCAGGCCATCCTGCAAAGGTGAAGATTCGTTGTTTAGATCCTAAAAAAGCAAGAGATTATTTTTACGAGGCGATGTTGGACTATAAGCTCATGTAGGGGTCTTGAATTCCGCTATAAATGTATTGATATCTTAAAATAGCCATGTTTCGCATGTGCTGTTTTTGAGCTTCATTAAACACAGAGTTCCTTGAACGATCGCAAGAGCACATAATGTTTTCAGTATCTCCAACATGATTAAGTGTAAGTGCATGTCCGATTTCATGGGCCAGAGTGTCACTTCGATTTTCTTTTGAAATAAATAAAATTGAATGCGACCCATGCGAAGCTTGTAGACCGGCGAACGTCTCTTCAGAATTTCTTGGATTTTTTACAAGGGGTCGATAAAAGACAACTAAAGACCTACTTTCAATCTGATGCAAAGTATTGTAATAGTCTCGTTCGGGCAAGTGTTCCAAAGATTCGAAAAACCATTCTCGAAGAATATATACATGATCGATCTTTAATTGAATACCGGCATCATCATAGATGTTTGCAGCTATATAAGAGTCATGATAAAACTGTTCCATCTGATTTTCAGGAACGAAGAAGGTCATATGGATGACGGGATCAGGTGCTTTATTGAATGTCTCTTGCGGAATTTTAGTTGATAGTTGCAAGCATGCTGTAAAGCAAAAACAAAAAGCCCATACTAAAAGATGCCGAAACATCTTTTTAGTTTAAAGTATTTAAAAGTTTTTCGGTACGTGAAAGTTATTTTACATAAGCCACATAAAGTCACTGCTTTCAACTTCCATCCAATCGTTAATAATCACTTCTTGGTCTTCATATTGGAGTTCAACCAGATATTGATTTTCGCCCATTGAACGAATAACTTTTCCTTGGGTGCCTTTTTCGTGAATGACATCGAAAAAGTTTTCACTTTCGATGTCGTAACGTAAGTAGATACGATCCATGGTTTTTACTCCTTTTCTTACTTTTGACCGCGGAGGCCGGCAACAATGCACGAACTCTCCTTGGCAGCAAGTTTGATGTCCGACATTTTTGTCGGGTGGCCAAAAGAATACCGAATGGCTCCACTTTGGAGCGCCTCAGGTGTTCCGATGGCCTCGAGTACGTGGGAAGGATCTCCAGATTTTGAGCAAGCGGACGATTTAGAAACGCAAATCTCTCGGTCTCCTAATTGATTACGAATTTCATCAGCATCCGCCTTAAAAAAGCATACATTGGAGATCCAAGGCACCTTGTATTCAGAATTACCTTGGATAAAAGCCATAGGGATTTCGTTTCGAACAATCTCTAAAAATTTATTTTCAAGCTCTGAAAGTCGATCCCACTCTTCTTTCATGCGGGAGATCGAAAGCTTGGCTGCAGCTGCCATGCCGACGATGCCTGGAACGTTGGTTGTACCGGCTCGGAGGCCGCCTTCTTGCGATCCTCCGGAGATCTGGCATTTAATTTTGTTGTTTTTGCGGCAATAAAGGGCACCGATTCCCTTGGGTCCATAAAATTTATGAGCTGAAATCGAGATCATATCGATATTAGCTTGTGCTCGAAGCGGCATTTTTCCAAAGCTTTGCGTCGCATCCGTATGAAATTTTACGCCGCGAGCTTGGCAAATGTCTCCGATATCATCGATGGGCTGAATTGTTCCGATTTCATTATTCACATGCATAATTGAGCACAAGACCGTGTCAGGGCGGATAGCCTCTGCAACGTCCTCAGGACGGATGACGCCGTCTTTTCCAGGCTGGATGATGGTGATGGCGTGACCCCACTGTTCGAGGTCCTGCATGGCGCTGAGGGCCGCCTTATGCTCGAAGGCGGACGTGATGAAGTGGGCAGGCTCCTCGAGATTTTCTGCCGTTCCTTTGATGGCCAAGTTGTTCGCTTCGGAAGCTCCTGAAGTAAAAATAATTTCATCGGATTGTGCGCCCATTAAAGCAGCTAAAAGCTCACGCGAGTCTTTGACTGCTTTTGT
>Ga0114919_10002259_pt1 | contig 15559 bp, 19 predicted proteins | sample BlataG_FD_88682 | JGI IMG/M metagenome (GOLD analysis project Ga0114919, IMG submission 88682) | Deep subsurface microbial communities from Black Sea to uncover new lineages of life (NeLLi) - Black_00105 metaG | ecosystem: Environmental > Aquatic > Marine > Oceanic > Sediment | place: Atlantic... | reverse complement strand
CGATGCTCTAATAGAAATGGATGACTTTGATTTAATTGTAATGGGAAGATCTGAGGGAGAAGGTTGCTTCTGCAGCGTTAATAATGCCCTTAAGCGCATTATTGATGTGTTAGCTAAAAACTACGATATTGTTCTGATTGACGCTCCAGCAGGTTTGGAATATTTCGCACGGAAAACAGGTCAAGACGTAACAGATTTAATAATTGTAACCGATCCAAGTAAAATGGGTTTTCATACAATGGAAAGAATCGTTGAAGTAAGTAAAGAAGTGCATTTAAAATTCAAACACATTTTAGTGATAGGAAATCGTTTTCCGGGAGATTTAAAAGATTTAATTTCAAAAAGAATAGAAAATATTAATGATGATCGAGTTAAATTTTTAGGCATATTACCCTATGATGAGGAGATAAGCACCCTTAATCTAACAGGAGATAACTTACTTAATTTATCGAGTGAAAATACGTTGTATAAGTCAGCAAAAACTTTATTTGCGTCAATTGTTTAATGATTAGTCAAAGAAGTCTGAAAATCTTCGTTGTTCTGCGCTAAAATCCCTCCAATTATATTTCAGGATATCTCATAACTCTTTTCATTAATTAGTATGGTAATGATGGGATTATTAGAGGGATTTACTACTTGTCTCCCTTTGTTCCTCTAATTTGATGTGAGAATTTTAATTAACTTTGTCATTTTTTCTTTAAACACTTAGAACTATTGAATCTTAGATTGATTAATAACAAAAGAAAAACGACAAAGTAAGTTATAAGTAATTAATTGATAAAAAAAGTTATTTGATAAATTACTCTTGACGATAAACAGGGACGATGTTAGAAGTAAATTATCGTGAAGGTGCATTCTCTTGACGATAAACTGGTACGATTTTTGAGGTGAACTCATCTAATGTGTAAGGAAAATCGTCTTGGCTCGAAATTTTGCCTAATTCTAGCAAAATCTGTCTTGCGAGCAACCAGAAAGCTAATCCCAACGCCTTTTTACCTCTATTATTTGCGGGTATTGCGAGGTCGATTCCATTGAGAATGTCGTCGGTATCAAATAAAGCAACGACGGGAATTCGGGCTAATTTCGCTTCTCTTAAAATTACTTTATCTGCATGAGGATCGACTATAACCACCACAGATGCATCTTTAATGTAATCATCTATTATAGGGTTGGTTAAAGATCCTGGAATGAAACGTTCGGTAATGGCTCTACATCCTAATACTTTACAAAATTGCTTTACCGGTTCTTTACCGTATCTTCTAACCGATGATACTATTACCTTATCGCTCCCTTCTTCTACATATTTACTTAGAAATTTAGCAGCAGTCATAAGTCGTTCATCAGTTTGAGTCAAATCGATAACGTATAATCCGTAATTTGTTTGCCTATAAATAAATCTTCTAGCATCTCCAGATAATAATTTTGTGCCTATATGGATACCACAACTTAGATACATTTGCTTCTTTTCTTCGTCTTTATCGACTAATTTATCGATATCTCCAACTTCAGTATCCATATCATCGGTATCGAGTAATTCAAGTTCTTCTTCTAAGTCTAACTCGTCTTCAAAATCTTCTTCGAATTCTTTCTCGAAATTTTTTATTAAATCTTCTTCGGAAATAGTTTCCTCTTCCTTCTCAGATTCCTCAGTAGTTTCAGTTTTTTTCTTTTTTTTAGCCAAGGTAGATACCCTACAATTAAAGATTTAGTAAATAAAATAATACTCTTGATAAAAGAAATAAAACGTCATAATTTTAATATTTTATTAAAAGAATTCTTCTAATTCTCGTAGAACTAAAGATTTAATATATCAAATTAATTAAAATTATAAATAAACTCATAAAAGATAATTCATACAAATAGCTTTTCTAAATTGAGTGGTTTAAAATGGTATCCTATCGATTAGTACTTGGTGTTTTAGTCGGAATTATTTTTAGCTTTTTTACGGTATACTTTTTCAATATGGAAAATATTATCATCCAATTACAGATTTATCTTCAAACAGATATTTTAAAGGTTATAGTTATACAAATAGGAGCGAATTTTAAATTTGATCTTTTAGACTTTTTCACGGGTACGCCGAATATAGTCGATTTTTTTGCCCCGCAACTTCTAGCCAGTATATTTATTGGTTTTTTGAGTGGCACCATTTCTAAAGGATTAAAAAGAGGTCTTATTGCAAGTTCTCTCGTAATAATTATTGATTTTTTAATCTGGATGCTATTGAGTGTCATTTCTGGCGAAGATTTAATGGCTTTATTCCAAGGAGCTCAACTTTCCGGAACGATTGGAGGAATTTTAAGTGCAATTTTAGGAGCTATTATTGGTGGATTACTCGGTGGAATTATCAGCGGACCGTATGAAGAAGTCTATTAGAGTTATTCGTTAGAATTAATTTTGTTTAGTAGTTAAAAATAGATGTTAAACTGAATAGTTAAACCTTAAAGTTAATAATTAATTTTTAAAGTATAATGGCAAGTGAAGAAACTCTACCTACTAGCGGTATTGCTTTTGATTTATTGAAAAAGCTAAAAGTTCCTTACAACGTGAGGCGACATTCTCTAAAAGTTGCTGATAAGGCACTAGAATTAGCAGAAAAAATAAAATTAAGAGAGATTGATCTAGATTTAATTGAAATCGGAGGCTTATTACACGATATTGGCAGATGTAAGACTCATGGATTTAAACACGCCTTAATTGGGGCAAAAGTAATCAGAGAAAGAGGTTTATCAGAACGACTTGCTAAAATTTGTGAAACTCATATTTTAGGCGGATTAGATAAAGAAGACGCTAAACAGGTTGGGTTACCTGAGAGAGATTTTCTACCCTCGACTCTTGAAGAAAAAATTATCTGTCTTGCGGATAAATACATAGCTGGAACTAAAGAAGTCTCAATCGAACATAGATTTGAAAAGTGGTTTAACAAATATGGTAAAACTCAAATCCTCACTAAAGCCAAAGAACGAATTGAAAAAATCCAAAAAGAAATTGAAGATTTGTTTTAATACTCAAAAATTAGTTTTGAATGATCCAATAAAGTGAATTTTAAATAAAGATTGATACAAAGATATATTATAAAATTTCTTTTTTAAAAACGAAATTCATTTAAATCGTGTTAGCTCATGAACACTTACGATATAATAATTGTTGGTGCTGGTCCTGGAGGTTCCATGTCAGCAAAAATCGCGGCCGATTTGGGATTAAAAACTATTTTCTTCGAACGCGGCCGAAAACCAGGTGAAAAAAATTCATCAGGGTGTGGTTTAGGCCCCCGATTGTGGAAGGATTTTCCACATATTATGAAGGAACTAACACCCGAAAAATGTCCTTCTATGAGAGCAGGATCTGCTGCTCGAAATTACTTCATCAATCAGGAAGGCGTTGTTGCTGGTTATGTAATGGCTCGTCCCACCGAGTCAGTATCATATGAACCCGCAAAAAGTTGGATAACGATGAATTGTTACCGAAGTGAGTTCGATCCTTGGGTTGCAGAGTTTGCAATAGATGCTGGTGCTGAATTAAAAACATCAACTTTAATTACTAATCTCTTGAAAAAGGATGGTAAGGTTTGTGGTGTAATAGATGAATATAATAATAAATACGAAGCACCTATCGTTATTGGAGCTGATGGAGCAGTTTCGATGGTAGCAAAACAAAGTGGTTTAAGGACTAAATGGGCACAAGATCAAATTACAGTAACACCTCAATATGATTTTCAAGCTAGTCCTGAAAAAATTGATGATATTATGGGAGATGAAACTCTGGCAGTATGGTGGTCTGCAATTTTTCCAGCTTCTTATCAAGTGTTCTTTCATGATGGATTTCACCAAGGTCTTGGTAATTGGTTAAATAAATGGGATAGGAATCCATTATATTATCTAAACCGCGTAATAAGCCTCAAATATTATCAACGATTACTAAGAATATTAAATGCAAAACCAAGAGAACTTCAATCTCATCTCCTTCCGTGGTTAAAATATCCATATAATACGCATACTGATGGAGTTATCTTAATAGGGGATGCGGGAGGATTTCCTTGTCCACTTGAAGCTGAAGGAATATATCCTGCTATGGTAACAGGGAAATTAGCGGTAGAAGTAGCAGCAGATGCAATAACCTCTGAAGATTTTTCTAAAAACTTTCTCTCAAAATATGATGAAGCATGGAAAAATACAAGTATTGGGGAAGATTTCGAAGCTGGAGAAGAATTATATAACATATGGAAAGCGCTCCCTTTTAGCCCACAGGAAACGATGTCTTGGTTTGTTCCAATGTTTATGGAGATAATAGGGGGAATTTATGATTGGTCTCAGCCACATGGAAAGCGAGTTCGCCAAATAGCATCCCAAATTAAATCATACATACCTATGGCTCTACCCTTCATAATGAAATATGTCTTTCCACTTGTAGCTAAAATTTTTGAGGACGATCTTGATAAAATGATGGATCCTCAGAAATTAATGTCCGTTATTCCTAAAGTAATTAATTTAATACCTAAAAAAAAACCAAGGAGGGATGATAGGTGAAATCAAATGGCTTAACAAAACACATCCCTAGCAGAGTAGATTTTATATTAATTGATCAAAATAAATGTAACAGATGTGGGCGATGCATTCTGGTCTGTGTAGCAAATTTGTGGCGTAAAATTGACAATATTATTTCTATTTCAGAAGATTATAAAGAGAGATGTTTAGAATGCGCTGCTTGTTATCAAGTTTGTGAAGCTGATGCCATTAAATTTCGTTATCCATCTGGCGGTACAGGAATAATTTATGAAAAAGGGTAGTTTTATTGATTTTGGGTCAATTTTTCTTTTAGCTGGTTTAATATTCCACCAGATTCCAATATTTTTTTTAAAAAAGTAGGTAATCTTTCAAAAGTTATTTCAAGATCCTTTGTTTTATTGAATATCGTCCCTTTTTCAATCGAGATTTGTACTTGATCTCCGTCGGAAAATGTTGCTTCGTCCCAGTCACATATAATTCCAGCAACGCCATTATTAATAAGATTTCGAAAGTATATTCTTGAAAATGATTTAGCAATAATGGCTTTTATTCCAAGAATTTTAAATACATTTACTGCTTCTTCTCGGGAACTTCCAGTCCCAAAATTATGTCCTCCTACAATTATAGATTTCTTAGTTACTTTTTGGGTAAAATTAGGTTCTTTAAACTCTAAAACATGTTTGGCCATTTCATTTGGATCTCTCATCGTCAAAGTATAGCTAGGGACAATATCATCAGTATTAATATCATCCCCTAAGATATAAATCTCTCCTTTAATATTATCCATTTTATAATACCTCCCGAGGATCAGATATTTTACCTTTCAAAGCCGAAGCAGCCACAGTCGCGGGAGATGCCAAGAAAACCTCAGATGAAGGATCACCCATCCTCCCAATAAAATTTCGATTCGTGCTACTAATGCATCTTTCATCAGGACCCAGTACACCTAAATGTCCACCAATGCAAGCGCCACAAGTAGAATGCGTAACAATAGCGCCTGCACTTATAAAAATTTCAATCAGACCTTCTGTCAAAGCGTTCATATAAATTTCTCGTGATGCGGGTGTAACGATTAATTTGGTTTTAGGATGTATTTTTTTTCCTTTCAATATTTTAGCGGCGATTCGTAAATCTTCCATTCTTCCATTAGTGCAACTTCCTAAGAATGCTTGATCTATTTCTTCACCTTGAACTTCTTCTATTGTTGCTAGATTTCCAGGATTTGATGGTTTAGCTATCACCGGGGTTATTTTAGACAAATCATAAATTAAATCCTTCTCATATTCCGCATTTTCATCTGGTTCTACAAATTGATAAGGTTGATTCGTTCTATTTTTTAACCATAATTTGAGTTTTTCATCGGATAGGAAAACTCCAAATTTAGCTCCAGCTTCTACAACCATATTTGCAATAGTCATCCGAGAATCAATTGATAACCAAGAAGAGCCCGTCCCATGAAACTCTAAAGCTTTATATATTGCACCTTTGGTTGAAATTTCTCCAATCATAGTTAATATGAAATCCTTGGACATAACTCCTTTATTTAAGCTGCCAGTTAATTCAACTTTAATCGATTCAGGAACTCTAAACCATAATTTTCCGGTAGCAAACACAATAGAAACATCTGTAGCACCAATACCTGTTGATAAGCAATTGAAAGCACCATATGTAGTTGTATGACTATCAGAACCGACTATTAACATCCCTGGTCTTGAAAACCCCAATTCGGGTAGAACTTGATGGCAGATTCCTTTGTTAATTCCCATATTATGGACAAATTTATATTTTTCTGCAAATTTAACGCAATCTTGGTGCATTCGTGCTGCGTTTATAGTTGGGGCGGGTACCCAATGATCGAGAATAAAGAATATTTTATTAGGATCCCAAACATAGTCTATCCCGAGTTTTTCATATTCTAAGTGAATTCTTCCCCCCAACTGCTCGTGTACCATTATTAAATCAATTTCTGCTTCCACAAATTGTCCAGGTGAGATTTTTTCTACTTTAGAATGTGTTTTTAATATTTTTTCTGCTAGTGTATAACTCATTCAATATCACATTTAAGGTCTTGATTTTCACATAAAATGCTATAATCATCATCAATTAACTTTATTGTTTCTCGAAATAAATTACATGTGTCAAGTAAAATTTTAGGATCTACTTTTTCAGGAGTATCTTTAACTGTATGAGTGTATAGCGATGCTGCTCCAGTAGTAATATCAATTGCATCGTAATCCCTTAGACGAAAAGGAATTGTATCTGTATGTGCTCCAGTGCTTAAATGGAGCCCTTTCACCGATAAGTTTTCGCTTTTAGCAGCCCGTAAAATGTATTTACTTAAAAGTGGGGCAATCAATCTACGTATACCTACTCCATAGGACTTAAAATATTCAATCCTATTATTTTTATGGCATGTACAAGAAACCATATCAAAATTAATTTGAAAAACTCTTCCTTTAACGAATTGATTTTCATATTTATTTACAAACACGCGCGAACCCATTGTTCCTAATTCTTCTGCCGAAAATTGGCAAAACCAAATGTTGAAATTATCCAAAGGATGTTTAATAAAGAAAGCGCTTAATTCGAATACTATTGCCATTCCAGATGCGTTATCAAGAGCTCCAAGAGATTTATTATGTGTGGTAAGGAACAATAAGCAAATATTTGTAGATGAGATCAATATTATCGATATCCAAGCTACATACATAGTAATATAAAAGGAAATATTCAAATTTCCCAAAAGAATGATCCAAAAAAAAATATAATCTCCTCCTAATAGTATTACGCTATACAACATAACTTTATACAGAACAACTCTCCAAAATGTAGTTATAGATTGTGATTTAGAATCGAGGTGAGCTGAAAGTACTATGTTTCCAGCATCCTTCTCCGGCATCTTTTTAGCAGGAATTTTAGTAAAAACATTGGTAGAAGAAATAGTTTCACCAAAATATTCACCCCAAAATCCTGAAATTTCTGGGTGTTTTGAACCTTTAATTATTAAATAAACAACTAAAGATATAAAAATGATTAATAACATCGTTAACGAAACATGAATATAAGAGAGTAATAAAAGATTTAAATTGAATATTATATTTAACGTCATAAGCAATTTCAGTAAGGTCGTAGAATAAAAATCTGAAAAATCAAAAGGTTGTTTCTCTATTTGATCTTTTTTAAATCCTATTTCTTCGAAAGTTTCATAAGCTAACCTAACCGCATTTTTTTCACCTTCAGTGCCTGCTAATCGCGGAAAACTAAAAGTGTTGACATAATTTGACAGTGTATCGTGGTTAAAATAAGTTTTACTCAGCGTTTTGTTTCGAGATATTATCTTTTCCCCCGTTATAAGTGATTTAGCATTTAATTTGGATTCCACTTTGAGCTAATTTTTCAATAACAACGTCTTGGATATTTGCTTGGACTATTTCGATTATATCGTCAGTGTTAATTACAACATACTCCTCATTTTTAGCGCGATCAAGATATACTTGCCTTACCTTTTCTAACAATGATGTATCTTCGAATTTGTCCAAAACCTTATGCTGTTTCCTGGCTAATGACAATTTAGGATCGATATCTAAAATAATTGTCAGATCGGGTTTACCTGCAAATTTGTTTAAATTTGAAACCCATTCAATACTTATGTTTTCAGATTGACAAGACTGGTATGCAATGGAAGATTCTAAATACCTATCTGATATTACATTATATCCTTTCTCTAATTTTTTTTTTATATCGTTTTTAAAATGAAGAACTCTATCAGCAGCAAATAATAACGCGTCTGTAGAAGCGGGAATTCTATCATCTTTCAAATAAGTTCTTAAAAGTTTTCCAATATCGCTATTCGATGGTTCTTGGGTTAAATAAACTTTCAAACCTTTCAAGCTCAAAAAACCTGATAATAGTTTACTATGAGTTGATGTGCCTGAACCATCTATCCCATCAAGAACAATAAAAATTGAATGTTGCATTGATTTTCTCATTTTAATTATTATGATATATTAATTAATAAGTAATTTTCTTATTTTAGGATTAAAGTGTTAGTATCCATTTGAATAATATTTAATAAATATTTTAAGGGAGATAATTTATTTCTAAGTTGTTAAACTTAAAAATCAATGATGAACATGTCAACTAGAAATGTTGTAGGATATTGTCCCAATTGTAAGCAAAACGTGTTATTGGTCAAAGAAGCACCAATCTGGCCATTAATGATATTCTTATTAATTTTCACAGGAGGAATTGGTCTAATAATATATGGAATCGTATATTATAACAATACTCCTAGCCGTTGTATTCATTGTCGCTCATCAATTACATTAGCTAAAGACAGCAATGTTCAATCCTCTAATCAAATTAAAAATATCACGGGATTAGGGCAAGAAAGCGATACTGATGTAGTTAATTCTGGGAAAGAAAACAAGGTGCTACATCAAACCTTCTGTTCATTTTGTGGAGAACCATTATTAAATAAAGAAGCGGAATTTTGTGCACATTGTGGTACAAAAGTATAATTCAATGGATCTCTAAAAATTAGAAATATAACCTACATCTTATGCTAAATAATTCTTTTTCGTGGATAGAATAAATATTGGGAAGTTTTTCTTTTCTTAAATATTTTCTTTCTGCAGATATTATCTCTTGTACCCTGAAATATATTCTATTATCCTTTACCCAAATCTTATCAACCAGGATATTAAATGTCCCAAGATTTCCTATGCTATATACTTGAAAGGAAGTTAAATTTTCCGTTGTTGAACCCTCTAAATTAGATTCATATATTTATAATCTATTTTTAATCCGAATAAATTATTAATAACCTCACGAAAATTATTAGAAAAAATTTATTCTTCACTTTCTTTTTTTAATATCTTCATAAATTCATAAAAATAATTATAAGAATTTTCAAAATGGTCATCTTCTTTTGAATAGTTTAATCCTTGAGAGAAGATTTCGTTAAAACCTATGACATTTTTATCTTCAATTATTTTTTTATATTTATGGAGCAGATTTTCAAAAATTTCTAAAATTTTAATAAACTCTTGGTTCTCCATTTGAATCTCTCCAAACATTTCCATTTCTCTCTGGATAATACTCTCGGCAAAAACTTTTTGGAGCAAAAAAGTTGTACCAGTAAACCGTGTCAATTCATTTAACGGTTCGTTAGTCCTCTTAAGAAGATTTAAAAAAAGGATGTTAAACATATGGGGGACACCTAAAGTAAGAGCTACTCGTTTATCGTGGATTTCTGGTAAGGTTTCAGTAACAATTAATCCGTCAGATCTAAATAATTCCAAGAGCTCGTTTATAATTACTTCGTATTGTTCAGTTCCTCCTACTTTTACAACCATCATTACATAATTTTTCATATCACTTATTCCCGGACCAAACATGGGATGGAACGATATACAGTTAACAGGGAATTTATTTTTTACCTTATTTAAAGCCTTAAAAACGGTATATTTCAAAGATGTGATATCAAAAATTAAGGCATTTTTCTTCAATAAAGGTCCTATTTTTTTTATCATGTCAGGTGTGGAGTTTATCGGAATTGAAATCATAACCATATCGGCATTTCTAACGCTTTTTTCAAGTGAAAATTCAAATTTTACATTCAGTTCTGTTGCGGCTTTTCTCAAATTTTGTTCGTTCCGAGCATAGAAGGTTACCTCAAACCCATGGCCTTGAAAATATTTTCCAAAAACTTTGCCCATGCCACCAGAGCCACCTATTATAGTAATGTTTTTTCCTACTGTCATTTTTTTCCCAAAATTTCAATAATTTTCTCTTTCATTAATTTAATATTTGGTTTTTTATTTGTCCACCATTCAAATGCTAAAGCCCCTTGATTAACAAACATATCAATCCCATTTAATGTTATACACCCAATTTCGTTAGCGTCCTTTAAAAATTGAGTTTTGAGAGGATTGTAAATAATATCGTATACAAATAAATGATCTGTTAACAGTTCCTTAGAAATTGGTGTTTTGTTTATATCGGGATACATCCCAACAGGAGTTGTATTAATCAAAATATCTACATCATTAATCAATCTTTTCAGCGTTTCTTTACTCGAATCTTTTCCTATAGCAGTTATCTTCGCCTTATCGTTTAGATCTTTTGCCAATTCAATGGCACGCTTCTCCGTCCTGTTACTGATAAAGATCTCGTCTATTTCCTCAGATAAAGCAAAACTAATTGCTCTAGCAGCCCCTCCTGCTCCTAAGACTAATACTTTTTTACCTTTAATTTTACATCCTGCATCAATTAAAGCTTTTTTAGCCCCGAATGCATCCGTGTTTTTACCTATTAAATTTCCATTTACATTTTTAACAGTATTAACTGCACCAATTTTCTCAGCGAGAGGGTCAATTTGATCTAAATATAGCATGATTCTCTCTTTGTGTGGAATGGTGATATTTATCCCTTTGATATCATGCTTTCTAAATCCTATCACAGTTTTTTCTAGATCTTGAGAGGACACATCAAAGGCTAGGTAAATGTAATCTAAATATAGATCTTTAAGCGCAGTATTATGCATTACTGGACTCATACTATGCTCAATTGGATGACCAATTACACACAAGACCTTAGTCCCAGCTTTTATATCCGGATTGTCAAGCATGCTATTACAATAATTATTAAATTTGAAACTATTAATATGTTTAAGAATTAGATTAATTTATAATTATTTAGCAATAAGTAGAAAACAAATAAAGGATGATATTAAATTATGAATAAGATTTCTCTCAGTGCGGGAATAACGACATTTCCTATGCCTGCCGCAGTAATATCTGTGGGGATTGGTGATGAAGCGAATTTAATTACTCTCGCGTATGTTGGTAAAGTGTGCTTAAATCCTCCAATTATAGCTATTTCAATACAACCTAAACGCCATTCGTACGAATTAATCGAGAAACACCGGGAGTTTGTAATTAACTACCCTACAAAAGACCAATTGAAAGAGATGGATTATTGTGGGACGCGTTCTGGAAGAGACGTAAATAAATGGAAAGAATTAAACTTGACTAAAGAACAAGGGAAAATAGTTCAAGTTCCTATGGTTAAAGAATTTCCTTGGAATATGGAATGCAAAGTTATTAAACGAATTGAATTAGGCTCTCATGTCTGTTATCTTGGAGAAGTAGTTGCATCTCACTCTGATGCGAATTATGTCTCAAATGGAAGATTAGATCCTGAAAAATTCAATTGTTTCACCTATATTAATGGAAATTACATAGGATTGGAGAAAGGCGTTTTAGAAACGCATGGGTTTTCAATGCAATAGTCTAAGGGTTTTACATTTTTCTAAATTTCTCCAAAACGAAATAGAAATTTTGAGTTAATATTATGACAAAGGATTGCATCGCTTTAATAGGATTTATGGCAACGGGTAAGTCCACTGTAGGAAAAGCATTAAGTGATCGCTTGGGAAAAGATTATCAATTCATAGAAACCGATCGTGTTGTTATAGAGATTACTGGAAAGTCAATCCCCAAAATTTTTGAAGAAGAGGGCGAGGCCAAATTCAGAGAATACGAAATTGAAGCGTGTAAGAAAGTATCTCAATTATCAAAATCGATTATATCTTGCGGAGGAGGAGTTGTTTTAAACGAAAGTAATATTGAAATATTAAAGCAGTCCTGCCACATTGTTTTATTAACAGCAACTCCTGAGGTAATTTATAGCAGAGTGATGAATGACGGTAAGGAAAACAGGCCAATTATCAACAAAAAAGAACCCTTTAAAGAAATAGAAAAAAATTTGCTCGAAAGAGAAATTTATTACAATTCCTCAGCCGAGATCGTCATCGAAACTACAGATAAATCGGTTGAGATGATCGTAGATGAAATTCTCATGCAAACCAAACTGAGCTAAAAAAAAAAAAATTATTTGTTAAACCTACTTTACAATTCTATCCACGAGCCATTTTGGCATAACTAATGACAAATAAGTGAAAACGAAGAATAATATCGCGAAGATCCAAGCGATATAAACGAACTCAGAATATCCAGGATGATCTGATAATGTAATAAGTATGGTGTCGAAAACTAGCATTAGAAAGAAAATTATCATAGAGATCATAGCTAAGAATAAAAGTATTAAACCTGCTCTGGCTTTAGCATCTTCTGTTTGCTTCCTTGCCCTAATACAAAATATTGCGATGAAGATGTAAATGATATAAGAATAGAGGATAACAGAAAGCGTTGAATACAGGCGAATATTCAGTTGTCCCACATAATCTATAGGAGGGACACCCCACCAATTCCAAGGAAGGTATAATACGATAATAATAACGACGCCAAAAAGAATCAAAGGTGTAAAAGCTTTTTTCCTTTACTGGTAATTTCCTCAGCAAATACAAATAAAAATATATCCGCTATAATTATCATACTGTAGGCTATAGGTAGAGAGATTCTATATATTTCTTTAAAAAAACCGGTTAATATTGCTTCGCCTAAACCAATAGTAAGAGTCATTAAAGCAACCGTAAGTAATAGAAATACGATTGAAAGATAGAGAGGGGATTTGACTTTTCTCTCTCTCCACTTCTTTATCATCAAAAATGTCATAACCAGACTGAATACTATTAAACCAATATAATAGAAGAATATTGGCATAATATTATTACTAAATGGTGTATAAGTCATAAAGATAATATCATAATACTCTTTTATAAACCTTTAGAGTTTAATTTATGTGAATTTTTACATATTATAAAAAAACTTTTTAATTTATAGACGATAATTAATATAGTTATAGTTGGCTTTCGATTAAATTAATAAAAACTTTAAGTGTTGTTTTTGGCTCCAAGTAAAATTCTCCGAGACATGTGGATAATATCCGAGGGCGGAATAGTAGTATTTAGTAGAGTTTACGAAAAAACCTTAGATGATCAACTTTTTGGAGCGTTATTGACTGCTTTAAATTCCTTTGCTGAAGAAATAACAAGCGATGGGTTATCCAATTTTGAACTGAGCGATATACGCTTCACAATACTAAAAAAATCTCGTTTTATCTTTATTGCAAATTCTGATAAAAAAATTAAACCTAAAAGAGTTCTTCAAGAATTAAAGAATGTAATGGATATATTTTTTACCGTATACTCTAAAGAAACTAGGGATAATTGGGACAGTGATGTCTCTATTTTTTCTAATTTCGATAAGGAAATTGAAGATTCTTTAGATGATCCAATAAAAAAAATGGAAAAGGCATTTTGGTAATTTAATATATTTGAAGTCCAGAAAAATGTCATAAAGCAGAATAGATGTAATCCAATCAATAACCCTAATCTTAAAATCAGCGAAATTTTATTTTGTTTTTAATACAATCACGATAATTTATGTTTTTATCTAATTATGTATTGTAAGGTTAACCAAGGTTTTGGAATATATTATAGTTTATCTACATTTTTGTTTTTGGTCATAATGGGCGGAGGTAGGAATGCCTTTGAGGAGTATCGGAAAAAATTAACACAAATTTTAGAAGGTACTAATAAATAGTGTAATGATTAATTAATCGTTTAACCCATAACATTTTTTCTCTACATGTAAAGACGGTATAACGCAAATTTATTGTAAAACCTAAATTTAAATTTACTTAAACTATTATTTTTTCAAAATATAACAGAGAAAATTTTAAAAATGGCAGAGACAACTAAACGATTTAAATGCGAAAATTGTGGGGAAGAAAGCCCAAGAAGGTTACATGAAGAACCAGATAAAACGCAGGTGCTCTATTACTCAATGCAGGGAGCTCCAGTCTATAAGAAAAAAATCAAATGCGGAAATTGTGGTTTAGTATTCGATAAAGCTTAACAAACCTTAGAATCCATCAATTTTCAAATATTAATTGATGGATTTCTCTAATTTTTTCAATTTTAATTTGCCCCGGGGCAGTCTTTTCTTCAAGAGAACCATAAGTCCATGCAGATCCAAATTTAACGCATAAGATTCGAGATAATATCCCCACCTCCCCCATAGCAAAACATACAAACTTCTTATCTTGCCGAGAAAGTTTTTTGCATATATTTAAAACATTTAGGTTATCATCAAAAACTCGAGCTGTTAATCTTATTTTAAAAATACTCTCTTTAATGTTATTTAAATCAATATGTAATTCATTTTTTAACTTTTCATAGAACTTAGTTAGTATTTCAGCTGTTTCTTCGTAATTAATAGAATTTTCAAAATCGTGATAAGAGAAGATTAATTGTACGTTATTTTCGTAAGCCAAATTAATAAGATATTTTAAAACTTCGGATTCTGAATTAATTTCAACATCTATATAGTCTGGCTTAATTTCAATTAAACGGCTTAAAACATCTAACCTTTCATTTTTGTTTAAATTGTATTTCCCTCCCTCCTGTTTTTTTCTAAAGGTAAAAATCTTTAGTATTTTTGGAGGGATTATACTAATCAATTCTTTTAGAAAGGAATGTGTAATAAAATTAGTATCGTTTATATAATCAAATCTAAACTCAATTAGATCGGGACCTTTAACTAGCGTATTTTCTATAATTCGTTTGTTCAAATTAAGATTTTCAGACTTAATGGGAATGGCAACGCATATTTTAAATTTCATTATAACCCTATTAAAAAAATTAAAGTAAAGATAAATTTATACTTCTAACATCTTTCTAATATCATTTTCGGTTAATTCTAAAGTATTTTCAGCATTCACTTTTCTTAGTAATTTTTTCTTTTTGTAATATTTTATTATTGGTTTTGCGTTTTTCTCGTAAGTATCTAACCGATTTTTTAAAGTTTCCTCATTATCGTCGCTTCTTTGTTCAAATTTAATATCTGCACCACACTTATCACATATACCTTCTGTTTTTGGAGGAAGCGTGTATTTGTTATAGATTTCACCGCATTCTTTACAGGAATATCGCCCTAAAATCCTTTTCGTAATGATTTCACGACTTACGTCTAATAAGAGTAATAAATCTACATTAGTAATTTCGTCTAAAAATTCTGCTTGTTTTAAATTTCTAGGGTACCCATCCAGGAGCCATGATTTACCAACATTTCTTTCCAACCTATCCT
>Ga0114919_10002257_pt1 | contig 15565 bp, 8 predicted proteins | sample BlataG_FD_88682 | JGI IMG/M metagenome (GOLD analysis project Ga0114919, IMG submission 88682) | Deep subsurface microbial communities from Black Sea to uncover new lineages of life (NeLLi) - Black_00105 metaG | ecosystem: Environmental > Aquatic > Marine > Oceanic > Sediment | place: Atlantic... | reverse complement strand
GTTGATCGCAAGAAGGACATGTTGCTGGTGGGTGGAGAGAATGTCTACACTACTGAAGTTGAAGCGGTCCTTCATGCTCACCCAGCTGTCCGTCAAGCAGCAGTGTTTGGCATCCCAAATCGAGTTATGGGAGAACTGGTAGCTGCCGCTGTCACGCTCAACCCTACCTTTGCTGCTGTTGGACCCAGTGCTTCTGGGAGCTTTGCAAAGAGCTTCAAAAGGGATATGTTTGAGTGGTGTAGAGCTAGGCTGGCTGATTATAAGGTCCCAGTGGCTGTTCATGCCATTGATGCGATGCCGACAACTGGATCGGGGAAGCCTCTGAAGACAGAACTTCGTCGTATGTTTGCCTTACCAGGTTCAACAACAGCAGCAGTTGTGCCACATCCTTCTCCAGCAGACATCAAAGAAGAGAGTGATGGAGAGAAGGTGCTTATTGCAGAAGAGGTGGCATATCAGATTGCTTCCCACCTCTCATTGACTGTGTTGTCCAATCAGAGCTTACATGACGACAATTCATCCTCTTCTAGTTTTGCTGCTCCAGATAATGTTGAAATCCACCCTGAGCTGACTCTGATGGTTGTGGCTGACCTTCAATCCTTGAAATTGGAAAGTATAATGAATAACCTGATTGATGAATATACAATGACTGCTCGACACATTGCCCTCCTTCTTGTAGGCAATGGTACCCCTCAATCCGATACTTCCCTCGGTCAACAGCAGCAGCCCTGGTTTGACAGGTGGATCAATGATGGTGACATAGAGTTGATGATTGTTCATCTTGGCTCTGTGACTGACTCTTGTGTTGAGACTGGTGTTCTTTCTGCTGCTTTGAGTGCGGTACAGGACCAGCTGCCTCCCTTGAACACCATTGTTGTGTATCATAATGAAGATGAGAAAGTTGTCAAGACAGATCAGGGAGTTGCTGCAACATCTCACAGTGATGTCACAGCAACAGTCTTGGAGACATTGGCTGGCTTGGTGGGTCAAGAAACTGCTGATCGTATCAAGGACGGAGAGCCTCTCATGGCTGCTGGTGTTACTTCCAACTTTGCTGTGAAGTTGACATCTGCTCTGGAGACTGTGATGGGTGCTGAGTTGCCTGGTACTTTGGCATTTGATTATTCATCATTGCCTGAATTGAATGACTACCTTTCTTCAGTCTCTACTACTGCGAAGCCTTCAAGTCAACCTGCTGCACCGGTTCCTCCTACCGCTGTTACAACTGGAGATGTTATGCATCAAAAGGAAACATCATTATCAAAAGCCTCAGTAGAGGGTATTGTGTTGGCAGCCATAAGAGATTTGGTTAGTAATGAAGCTGCTGACCAGGCTGCTGCAGGCAACCCTCTCATGTCTGCTGGAGTCACCTCCAGCTTGGCAATTCAGCTGGTAAATGCCTTGGAAGATGCCTTGTCTACTGAGCTCCCTGGCACTCTGGTGTTTGATTATCCTACTGTGGAAGAAATCACAGAGTTTGTTGCTGAGAGTGCTGTCGTTGAAGATGTTACTCAAGCCTCAGCATTGCTTTTTGATGTACCAATTGCTCCACCAACTAGAGCCTTCGACTATCCCTCTATCGATGCTTTGGCTGGACGTTTATCCTCGATGTTGATCAAAGAAGCCCCTGATGATGATGATGATGATGATGATAATGATGAACACAGTAGTGCACCGATATCATCATTATTCTTCTCCCAACACACTTCCTTCAAACCTGGATCAAACGTGATTGGTATGATTGGCCTGGATGTCAGAGTTCCTGGAGATGCATCATCACAACACAAGCCCGCTGATGAGATCAAGAGAATTCCACTCAGCAGATGGGACATTGATTCTTTCTCATGGAGGTTTGATGGTAAAGTACCAGTTCAATTTGGTAGCTTTATAGACAATATTGAGTCATTTGATGGTGCTTTCTTTGGTATATCAGAGCCAGAAGCAGTGCTCATGGACCCTCAACAGCGGGTTCTACTAGAGGGTACAGCACAGTTGATGATGATGAACTGTCCTCAGGAGAGAGTTAAAAATGAACAGTTGAGGAGGAAGTGGTCGGTATATATTGGCAACTCTGGAACAGATTTTTCCCTTCTGCGAATCCACCACTCAGTTGGGATGTCTCCATATTCTGTTAGTGGTGTTAATTTGAGTGTTCTAGCAGGCCGTATTTCTTATTCAATGAGACTTAATGGATCGTGTGTTCAAATTGATACCGCTTGCTCCTCGTCACTGGTCAGTATGCATATGGCCTATGTCAGTTTGACTACTGGAGAGTCAGCCATGGCTTTTAGTGGCGGAGTTACCTTGAACTTAGTTCCCATCACAGCCACCATGATTCATCGCGCTGGAATGTCGGCAGCTGAGGGTAGGTGTAAGACGTTAGATGCTGCAGGGGATGGTTATGTAAGAGCTGATGCTGCGGTCATGACCCTGTTCCAGTCTATGGACCAAGGTTTGGACAATAATAATAATAATAATCTGATGTGCTTGGTGTGTGGAACAGCAGTCAACCATGCAGGAAAATCAGCAACATTGACTGCTCCAAATGGGCCCAGTCAGCAATTGCTGGCTAAAGCTGCATTAAAAGTAGGAGGTGTAGAACCTCCTGCCGTCACGTCTTTACAAATGCATGGTACTGGCACTCCACTAGGAGATCCAATTGAAGTCGGTGCAGCAGCAACAGTGATGATACAGAACAGACAGGGCCAATCATCCTCGTCAAGAAGAAGGCTCCAACCTCTAGCACTCATGGCCAGCAAATCTTGGGTTGGTCACTCTGAACCAGCTGCTGGAGTTGTAGGAATGGCACATGCAGTGCTGGCCCTGACTGGTGGCTTCTTATTGGGGATATCCCATCTTCGTAACCTCAATCCATATGTGACAGATAGCCTGAAGAATTATAAAAGCAATGGTCAAGGTAGTGGCATTAATAGTTTTATGTGGGCTATCCCCAGGCAGACTACTGCAGCTCCACAGTTGGAGAGTGAGAATTTATGTGGAGTGAGCGCCTTTGCTTTCCAAGGAACAAATGCGTATGCACTTATGAAATCAATGAATAATGGCACTAATATTACACCACCAACAACAACAAGTAGTGTAGAAAAGGCAGGATCGTCCCTAAAAGAAATACCTTGGAGGAAAAATCGTCTCTGGATTATTCCCGAATCACACCCACTTCTCACCAAAGCTTTCTTGCCCAGGAAGGGAGAGCCAGGAAATAATAAATTGTCTACAATCCAACTAGACTGTATGTTGAGTCAAACCGCTGCATTGGCCTACCTCTGGGACCACAGGGTGATGGGGGGGGCAATCTTTCCTGGTGCCGGTTATGTGGTGGTGGCGTCTGCAGCAGTGTCCGTACTGAAAAGTGATAGATTTAAAGAAGAAGAGATGCAAGGTGGAGTGTGGACACTGATGAATGGTATTATACCTGCTCCAATGCGACTTAAAGACTTAGGTACTGGAGGAGGATCAGGTCCTGTTGTGTTGCGGTGCAATGTTGAACCAAGCAAGGGGAGAATTTCATTGTTTTCCTCCCCAAGCTCATTTAAACAGCCACATCTGTATACCACAGTTGGTAGAGTTTCTTTTGATACTACAATGAATCCTGATATGCAGCAGCAGCAGCAGCAGCAGCAGCAGCAGCAGAGTTTGATGGCTACTCTTAGCAGTATCATCAATACACCAGGAACAACAGACGCAAAATCTTCCGTGTCAAATGTTGACAATCTACGTGGCACTGAACTTGAAGATGTTAATGCCGCTGCTTTGGACAACTGCTTCCAGCTGGTAACTCCAAGGCTTGCTGCAGAATCTTCTCTAACAGATAAAGGTGTGATGGTACCAGCTGGGTTTAATGGCCTAGTAATTGCATCAAGTGTGTCAGATAAGCTGCTGTGGGCTACGTGTAGACAGCGTGGAGATGCAACCCCAACACATGTTACCTTGGACTATGGCTTCTATAATGCATCTAGTGATTGTGGTGCTGGAATGTCATTGGTTGGATTTGATGTGAAGAGACTTGGGGATAATAGTAGACCAGCAGGAAAAGCTATTGATAGCAAGCAAGCTACTGCTTCTGCAGCAGCTGATACTAGGAGAGAGCCTATGTATTGCTTCGATTGGCCAGCGGTAGGAGTTGTAGAAGAAGAAGCAACAGGTGACGGAGAAGAAGCCAGCACCACAAACCTCACTACTGTTGCTGTGAAGCAATGCACAGCTAATCAACCGGCATCGTTGCTGCTGGCAAGTACGATTGAAACATTGCAACAATCATTGTACCACGATACTGCAATTCAAGGTATTTCAGTCAAAACTTCAAATGCAATGAGCATTGACGATTCCGCCATTACTTCAGCTGCTGCATCTGTAGCTCAAAGCAGTCTATATGGCTTGATGAAAACTGTAGCATTAGAGCATCGCAAAACAATGTTTGACATTGTGGATACCGACAATCCGAGTGCTACTGCCACAAGGACACAAGCTCTGTTACAACTTTCCTCTTTGAAGAAGAAGAGCAGCAAAGAAGCAGCAGTATCACCACCAGCAGCGTCTGAACCTGGTAGTTCTAATCCATTTGGAACAGCTGTTAGATTTGGGGTTGTAAGGAGAGCAATGATGAAGGAGTATTCGGCGCCAGTAAAGATGGGCCCCTTCCAGCTACTACCAATGCCGAGAGGTGCATTAGACAACCTGAAGCCGGCTGCATTGAACTTCTCATCAAAATCAGCAGTAGGAGATGATGGGTCCGTTATAGTTGCAATCAAGGCAGTGGGGTTAAATTTTAGAGATTTGTTGAATGTGCTGGGCATGTATCCTGGTGACCCTGGTCCACCTGGTGGTGACTGTGCCGGTGTGGTGGTGAAGACCCCTGCTGGTGCTGGAGAGTGTGGCTTAGTTGTAGGTCAACCGGTGTTTGGCTGTACGTTTGGTGCTTTGGGTAGTCATGTCGTATGCTTACCTTCCACAATGGTCCCGATGCCCAGCAATCTGACCTTTGAAGAGGCAGCCACCACGCCCACTGTTTTTATGACCGTTGACATGGCTTTCAGACAAGCAGCAGCGTTGCAGCCAGGTCAATGTGCATTGGTCCATGCTGCAGCGGGAGGTGTAGGGCTTGCTGCCATCCACATGATAGCAGCATTGAAGGGAGTAGTGGTTGCGACAGCTGGCAGCCCATCCAAGAGAGCAGTGGTTAGGGGCTTGGGAGTTAAGAGTGCAGTAGGATCTCGTGATACCCAATTTGTGAGCGACATTGCAGAGCTCTGTGATAGTAGTGGAGTACATGCAGTGATCAATTCGCTGACTTCCAGTGGTATGGTGTCTGGGAGTTTGAGTCTTTTGAATGCTGGTGGTAGTTTTGTTGAGATTAGTAAGCGCGATATTTGTAGTACTGCTCGAGTAGCACAAGACCGTCCTGATGTGAAGTACACTCTTCTTGCAGTAGATTTCCTATCAGAGGTGGCAATGCAGCTTGGATTACAAAGAATCAGTAGTCTCATGTCATCTGGTGAGTTGAAACCTCTGCCTCAGGTACTCTACAGTCTCGGCGAGGTACAAAGTGCTTTGAGACAGATGTCCCGTGCCCGTCATGTTGGCAAGATTGTTGTGTCGACTCCATCTGATTTGCTGACTCAGCAGTCTAGTACCAGCAACACCACCACTTCTACGAGTGATGGAGCTGTGCTTATAACAGGTGGTCTTGGTAGTTTGGGCAGCTTGGTAGGTGTTTGGCTGGTAGAAAAGGGCATGTCTGTTGTAGCCACTGGAAGGACGGCGAGGTTTGGTGATAATACCAGCGACAATCCACTCAAGCAGCTCCTCCTTCTTTTGTCATCAGCAAGCTGCATCACACTATTCAGTGGTGATGCTAGCTGCAGTGAAGACGCTACCCACCTCGGATCTGCAGAATCAAAACCACTCCCGCAGAAACGAGTCCTTGGACTGATGCATGCTGCGGGGGTACTGGCAGATGCTACTCTTCTCAATCAAACAGCAGCAGGAATCCGTTCAGTATATGCTCCAAAGATCCAAGGTCTCAATAACCTTCAAAATAAATTCCTTGCAGAATCTGGCAGTTTCCAAGTTTTGTTTTCCTCCACTGCATCCATGCTAGGCTCTCCAGGACAGAGCAATTACTCAGCAGCCAATGCACTGCTTGATGGCATTGCCAAGGCAGCGCAATCAGCAGGCAGACTATCCTCCAGCATTCAGTGGGGAGCTTGGGCTGGAGCAGGAATGGCATCTACTCATGCCTCTATTGTCACCAGGCTTGAGAGGAGTGGGTTTGGAATGGTTGACACTGGTGCCGGTGTGTCGGCTTTAGAAACTGTACTCTCAGCAGCAGTACCTACAACATTGCCTCCGAATGTGGGGGTTGTGCCTATTCGGTGGGAACGCTTCCTTCAGAGTCAATCAGCCCATCTCATATCAACTGTCTTTGGCATTTTCTCTGATGCTATCACCAAGAAGAAGCTAAAAAAGGAGGACGAGAGAAGCAATAAGAGCAGCAGAAGCAACAAAAAGCATGCAAAAAGAACAAAGGTGTCCATACGAAGTGAAAAGAGGAACTCGACAGCAACAACAATGACAGCATCACGTCAAGTAGACGCTGCTAAGCATGAGCATGAGGAGGCCATGGTTGAATTTTTGAAGGAGGCAATGTCCTCTATTCTTGGAACTGATATTGCTCTTGATGAGCCCTTTATGTCAGCTGGATTAGACTCTTTAAGCTCCGTAGAGTTGAGGAACTCTTTGGAGGCAAAGCTTGGTGTAGACCTTCCTCCATCTTTGATCTATGACTACCCCACTATTGCTGATTTGGGGACCTATCTTGCCGAGATAACAACACCTGGTGGCAGCAGTGGAATCTCAGAAGATGGAAATGTCGAGTTTGAGGGACAGTACAATGGTGATAATGATTACGAATATGAAGTGAGAAAGAAAAGCCGCCGTAGCCGTAGTAGCAGCAAACCCGCAGCAAAAGCAGTGTCAAAGGTGTCAAAGGAAGACATTGTAGCTCAAATTCAAGAAGTAGTCGTGGGTGTATTGGGTACTACAGTCGGGGAAGATGAGCATTTGATGTCAGCTGGCCTTGATTCACTGAGCTCCGTAGAGTTGAGGAATAGTTTAGAGCAACAAGTGGGAGTAGAACTGGCTCCTACTGTGATATTTGACTATCCTACTATTGGAGCTCTATCGGAGTACATTGCCAACAATGCTGTGGTGCACAATGGCAATGACGGTGGCAATGATTACGATGATAGTGAGGATTACGATGATAGTGAGGATAGTGATATGCAGGAAGATAGTGATTGGGAATTGTCTTTGCCGCCTCCATCATCATTATCATCAGCCACACCAACACAAAGTACCATCCATGGGGAACAAAGAGCTAGACCTGGGCAACCGCTTCCTCGCGCTCTATTTAAAAGAAAGCTGGTGAAGCAAGTCAAGCCAGCTGAGATACGACCACTCTTTCTAGTGGCTCCTGCAATGAATCAAAGCCAGCCTTCATACTTCAGCTTTAGCAAGTATTTTTCTTGGACAAATCAACCAATATATGGACTTGATAAAATGCCAGATGATCTCGAAATAACCTTTCAAAAGCTAGCAGAGATGCACGCTGCGCAAATAATTGAAGTTCAATCAAAAGGTCCCTTCTTGCTCGGTGGCTATTCATATGGAGCTGCCTCTGCAATAGAGACAGCCATGGTATTAGAAGAGTGGGGGTATGAAGTGGGGCAGGTCATTCTGATAGATGGACCCTTCCCTGCTTCAATACTGAAGGCTTATCCGCTGGAGACTGAAGCTTCAGATGATGATGTGGCGGAATTGATGGAAATGGTGGTGGGCGCCTTGGATGGAGAGCCTGCTGGTCTGACCAACAGCTCTAAACCCGGGTCTTGGTTATTGGGAGACATAGAAGATTGGCAGAAGGCTACAATGGAAGAGAAATATGAGCTGTTCAATAGTGTGGTGAGACTTACTCATGGGGAGACAGCTACCGAGGCCTTCTTGAAGGAAGCGGCGCTTGCAGTGAAAACGGCATCACATCCATCAGATCTTAGAAAACATACATTCAAATCCAGCAACTTGACTGCTCCTGTGCTGTATTTTAGAGCAAAAGAACCAGGTGCATGTGTATACTTTTGTGACGACAAAAGTCCCCAGGGAACCTGGCCTCACGGCCCAGTATAGTACTCTTTGTGTCAAGATCTAGAAGTGGTTGATGTGCCAGGGAGTCACTTTAACTTGTTGAGGCAGTTTGATGCAGACATGAGCTTGATGATCACACAACTCAAGCTGAGATTGGCTCCATTTGGGTGGATGCCAGACAAAGGTAGAACCAGTATCGGTGGTAGTAGAAAGGGAGTAGAGAGCTTGCAGATGGCTGGGGGACCAGAATATATCAAACCAAAACATAGTCCTACTAAATTATTACCACCACCAACACCACCCCGGCTACCAGCCTTGAGACCAATCCCGAGTGCCAGCAACCTCGACAGTAGCTCTGCCACTAGTAGCGGTACTAGTACTAATGGTGATGATACCGAATCTATATCCTTCTTTACCTGGGAAAGCAATGATTCAGTCATGCCTCTGAACGCTAGTGCTGCTGAAATTGGTGAAAATGCATCGCCAACCCCACCACCACACCATCTACCAGCTTTGATCATCTGCTGTGATGCCAATGGCAGTGTTGGGGGTCTAGAAGCCATGTTTGCTGGTTTCAAGATGCCATGTTATGCAGTCAGGACTCCCCCTCCATTTGCTCATGAGGAGGATATTCTCGACGCTGACAATGTCTCTGACCTGGCAGCTATGTGTCTGAAATCTGTCAAGAAGTACATTACGTCTCATAGCGGTGGTAATGGCAGTCAAAGATTCTTGGCTGCTGGGGTTGGGTTTGGATCTGTTATTGCGCAAGAGTTGGCTTTGTTGCTGGAGAGTGATGACCAAGTAGATGGGGAAGAGAAGAGTGGCAACAATAACAATGGTGCTTTCAAAGCATTTATATTTGACAATCTGCACACAATTCACCCAACACAATCACCCGAGGAGGAAGTGTGCCAGCTTGTCACTATAATGTGGCCATTACTAATGCATGGAGCAGATAAGGCAGGCCTCACAGCAGAGGCAATTGTAGCCAACCTGGTTACTATCGGCAATCTCGGCAACTTTGATGAGCAGCTGGAGTACCTTGATACATTTAGACTACCAGATGAAGAAGATGAAGAGGGGGGTGGTGGTGGTGGTGGTGGTGGTGCTTCCAAGATATTTTGGGATTACAAAGTGTATTGCCTCCTCCTGAGATTGACATATTACAAAGCATTATGGAAGAGCTCCAAAAAGATAGTAGGTAAGGATGATGATGATGGTGTTACGAGTAGAAACGCTACAGAGGAGGAAATTCTGGCAACATTAGCTCCCCTCTCATTGGGAGAGCCTTAGAGAAAGAGACTAGATTTGTACAGAGAAAACGAATGTCGTACTATTATGATATTGATATTAATGTTGAAGATTGCTATTGCTTTTGTAAATTTGTAAACATATCATTCGTTACAAAACATGTACACAAACCCCTTGTTCGTTTCTGCAAATAAATAAACCCCCCTTTTACCATCCTCTCCCCCTCTCTCTCTCATGCTCTCTTATATTTAATCCCTTAAAGTCTTATTTAGATATCTAGCAAGATTACTCAGAGCAGGAATATATGCAAAATAGCACCAAGGCACCCAAGATGGAATTCCGCCATCAATAGACCCCATCAATGTCAAATTGTTTGCTGCAGCTCCTACCACTGGGTAATGCCACAGATGAAAGTTCTCCATCAAGAAGAGCTCACATGCTGGGGCTCCTACTGCACACAATGCTGCCAATGCTAAGCCTTGCTTGGTACTATCGAAAACTATGTAGTTGATTGCTGCAGCGAGGGCTAGTGTGAAGGTGATTGCATCGTAGCTAATATCTTGGGCGTATAAGAAGGCAGAGAGCTGCAAGATGGCAGTCAATGCAGCGAAACTAAGAGTGGTTTTCAATAATCCTGATTCTTTATGTGCGTTTTTGGTTACTTTATCACCTAGAGAGAGCATCATGCTATCACTCATGAGCACCAGGCCGCCTATTGTTGCGTAGAAGGTTGCCAAGAGAGGTGGGACAGCGAGGGATGTTGGCATGGTAGAGATGAGCTGGATTGGGAATAGATCGTAAATCAAGACACCTACTCTTGAGTGGATGGTATCTAGGAAGACTCCAGTGGTAGCACCACTCATTCCCAGAGTGAAGAGAGTGGGTTGGTGGAGGGAGGTGTTTGGGTACTCTGCTGATTGTTGTTGGAGTAGTCCGGAGGATGATGGGGCAGTGAGCGACCTTGTTGGTTTTCTGTCATTAGAGATGCTGAGGCATGTGATGTTTAGTCTAGATGGTCTAATTGTCTGCATTTTAACAATTAAATGTCCGAAGTGTGTAGCTAACGTTGGATATTCTTGGGAGAGAGATGCAAGGCACTTTATCCTAGTGCTGGCGATATAAGGGTGCAGGTGTAGCTGATTCTATACGCGACAGGCTGAATTTCTTTAATGGTTATTCTATTTCTCCGATATTCTCAAAATTTATGCAGATAAGCATCAAGATTTTGCATGAAGAAGAATGGGTGCTGGCGGGTAAAAAAGAGAGGGCGACAGATGCAGTTGGATGCAAAACTAATTAGATTTGTAATCACCCTAAAGTTCGTCATTCATGATGTCAAAGTCAACCATGTCAGTTAGAGAGAACACAGAACGTCGTTCAGTGTTTGAGAGGTTGAATGAAAATGCCCCAGTTGGCACACAACTTTCTGGAAACGTTGGCTTAAATGCGAAATCTAAAGGTGGAAACAATAAATCACGTAGGTCAAGAATCAATGATACAGCTAACAGGCAGCCATTCAGCGAAACATCAGCCAACTTTAATCCCCGACCCAACAAGTTCTTCGCCGAGCGTCGCATCTCAAGCAAAGTCAAGCAGCTCAAGGCAGAAAACGAGATGGCACAAAACCTGGCTGATACTGCATTAGCACAAACACAAATCCTTCTGAATGAAAAGGCACAATTAAATTCTGAAAAAATGAGACTGGAGGCAGAATTGAGGCGACTGTCGGAGAGATTGGAAATGGCAGAGCGATATGCTTCTTTCACCTCTGCTGATTGCACCATTCAAGAAACTCAAGATGATGAAGATGACTATAATGAGGAGGAAGAGGAGGGTTCTGAAGCTAAAAGATCCTTAAATCTGATGCACACTAGTGATAGTAATGACGACACCTCTGTTGACTGCCAAGTCACTCAGGCTCCAGAGACAATGACTATATAATTAACAATATATCCTTCTAGTACATGTTCCATGTTCAGATTCAGGTTCTGAACAGCAACATTTTTGTAAAGTAATATAAATCTAGGTCTTGGCAACGTTAATGGCCATGTCCCTCCTCAGGCTTTCGCTCGATCGGCTGTCTCCACTCATCCAAAAGTTTAAAACTTTGGTGCACTTGCCCCAGAAACAATCTAATATTTCATTGTTTAGTTTGCAATGCTCGTAACTCGTCTTGCACGATCAAAGGTCGGCTCTCTCCCTACTATTCCACGCAAATCAGTCAAGATGAGTGCAACCTCAGCAGATGCAAGAGAAACGTATACCAAGCTAGCAAACAAGCTCAAGGAGCATGCTGCCCTATCAGGCATCAGCGGCTTACTCGGATGGGACGAAATGGTCCAACTCCCACCCAAGGCCAATCAGTGCCGCTCGACACAGAAGGAACTCCTTGCTGGAATTATACACGATAGAGCAGTCGACCCTGAGCTTGGCAACCTCCTCTCCATCCTCCAACAAGCCCAGACCAAGGGTTTCAATGAATACGAGCTTGCCACCATCAGAGAGGCAGCCAAGGACTACAAAAAAGCCACCAGCATCCCCAAGTCTGTCGCTCAGGCAGAAGCTGAACTGGAGAGTCGAGGATATCAACATTGGGTGGTGGCTCGTCAAAATAATGATTTCTCAGCCTTTGCCCCCATATTAGAAGAATGGGTGGCTCTTAGGAAGCAAAGAGCAAGTCTTATTGACCCCAATAAAAAACCTTATGATGTTTTATTGGATGAGTATGAAAAGGGAATGACATCTGAGCGCATTGATGCCATCTTTTCCACCGTCAAGCAACATGTTGTCCCTTTGTTGGCACGTGTCCGTGCTGAAGGCACAGCCCCAGACAACATCTGGCTGGTCAATGGAGACTTCAACATTGACAAACAAGATGATCTATGCAGAAAGATTGCAGTAGAGCTTGGTTTTGATCTTGAGGCTGGCCGTCTAGATAGATCGGTCCATCCATTCACCGGAGGTGCGCACCCAACTGACGTTCGAATGACCACACGGTTTAAAAAGGAAGACATCACTGAGGGACTGACTGGAGCCATCCATGAAACTGGTCACGCTTTGTACGAACAAGGTAGAAACCTTGACCATGATGGTCTTCCTGTCAACCAGGCCCTTTCCATGGGCGTCCATGAATCTCAGTCTCTCTTCTGGGAAAGAATGGTAGCACTGAGCCCTGCCTTTGCTGCATATCTACTCCCACTCCTCAAGGAAAACTTCCCTGATGCCATTCCAGCTAGCACCACTCCTCAAGATCTCTATGCAGCAATGAACGTGGTGAAGGACCCCTCCATGATTAGAGTTGAATCTGATGAGCTTACATATGTGCTGCACATTATTCTTCGGTATGAGCTAGAAAAAGGACTTATTGAGGAAAGCTTTAAGGTACAAGATCTACCGCAGCTGTGGAATGCCAAGATGCAGGAATATCTGGGATGCATACCAGAAACTGACGCCCAGGGAGTGTTGCAAGACGTCCATTGGTCAGCTGGCCTAGCAGGCTACTTTCCAACCTATAGCTTGGGTGCCATGTATGCCTGTCAGATCTACGCGGCAGCAAAGGAAGCAATGAGTGCATCTGTAGTGGAGGAGAATATCAAAAAGGGAAACTTCAAGCCAATTAAGGAATGGTTGAATGAGAAGATTCACAAGCTAGGGAGCCTTCCTGCTAGTGGAGACGAATTGATGGTCATGGTGACGGGGAAGCCACTGGATCCTCAGATATTTTTAGACTACTTAACTGACAAGTACACCCAGTTGTACAAGTTGGAATAATAGAAGATAGAAGATGGGTGTTACATTCACTAGTAGTGTTTAACCAGCTCTTTCCCACAACTCTGTAAAAATAGAAGGATGAAGAAGGAAGATGTTTAATCAGTGTACCATTGATAAATTGATTGATTGATGTCTACAGAAAAAGGTATAGATCTAAAATTTATCTATCATGATTTGTAGTCACACATTCTCACTATTCAATACTCTTCCTCCACATAAAAAAGGAAGAAATGTACCAGAGAATGGTGGTCTGTTATAATCATGAAACCTCTATACCACTTTCTTCTATTTCTCTCTCTCCCTCTCTATACTCACCTCTTCATCCTCTCCTGTTTCTTAATCAGGTAATGCTGTACCACGTTCCAAGTTGGCTTTAATCTCAGCACTAACCCCACCAAATGTCCTATCAATCTTCTTATTGAACCTGGCATTCCCATCATTAATATAATCAACATCAGCATCAGGGTTGAATTTCCTCCTCCTACTGAACTGAGCAGATTTAGCATTCTGAGCTTGTAGTTCTGCCACCATTCTATCAACCGCTTGCTTTGATACTTTACCTTGGCCTCCGTACAGGAGGGAATCACCAGCTCGGTAGAATTCTGGGTCGGCAGCTTTGGCAGCTTGGTAGGCAGATGTGTCTGGGTTGATGGCATCGCTACGTTTTTCAAACCTTGTAAACAGGTGTTCTTCCTTGGTAACTGGTCCTTCATCATCAGCTTTTGAGTAGCTACCACCAAAATTCTTCTGATTTCTTCTATTTTGAGCCTTTGCTGCTTCTGCAGTGTCTAGTCTATATGCTTGAGATTCAGATAAGCCGAGTCGTTGAAGTTCTTCTTGTTTTCTACGTTGCTTTTCTTCAAACCACTTCTTCTTTGCTGCGTTACTAGCATCCGGATCTTCATTACCGCTATCCATTGCTGCTGATGATCTTTTGCCACTGGCTGATTGTGCATGCTCCCTTTTCTTCTCAGCTATCACAGCAGCTTCATTGGCTCTTCTGGATTGGTGCATCTTGGCTTTAATTTCTGCAAGTTTTCTCTCTCGGGGGTTCATTGCAGCAAATGGATCTGGAAACTGGTCTTGCTGTTGTAGTTGTTTATTATTATCATCAACTACTGGTGCAGCTGTAATATAGTTTTCTTCTTCATTGACATATTCTTGCCCTTTTGCTGCTTTTTTTCCTTCTTGTTCAGCTTGTTCTATTTCCCTCAGCTCATCTTGTGCCGTTTTCACTGGAAATCGCTTCTTCCTGTCTTGCTGTTGCTGTTGTTGTAACGCTTTCAAACGAGCTCTACTCTCCTTATCTGGGTCTACATGAACTATGTCTTTAGCCAACATTGCATTTTCCTCCTTTTCCGCTCTAACTTTGGCCATGATCTGCCCTCTGCTTGGCAGCTCTCCACAATCTGTAATCACTACTCTTCTGGAGGGCCTTCCTGACCGTGAGCCCAGGCTCTCCATCTTCCTGACCGTTCCCAGTCCTTCTGTAACTTTCCCGAACACAACGTGCTTGTTATCGAGCCAAGGACATGCTATTGTGGTTATGAAGAACTGACTAGAGTTGGTGCCAGGACCTGCATTGGCCATTGAGAGCAGGCCAGGTTCTGTGTGCTTGAGTTGGAAGGATTCATCTGCAAATGTTTGGCCATAAATCCTTTCGCCTCCTGTACCGTCTGCACGTTCAAAATCACCACCCTGGCACATAAACGAAGGGATAATACGATGGAAGATTGAGTTTTTGTAGTGGAGGCGATTTCCAGTTGGACTGACGCCCTTTTCTCCGGTGCACAGAGCTCTAAAGTTTTCAGCAGTCTTGGGAGCGACGTCGGTGAAGAGGGTCATGACGATGCGGCCTGCTGATTCGCCACCTATATCTATGTCAAAGTATACCCGTGGGTTGTCGAGTGTATCACTCGAACTAGCCATGGTATGAAAATGAAATTTAAAAACTCTTGATTTATTTATGAATCTGCACTTGTTGGCCGTTCTCTTTGATTGTCTTTGTTATTTTCTTGATCAGCGTTGGCGTAAGGTTCTTCAATAATTTATAGATTTTAATTATTTGCAACCTAATGGCAATAGGCCATCCCCGTCGGCAACTTTTAAGAGCAACGACAGGCATCGTTTCTGCAATCTTCAGAAATATAAACAGTGTTCAACACTGTCAATTCGTTCCAAGCAGTCATTCTGAAAGCATCTATCATCACTAGATCAATTTCACCGGACGTTTCGGACACAGCTTTGATCAATCATCATCCCGAATTTCTCTGGAGTTTTAGCGAGCAGACATGCTCTTCTATAGCTTTTTTAAAACATTAGTTGGGAAAGAAGTGAGTGCTTATACATCACAGCATTTCCAACTCCACCTCTTGCTCACCCC
>Ga0114919_10002255_pt1 | contig 15566 bp, 12 predicted proteins | sample BlataG_FD_88682 | JGI IMG/M metagenome (GOLD analysis project Ga0114919, IMG submission 88682) | Deep subsurface microbial communities from Black Sea to uncover new lineages of life (NeLLi) - Black_00105 metaG | ecosystem: Environmental > Aquatic > Marine > Oceanic > Sediment | place: Atlantic... | reverse complement strand
TTCCCGGCACTTTTTACGCAGGTCGGGGGGATCTTCGGCCGAAACAATGATAACAGAGGGAGGAGAATCGTGATGTCGAAGCTCCTCGAGCACTTGAAGACCGTTCCCGTCCCCCAGGACCATATCCAGCAGCACCAGGTTGTAGGAACGCTCGGAGAGCAGCTGAAGGGTTTCGCGCACACTCGCCGCAGTCTCCACTTCGCACGGGGTGGACTCGAACGGGCCCCAGCCGGTCAGTACCTCGGTCAGAAAATCCCGGACCGATTCATTGTCGTCTACAACCAGAACCCTTGGTGCAGAACTTCCAGACGGAGCGTTCATACCGTTTCCTTCCATTTCACATTGTTGTATTCCCTACTTTAAGCGCGTTTCGAACAGTTTGAGAATCCTTTTATACTCACCCATCCACCTTTTCTCTGCACCTGTACGATGCACAAACTCGTCCCAAAGGCGCAAGGAGAACGCAGAACTGTCTGGAAGGCCGGTTCAAGCCTTCCTATCTTTTAAAAGGATAGGGTATTAAGACCCTATCCTGCTCATATCAGGAGGCCAGAACGTGCAGATTGCGCATTCCACCCGTTACGTTTCCGCAGGGCTGATGCTTGCGGGATGCATCCTGCTGCTGCCGTTGCGGACGACAGGGGCCCAGGTCGCCAGGCCCGAGGATGTCGTCACCATCACGCCGGCGCTTTCCAAGACAGGATACAACCCCGGAGAGACTTTCCAGGCCGCGCTGATACTCGACATCATGGATGGGTATCACCTGAATGCCCATACCCTCACAGATCCGTACCTAAGGCCCACTTCAATTCAGGTCCCTGATGATTCGCCTGTCGACTGGCCATTCATACGCTATCCGGAGGACCTTGAAAAGGCGGGCGTCCCGGTCACCGGGCTCGTGGGCGAACAGTACCATGAACGGATAGTGATACGGCTTGTCGGGCGCATACCGGAGGATGCGGAGGTCGGGGAGCTGAAAACCACGCTGAATGTCGAATATCAGACCTGTACTGAAACCTTCTGTCTCTTCCCGGTGACCAAACCGGCCGAACTCAAAATCCCGGTAGTCGAGCCCGGCACCGAAGTCAAAGAGATAAACCCTGAGATCTTCGCAAAGCCGGGAGGAAGCGGCGACCCGCCCCCACCACCCCTCTTAGACCGCCCCGCGTCACAGGGAGCACTGCCAGGATAGCGGCATGAGGAAGATCCCGGGAACGAAGCCACCATAACCCGCAATCTGAACACAAATGGAAAGGCAGACAGCCATGGCTGTTTCCGCAAGATTGGCCGAAGTCGAAAAAACGTACATGGTTGGATCCATCGAGGTGCCGGCGATCAGGGGGATCAGCATGGAGATCGAGTCGGGTGATTTCCTCGCTCTGGCCGGCCCGTCCGGTTCGGGAAAGACGACCCTCCTGAACCTGCTGGGGGTTCTGGATACACCCACAGTTGGAAACATCGAGATCGGAGGGCAGTCGACCGGCGGGATGTCGCCGAAAACCCTCGCCGACTTCCGCAACACACACCTGGGGTTCATATTCCAGACTTTCAATCTGATCCCGGTACTGACCGCCCACGAGAACGTCGAGTTCCCGCTCCACCTGAAGGGCATCACTGACAGGGTCGAACGCAGTCAGAAGGTCGAGGAGATACTGGAAGATGTGGGACTGGCGGGTCTATCTGACCGTCGTCCCAACGAACTGAGCGGCGGCCAGCAGCAGAGGGTGGCCGTGGCCAGGGCACTGATCAAAGAGCCCACTCTGGTCCTGGCAGATGAACCAACCGCCAACCTCGACAGCGCCACCGCCGAAGAGATCATGGACCTGATGAAGGAGATGAATAAAAAGAAGGGAACTACTTTCGTTTTCTCCACTCACGATCCCCTCGTGATGAAACATGCCAGGAGGCTCGTGCTGCTTCGGGACGGCCGCGTCGAGTCTGACGGTCCCGGGGAGGGTAACGGCCGTGGCACATGAGATCGTACCCGGAACCATCGGATGGCTGACCACCTTCCGTCTCGGTATCCGCAACCTGGCCCGCCACAGAAGGCGTACATGGATAACGGCCACCACCGTCGCCATTGCAATTCTACTGCTTCAGATGTCCTTTTCCATCTTAACAGGGCTGGAACAGCAGTCGTATGACAATCTGATCAATTACCAGACGGCTCATGCGAAGATATACGCCGACGGCTATTTCGCCGACAGGGATGAATACCCTCTGGAACCGAATCTCAGTGAAATAGGCGATCTCCAGGCGACCGTCACGTCTGTCACCGGTATCGCCGCAACAACACCACGACTGGTCTTTTTCGCCCAGATTTCCAATGGAGTCGACCAGATCCCCTGTCAGGGAGTCGGTATCGATGTCGAAGGCAGTGACGATGACGTGTTCAGGCTGCCTGCAACGATAGTGGAGGGCAGTTATTTGACCGAGAGCGACGAGGGGATGCTTCTGGGCAGTGGCCTTGCCAAACTCTTTTCCGTATCTGCAGGTGACTGGCTGACGATCCTCTGTCAGACGGTGAACGGTGCGTATGAGGCAATCGATCTGCCCATAACCGGCATAGTCGGTTCGGGCAACCCTCTCATCGATCGGAACACCTTGATGATTCCCCTCACAGTGGCCCAGGATCTCCTGGATATGGAGGCAGCGGTGACCGAACTGGCCGTCCGCTTCAGCGCAGGCTCGCGTGAATCTGCCACTCTGAGCAGGCTGACCTCTGCATTGGAATCTGAAGATGGGCTGGAGGTAAAGGGGTGGCGGGCCCTCGAGGAGAACTTCATGGCCCTGGTGAAAATGAAAAGGACCGGTAACGCCATAATGCTGGGGATTTTCGCGCTGATGGCCGTTGTCGGCATCACAAACACCATCCTCATGGCCACCTATGAACGGACCAGGGAGATAGGGATGCTGATGGCCATGGGAATGCGCAGGCAGGGAATCAGAAAACTCTTTCTGACTGAGGGTGCGTTGTGCGGACTGCTGGGAAGCGCGCTCGGTACCGCCGTAGCATTTGTACTGATCTACTGGATCAACATTAAAGGATGGAACATCACCGCCATGTATGGCGATATGGACGTCGGTTATCCGGTCAAGGATATCATTTATCTTTCCCTCGATCTGTTAACAATGGCAGTTATCGGTTTTTCCACCGGAGTACTGGCCGGCCTGGCTGCCCTCTATCCGGCGGTCAGAGCGAGCAGGCTCGATGCCGCGGAGGCACTTCGCCATGTTTAATCCTGTCGCGAAGATGCCCCTATTCAGGCTTGCAGCACGGAATGCCAGGCGCAACACAAGACGCTCGCTGCTGACCGCAATCGCCATACTGGTTGCGGTCATGTCGGTAACCTTCACATTCGGTTACGTTGGCGGGGCTATAAATGACATGATGGATATATACGCCCGCACGCAATCGGGCCACGTACGCATCACTCATAAAGAGTATCCGGACCGGGAACGTTTTCTGCCCCTCCATCTGAACGTACCTCATGTTTCGGAGCTGCTGCCCATAATAAGAACCCACCCGGCGGTCGAGGGAGTGGTCGCCAGGATCAGGACGGCGGTTCTGATAGATTTCCAGAACGAGAACAGTCCCGGTCTCTTGATCGGAGCTGATTTCGAGAGAGAACTCGGGTACTTCGACATTCTCGACATGGTCGTCGAGGGACGTGCGCCACAACCAGGTTCTGCAGAAATACTCATCGGCGCGATTCTGGCCGAGCAGCTGGAGGTAGCCGTTGGTGACACGCTGATACTCCTGGGGCAGACCGCCTACCGGTCGATGGGAGGCATCAGAGCAGAGGTTACAGGAATGGCCCGCTCCGGCCTCGATCCTGTAGACCGTAATGTCCTCTTCATGCCGCTCGATCAGGTCCAGTTGATGACCGACCTGCACGACGGAACCACCGAGATACTCGTATTCGCAGAGGATCCGGAACAGGCGGGTCTTCTGGCCAATTCTCTCAAGGCTGAACTTGACGGTCTCGTGATCGGCGGCCTTGAAATACAGACATGGAAGGATCAGGGAGCTCTTGTACAGATGATGGAGTCGAGCGGCTCAATATTCGGTGTCGTCATTTTCATCCTCATGCTGATGGCGGGATTGATCATCATCAATACCATGCTGATGACGGTACTGGAGCGCACTCAGGAGTTCGGAATGCTGAGTGCGATGGGTATGCGACGAGGGAATATAGTTGCCCTGATTCTGAACGAAGGCCTGGTAATTGGAATCGTGGGTGCCCTGCTGGGCGGGATTATCGGCAGCGGTCTCTCCCTGTGGCTGGAGCAGCATGGTTTCAACATCTCTGCAGCCATGGAGGGCATGGATTTCCCGATGAAGAATATCATCTACTCCGACTGGAAACTGATCCATCCGATCATCGGCTTTTTCGTCGGGATTGCGACCGCGGTAGGAGCCACATTGATACCGGCCAGACGGATCGTGCGCCTGAAGCCGGCAGAGGCATTGAGGGGCAAATGAGAACTTTCTCCATCAACCATCGCCTGCTCGGGATCGCACTTCTGGCGTGCGGATTGACTGCCGCTTCGGGAACTATCTGCCCGGCAGGTGCTCAGCCAGATCCGGAGGAGATACTGCGCCGGATAGACAGCAACATCATGATCAGCTCGGCCAGAATGACTGCAAGGATGTCCGTTCAGTACAGCAACGGAGAGACGCGTACGATGGAGTTCATCTCGTGGTCGCAGGGCACCGACAGGTCATTCCTCGAATTCACCTCACCCCCACGCGATGCCGGCAGCCGGTTCCTCCGTATTGATAGCAACCGAATGTGGATTTTCCTGCCCAGGGTAGGTAAGAGCGTCCGCATCCAGGGACACATGCTCCGCCAGGGATTGATGGGAAGCGATTTCTCATTCGGCGACGCGACCGAAAATCCCAGCATGGTTGACGATTATTCCGCCATTATGGAACGGGAGGAGATTTTAAACGACCGTTCCACCTTTGTCCTCTACCTGGAGGCGAAGCGCGATGATCTGGCCTATCCCTCACGCAGAATTTGGGTGGACAGCCAGCACTGGCTCCCTCTTAAGGAAGAGCGTTATGCAAAGAGCGGCAAACTGCTCAAGACGATGATCCTGGGCGATGTGAGAAGAGTGGGAGATCGCTGGTACCCGTTCAGGTTGGAACTGAACAACGCGCTGCAGGCCGACACCAGCACAACCCTTCAGATCATCGAGATGGAACTAGATATCCCGATTCCGGCGGAGGTCTTCACCCTTCGCAATCTCGAAGGCGGAGACGAATAAAGGCAATCCTGTAGCGAATAATTGGGTTCCCTACTCACCTCGTTTTCACAATCTTAGCGAGTACACATCCGGAAACTCCGGATGTGTAGCACCCGTCCTGCAACTATGAAAAAACACAGCCGGTTCCGGCATGATGGGAAAGTCATCGTGAATTCCAGAACTTACATGATGCAGGGAAACATGGCGGTTGCGGAGGGCGCTATCGACGCCGGCTGCCGGTTCTTCGCCGGCTACCCTATTACACCTTCGTCAGAAATCGCCGAACATCTCAGCAGGAAACTGCCCGAAATTGGCGGCAGGTTCATGCAGATGGAAGATGAAATCGCCGCCATGGGGGCAGTAATCGGCGCCTCGCTGGGCGGTATGAAGTCGATGACAGCCACCAGCGGTCCGGGATTCTCGCTGAAGCAGGAGAACATCGGTTTCGCTTCCATGACCGAGGTGCCGGTGGTTGTGGTCAATGTCATGCGTGGAGGACCCAGCACCGGGCTGCCTACGCTTCCCTCCCAGGGAGACGTCATGCAGGCGAGATGGGGCACCCACGGCGACCATCCGATTATAGTCCTCGCACCCGCCAGCGTCCGCGAAGCGTACGACCTCACCGTCGAGGCGTTCAATATGTCAGAGAAGTACCGGGTGCCAGTGATCCTGCTGCTCGACGAGATCATCGGACACGTCCACGAGAAGGTGACACTTCCGGACCCTGGGGGGCTGGAAATCATCAACAGGAAGAAACCGACCGTTCCTCCTCAGGAATATCTGCCATACGACTCCGATGAGAGCCTGATACCACCGATGGCCAATTTCGGAGAAGGATACCGCTATCACGTAACCGGCCTGGTACATGACGAGACCGGGTTCCCCACAAATGTCACCGAGAAGATCGAAGCCCAGCTGGGCAGGCTGAACACCAAACTGGATAAGTATCGGGACGAGATAATCAAGTACGAGGAGACCTACACCGAGGATGCGGCGATCGGTGTGCTCTCCTTCGGTTCCAGCGCAAGATCTTCAAGGCAGGCACTGAAAAAGGCAAGGGAGGAGGGAATCAAGGCCGGGATGATCCAGCTCCAGACCCTGTGGCCGTTTCCAACCGAACGGATTCGGCTGTTCGGGGAACAGGTCTCGCACATCGTGGTGCCGGAGCTGAACACGGGACAGATAGCGCACGAAGTGGAACACGCCGTAAGGGGTGAAGCTGAGGTCCTGCGGGTGAACAAGATAACGGGCGACCCGATCCATCCCGATGAGATTCTCGCGGTGATCAAGGAGTGCCTTTAGATAATGGATTACGAAAAATATCTCCGTAAAGACAAATTCCCGCACATCTGGTGTGCGGGCTGCGGCGACGGTATCGCGCTGAAGGCCATACTGCGGGCCATAGACAACCTTGGCCTGAAGAAAGACAATATCGCGATGGTCTCCGGGATCGGGTGTTCCAGCAGGACCACGGGCTACGTAGACTTCAACACCCTGCACACGACCCACGGCAGGGCGATCACATTCGCCACCGGCCTCAAGATGGCCCGTCCCGACATGACGGTGATAGTGGTCACCGGAGACGGTGACGCTACCGCCATCGGCGGAAACCACCTGATCCACGCCGCCAGAAGGAACATCAATATCAACGTCATTATCTATAACAACCACATTTACGGAATGACCGGTGGGCAGGTATCGCCGACGACCCCGCTCGGTGGCTTCGCGACAACCGCCCCATACGGAAATCTCGAGAACGCCTTCAATATCTCGGGGCTTGTCGTAGCGGCCGGCGCATCTTTTGTCGCACGGTCTACTGTATTCCACGCGACGCTTCTGAGTAACCTTATCGAAAGAGCGATCCAGAAGAAGGGGTTCTCGCTCGTCGAAGTGATGACCCCCTGCCCCGTCGCCTTCGGCAAGCTTAACAAGCTGGGCACAGGAGCCCGGATGATCCTGGACCAGAAGTACCAGACGGTAAAGGTCGGACGGGCGAAAACCATGTCGGCGGAAGACCTTCAGGGCAAGACCATAATCGGTGTGCTCGCCGACAGGGAACTGCCTGAATACGTCAGCACATACGACAAGATCGTCGAACAAGCTATACAAAGGTGAGATGAGGCACTGAGCTATGAGTCTTCGATATGAAATCCGGTTAAGCGGCGCCGGCGGCCAGGGTCTGATACTGGTTGGAAAGATCATCGCAGAGGCCGCCGCCATCTACGACGATAAGAACGCGACGCAGAGCCAGTCGTACGGCCCGGAGGCCAGGGGTGGGGCCAGCCGTTCTGAAGTCATTATAAGCGATGGTGACATAGACTATCCAAAGGCTACCGACATCGATCTGCTGCTGGCAATGACCCAGGAAGCCTCCGATAAATACGCCGTCGACGTAAAGCCGGGCGGGATAATCGTTACCGACTCCGGATTTGTCGGGACACCTCCTGAAGGGGACTTCACGGTCTATTCCTTTCCGATCACCCAGATAGCTGAGGAGAAGATCGGTAAGAAGATCGCTGCAAACCTCGTGGCGCTGGGAGCCATGCACAAGCTCTCCGGGATCATTTCGGAAGAGGCGGTTATCAACGCCATCCGCGCACGGGTTCCAAAGGGTACCGAGGAAATGAACATCCAGGCGTTCAAGTACGGCCAGGAGCAGGTATAGCGAGTTCCGGACGGTAACTAGGCCCAGGTAGAATGGACACGATAGAGACACTCGAGCGGCGCGTTTCGACTTTCTCGAACCACTATCAGAAATATCTTCACTCTATATCACGTTTCAAGGATTCCCTCATCCAGGCTCTGGAATCCTCCGGAAAGCTGATGCAGATCCACATGTGGCGATCCAGCTCGTATCCCGCCGAGGAGATGAGGATCATCGCCGGCCTCACGGATGATATCCACACGAATATCCAGCACGTGAGCTGCTACTACTCCCTCCAGTTCCTGCACATGAACTTCCGCCATCTCGATATCCTCGCCCTGGGAATCACTTCAGGTATCTCACTTACCGATGTCTATCACCAGTTCATGATGAATATCGGTAGTGACTTCCGCGTTCTCACCCGGGCATATCTGGAAACCCTTCTGGACATTTACCTGCCGGGTCGGACCAGGGAGGATTTCATCATATGCAGTGTGGGGACCAGGGCGGACCAGGACGATCTCGATCTCGGCATCATCACCGCCGACGGCTCGGATGACGTCGAGCTTAACAAGGCACTGCAGAAGATCACACAGCACATGCTGGTCTACGCCACTCCCCTTCACCTTCATCTCTCGGAACACGTCGGCAAGCAGCTCTACACAACGACGATTCCCGAGTATCTCCAGCTGTTGGACGAGAAGATCCAGGACGTCGTCATCATCTCTGAGCTGCTCAACGCCACGATGATCATCGGAGGCGACGATCTTTTCCAGCAGTTCCAGGAGGAGGTGATCTCGAGATATTTCTACAGCCCATCGAGGGATATCAGGTTCCACGAAGGGTTCCTGCGGGGCATCCTCGGCGAGGCCCGCGCGCTAATGGTCAGTCCTCTCAAGACCGACGCGATTTCTCCCAAGGAGGATGCGATCCGTATTATCAAGACGATCATCACAGCCAAGAAGGCGATCCACAGCGTCGCCGAACAGAACCCCTGGAAGATCATCGAGGCGCTGAAAGAGAGGGAACCTCATCTTGCCTCGGAATATGATTACCTTTTAAAAGCCACTTCCTTCCTCGAGATGTTCAAATTCCTGCTACAGCAGTTCGTGGCTCAGGAGGATCTGTTCCGGCTGGAGGAAATCGATAACAAACAGCTGGCGCTTATCGCGCAGAAGATGGGCTACCAGCCTATCGGAGCTGTCAGCGCGTGGGACCAGCTGATCATCGATTATTACCGGCACGTCAACGAAGTCAGGAAGCTGTGCGATTTCCTCCTCGAGGATATCACGGATCACCTCAGTTCGGTTTCGCTGTTCATGAAGATGCTCAAAGCAGCCGGGGGGGTAGACGAAGAATCGATTTATCAAGGATCGCTGGCAAAGGATTTTATCGAGAACGCGCACTTCTTCACCGGCACTAAATACTGGGAAGACATCCTTAATCTGCTGCAATCGAATAAAGCCCTGCTCGACACCTTTCTGGACGGATTCGAGATACTGGACGAGACCGCGAAGGATGAAGTGATCGGAGCCTACACCGAATGGGTGCAGCACTCTCCCATTACCATTATGAGACTCATCACGATACTGAGAAGGAAGCAGCAGAACGTCCTCGGGGACACGATATCTCAACGGATGAGCACGGCCTTCCTTCAGAAGCTGGAGGAACTACCCTACAGCGCGGAAAAATTGTGCAAGATCTTCAGCCACTACCCCGAATATATCCATGAATTCCTCCAGGTTCTCGCCGAGCCCCAGTTCGAGCACCTGCACCGTATCCTCGGAAAGCCCGTCGCCGATGAGAGTCTTGAAGTCTATCAGATCCAGCTGGTCGACCTGTGCAATATCCACGAATGGTCCAGCCAGTACTTCCACAGGTTCTTCTCACATGTCATTTCCAACCACCCCGAATACCTCAGATCGCTGACCAGCTCATTCCAACTGTATGATATCGCAACCGGCCTGCTGGCCATGGCGGACGCCTATCCGGGTCACGCCGAGAAGAAGCAGGCATTGGGTGACTATTACGATCTGGAATTTCTGAGGGTCGGTATCGGCTCGATGCGGGGTGCCGATCTCAGAACGACAAACCGCGAGTTTACCGAGTTCTGCGATAACTATATGAAGAAGCTCTTCGACGTCTGCACCGAAGAGGTGGAATGGGAAAGCTCGACCACCCCGCCCAGCACCGACACATTCGCATTCATCGCCGCCGGCGGACACGCCAGGGAGCAGGCCTACGACGACGACTACGATCTGATCGCCATAGTGGACACAGATGATGAGAATGTCATCAGGCATGCCACGCGGGTGGTCACCCGCATTAACCGGGAGATAGTGAAGCGGGGGCTTCTGCCGCACTACCGTCTGGGAGACATACTCGGCGGCTTCGTATGCCCGCTGTCACAGATAATTGAATACCTCTCATCTGACGACGATGAGAGCTTCATTGATCTGTCACAGCTGTTGGGCGCCAGGATAATCGTAGGTAGCAATGTTATGAAATCAATATTCAACGAGAAGATCCTGGACCGGTTCGTTTTCTCGAGAAAAGCGTATTACATAAACAGGATGATCAACGAAATACGCAGCCGTCAGGACCTCGACGAGCAGTGCGGTCTCGAATCGTGCAATCTCAAGGAGACTCCGGGCGGCCTGAGGGATATCGAGGCGGTAGCTCTGATGCTGAAGGCCTACCTGAACATATACGAACCGTTTTCACAGGATTTCTTCCAGGAGATCAGGGCAGAGGTGCCCGAGATATCGGAAGAACTCGATATCCTCAGCAGCTCGCTCTACTACCTGCGGACTATCAGAGACTTATACCGGATAACGGTGGCCGCCGAAGACAGCGTCAACCCCGATTACCTCCACCGGGTCGCTGTCATCTTCCAGCAGAGCAACCGTCCCGAATGGAGCAACAGCGAACTGATCATGGATCAGCTTCGGGACACGCTCGACAAATCCACGAGCGCCTGCTCAACCATTTTGGATTATCTGCAGAATCAGATTAATTAATACCCATCCGGAGTCCGTTCTGTGGACCGCGAGTCCGGCTGTTGCCTGCGAGCAATCTCCGGATGGGTACTAATGAGGTTTCTAGTTTGGAAACGAGCAGAAACTAATCAGGCTTTGTAATACGTGAGCTTATGCTGCTTCCTTTAACCACGCTCCAGCTGCCAATAAATGGAGCATCCGGGTCCGTTGGGTTTTCACCCACGTAGTTGCCGATGAGAACGTTGGATTTGTTGAATCGACCGGTCAGGACCAGGGTTGTGCTGATATCCTGCCAATCTGGTGGCTCAGGTGGGACGGCAATGTCAATTTCCAGACCCAACGCGGCCTCGATGTATGCTTCCGGTCCGCTGAGCGTGCCGGTAAAGGTCGAGTGTGGTGCTTCACCTTTGCCGCGGAACCTGCCGGTATCTGTTACAGATATTGTTCCCGATATATTGCTTCCACTGATTTCTATAGCAATACCGCCTGCCGGCACACCCTGTAGAGTACCGGCGTATGATCCGTCATAGTCCGCTCCTTTCCCCTGGCCTGTGCAGGTTGTCAGTATAAAAAGGGGAAGTACGGCAAGGGTGCCTATCGATGCTCGCTGCAAGGGTTATTCACCTCACTTTTTCTTGTTGCTGTGGACCGCTCAAAAGGGCCGCAATGATAGGCAGATTTCAGAGGATCGCTTTGAGGAACTGCCCCGTAAAGGATCCCCTGACCCCCGCGATTTCTTCAGGTGTGCCATCGGCCACGATTGTGCCTCCCTCATCGCCACCTTCGGGCCCCAGGTCGACAATGTAGTCGGCAACCTTGATGACGTCCAGGTTGTGCTCTATCACCACAACCGTATTACCCCTGTCCACCAGGGCATTCAGAACGTTCAGCAGCATCTGGATATCTGCGAAGTGGAGACCGGTAGTGGGCTCATCCAGGATGTAGAGGGTGTCACCTGTGGAGACCTTCGCCAGCTCTCTCGAGAGCTTCACCCTCTGGGCTTCGCCTCCCGAGAGGGTGGGCGCCTGCTGACCCAGGTGGATGTAGCCCAGCCCGACATCTGAGAGGGTCTGGAGGATGCGCGAGATACGCGGGTGGGCCCCGAAGAACTCGAGTGCCTCGTTGACGGTCATGTCCAGCACGTCCGCGATAGACTTCCCCCTGTAGCGCACCTCGAGCGTCTCCCGGTTGTAGCGCAGGCCCCGGCACTGCTGGCAGGTAACGTAGAGGTCGGGGAGAAAGTGCATCTCTATCTTCTTTATCCCATCCCCCCGGCACCCCTCACAGCGCCCCCCTTTGACGTTGAACGAGAACCTTCCCTTGCCGTAGCCGCGGAGCTCGGCTTCAGGCAGCAAGGCAAAGAGCTCCCGGATGGGAGCGAAGAGCCCGGTGTAGGTGGCGGGATTGCTGCGCGGGGTACGTCCGATAGGGCTCTGATCTATATCAATCACCTTGTCCAGGTGTTCGATCCCCTCAACACCCGCATGCGGGAGAGGGAACATCCTCGCACCCTGCAGCTCGCGGGCAAGGATCGGCCACAGGGTCTCTGTCACCAGGGTGCTTTTACCCGAACCGGAGACGCCGGTCACACAGATGAAACGGCCCAGGGGAAAGGATACGTCGATATTCTTGAGGTTGTTTCCCCTGGCTCCCCTGACCGTCACACGCCTGCCGTTGCCCTCCCGGCGCTCCCCGGGCATCGGGATCGACAGTTCCCCCGCCAGGTAGCGGCCGGTAAGGCTCTTCTTGACACGCCGGACCTGGGCCGGTGAACCGGCGGCCACGACCTCCCCGCCGTTTCGGCCGGCACGGGGACCAAGGTCTACGATGTAATCGGCCCGCTCGATGGTCTCACGGTCGTGTTCGACCACGATCACCGTGTTCCCCAGATCACGCAGCTGCTCCAGGGTTTCCAGCAGGCGAATGTTATCCCTCTGGTGAAGCCCGATGGAGGGCTCGTCCAGAATGTAGAGCACGCCCACCAGCTGAGAGCCGATCTGGGTGGCCAGCCTTATCCTTTGAGCTTCACCTCCTGCAAGGGTCCCCGCCTGGCGGTCGAGCGTAAGGTAGTCGAGTCCAACATTGACCAGGAAGCGGAGACGCTCCCGCACCTCTTTGAGGATAGGTTTCGCTATCTCCCTGTCCCTCTCTTCCAGCTCCAGGTCCTCGAAGAACCCCAGCGCCTTCCCGATCGAGAGCCGGCTCACCTCATGTATCCCCCGGCCATTCACTGTGACCGCCTGGCTCTCCGGGCGCAGCCGTCCGCCACTGCAGGCCGGGCAGTCCACCTGGTTCATCCACTGTTCGAGGTGTTCGCGGACCCGGTGGCTCCTGGTCTGCCGGTAGAGCCGGTCAAGCTCGGGGATAACCCCACGCCACTTGCCTTCGTAGCTCCACGACCCCTTCCCCCCTTTCCATACGAACTGTATCGGCCGGTCGGACCCGTGTAGGACCAGATGGCTATGCTTCTCAGTGAGTTCCTGCCACGGTTTTGTAACCGGGATCCGCAGGGCGCGTGCCGACCGCAACAGGTGTACCTGCCGCCACGAGTCTGCGGACCCGAATGCCGCCACTGCGCTCTCATCCAGACTCTTTGAAGGATCCGGGATGATCAGTTCCGGGTCGAAATAGAATTTCGTTCCCAACCCGTCGCATTCGGGGCAGGCACCATAGGGGCTGTTGAAGGAGAAGCTCCGCGGCTCGAGTTCCTGGAAAGAGAGGCCGCAGTGGTGGCAGGAGAAATGCTCCGAGAAGAGCTCCTCGTTGCCGTCGGCCCGGACCACGGTGACGATTCCCTCGGCCAGGCCCAGAGCGGTCTCTATCGAATCGGCTATCCGCCCCCTCCCCTCCTTCTTCACTACCGCCCGGTCCACGACTACCTCGATCGTATGCTTCTTCCGCTTGTCGAGCCTCCGTTCGGGATCGATCTCGGATATCTCGCCGTCGACCCTGACCCTGACGTAACCCTCACGCTGCGCCCGACGGAACACCTCTTGGTACTCGCCCTTGCGGCCCCGCACCATGGGCGCAAGGATCTGCATCCTCTCCCCCTCCGGATAAGACATCACCGAATCTATGATCTGCTGGGAAGACTGCGCCTGGATGGGCCTCCCGCAATTGTGGCAATGAACCTTCCCGGTGCGGGCATAGAGAAGCCTCAGGTAGTCGTGGATCTCTGTAACCGTCCCCACCGTTGAACGGGGATTGCGGCCGGCGGAACGTTGCTCGATCGATATAGCGGGAGAGAGACCTTCGATGGCATCCACATCGGGCTTCTCCATGAGATCGAGGAACTGACGGGCGTATGCCGAGAGGCTCTCGACATATCGACGCTGGCCCTCGGCATAGATAGTATCGAACGCCAGTGATGACTTCCCGGATCCGGAGAGCCCCGAGATCACAACCAGGCGGTTGCGCGGTATCGTTACATCGATGCCCTTCAGGTTGTGCTCGCGGGCACCCCTTATTATCAGCTCGTCAGGCATTAGACCTTTAAACGAAAGCCCGGCGGGCAGTGTGCCCGGCGGGCTTTCTCAATCCGTTTTCCATCCGCCCGGTCAGGACGGCGATCTATCCTGGTAGCTGCCTCCTAAGGCCAGACGATAGTAGAGAAATTCGTGTTGAAGGTGAAGTTGGAGATCAGCGAATCGGCGACCGGCACGACAATACCTGTGCCGATGGTGTCATTATAGGTACCGGTAGTCGCCGTTATCGACCACGCGAAGTCACCGGAGGCGTTGTACGTGCCGCTGTCATCCATATCGACGTAGAGGTCGATCTGGAACTGCTGACTGGTTCCGTCGTTGTTCAGTCCCCCGATGTTGGGCAGTTTTACCTGGAAGTCGGCTGTGCCGACCATGGAATCCCTCCAGTAGCCCACCGTCCTACCGCTCGTCGGCTCCACGACCTGTAGCTCCAGGATGTGACCGATGGCCGTGTCCATGGCCGTGAAGTTCATCCAGAAGTGGGCCGGAGGCCGGACCCAGGCAGGCTGGTTGACATCCAGGAACCAGGCGTAGTCGGGCTCGGAGTAGAAGTAGGCGCCCAGCGTGTCCCCGGCGGCATCCGGGTGGGTAAAGGTCACCGTAGCTGTGCCTGTCGCCGCAATGGGGATCCTGTAGGAGTGGTCGGCCAGGAGACCCGGGGAAGACGGGTCGATCCAACCGTTCCCGTTGTTATCACACCAGAAGTCGAGCCTGTGCACTCCCTCGGGCACTGCCAGCGGCATTGTGAATGTGAACGGGGTCTGGTCCAGCGAGTCAATGCGCGCCACTGCCCGCAGCTCGTCGTAGACCGAGACGGCATCTGGATCGTATCTGGAAACGACCCGGAAGGCAATAAACTGACCCAGGTGAGAGTCCATGTTCTGCAGCGTCACAACCAGGTCACGCCAGTTCTCTGCGGGCGGTCGTGTAGTGCCGCCGTCATCGTCGCTCGCGCATCCGTAGACCATCAGTACGCTGACAGCGAGCATCAGGGTCAGGAGGTTTCTGGCCATTTTTTTCATCCGCTATCCCCTCCAGGACATCAGGGTTATGAAGAGCCGGGCTTCCTCATCTTAGAGGAAATACAGGTATTACAATAGCTCTATTTACACTGTTTTTACAACATTGTTTCAAACATTGTGTGGAATTGTAGAGAGAAAGCGGTGGTCTTACCAGTAAAATCCG
>Ga0114919_10002254_pt1 | contig 15570 bp, 18 predicted proteins | sample BlataG_FD_88682 | JGI IMG/M metagenome (GOLD analysis project Ga0114919, IMG submission 88682) | Deep subsurface microbial communities from Black Sea to uncover new lineages of life (NeLLi) - Black_00105 metaG | ecosystem: Environmental > Aquatic > Marine > Oceanic > Sediment | place: Atlantic... | reverse complement strand
TATCGCGAAGGACCAAACGATAAACTCTTCACTTTCCTGCAGGTCAGTAATTTTGACAGAGACCTCAAAATTGGCCCCGTTCCCGATTGCGCCCCAGAGCTGGATTTCCTGGCCGGTAAAAACCTGAGCACACTGCTTAACAACGAAAAAAAGGCCACCGAGTATGCCCTCCTCCAGAGCGAGCGGCCCGGTCTCACGGTTCTGTTCGATGAGGTAAATGCTTATACCATTGGCCAGTTCATTTATCTCTTTGAGGTAACAACTTCCTTTGCCGGTGCCTTATTCGGCATTAACCCTTACGACCAGCCCGCCGTTGAATTAGGCAAAGAAGCTACATTTGCCCTTATGGGCAGGCCCGGCTACGAAAAATTGGCACGGCAAATCAAACCTCTAACCGAAATTGACGGAGACTTTCTGGTCTGATGTACTCGATTGCTTCCGATTGTCTCGCAACCTTCCCTGCCCAGCATATTGCCCGCTTTCGCCTCGCAAGTATGGTGGCAGTATTGGTTGTCGGCCTGCTGTCGGGCTATCTGGCAAGCAGTCGATTTGGCCTGCCGGAGCACTGGGCAAAAAAAATTATGACCCTCGTCCTGGTCTGCTTCAATTGGCTCATCGCATTATTTGTAATCTGGCAAATGCACCTGACCAGACAGCTCATTTGGCTGCCGATAGTCGGTGTCGTCTTAATGCTCGCAATCACCGCTCTTTCAACAGCCCTGTTTCATTTTCTAAAGCTCGACCGAAAGACCCGACTAACTCTCATCTTGGCAGCCGGGCTTAGCAACCTCGGATACACCGGCGGAGCATTCGTCTGTTATGCGTTATTTGGTACCGACGGCCTCGGCCTGGCAAATATTTACCTTCTTCTTTGGTTGCCCGTTGTTTATCTTATCTTTTTCCCGTTGCTGAAAATTCACGAGCTTCACCTGAAACACTCCAGCGCCGGATTCAAGCTCACCCGGGTATTGGATTTTCGTTTTCTCGCCCTGCCCGCAGTAATAACAGCTCTGACCCTGAATCTGACTAACGTCAAAATCCCCAATTTCGTGTTGCAATTTCACATTATTGATATCTTCGTTTACGTCGCCTCCAGCCTGTCGTTTTTTGCAATCGGCCTGCGGGTAAAATTGTCTCGCCTAAAAAACTATATTAACTTGTATTTTCTGCTCGCACTGGTAAAATTTATCTTAACGCCGGCAGTCACCCTTTTGCTCATTTCGCTGCTCGCTTCGACCGGACGAAATTTGACCGGCTTGGTGCAAAACGTAATAATGGTACTGTCGGTTACGCCCAGCGCCGTTCTTATGGTAACAATAAGCAATGTTTTCGATTTAGACGGCCCATTGGCCAGTGCACTTTGGGTGGTCACCACAGCAGTCTTTGCGGTTATTGTTGTGCCTGTACTGTTCTTTGTCTTCGCTTGAGAGGGTTTGGGTAATGGATTACGCAGTCGTAATGGCAGGCGGCACCGGAAAAAGATTATGGCCGTTAAGCCGAGAAAAAAGACCGAAGCAGGTCTTAAAACTACTCCAGGGCCAAACACTTCTCCGCTGCTGTTTCGAACGCCTCTCGCCCATATTTGACCGAAGGAACATAATTATTCTCACAAACGCCGGCTACGCAGACCTCGTCCGCGAAAACCTCCCTGAAGTGCCCTTTGACAACGTCATTGCCGAGCCCGCCGTCCGTGACACCACCGGTCCAATCGGTTTGGCCGCCACCATCCTGACAAAATACGACCCCGAAGCCACAATGGCCGTCGTCACCGCAGACCAGCTGATTGAGCCGGCCGAGGAACTCCAGCAGGCCCTCAAGGATGCCCTCACATTTGTAAATACCAATCCGGATGATATGATTATTTTCGGCATCCAGCCAACCTTCCCAAGCACCCAGCTTGGTTATATAAACTGTACCGCTGCCCGCGAATGTCCAGGTTGCCGGAACAAAATTTATTCTGTCGAAGCGTTCAAAGAAAAACCGGACGAAAAAACCGCAAAACAATATCTCGATGCCGGCCAGTACCTCTGGAATTCCGGAATGTTCGTATGGAAGGCCAAGACAATCCTCGCCAATTTGGCAAAGTTCTTGCCGCAGGCCACCGAACCGCTCCGCAAAATCCAGGCCGACTGGGACAGCCCAAATCAGCAGAAAACCCTGCAGGAGTGGTTCGTAAAACTACCCAAAATCAGCATCGACTTCGCCGTAATGGAAAAGGCCGAAAACGTTTATGCCATCAAGCTGGATTGCCATTGGCTCGATATGGGCTCCTTCGCCGCACTCGCTGATATTATCACCTCCGACAAAAACAATAACATCGTCGTAGCCACACAGAGCGAGCTTCTCGACTGCAAAAACAGCATCCTCGTTACCGAAGACCACGGCCATCTAATCGCCGCCATTGGTCTTCGGGATATGGTCGTAGCTCACAGCCCCGATGCTACACTCGTATGTCACATTGACCAGACCCATCGGCTAAAGGAGCTGCTCGAACTGATAAAGCGGCACACCGGCAAAAAATTCCTGTAACTTCTTGCGTGCGTAATGTTTTGAACACTTGGTATTTGAATTTTGAATTTGTTTCCGCCGTAAGGCGTCCCCGAGCGGAGAATTCCGATATTCCAGTTTCGCATTTTATCGAGTCGCGAATCAAAAATCACGGGTGACGAAAAATGAGATATTTAGCAATAGACTATGGCACTAAACGCACCGGCTTGGCAATCTGTGACCCCGCCGAGACAATCGTATCACCTTTGGCTGTCGTAGAAGGCCGGAAAGAACTGCTGAAAAAAATCTTAGATGTGGTCCGAACCGAAAATGTCGAGGCCATCGTGCTCGGCCTGCCTTTGAATATGGATGACTCCATCGGCCCGCAGGCAAACCTCGTCTTCCAATTCGCTGAGCAGTTAGAAAAGCATCTCGACATCCCAATACACTTCCAGGACGAGCGATTAAGCAGTTTCAGCGCCGCCGAAAAGCTGGCTGCTGCCGAGTTTACCGGAAGGCAGAAAAAAAAACGCCTCGATGCCATCGCCGCCGCTGAAATCCTCGAGGCCTTCCTCGAAAGCAAAAACATTTAGTCCTCTGACTTGACAATTAACCAATGCTTTATCTTTGGTCAATCGTACTGATTCTGCTCAACACCCTCTGCCTTGTGCTGGTCCTTTTCGGACTGCCGGGTAATTGGCTCATCGTGATATTGACCGGCCTGTTCGCCTGGTGGCACGCCGAAGACAGTATCTTCTCTATCTACACATTGCTCGCCATAACGGTGCTTGCTATTCTGGGTGAGCTGGTAGAGCTCTTTGCAGGTCTGGCCGGAGCGAAAAAAGCCGGGGCAGGCCTGCCCGGCTCGCTCGGCGCGCTTGCCGGTGCTATCGCAGGTGCCGTCCTCGGCACTTTTCTTATCCCTGTCCCTCTCTTCGGAACCCTTATCGGCTCGTGCATTGGTGCAGCTGTCGGTGCCTGCGTATTGGAACTGTTCGGCGGACAACGGATGAAGGATTCTGCCCGCTTAGGCGTCGGAGCTGGCATCGGCCGATTCCTCGGAACAACAATAAAATTCGCACTCGGCGCCCTCATCTGGCTCATCGTCGCCGTCGCTGCCTTCTGCCCATAAAAATAACGAATTGCCCTTACTCGCTTCCAAGTTCAATTGAGACGAGAACCTTCCTGCATGTGCAATGATTCCCTAAGTGACATAAAGCAAGTTTGGAAGCGGCAAATCTTATTGGAACCTCCAGGTTTTCTATTTCGCCGTATCCAGTTGTGATATGGGGGTAAAAATTCGCAAAACTTGTTTTTTCCCCATAATTCTTAATCCACAGCAAAGTCGATTCGGAAACCTTTTCCTCTCCGTATATCATATCCTCGGTCGCATCTGCGCTTAAATATGGGGCAAGTTCTTCCGTAACCTTTTCATGAAGCAATTGAAGCTCTTTTGTTTTTTCCACCTCAAAAACCGACACTTTTTCGCCTTTTGAATTTCCTGTAGTCCGAATACCGGTAACTCTCAAGTCCCCCAGTGAGCTTTCCTTTGCAATTTCCGCCAAAACTTTCTCTATAGTGGGTATGTCCCTTTCGTCGATACTCCCCATTGCCAAAGAAATATGCGGCAGGCAGTCCTCTTTGTTCAGAACTATTTTCCTGCCGTATCTTTCCACCAGCTTGGCGTTTGCTTCAATCGCCTTATCCATCATCGCCTCGCTTGGCAGCAGCACCACGTCAACCGCTTTCCTGACCATTTTTACTTTTGTCCACTTCATCACTTGTCCCGATTTCGTCCATCGGGGTTCGATATTCTTTTGTCCATCGTCACTTGTCCATTTCCTGATGTCCTGATACTCTGATATCCTGCACCCTGATTTCCTGATCTTCTGATAACCTAATCCTCTGTCTTATCGGACATCAAAGATAATCCGGACATTCATACCGTTTGGTCCATTCATTTTGCCTTTCTGCCAAACATTTCTTATATTTTAATCAGCGTATAGAAGTTCGTAAAACTCTTTCTAATTGGAAAGAAATGGTGTAATATGGGTAGTAGAAAACAAGCCAAAGCCGAAATAAAACAATTAAAAGGCCAGTTACAGACCACCAATCGGGCAACTGATTTCCGCCTGCTCAAGCTTGCCTTGCTGATGCTCACGCTTGCGGTCATCGCAGCCTTCATATACGGCCGAATCCACTTATGAAAACCCACCTTTCGGGTTTTTCACTATCGGCAGGGGAGTGTCTTTGTATTTAGCCCCGCCTTTTACGCGGGCTTTGCGCGAAATCCACAACCCCCGCAACTCGAAAACCACAATACCCGTCACACGGTACGAACTCGTCATTGCGAACTCTGAGCCACGCACCCCGGCAGCTCAAAGCGATTCCCATGACCGTGACAAACCGTACTTATACCAAAGGCTGCAAGAAAGCCAAACTAAATCGGACAACATTTTACGAGTGGCTGAGAATCCCGGAGTTCAAGGCGGAGCTTGAACGGCAGAGGGACGAGGTAGCCTCTGAGGCTTTCGGAGTATTATCGCAGAGCTTGACAAAAGCTGTAGAAAAGTTTGTCGGCTTATTAGACAACAAGGACAACCGCTTAAAACGGCCGACAACGCAGGCATCGGACTTTGCAGCCGGCCGCGAGAGTGCGGGTTATTCGGATAGGCTCTAAGTCAATCGCACGGGAGATTTCCGGTCGCGGCAAAAGAAAAACTCTCCAAAAATATGTTACCTTTTTATTGTCAGGTGCCTTGTGTAGGTAGGGGCCGATAATAAGAGTTACTTCGCAGTCAGCGAGACTGTTCCGTTCGTGAAGGACAAACGAAAATTAGTTCGACAGAGACCTTGAATTCGAGAACTCGGCTCTCGGACAAGAAGTTGTGGCGAGTGCAAAAGTGCCGGCGTACAGGCAGTTGGCAGAAGTGGTTCGTTGACTGTGGCAATGTGCACACGAGAATGCCACTCTATCGGCGGTGAAAAAATAAAAAACGAAGGAGATTGATTATGAAAAGAGCAGCGATTTTATCAAAGCTCACAAATACCAGGAATATTTGGTTCTCGGGTCTTGTACTTATGTTGGTCGCTTTGGGCGGTTCGGGTGTTTTTGCCCTGGACCGCATGGGGCCTCCAATGGCTGGCCTGAGAGGAGGGCAGTTTGAAGAAGGGGCTGATTACTCGTACAGCACAATGGACCTTAAATTGAACGAAGGTAAATGGATTGAGTATCTTGATGGTGTGTTCTACGACTCAGGGGAAGCGGTCTCCTTGACACTCAAGAACTTCAAAATGAATAAGGGCTATGTCAATCTTGGATACGGCGTTGCTGACAACTTGGACCTGTTTTTGCGTCTGGGCGGAGCAAATGCCAAGTTTGGTGACTCGCTGTGGGAAGATACAGAAAAATTTAATAGTTACACCGACTTTGCCATTGGCTGTGGTATCAAAGCAACGTTTTACAAAGAGGATAACCTCAAGGTAGGTGGATTGTTCCAGGCCAGTTGGGCTGAATTTGATGGAAAACTAAAGGCAGCGCACTGGGCGGCGGCCGACTCCGTTGAGATAGATGTTACAGAAATCCAGGTTGCGATAGGCCCGACTTACAGGTTGACAGACCGTGTTTCGATTTATGGCGGTCCGTTCTTCCACTTCGTTGATGGTGATTTGGTTGATGAGTTCAGTGAAATGAGCGAAGGAGGTCTTTTAACCTCCAAATACTCCTGGGATGTTGATGAGAGAGCAATTTTCGGCGGTTATATTGGCGCCCAAGTGGACCTTTCCAAAAACAGTTCTTTTAACATCGAGTACCAGCATACGGCGGCAGCTGATGCGCTTGGTGCAAGCCTCATCTGGAGATTTTAATCATAGGTAACACTTAAGCAGATTCTTGCTATAACATTTACCGGCGCATCTGTGATATACAAGTAACAGCTACGGGAGGACATTGTAAGAAATGTCCCTTCCGTGGCTCAGTCTGGACTGACCGTGCTGACGGAGTTGGCCATGGACGACAAAGGCTGATAGGCTTATTTCAATTTGGATATTGTTATATATGCTGGGTCCGGGCGATCGTAAAACAGAAAAGTTTTTACTTTGTCTGAACGCCTAATCACTGTTTTTCTCATTAAGTTGGTACCGCTCAGCAGGCACGACTCGATGCTTAGAAATAGCACGTACCAGCGCAATTGCAACCCAAACGCCGCTGGCAATAGCGAATAAGACCCCAATTATCACAAGTGCTAAGATAGCTGCTTTCATCTGTTATGCTCCACGTTTAATTCTTTCGATCCAATGTCCCGAAACATACGCCAAGAGTGCGGCCCCCAGAGCTGGAATAATCGCAGGCACCTCAATTGCAGAAGGGAAGATGAACTGAAACATTATGGCAACAAGGGTGCCGATACCCATTGAAAAGATTGCAGCAAGTGGCCTCGGACGCTTAATCCATAGACCAATTATAAGAGCAGGAAGAATTGCCGGAGCCCAAATAGTGTAGCAGATAAGCAGGCCGTCTATAATACTTTCAACGGCAACTGCACCGGCGGCGGCGGTTAAGGCGATGACGATGGTGGCGCAGCGGCCAACATTGAGAGAGGTGCTGTCGGGCAGTTTTGCAAATGGCTTGACAATATCCTGGGTGAACGCTACAGCGCCGGCGTTCAGGAGTGAATCAAGACTGGACATAACTACTGACACCAATACTACTAACAAAAGCATATAACCCTCGGCAGGCATGATTGATTCAACCAGTTTTAACAGAACGTGGTCTTCAACCGTACCTTCCGGAATGATACTTCGGGCCGAAATCCCAAGGGCTATCATAACCATAAACCAGACCACACTAAAGACTCCCGCTAATACAAAACCGTTTCGTGATATGCGTGTTGTTCTGGAGGCCAGTGCCCGATTTGCGTATGGTGGTATGAGCGTTTCCCCAAGCAGGAATGCGGCCACCAGGCCGACTATCTCAATGAGTGATGTGGAACCGAGTCCCCCAGCGGTAGCGACCGATGCCTCCCTGGCAAAAGTCGCCGTGCTCCCATCGAGATGGAACAGAAGTACGAATAACAGCATAACAGGCAACAATATGGCAAACGCGGTGAATTGAAAGGCGTCGGTAATCACGCTTGCCCGCAATCCTCCGAACGTCGTGTATAATGCTGTCACGCCGACAACTATAGTAACAGACGACCACCTCGTAAGGCCGAATATATCACTTAGGACAACTCCACCGGCACTTGCCATAACTGCAGCAAATCCTGCGCATAAGCCCACGGAAATAATCCCGGCAACAATCTGGCACTTTCGGTCATATTTCTGACCTATAGCGTCCCCCAATGTGTGGCAATCCTTCAAACCTCTCAGCCGGGGAGCAACGAGCAGCCCAACCAAAATATTCTGGACCGCGTATGCCAATCCTATGCCCAGAAAAAGAAAGCCGCTTTTGAAACCCTTTCCAACAAAACCTATTGAAAAAGCTGGTCCGACGTAGGTGGCACAAAGACTTCCGAATACCAGCGCCAGCGGAAGCGCTCGTCTGGCTAATGAAAACTCTGAGAACCGGCGAGCGGCACGTGCACGCACAGCAACAAATGTAAGCACCGCCGCGTAGGCCGCAACGACAGCCATAGATGAGAGCGTATGCACAGTTTCGACCCTTATCTTGTATTCCGTACTCGGAGTATTAGAGTTGATTTGGGTGGTAATTCTTGAAGTCTATTCATGCTTGTCTTGAAACATTTCCTCTTCCAATTCGTTGATCGTAGCGTTTAGTTCGGACTCCGTACGGATCCATCCAAATCGCGCATCGACGAGAAAGGTTCGGTACCACTGAATCAAATTCTTCGCAAAATCTTCGTCCTTACAGTAAATTCCGAACGATATTTCTCCTGCATGCGACCCGGCTTTTCGAGGTATCTGTGGGAAGGCAAGAAGAACTTCGGTTCTGGATAGAAGGAACTCTATGTCAGACACGTTACTGTTGTAAATCCGAAGTCTGCCCGATTTGATTGCCTCAGGATACTTGCGAAAAAGGAAACGTGCAGCATTGGAAAACCCCGGCACGCTGAGATTCATCGCACGGTGCACTCTTACATCGCGGTAATCTTCTATGATTTCATACATAGTGCTGAGATAATCCTCCATAGGCTGCCTTTCCCCTTCGAACAACATACATGTCCAGAGCTCACTGTGGCCTGTCGTATCGAGCTGGTCCTGGAGCATTTTCTTACCAACATTGTAGGTTTCTCTTCTGCTGCCCAATACCTTCAGTCGGCGTTCGGTGAGAGTCTTCGCCCAGGAAGGCATCTCCTCTGGCAGGGACTCCGGGGGACAAACACCAAGCCGGGTTAAGAGTCTGAGAAACTGCTTCTCTTCAGAACCATAGAATCTCCTGCCAACGATGCTGCCGACATTGCCATTACATTCCATACCATATTGCTTATGATAACCAAACGACAGGCAGTGCACATCGTAGCCTTTAGCAATCAGCATCTTTTCCAGCTCACCAATCAACCACACCGCTTGTCTTTCGGGTGCTCTGTCAATTGACAGATGAACATTCGGGCAGAGTATAATCGGTCTTTTCCCTATGAGGTCCGATAGCGACGCAAACTCCTCTGCCGCTTCTTCGGCCTCCTGCTTACTATCGTACAGCTCGATACAGACAAAGACCACCAGCACGTTCTGAAAAGCCATCTTGGCTTGCAGTGGCGAGATTGTCGAGGGGTCTATCCTTGAAGACGGTTCCTTGTCCTCAAAATAGCAGGAGGAACATTGATAGCAATCCAAAATCATATCGATTTCTCAGTCTTCTCTTTTAGCCAGGGGCCTTGCGCCAGTGGCACGTTTGCCTCGTCGTGACGATGCCTTGGCTTTTTTCAATCGAGACGCGATCTCGGCATTGACACGCGATATGAACAGGCTCACGTTTGGGGTCACAGCGTTGTCGGCGAACCCAACACTGTTAAGAATCCGCGCGACCTCTGTGGCATCCCAGAACTCCCGAGAAGAAGCTATACTCTGTGCTTCCTCACGCGTAAGTGATTTCAGAAATGTCGGAATACAACCATCGCGCAAGGCCCCCGCGTAGTCAACCAGCAATTCTTGAATTTCTCGGTTTGTCTCAGGCATTCTTTCTGCCTCCTGTAGGAAAGGGACCCCCCGTGTCTTCTTGGCGAAGACAAAAACGGGGGAGCCCAGATAGATAATCAGTATTCGTAACAGTAATCTCGCAGCATCTTTTTAAGCTTTAGCATAGTTCGAAATTTAAGCATCTTGACCGCACCAACCGTGGTCTTGAGCTCAATGGCAATCGCCCTGATAGATACGCCTTCCATCCAGAGTTCTATAGCCCTTCGTTCCCGTGCCTTGAGTCTATTTAACATCTGCCGAAGGGCCTGTCGAAGCTCGGTTTGGGACATCATCTCAAGAATACCTAATTCGGGGGCCACAAGGTTCTTCATATCCCTTTGCGATAAACATAAGTTCCGGTTTATTCTCCTGTAAACTTGCCTCAGGCGTTTCCGCATATAGTACAGGTACACAGTTCTTAATAGTTCCCTCTCCGTGGTAATGTTACGCAAACGGTCCGCCTTTTCCCATATATCTGCATAGACATCTTCTAACACATCCTCACACTCGACCTCGTTACCGAGGTAGCGGTACAGGTACCTGATGAAGATTCCAAACGTGGCTCGCACAAAAGGCTCCATCGCCCTGCGACGGCGTTCGACGTCCGGGGCAGTCAGTCCTTTCAATGCGTTTCGCAGCCGCCTGTTCATAGCGTCTCTCTCTTCCGCATTTGTTCCGTATCCGAACCTCGTTGTGCTGAAACAGCTATGTAACGAAGCTTGTGCCCTATCTATAAAAGGCATCAAATCAAAGGTTCGTAACAACAATTATACCTCAAAGGCACGGTTTTTTCAATAGTCAAGTCGCTAAAAGTAGAATAGGGCCAGGGAGCATCTTGAGTCTGTTGTAATCCGGACGCTACGGCGGTTGCTTGGCTGCTAAAAGCCATATACAGGCCTTAACTGGTCTTCGGTTGGCAGGGTGCCGTAATATTCGCCTCTTGTGCCGACATAACCGACGCCTTGCTTCCTCAGCGGTACCTGTATAATAGAACCATTGCTGTTGGTAACTTTCACCATAACAGTGTTCATTTCCTGACGCAGGCAAGCCCTTTCGGCCTGTGTTTTTTTCTTGTCACCTTCGTTGCCCAGCATATAGCTGGTTGCGCCACCTGCTGCCGCTCCGATAAGGGTTGATTCTGTGTCGCCGCCCGCCGACCAAGATAATCAAGTCCAAACCGCCCAGACCGAGTAACAACGGGGCACCCGGTTCGAGCTACTGCCGGCAGGCTTCTTCCGGCTCAAGGTTACATTCGAGCCAGGCCGAGGCCATTATGGCGAAGTCGGTAAAGTCAATCTTGCAGTCAGCATTGCCATCACCGGGTATCCTCGATGCGCATTGGGCAACTTCGGGGCCGTCAAGTATTACGGCAGTAATTTGCGAGTTTCCACTGCGGTTATCCTGCCAAACTACAACATTTCCACTTATGGCGGGGTCGGTCTGGTCGTAAGAATTATCAGTGATTTGAAATTCCTGTCGCGTGGTAAGGTTGTAGCCGAATATGTCCCAATTGTTGTTTCGGTAGTCCTGCCACACAACTATGTTGCCGTCTATGTCGGGATTCGTCTGTGACGAATAGTTTGTGGTAATTGCAAACTCAACAGGGTTGCCTAGCTCGGAGATATCAGCAGCGTAAATATCCCAGTCGCCGAAGAAGTTATCCTGCCAGACTACTATGTTGGCCCAGATGGCCGGGTTTTGCTGGTCCTGTTCGGCGAGCGAGACGGAAAACTCCGCGGGCTTGTTCCTCTGCCAGATGTCAGCGGCAAAAAGGTCCCAGTCGCCAAAATAATCATCCTGCCATACGACCGTGTTTCTATAAATGGCAGGGGCCTGCTGGCTAAAATCATAAAAGGCTATAAGAAATTCCGCCGGCCAGTTGGGGTCGGTGACGTCGGCGCCGTAAATATCGAAATCTCCGGCATCACCGTCCTGCCAGACAACCGTATTGCCGTGAATTGCGGGTATCTGTTCGTCGTTGTCGGCAATACAGGAAACCACAAATATCTCCGGGGCAGTCTGGTCGCTAATATCAGCCATGCGAATATCCCAGTCAGCGAAGCTCTGCCATACGACGTAGTCCTGCCACACTACGATATCCTCGTGGATGGCCGGGTTGGTCTGGTCATTGCCATCGCCGATGATAAGAACCAACCGGTCAGGCAGGTTGTTTATATCCGCAACGTAAATATCGTAGTCGCCGTATTCGTAAACGAACTGCTGCCAGACTATGATGTTGCCGGAGATATCAGGTGCCTGCTGGTCATCGGTTGTGGGCCAGACAGCGAATTCCGGCCCCCCGTTGCTGGCTTGCGACAGCAAGACACGGGGACCGGCCTGGACGGTGGATACCACTAAGCTGGCAAAAAATATAACTTCTGCAGATGTTATCAAGTGTCTCTTTCTCATTGCTGCACCCTGCGTTCAGTGACAGAGGACAGACTCTGACTTCTGACATCTGACTTCTCGTTCCTATTGGTCAGTATTTTCGGCTTCGCTCTCGGTTCTGATTTTTTCAAGAAGGTCAAGCAATATTCCAGCGGCGGCCGCGTTCTCCAAATCTTGGCTGGCCTGCTGCAACGGCTCGATAGCATTGTCAATTTCACCGATGCCGAGCAGTTGATAGCCCAGCAGAAGTTGCAGGTCTGCGTCAAAGCTGTACAACTCGGCTTTTTCGCTGAGACGGTCAATTTGCTCGAAGAGAATATCCTCATCAGCGTACAGGCCGCGAGGATAAAAGACGCCTTCCTTCTCAGGGCTGACCTTTGCCAGAGTTGTCCGCAGAACCTCAGCAGCTTCTGAGTACTGCTCATTGGCTAAAAGCGCCTGAGAGTAGGCGAAGGGAAGTACCATATCATCAGGTGCAAGCTCCATTGCTTCGGCGAACTTTTCAACCGCTGTACCATAGTCGTCGGCTTCGAAAGCTTTGACGGCCTCTTCGAAGTAGCCATCCGCCAGAGTTGCCTGGTCAGGTTGCTCGGCTGCTTGTTGAGCTAACTTTTCGCGAACATCGGCGAAGCTGTCTGCGTCAACAGGCCCGATACCGTCTGTGGCCTGGCTGGACTCAAATGGAACGGTATCATCGTTGTAATAGTAGTTGTAGGTGTAATAGTTATACGTGTCGCCTTTTACCTCACGGGCGATAGGATAGTATCCCCACCAAACGTAAGGGTGGCAGCCGTACCAGTAATAACGGACATACCCGTACTCTATCGGCCAGTAGCCGCCCAGACTGACAAAGATGTATTTGCGGTGATAGTAAGGATAAACATACCGAAACGTGAAGTACGGCCCGCGGTTATAGTACACAGAAAAATGATACCCGGGCCAGATTATTCTGTGGCATATCCGGTCACGCCAGTCCCTGTATATATGCCCATAGTGGTGGGTGTGTCTTACTGCATGGGGACGGTCGTAGTATATCCTGGACGAAGACCCTGCTTTTCCGCGATCGTGTACACGAGTTCTTACGCTTTTGTTGATGTCCCTTACAACAGGTGTGTCTCCGGCAGTTTTCCTATCTTCGCGAACAACTTTCTTTACACTTGAGCTGGGTGATATTCTATCGCCGACTCTTGGGTTTATCATCTTGTGTTTTCGGTCCGTTTCTGCTCTGTCTTCGGGCTGTTTTTCAATTGCTTTGGATTTTCGAAGGACCTCCGTCCTATTATTCTGGGCCGTTCTGGCAGTTTCATCATTCGGCTTGGTGCTGCGAGTAATCTTTCCGGTGGTGGGGACAGATGGTTTTTTCCGATGGATTGGGCTGCCGATACGCTCGGTTTTGCTCGAGCTTATACGATTGCCTGGACTTATGGTTGGCCGTTTTGCCGTGGTCGTTACAGGCGGATTTTTCGTGCTGATTGAGCTGCCAATACGCTCCGTTTTGCTCGAGCTTATACGATTGCCTGGACTTGTGGTTGGCCGTTTTGTTGTGGTCGTTACAGGCGGATTTTTTGTGCTGATTGAGCTGCCAATACGCTCCGTTTTGCTCGAGCTTATACGATTGCCTGGACTTATGGTTGGCCGTTTTGTCGTGGTCGAAGTTATCCCTGTTGGTTTTCTGTTGCCAAAAGAGCTGCTGGATGGTTTGCGAGGGGTGGAGGCGGTTGGGGGTCGTGGGGTAGTAGTACGGCTGGGTGTTACTCTACTGGGTTGACGGCTGGGTACTACCCTGGTCGGCTGCCGGACGCTGGGTTTAACTGTCGTTCTGGGATTACTTCGGCCTGAAAGATTTGAAGTGTTTGACCTGCTTTGAGGCCTAGTCGATTGGGCCTTGGCAGGGGGCCTGCTGACGGTCGAGGACTGCCGGCCTTTAGGGGCGGAAGAGCTCTTTTGGACCTGTTGGCTTTTTTGACTACCCCCGCCCGAATCACTGGTTTTGCCTCGGGCTTTCTCCGCTAAGATTGGTTCGGCGAACAGCATTAAGGCCAAAACTAATGTTACGAAGGAAATTTTACCATTTTCTCGGTATTTTAGCGTTGACATCATAAGTCTCCTTTCTCCGGCGGTCATTTCAGGTCAACAGACGAGGTTATCTGTTTTTTACTTTATCCGTCGGTAATAAAACACGCCATTCAACACCCGGCTAAAGGCCGAGCTTAAATAGCTGTATCTAAAGCCTCTGCTCTATCTATTAAAGGCACCAACTTGGGGTCCGGTAACATACAACATACACTTTCCTTACACCATCAGTAAACAAAAGCCCCCTCAATTGGACAGAACACGGAAAATAAACCCCGCGGAAGAATGCAGCTTCAGATGGATAATCCGATGCCACGAAATCACAACCTTTTGAAATAAAAGCGCTTATGAATAGCAGAAAACGCTGCTTACAAACCAGCTTACAAAGAAAACCCCAAAACAGCTGAAAATGAGCCTGAAAACCTACTGGATGATTTGGCTGAAAACAACAACCGAAAATGCTGACATTTCCCCTCATCTTTCTAAAATGGCCAAACTCAAGCTGAAGGCTATCGGAGTAGGTTCAGGGGATTTTAACGCAAATTATAAGCATATCGTTCGCTTTATAGCGGTTCTGTGAGATTCCGTAGACCGGTTTAAGTAGCTTTTCGAAGGCGTATATGCACAGGTCATGGCAGCAAAACCTCCGCGAGAAGATTCAGAACAGTTGCGGTTTCAAGGTAGATTTGCTATTTTTATGGAACTGAAAAGTTTGGTTGTGCAGCCAAGCGTTTAATATGGGAAATGTCAGATAAAATGAAGAGATGCGTTAATTCGTAGTGGGTTGAAATAGTTGCATCCATAAATAGAAAGGATAAGACATATGAATACATTTGATCCTCAAGAATTGATTCGTCGTGTCCGCCCTAACGTTTGTTTAATCTCCATGCTGCTGCTTATGATTTTTACCTTCTCGCCTCAAGGAGCATTTTCCCAATCGAAACGCATCGACGTGTCGGATATTGCCAAAATGGTCAGACTCAGCGACCCTCAGATCTCACCAGATGCCAAGACGATTGTTGTGGTAGTATCACGGCCAAATTTCGAAGAGAATCGCTATGAAAACGAGTTAGTTCTGGTCGATATTACAACAGGCGCGAAGCGAGTTTTGACATACGAACGCCCGCACGTGTGGTATCCTCGATGGTCGCCCAGTGGCGACCGTCTCGCATTTCTGGCATCAGATAAAAAAGAAAAAATGCCGCCGCAGGTTTTTGTAATGCCGATGAATGGAGGTGATGCAAAACGTATCACGAATGCGCCGCGCTACGTCAAATTTTTTGCCTGGCGTCCTAACGGGAAGGAACTGGCCTTTGTCACCGAAGATGAGCCGGAAGAAAAAACAGGCAAAGAAAAGCACAACAAATCGTTCGAGGTGGGGAATAATGTCTATTTGGCCAAGGAAACCCCTATGCCCGCGCATATCTGGCTGGTCTCCGCCGAAGGTGACACAGCTAAACGATTAACCTCCGGACTTGAATGTGT
>Ga0114919_10002253_pt1 | contig 15573 bp, 9 predicted proteins | sample BlataG_FD_88682 | JGI IMG/M metagenome (GOLD analysis project Ga0114919, IMG submission 88682) | Deep subsurface microbial communities from Black Sea to uncover new lineages of life (NeLLi) - Black_00105 metaG | ecosystem: Environmental > Aquatic > Marine > Oceanic > Sediment | place: Atlantic... | reverse complement strand
TAAAGGAAATCGCTTGAACTTGACTAAATTTTCCTAAAGCCCACAATAAGCAAGTCGTAGAATCTTGACCGCCACTAAATATTACGATTGCACACTCATCAGAAAAATTTAATCCATTTACTGCTAAATCATTCATTAAATTATCTAATATCTCTCTATGTTTAAAATTATGTGCAACTCGATTACTTTATAATTTTCAAATACAAATTAGCTTTATTCATCAAAATTTTATTAAGAATATCAAATTAAGAATTTCTAATTATTCTAAAATGGTGAATGTTAGCGTAATAACTGCACTTTACACCGCTTCCAACTATATATCTCTACCAATTCCATTTTTAGGACTTCAACTCATATTGGATGAAATTATTGTTGGAATGTGCATCATATTCCCCATTCTGGGATTGATTGGTGATGTAATTGGCGGATTTTTTGTCAATTTAACCTCTCCCATGGGACTGATTGATTTAATTAGCTGCGTCGTGAATATAACCGCACTGTATTGCATAATCTTGTTTTAAGATTTGAAAGAATAGAGATTTATGCGGTATATCGGAGGACTGCTATACGCGGTATAATTTCGGCTTATATGGCATAGGCGTTAAATTTTGCATTTGGGTTTCCAATTGGACTAATGTTTATTCAAGTCCTAATTGCTGAGGCAATTTTAGCTTCGCTTGGGAGATATATATTTTTAATAATTGAAAATAGAGTTGAATTCAGGAAACCAGATAACTTTTCTAATGGAATTTTAATTAATTCTGCGATTTTTAATTTGAAAATATGGAAGTTTTCTGTCAATCTGGATGTTTTCCGATCTCAAGAGTCAATATTCGATAATAGAAGAGTTACTTTCATATTAGATATTATTAAAAATTAAGAATTTGTTAAATTAATTGCTATTTAGATTATTAAAAATTTAACAAATCAGAAAAATAATTAGTTCTATAATATTAAATTGTATATATGAGAAATTAAAAAGATAAAAAATTCATTATTAAAAATTTATAGAAGATTTTAATAGTGTATAGATGTAATAATGTCAAAATTCAAATTAGTAAAATGTGAGAAAATTTAAACAAATTGAATGATTTAAATGTTAGAAAATGAAATATATTGTGGATCTTTAGAATTAAACTGGATCAATAAAGATAAAAGTATTCTTTATGAAATCGATAAAGAAAAGGGCAAAGGTATAAATCCAATATGGGTGGATAGAAACGATGTTCGAGTAACAGAACCAAGAATTTTAAAATTAATAAGAGAATATGGTGATCCAGATAATGAGAACATGCTAATAAAGGGAGATAATCTTTTGGCATTAAGATCACTCGTAAAACTTTTTAAGAATCGAGATGAACGAGATAAAGTTAAATGTATTTATATAGATCCTCCTTACAATACGGGAAGCGCATTTGAGAAGTATGACGATAATTTAGAACATTCTCAATGGCTTACGATGATGAGAGATCGATTAATTATCTTAAAAAAATTATTAAGAAAAGATGGTTTAATATTCGTTCAAATCGGTGATGATGAGATGGCGTATTTAAAGGTTCTAATGGATGAGATTTTTGGAAGAAATAATTGTATTGGACAAATTGCGGTTAGAATGTCTCATTCTGCGGGAATGAAACGAAGAGCTGCAGATAAAAGAATTATAAAAAATACTGAATATATCTTGGTGTATACCATGCCCGAATTCTCAGAAGTTAAACCCGTGTACGAAAAATGTAATGAATATCCCGTAAATTATTATCAATATCTTGAGTTCAATGAGAGTAATGATAGAGCGAAAATTTGGCAATTGAATAAAATACCCTTTGTAAAGAAACAATTGGGAAAACATAATTTAAAAGAAAGTAATGATTCGATTCATGAATTATTCGAAATTGATGAAAAGTTTTATGGGTGGGTACTTGAAAATCGATTTAACATCGCAAGAAGAGATTCTCATGTTCCTAATTTAGAAGGTCTTGATTTAAGTTTAATTAATGTTGAAGAAGCGATCAAATTCCAAGCAGAGTCTAGATATTATTGGATAGGAAAAGGAACTAAAGGAAATACATTTCAATTGTATACATTAGAAGAAAAAATTAAAAAAATAACTTTTAGAGATGAGAATGAAGGAATTATCTATGGAAAAGTTTTAACCAATTTATTAGGTGATTGGTGGTCTGATTTTTATCGTGATATGTCTCGAGTAGACCGTGAAGGAGGCGTAAAATTTAAGAACGGTAAAAAGCCAGAACGGTTGATTCAGAGAATTTTTGATATTTGCACTGATAAAGGAGACTTAATATTAGATTCCTTTTTGGGCTCTGGCACCACTGCCGCAGTAGCTCATAAAATGGATCGTAGATGGATTGGAATTGAAATTGGTAATCATGCGGAAACTTTATGCATTCCACGATTAAATAAAGTAATTTCTGGAAATGATCAGACTGGCATAACTAATGCTGTAAATTGGAGTGGAGGAGGAGGCTATAAATTTTATCAAGTCGAAGAATCTATAATTTTGGATGATGATATTAATTGGAATTTAAGTTATGAAGATATTGCAAAGGCAATATTTTTAATATTTGATTATTCATACTTAAAGCGATTTGAAGATGAGATCCATATAGGAAAGAGACTTGGAAAATATGCTCTTTCAATAATTTCTAAAGAGCTAGACATAATGAGTAATGAAAAAGTACATGAATTAATAAATAAAATAAAAGCAAAATATGATTATATTACCGATTTAAAAATTTTTACTAATAAGGGAATCGGAGTTAAGGAAAGCGATCTACCAGATTTTATAAATATAAGAACAATTCCTGAAATTATAATTAAAAAATATAAGTGGAGCGCTTAAAAAAATGACAGATTTAACAGATTTTATGGTAGAAAAAGAGGACGATTTCTATCATAGTCGAATTAGTAGAAACAGGATCTATAGAAAAAAATTACAACAAATTGATCAAAATTTTATCAAAGAAATAGAATCTTGTATGGCTCATCAATTCCGATATTATCAAAAGGAGGCAATGGTTATCTTTGATTTTCTATATAAAATCCCCGTAAGCAAATCTATCTTTAAAGAAGAACTATATGAAAAGAGTTTCGCAAAAGAAGAAATTCCATTCTATGGATTTGAGATGGCAACGGGTTCAGGGAAAACATTACTTATTGGGGCTTTAATAATTTACTTATTTAAAACTGAGAATTACAAGAATTTTCTCATAATTACGCCTAGTACAGAAATTTATAAAAAAACAATTAATAATTTGGATGTCATGAGTAAAAAAAGTATATTTTCTCAATCCATTGAATTTAAATTTAATGTTGTAAATGGTGATAATTTTATAAATAAGAGCTCTAATTATGATGAAGATTCTGATTTTAATGTATTCATATTTAACATCCAGAAATTTTTCGAGCGAACTACGGGGATTTTAAAAGTAGATAAAGAATGGGAAGAAAGTTATTGGAAAGATAAACTTGGAAATACTATCACCTTTAGAGAATTTTTAAAATCAAATAGATTAGTAATAATTACAGACGAGGCACATCATTACCAAAATATCCAAATTAAAGGGAGAGAGCAAACTTCAGGAAAAATTATCATATCACTTGAACCAGAACTTGTTTTAGAATTTACAGCTACAGCCATAACTGAAGAAGAAGCAAAAGACAGAAGAACTCAAAAAATTATTTATAAATTTCCTATAAATAAATTTATTTCAGATGGATATGGTAAAAGAGCTAGAGCTTATGGTTATAGTAGCGTTGAGGAAAAATCAAAAGGTCCAGAAATTACTAAAGATGATAAAAATAAGTTTTTGGTATCTTATATGATTCATTTAGTTAAAAAGATAGCCTTAAAACAAGAAAATTTTAAGCCTATTCTTTTAATAAGGGCTAGAAATATCGAACACGCTGATAATTTATATAAATGGGTAAAAAATGAATTAAATGGAGAAACTAAATTAATCGAAAATATCCATAAAGAGATTGTCGAAGGTGAAAAGTTTGTTATTACTGCGTTAATTAAAAAGTATATTTCTTTAGATTATTTTAAGGAAAGTATTGCTAAGTTACCAAAGCTAAGCTTTGTATACCATAGTCAAAATGAGAATGATAAAGAAATTATAGATAAGGTTAATACGATTGAAACTAACGATCAAGAAGTCTTGATTCAGATTAAAAAACTTGAGGAAGGTTGGGATATTAAAAATCCTTATACTATATTAATTCTTAGTATTTCTAAGGGAGATAGAAAAAATTATATAAAACAATTAATTGGAAGGGGAGTCAGGCTATTTAGGGAAAGTAGAATTCATGATGGGGTGACTGGGTTCTTAAGAAATCAACAAGAAATCCTTCATATTGTGTGTGAGAGAGGGGGTAATTTTGAAGATTTTATAAAAGAGATAAGAAAAGAGTTAGGGTTAACAAGCTCTTCGTTCAAACCAGAAATATATGTTGAGCAAAAAACTAATAAGACAATTGCAGAATTTGAAAAATATAATGATTTAGAATTACCAATAATTGAAATTTACCAGAAAACATCAATTAGTCCCATAGAATTGTTAAATGACATCACATTCAAAAACCTAAAATTAGATTTATTTGTTGATAATAATACTTATACCGATAAAGGAGAAAAATACTGGAAAATTATTGATATAGCAGGTGGTTCTGAGGAAGAATTAACAGGTAGGACCGTGTTAAAACTTGAAGAGGCAGAATATAAGAATGATAAATTGAAATTTAAAGCTTCTGAAATTAAAAAAATGGTTTCAAGCATTATTACATCTCAAAAACTCCTACCTTCTCATGTAAGTATTAAATCCAAGTTAACAAATACTTTAAATGAATTTAATCATAAAATTATTAAATATGTAATTAGAAATTATGATTCAAGAAAATTATATATAAAGAAACTGCAACAACTCATAGTTAAACATATAGTTAATGTATTAGACAATTACTTTAATATAAAAGAAAAAATAAAAAAAAAGACATTAAAAAAATTATTTCCAGAAGAACCAATATCTATTGAGAAATCCTCTGAAAAAGGTGTATTATTAAATGTTAAAAAGAAAGATTATGTTAATGCGAATAGAACAGATTTTGTCCATATTTTAATTACTGATTTTAAAAAGTCATATTATAAATATAATTGGTTTGAGAGTTCCCATGAATTCAAATTAGCTTATCAATTAGACGGTCTTAATGATGTGGAGTTTTGGATAAGAAATAAAAGAAATTATTATCAAGAATATGGGGTAGGAAATAAATATTATCCCGATTTTATTGTGAAATCTGGACCAGATCTATACATTATTGAGGTAAAAGGAACTTATTATTTAAAAAATGCTAAAACTCAAAAAGAGATTAATATTTTAAAAAAACTTAGAAGTAAAGGTTATAAAACTCTTTTTTTAACAGATAACACAATAGATACAAAGATTTTTAAACAAGCTCGAAATTTTAAATCAATATTTATTAACGATGATTTAGAGCATTTATCTTATACTTAAGATTTTTTCTTAAATCTGAAAATTTATGAGGGGCATGATATTCCAAGAAAAAAGGAGAGTCCAGAGCCTAAAAAGATTGTTCAGCCTATGACTTATCCTAGTGGAAAATTAACCCAAAATGGGTTATTTTATAATGCAGCAGTAAAATATAAAAGTGGTGAAACTGAACCTGAATTAGTAAAGGTTTATGAGAAAATCCGTTTTGGAATATGGGTTTATAATGTATTATTTAAACTAATTGATGCATTACAAGAAAAAACTGTTGATCGTAAGGTATTCAAATTTAGATTAGAAATCACTGAAGATGTAAAAGCCACTAACCATGGAGAAAAAGAATTAGAGTTTAATCGTCTTATTCCCACATCAGTTAAATTAGAAGTCTGGAAACGTGATAAAGGAAAGTGTGTTAAATTTGGAAGCAAAAAAAATCTTCATTTTGATCACATAATTCCTTATTCTAAAGGTGGTACTTCTTTGATAGCGGAGAATATACAGTTATTATATGCAAAACACTATATCGCTAAAAAAGATAAGATTGAATGATAAAAAGCTTTCAATACATAAAAAAATATTTCAAAACAATTTCTATGACAATTTCTTTGTTGTGGGAATTAATCATGTTATAAATCTGCATATTTCAGATATAAATCTATAATTTCTAACGATAATTGATTTTATTAAATTATTACTTTATTCCAAAAATAGCTTTTTTAGAATTAGTTCAATAGAGAATTCAAAAATCTTGAAATAAGGAAATAAACGATTATTTCATGAGATTTAGATAAAGATAAATCCTGCATTTTTGAAGTCATTTATAATTGACGCTAAATCATCATTACTACTATTCACTTCGGGAACAAAATATCGTGATTTTCCATCATTGAATATTTCATGGATTTCAGATAAAAATGCATTTTTTAGATTTTGATTATAATTAAAATAGCTATTTAAATCTCCAACATGAGAAACTAACCTACCTTTAATATTTTTCCGCTTACCCCATATATGTATTCCTGCAATTCTATCTCTGTACTTTTTAATTGGATGTAAAGTCTTTTCAATCTTTGTTTTACTTATTTTAATAAGATTAATTCTATGAACTGTGAATAGTTGTGGTATATCCAAAACAACATTTAATCTCAATTGCAATTTTCTCAATAATTCTGTAAGTTTTATTATATCTTGATTTGTTGATATAAGAAATTTTCCCCCAGAATACATAGTTCCAGTTCTATTTTCGATAAGTATTTCTGTATTAGGAAATGCTTTTAGAATCTCATTTTCAAATATCTCGTAATTAACTAGAAAAGCTGAAATTGAGTTACAATAATCATTGAATGGAGGGTGAATCTCAATAATTTTTGGAGGGATATTATTTCCCACTAATTTTATGATAAATTTGCTGAATTCATGACTCCATTCTTTATTTACCCAAAGTTGTGGAATAAGTTTTTTATGAGATTTTTTAATAATTGGAAAATCGTTCAATATATTCGTTTCAAATTTTCTTTTACCAACTGAATATTCAGTATGAAGTGAATAATCCATTCTTGGGGAAATTGATTTTTTATCAAAATGACCAGCAAGTTCTTCTATTTTTGGGTCAATTCCATTTGGATATGTTCTTTTACCATACTTAATTGGGATTAAAAAACACATTTACTTTCAAAAATTATATTTTTAATAATTGATATTTCTTGAAATTTAAAATCTATGATAATAAAATCTAATGGATTAAAATAAATCGTTAAATAATCTATCAACAATCAAATCAATCTGATTAATAAAATTTAAAGATTTTTTAATAACAGAACACATTTTAAGAAAGAAATTTAACTCATTTTCTGTTAAAGATCGTTGTATCCTATTTTTTTTATATTCTTGTGAGAACCTTCGTGAAAATAACCAATTATGAAGTTGCTTAATTCCTCCAATTTTATAATTCCACATATCAGGTGATATATTACCAATCCAATAAGCATTTTTTGCTTTTCCAAAATATATTTTTTCTTCACTTTCATCATAATAAAAATTATCATTTATTTTATAATTTTTAATCTGACTTATGGGAAATTGATTAACATTCAAATCATCATAATTAAATAAATGTGCTTTTCCAAGTTTTAATCCTAAATTACTTAATTTAATAAATTGAGATTCATTAGAAAAAAGTGGAATTCTAGGATAACTTCTTAAGAGTTGAGAAGAATAACGCTCTCTATAAATATTAGAATTTAAAATTGCATAAATATAATAAAATAATTGTTCATGTGTTACCTCAAATTCCATTTCTTCAGGAATTATAACATTATAAACATCATTATATTTTAATAAAAATACATAGGAGGTGTCATTAACAGAAATAAAACATTTTTCGACGGGATGTCTGGTAATTAAGCAATGAGAGAAAGATTCTCCTCGAATTGATTTAACTGTTGAAATTGCTGGATTTTTTATTGAAATTTGATCTATATATCCTTGTCTATGTCCTTCAATTAATCGAGAATCATAATATAAGTATCTTACATCAAAACCTCTATAATTTATTTTAATAATCTCAGGATTTACATCTAATTTTTTATTTAATGCAGCTTCTATCCTCCAATTTTTTGTATTTTTAATTTTTATCTTTCTTTGGTTTAGTCTATCAAAGTTTCGATTGTAAAAAAGATCAATATTTTCGATTAATTCATTCTTAGATATATTAACGACCAGGGCATCACGTCCTGTCATTATTCCACTTTTTGGTTTTTGGTTAAAAAATAGATTAAGATCTATAAAAGATTGAAATTCTCGTTCTTTCATTGTATTAGAGTCCATTTCTATAAAATATTTTGAATCAGTAAGAAGCTTGAAGTTTTTAAATTGAAACCCCTCTTGTAATTTATTAAATTTAGCATATTGTGAATTATCAGGTATATCATAAGTATAGATCTCACACAGTTTATCTGAATGATTGGGCAAACGAATTAAAAATACAATTCCAACTCCAACCCTTATATCAAAAGGATTACCGCTTTCTCCTTTTCTCATGTCTCCATGAAGATTTATTGTAAAAATGATATCAAAACCTCTTTTGAATGATTCCCTCATTTTTCTAAAAATATTTCCATAAAAATATTTATTATTTGTAATTAGAGATACAATTCCCATTTTGCTTTGTTCTGTGATTCTCCATTGAGAAAATCGTAAAAATTTTACATAGTCATCTGAAAGTATTTTTAAATTTCTTTCCGTTAAACCCTTTTTATAGTCCTTCATTTTATTTTCTATCCATCTCGACATATTTTGACTCGATATATTATATGGAGGATTTCCAAGAACAATCATAATTTCTTTTGAATGTCTTGTATATAAAGCTTGAAGGATTTCTTCTCTTATTTCTTCATTTTTTAAGAAAAAATCTAACGATTCTTGAGGTTTTTCCATTAAAGTATTCATAAGGTACGATTTTAACTTATGTTCAGACCAATCAATTTTACACCCAAGATCTTCAATTGTTATCATTGTCTTTAAATGTCCTAAAACACAAGGCGCCATCAAAATTTCAAAAGCATTAAAATTTTCGAGAAATTGATTCTTAATCCAATTTTGAAAATCAGACTTAATTTTTGTAGGTTGATTAGGATTCTTTAATTCAATCTCTGCATACGCCTTTCTAATAACACTACAGGCATAAGACATGGTACCAGATGCGGGATCTAAAAATTTCAGATTTGAAGATAAAATTCCTTTATCCTTTTTAAAAAATTTTTTCAATATCTTATCAATGCCATCAACCATATAATCTACAATTTCAACTGGCGTAAATACTACTCCTAAATCTTTTGCTTTTTTAGCATCATATAGATTTAAAAAATCACTATAAAACGTTGCCATTAAAATGTCAATGTTCTCAGAGATTACAGTGAATAAAGTACTACTGAATAAATTTTCAATCGCTAAAATAGTTCCTTTATACACTGTATTAGATAAAATAGATTCAAGATTAGTAAAAATTTTTTGAATAAATGATCCTTTAGGTAGTAGCTCATATAAATTTGACATTTTAAAATTTTGTGATAGATTTCCTTCTTTACAAAATCTTAACCATCCTAAAAATGCACTATATACAATAGTTTGTGCAAAAAAATCAGCAAATTGCTCAAAACCATCGATTTTACTGTCTTTAAATATTGTTTTTTTCAGGTCATTACAAATAGTCAATAGATTGTTTTTTGATGTTTCATCTTGAGAATTTGAGCTTTTTTCAATTATTAAAGCTAAAATTAAATCATGTAGTTCTTTTGCATATTCCGCTAAAGGATTAATTAAATTTTGTAAGTTCGAGATACTTATTATTAAATCTTCTGTTAAATAATTCAAGCCCTCAATTAATTTAATTCCTGCTTCAGGATTCAATGAAAAATCATCATTAATTATAGTTATTATATCATAGATTTCATGATCTTTATCTAAAGAATTTATTGAATCCCTTTTTATAATCCATATTCTTTGAAAATCTGTTATGGCTACTGGCTGACTTTGCCCTTCTCTTCCCCTATATCTAAATATTTGTTTAAATAATCGATTATTACTATTATATTTAAGATTTTGTTCAATATCTTCATTTGGATTTTTTCCTTCAATCCTTAAAATAGGAATTTTTCGTTTCGAGACTATAAAATCGGGTTTATCTAAGAAAGTTCCACTTATATTATGAGTCCAAACATCTGTTGTATTAATTTGAATTAAATAACTATCATCTTGTTTAAAAATTACATTTAATAAGACTCTAAAAATTTCATAATAAGATTCTTCTGTTGCCGCTCCACTTTTATAAATTTTTGAAAAATCATTACGATAATTTTGCAAAACAGCATTAGAAAGATTGTTTATTAACAAATTATTTTCAAATTTTTAAACGTTTTATCTTTATTTAATTTTAAAAGGATTAAAAAGTATTAATCGATTTCAAATATAATTTTTAAATATTTAAATATTCAGGAGATGTTACTATTTTTAAAAATCCATAAAATAATAGTAATTTTTAAAAATAAACTTAAGTGAAAAAAATAAAATGTATATTTCAGAGAGAATCATTCAAAACATCTTTTATTATTACTACGAGATTATTATTAATTTTTTCAAGAATCATGGTTTAGATTTAAAAAACATTATCCCTTTTTCGAAAGAGGAGATTTTACATACTGGTAGAATTGATTTAATTTTTGAAGATACCTCCAAAAATATATTACATGCTATAGAAGTTCAATTGGGTGATGCTGATGGAGATCATAAAGATAGACTTATGAGTTATATTAAAGAGTTAAAGAAAAGATATGCAAATTACAAAATTTTTGGTTATCTTTTAGCAGAAGATTTTCAATCGGAGGAAATAATTAATGAATTAGAGGATAATGGTATAAAATGGTTTAAATATTCCTCAGACACGATTTATAATAAATACGAACAATTTTTAACAAAAACTGAAAAGGATTTAGGACTTCAATTTGAATTTCCATCTGTTATTGGTTTTGCGAGATTGGAATATTTCAATGGTTTTTTTCTCTGGTTAAAGAATTCCAAAAATACTGGTTCTTTTAATAAAGAAAATCTCAAAGAAAATTATAAAGTAATTTTAAAACGTCCTTCGCAAATTATAGATGTTGAAAAAACTCAACGTTTTAAACAAATTTTAACATTTAGTGAATGTTTTAATCTTGTTAAGAAGATAAATGATAAAGGAGATTATATTTTAACCAATTTAGGACAAAAATATGTGTCTTCTTTAAATAAAAATATTCCATGGAGATTTAATAAAAAAATGAAAAATATATTATTGACTAGTTTTTTACTTCGACCATTTTCGAGTGGAATTAAGTTAGGAATTTACAATATTTTAAAAGTAACAAAAAATACACCGAAAAGTATTCAAAAATTAGAACTTTATAAAATTTTTACCTTTTTATGTGGTAAGCTTAATGATTGGAAGAAAAATACTACTAGAAAGGACGCATATAATTTTTATTCCCATTACACAGAAGAATTAGGTCTTATTAAAAGAACTCCTGAAGATTATTTTTATTTAACTACTATTGGAGTAACAGTTTTTAAAATTTATGATGAGTATTATAAAACTTATTTCCATGCCAAACAATATTTAATGGAAATTTAAATATTTCAAAAGAATTTTTTCTGGTTTAAAGATATTCATTAATACTAAAATAGTAATTTAATATATAATAAATTAAAAAAAAATAAGTTTTTTGATCAAAAAATTAAAGTAAAGAATTCTATTTTAAATATTTAATAATTCAAAAATCCTTTAGACCTAGATATATAATCGGCGAAAATAAATATATGGCCAAAATTTCCGAATTATCAAAAAAGATCGAAGCACTCTCGGAATCAATGGTTAAAACGAGAGACATCTTTATAGAGGATAGTTCTCACAGAATTAAAATAGGAAAAGATTTTTACAATAATTTTTTTAATCAATTGATTATCGAATTTGATCCTATTAAAAATGAAAATGAAATTATAAAAGCATGGGATAATTTTTTTGGTTCAGAAACTGAAGAAATAAGATTTCTTGCTGTAGATGGGACGTCTTATAATGTTCAAGGTAAAAATTTTGTAACTTTTTATGGGGGAGCGTTTGGGATAATTGGAATAATTAGAAAAGATACTGATATGAAGAATATTATTTATCCTGACCCTTCAAAATTTAAGAAAGCAGAAGGCGTAATTGCTTATGCACCAATCCCATATTCAGAACTAATTTACATTGAAGATGATGTTCCCATTACATTGGAGCAAGAAGAAAAGATAAGTTTATTAGGAATTCATAATAAACTAATGGGATTTGCTGAATTATATTTAATCTATAATGAAGTTGCTAAAGAGAAAGATTATCCTAATTGCATTATGTATGATGGTTCTATCTCTAGTAAACAAATGACTTTGACTAGATCATTTCAAACATATAATTTAAACATGAAAATTAACGACTCAGGTAAAAAAAGAGAGATTTTAAAGACAGATTATAATCAAATTTTAATTCGACCATTTAATACATCAATGTACCACCCATCAAAAATTAAACAACATTCAAAAAATAATATAACAATAAAAGAAGATATTTGGAATAATTGGATTGCATTAATGGAAGAAAAAGGAAAAAAATTATTTGATAAAAACGATTGGACTGCCTTATATGAAGAATATGAAGAAGAATATGAAATTGATGGTAAAAAAACAGTAATTCAAAGAAAAAAGTGGTTGACAGGAGATGATTTAGATGTTTTATCACTTATTACTTTAACGCGCATTATTGAGATCTGTTGGGAAAAAAGAATCTTATTTATCGGTGTGTCAAAAGATTCAGGAGTTTCTTACCTAACAAAAAGGTATGTTGACAGAATGAAACGTTTGAGTATCGAGCCATATAATTCATTAATAAATATACCACCAATTATGTATACAGACATTCTCTTTTTAGAATCTGTTTCGTTAGATTTTAATTCCAATATGTGGACCACTATAGAATACGACTCTTCTTTTGCAACTTTGCAATGGGATGATACAAATAAATGTTTAACAGGTATTAGAACCATTTATTGGTCTCCAGAGGTTTTATTTCTCAAATCTATAGCTTCTTTATACAAACATAAGGAAGAAGATCTTGGCTATGAATTAATTTCTATAGATAGATTAGCATACGAACATGATTTAAAAAGTATTATTACAACAAAATTTGCATGGAAAGACAAATTAATTGGAGATATAAACTTAGTTTTATATAAAGATAAAAATGCAAAAAACGAAATTCAACTATTAATGTTATATTTATTATTAAAATGTTGTCGGAATAGAAATATAGAGGCTATAGGATATCCACATCCTTTATTTTTAGCCGATAAATTTGCAAAAAATTATTTAGACATGGTTAAACCTATAATGATTAAAGGTAATAAGATATTTTTTAGGCATCCTAAATTTTGGACAAGAAGACAACATAGATCTTCTGCAGAAAGTAGGAGGAGATAAAAATGAGTGAAAAAGAAAAAAAAAGTGAAGAACCATCAGTTTTTGTTGAAGGATTCAATGGGAAATTATATTATTTAGAAGAAAAGGAAACTTTCGCTGGTAGGATTAGATTCGATTACGAAAAAAGGATTTTTAGAGAATTAATGGAAGGTGATACGATTTTTGTTGAAAATTTCAATACTGACGGAGAGAATAACTACTATACTATGTTAAAAATAATAAGTCTCTTCCCAAAACATTACGCTTTAGAAGCTGTAAAAGGAGTCGGATATCCTGCTTTTTTAAAAGATGTTATGGCAAATATTGAAATAGATTGGGAATATGAAACTTCTTCTGAAACATATGTTGATTGTGTATCGCTTCCAATAGGTTATGATATAAAAACATCAAAAGATGATAAAGATTTGGACGATGTATTAAAAAAAATATCAAAACCAATTCCCGGTAAGAGTATTAAAATTCTATCTCCTGAAAATCTTCAGAAAATATTCACATGGGGATTAAATGAAAGCGAGTCTTTAGTTTTAGGAAAATATTTATCTAATGAAAGTATTGAGATTTGGATTGACTTATCAAAAATGGTGAGAAGGCATTTTGGGGTGTTTGCTAGCACTGGTGGTGGAAAGAGTAATTTTATTGCAAAGCTTGTTAGGCTTACATCAGAACAATATTTACCAAGAACTAAAAAAGATATAAAAATTGTAATTTTCGATATTCAAGGAGAATATGTAGCACTTACATCAGATGTATTGTATAATGCAGGATTGCTTATAATAAATGAAGATGAATCTTTCCCAGAATTAGATCATTATTTTTTAGATCCTACTAATGAAGAATCTATCGAAGAATGCTCAGAAATTTTTTCATTACAAATAAAAAAGCCTGGAAAATTTGAGAAAAATATTAAACCATTTAAAAAAGTTTTTGCTAAAATTTTAGAGGATCGAAGAATTAGGAAGTTATCAGGTGAAGCCTTCGCCATTCCTCAGACGATAGAAGAGTTTTTAGCTTTAATAACTCCTGGAAGTGGTGCAGGTCAGTGGCAAACCAGAATTTTTACGACATTTAGGCGATTAATCGCTGAAAAAGGCTTATCTGGGTATTTAAATGAAGCGAGATTCGAGGAATTATCACAAATTATTAATGAATTACAAGAAGAACCTGCTTTTTTAAAGGCTGATGGAAACCTGAAAGCTAATGCCGAAACAGTCTTATTTGATTACAATAATATTTTTAGAACTATGGAATTAATGAGAAGCACTCCAGAAGAAGAGGAATTTTCTCTAAATGAATTTATAAATACATTTTTATTAGGAAATGGAGAGCATGAATTAAATCCAAAATTAATAATAATATCTATATCCGATCAGTTGCAAATGGCCACTATTGCTGCAAATATTGTAGAACAATGCATTTATAGTCGAAGACAAAATCCAAATTTTGATCATGACATTTTATTTATTTTTGATGAAGCTCACGAATATATTTCAACTGCTACACAAGAACAAAATGAAGGTGTTAGAAGAGCTAGAAGGTCTCTATTAAAATTAGCGAGACAAGGGAGGAAATATGGGTTAGGATTATGTATAGCGACACAAAGAACTAGATATCTAGACACTACAATAATGGGACAAATTCATACTTTATTTACGGGATTTTTACCAAGAAAAACAGATCGAGAACCTTTAGTTGATGCGTTTAATATTGAAGAGGAAGTTATAAGAGAAATTAAAAATTTTAGTCCTGGTCAATGGTTAATATGTTCAGCAACAGCAACAGGTCTTTTACATAGCGTCCCGATTTCATTTAAGGCAGAAGATAGTGAAGAGGATCTTGAAAATTTCTTTATAAACGAAGGAATTATGGATCCTGAAGAAGAATAAAAATAAAATTCTAATTTTCTTTATTTTAACTTAAGAACGAAAACGGATTTCAATGAATATAAAAAAAATTGACTTTTTTTTACCTTTCGAATTTGATCAAGTTCCTAAGAACTGGGATCCATGGGAAG
>Ga0114919_10002252_pt1 | contig 15574 bp, 9 predicted proteins | sample BlataG_FD_88682 | JGI IMG/M metagenome (GOLD analysis project Ga0114919, IMG submission 88682) | Deep subsurface microbial communities from Black Sea to uncover new lineages of life (NeLLi) - Black_00105 metaG | ecosystem: Environmental > Aquatic > Marine > Oceanic > Sediment | place: Atlantic... | reverse complement strand
AGGGTGCCAATTGGTTCGCCTTCGGTCTGATCCCGATATACGTTGTATTTGATCGGGTCATGTGGATCAACGGCGGCATTCCAGGCCAGGCCCACATACCCGTTTCCGGCTGTGGATGATGCAAGGCCCTCAAAAATGGGTGGCTCACAGTCAACATAAGCTGTATATTCCCTTGTGACATTTATGCCGCCCCTGCCGTCGTCTGCATCAATGTAGGTCACTGTGATGATCTCTTCTGATGAGACCTGAAGGATTCCATCCTCCGAATTCGGCGCTCCCTCAAGGGTGGGGATATCGCCGAAAAAGTCTCCGGAATTTGCGTCCTCGTACAAAGTAAGAGTTTCTGAGTCGCCATTTTCGGTAGTGACAATTACATTATAATTGCCTATGTTCGCCAGGTCGCTGTCACGCAGGATGATACCAACGATTGTAAAGCATGAATAACCCTCATCATCAAAGGATATTATGCCAAAGGGATTGCTCACGCCGCCTTCATAGACCACGTAGCCGGGGTCCGTACCTACACGGCTGCACCCGTATTCGATGCGCATGTAACCGGATTCACCCCAATCATCCCCCCAGGAGTTTCTGAGATACCATATTCCGTTTTCACCCTGGGTGTCATCCCAGCCGACCAGGGTAATGGCATGGTTGGTAAAGGAGTCATAATCGCGGTTAAAGACACCACTGGTGTATGCCTGAAAATAGGGATCCACAGCCACGGAAGCAGAAATCGGCCCGTATTTGAATATGGCCTCCTTGATCTCTTCAACCGTGTAGTTTATGTAGGCAAAGGAATCAAGAAGGTAGGCACGCGGCAGGGGATCTTCAGGCGATCCCGCGCATGGGGGTGTGCCCGGATAGCCAGGGCATTGATAAGGAAAGTCGGATTCCAGTACAGCCCCTGAAAGACCGTCCTGGGCTGCCTCACCGGGTGGAATCACACAGTGATACTTATGCACACTCCAGCCCCCTGTGTTACAGCCAAAGCCTTCGTTGTTGCATGAAACAAGATACTGCTCCGATATGTCCTCTTCTACGCCGTCATGAATCAGGATGTTGCATTCAATAGGACCCACTGTGGCAAATGCCCAGCAGGTCCCCGAGGGATGCTGGTCTTTGATGGGGGTGACCCCGTTATGGTCCATCCAGTTCCACCGCTTTGGCAAGGAGACAGCTTCCTTTGGGCCGGCAAAAAACGCCCTTGCCCGGACTTCCTCCGGCGGATGGATATACCCGCAGAGCTGGTTAATAGAATATTCCAGAGCCTTGTTGTGGCCCACCTTGAAGGTATAACCCTTATCCTTCACATCTTGTTGCATTTGCTCGATATTGACGGCAATCTGCGGGCTTATTTTTCCCTGTTCCCCGGCATGAAGAAAACCGGGCAGGGCCAGCCATAAAAATACGAAGAATAGAATTTTTGAACCTGGTCTTGTTATTTTCATATCTCTACCTTATCAGTATCAGTTCATATCTAAAGTGATCGGTTCAAAGTGATCGGTTCAAGGTTCAGGGTTCAGAGGTTCAAGGGTTAGCCTCTGACTTCTGACCTCTGACCTCTGAGTTTCTGAACCTCTGAACCCTTGAACGGCTATCTGCCCATAGAATAAGCGGGCAGGTTTGTCTGGAAAAGATAAACCTGCCCGCTTGCCGGCCTTTCGACTGACAGGCCGAGGAAGGTGAAAAATATCGTAAGCGTTCACAGGTTCAAAAGTTCACCCTGTTAAATTTGGCGCAAGCTTCACTTCGTGTCCCGAAGGGAACCCTATTTAACGGGGTGAACCGTTTAGGGTTACAAGAAACTTAGGCATTTGTCCTGCCCACTCGCCAAGAACCCCTGAACCTTTGAACCCTGAACCCGTGAACGGTTACAGGATATCTATGGGTAAAAAACGCAGCTATACTTTCCTGCGTCTTAGACCAATAAGTGCTATCAGACCTGAACCAAACAGGTATACGGCCCCGGGGATGGGCACGACATTTACTTCCAGTTTTGGGTTGGCAAGCCCGGCTTCTATAGTGTTCCAGTAACAGCCATAATCATCGTCCAGACTGTCATAGATCTCGATGCCGTTGTTGAAATACCCGTCAGTCCCCTCCAGATAATACAGCCAATCCTTAACGATATCTGTCATCGTGATCGTCATCGTTTCGCCACCAACAAACGAGACCTCTTCGGGATACCCACCCGGTGTGTGGGACTGGTACGCCAGCTCTGACGCATAGCCCGGCCGATTGCTGTGGCTGGAGGCAGGTATCACAGTGTCGTCATAGGCGTGGATATCGAACCCACCTTCGGTACCCACCGGGTATTCAAGGGGCCCATTGCCGTGGCCTTCCCTGACTACAATGTCAAACCTGAAATTAGCAGAGATTATGTCATCCGCGCGCCACCCGGCATCATACAGATCGCCTTCTATGTCAAATTTACTCCAACCATAGCACTGATAACCGTAGTAATTGTTGTACGATTTTGCGTACTCTTTGTCTAAATACCAGTTGCCCATGCCTACTGCCAGGTAGCCGTCATCTGAGACATCAACATTAATAGCCGCATTCGCCGGGGCCACAAGCCCCAGGAAAAGCGCTGCAAACAGAGACAAAAATAACAGTTTTTTCATAATATTTCTCCTTCACCATTTTACTTCTGACTCCCTCTGGAAGGAAGCCGGAGGGAATTTGTTGTCCGGCGGCGACCGGGGCCGCCACCAGACAACATAATTTACAAGGTTTAAGCTCTTTTTCTGCGACGAATTCCAATCAGCCCAACCAAACCGGAACCGAGCAGCCACACGGCGCCCGGGATAGGCACGCATCTGGTCTGGATGTCAACCGCATCAATCAGGGTAGCAGTGCCATCGGCTGTCTCAAGATAGAAATACTCCTGGTCAAGCTGCGCCATTGTCCACTCCTCTGTGACATGCCACCAGTAACCCGTGCCGCCAGGTCCCTTGAGCCCTTCCCACGATCTGCCCGACATGGCCCCGATATCTGTTACGAAATCGGGATCACTGTAGAACCCGGTGACCATATCCGCAGGGGTGTCGTTTTTATGCAAATAGACGATATAGTCTACCCATGCCTGCTTTGTAAGATCTGGGTTGGCCTCATTCGGGAGGTAAAAGGCCGCATACCCGCTTCCCATACCGCCTGCATGGCCGTAGAAGTCGAAATTCTCCATGCCCATGCCATAGTCGGTGCACGCAATCCAGGCACTGCCACTCGTCGTACCTGTGTTATAATGGGTAGGAGTGCCGTATGGGTTATACCACGCCGGCCCGCCATAGGTTGCTGCATCGGGCTCAATAGGAAGCGTGTATTCCATGTAAGTGCCCGGAACTCCAGTGTCAGGAATGGGAAGGAAATCCCAGGCCTGCCGGGTATAATACGCATTGCCCGACCAATCAGGTGGGTTGATAGAATCATGGGGTGAATACCCGTAATAGCCAAAATCTGTGCCCCATCCCGGCGAACCCGGTCCTACCAGATCGCCTGCTGCGGCAGGCTGGCCAAAGCCGGCGATAAGAGCCACTGCAAACAGTAAAACAAATAGTTTCTTAAACATTTCCATTCTCCTTTTAAGCTAAGTGTTACTCTGATTTACAATCGTAAAACACTTTCATTTCATCAATCCCTTTCCATCACCTCCTTTGTCCTTTATCATTGGTCATTGATTATTGACCATTGATTATTGACCATTGATTATTTATTCAGGATCGTTCATTAAGACCAACTATCCCCAATAAAAAACCGGGTTACCGTCATTAGCAGGCAACCCGGCTGTCCATCTTGGGGATCCGTGGCTTTCCGTCTCCCGATTACTCGGGATTTGGCTTTTTCTGATTAAATAAAAGTAATCGTTCACAGGTTCAGGGTTCAACGTTCAGGGTTAAGGACAAAGAAGGGATTGAAGACCCGAAGTCCTCGTTAAAAATGCTCATTTTCCCAAGTAATTGCCAATTTAGCTCCAAATTTTGGATTGGGCCTGACGAAGCTGACGCTTTGCTAATAAATACGGAACCCAAATGCACTCCGTGGACGAGAAATGAACCTTGAACCCCTGAACCTTTGAACCCGTGAACGGTTACAAATAAAAAAGGCGTAACCGGATTGACTTACACAATCCACGTTACGCCTTCACTCTATCCCCGCCTTTAAAAGGCCGGGAATCGTAAGACATACCTTATAAATTTCTGAACTACTAATTATGTTTTAAGATTTGAACTATAAGAAAAAAAATAATATGTCAATTTCCTGGAATTCACCGGTTTTCACTATATTTCATTAATTGGCAAAAAAATACGGCCTGTGCGGTTAGCTTTTAGCCATTAGCGGTTAGCTTTTGGATAAAACTGTTTAACATCCTCTTTACCTCATTGACCTGTTGATTAAGTTCTCTATATGTTTCATCCTGTATATAATTGAGATCGCAAGCGAGAAGTAGCTGATACTCCACCTCGCTTGCAGATCCGGCAGCGATGCTCATAAACCTTGCAAGTTCTCGCTCACTATCTCTTCCGCAACCTTCAGCGATGTTCGTCGGAACGGATGCCGCAGCTCTGCGCAACTGAACCGTAAGTCCAAATCGTTCATCAGAAGGAAAATTTTTTGTGATTCTATAGACCTGTAGTGTAAGTCGATGGGCTTTCTCCCATACCTTGAGTTCTCTAAAATCTCTCATTTCTACTCCTTTTCAATGCTAACGGCTAACCGCTAACCGCACAGGTCCAAAAAATGGAGGAGTTCTATTTTTTTCGTTTCCTAAAATAAAAAGCGGTTGCCGCAAACAGTAAAAACACACCTAATGTAAGTACCGGCCCAAAATGCAGCATGGAGTAACTGGCACCCACAAACGGAAGCAGGCCCACTCTTACGAGTGCCCTTAAGGCTTCATGCCTGACAATAATGTCCGCAATGGGCGGCGAATAGGTATAGTATAGGTTCACGAATTCTTTACCAAAGGTGTTGTTAAGTAGATACCGGTCACGGAATTCGCGCAGTATCTTCACATGTGGTTCAAAGATGGAGCCATAGGCGGCCGTGGCGATAAAACATCCGCCGCCGGCACTGATATCTCCCTCCTCTCCGGAACTGGTAAAGCCGCCGCTGCCTGCGGGCTGAATACCGAAAGAACTCAAATGATCCATTCTGAACTTTATCCATCCTTCCTTATAGTCCACATCGATGATATCAGTTACGGGCACTGAATTTTTTGGGTCCTCTTTTTCTGAGGTGAAAAATGTGCCTGTATCCTCTGTATACAGTATGGAATATGTCCCGTCCCGCAACTGGTCAGAGACGATCATATCCGTGTTAAAACTCATGGTGATGACGATATTATTTATCAATGAGTTGTCGAGTTTCTCCCCATTCTCATTGTAAAGGGCAAAACTATAAACGCCTGATGCATCACCCCAGGATGAGATCCCGGTATCCGTGGCCACCGCATATATTTTATTGCCGGCCCCTGGATCAATATCACCTTCACCGATCTCTATCTTGCAGACCATATTACCGTTTTCATCCGTGACGCTGATTTCCTGATTGGCCTGATCGGGATTCTGTATAATGCCTATGGTGGCGCTCGCGGCATGTGACTTGCCGGTTCCTCCAACAACCATATCGTGTACCGCGATCTTTCCCAGCATCCCTGAGCTTCCGATATCATCTACTATCTTTTCGCATATTTCGTATATGGACTGCTGATCAGCTTGACTAATTTCTTCTCCCATAAACAGGGGAAACAGGCTCTGAGATAGCTCATATAGTTCATCATCAGGGCGGTAGGAAAAAGGATCTGAAACACCAACCCTGATGCTGTCAGTCCTTATACCGTCAGACACGATGATCTTATACAGGCCTGCCGTGGCCGGCGCGGTAAAGGTGGTGGAACTTCCGGTTGTGGTGTCAAGCACCTGGGCTGTTACACTGCTGCCGTCCGGCCCTGCGGCCTGCCATGTGTATGATCCAGCGCCACCTGCTGCCCCGAAGGCCATGTATTGACCAGGTGCGAGATCGGGCAAAGCGCTCGGTTTATCTGTAATCCTCAAACGGTTTGCATCCACCTCCACAAGGAGATAAGGATGTTTTGAGCTGTCGTCATTCTCTTTGGAAGCCCAGTACCAGGGGAAACCCTCCTCGTGCTCCGCATCCACATAAGAACGGTCATCATGGTCCTTAAGCTCCATGCCGTTGTTCGGATAATCGCTCCTTATCCAACCCTTTACGATCTCTGTGATATCAATTGACCCCCGGGCAAAGGGGCCTGTGGTGTGGGTGGCAAAGATCATGGGGCCGCCGGGCACGTATCCGGGCTTTGTTTTGCGCCACGTGTGCGTGAGATCCGAAAAGTTCGGGGCTTGTCCTTGAACTTCAAACCAGAATTCGTCTTCATCCGGATGTGTGACGGGGTCTTGTCCACCTACCTCGGTATATTCGTAGGTCGTGGTATTCGAAGGGTAAATAAAGCCGTACATGGGAGTTCCTTCAGGAGCCGGCGGTTCCAGGGACATGGGATTTTGAGGTTCGTTTTCAAGCATATAATAATGAACTTCTGCCTTGACGATTTGACTGGAATCGAACGCTTCAAGCTCGGAAAGGTCAAACCTGACCAGTATGCGGGAGTTCACAATGGGGCATGCTGCGGCCATCAGCCGGTATTTGCACGGCTTGCCCGGACCGCCGCCCATGCTGGCCGTCAAAACATAGGTATCGGCGTCTACGCGACACCGGATTTCAGCCGCGCCGGCAAACGTCTCAAATGACCAGGAGCAAGGAGATTCAAGGGCGTTACCCGCCAGATCCTTCGCTGAAATATTTATGGTTACGGTATAGGTGATATCTGGTGTGAGATCGCCACCAGGGGTGAATGTCATGGTATTTTCGGACCAGGTAAATGTTCCTGCAACATATGGCTCGATGATAAAGGCGTTCTCAACGCTGTCTATGTTCATGGCTTCGCTGAAGACAACCGAGATGACTGTGCTTATGGGAGCGTTCTGCCCATCACCGGGGGATGTGGTAACTATGCTGGGTTGAACCGCTACTGTCCAGGCAAATGAATCTAGTTCGTGCCAGGTCATTATAGCATCCTCGACCTGGACGTAGAGGGTATGTCCCCCGTCTGAAAGACCGGAAAGGACCAGGGGATCGCTTAGCGCAAACGGGTCCGACCATTCACTGTCAACAAGGCAGTATCTGTATCTGTATACCCCGGCTCCGCCCACGGTGATGGTGGCTTCATCTGTATTAACCGTGCCTTCGGGCATACCGTCGAACTCAGGGTCCGGTGCAGTGTAAGGCTCGGAAGTAAACGCAAAAGTATAATCCTCTTTTAGGTTGACCCCTGCTACGGCCTCGGCAGCAACTGTCGAAATGGTTACGCTGTACCCGGTACCGCAAGACAGATAGCTTTGTGGGGTAAAAATCATGGTTCTGTCGAGATTTTGCCAGGAAAGAACCCCGTCAACAGCCGGAGAAATACTGAAGGCTCCCCCAGTTGCTTGTTTATCCATGGGTTTAGAAAAGGTGACAGAAATAACCGAGTCAACCTTCACCCCGGCTGCGCCGTTCTCCGGAGATGTGTTTTCCACCTCAGGGGGCGGAATATACTCCACACAGCGCGTGACAATATCTATCGAGTCGATCAGGCTTGCCACTTTAGTGTCAAAGGGCGTTTCAACGTAAAAATACACCGTTTCGGACTGCTCCCCGATGGTCCACTCCTCGGTAACACGCCACCATTTACCTGTGGAGCCGGCCCCTTCGACGGATTCCCATTGTCTATCCACCATAGTGCCGATTTCCTCGGTGCGATCGTGATCAACAAAGAACTTCGTGATCATTTTACCAGGGTCGTCGTCCATAAACAAATACACGATATACTGAACCCAGACCTCCTTTACATGATCGGGGACGGAGATGTTCGGAATTTCAAAGGCTGCCCAGCCGCCGCCCATGCCGCCGGCCACGCCATAGGGAGTATTGGGACATCCGGGGGTCGGTTCCGTGCCCATGGCATAGTCCTCACATGCTGTCCAGGCATGATGCTCGCCCCCCGTCCATCCTGTTGCGTAATATCGCGGGGTGCCGTACGGGTTGTGCCAGCCCGGTCCTCCGTAAGTTGCCGCATCGGGCGCAAGGGGGTCGGGAAATGGTAATGGGTTATCGTTGTCGTAGGTGACGCATTCCTTGTAGGTGCCCGGCTCGTCAGGGTCCGGCACAGGAACTATATCCCAGCTCTGGTGAGTAAAATAAGGATTGGAGGACCAGTCAGGAGCCCCTTCATATCCATTGTATGTATAGCCCTCTGCCGGTGCGCTAAGGTCGCCTGCCGCAGCAGGCTGACTGAAGACGGCCGTTAGCAACCCTGCGATGGCCACTGCAAATAGTGCCTTTTTCATCTTTATATCCTTTTAGTTTTCACCACTGAGGCACAGAACTCTATGGTGAACTATATCTCATAACCTCAAACGAAGCCCTGTATAGTAAAAAGCCCCTATGTTAGAATCAATCATCCCCTGCATGTGTCCTGTTTCATAGAGCTCCGGATCTACCGGCGGTTTTTCATCAAACAGGTTTCGGCCCCCCACGTAAAATATGATGTTATCGGTAATTGCAAAATTAAGCTGTGCATTTACCGTGTCATAACCAGGCACTTTCTCATATCTGGTCACATATTTTCCTCTGTAGTTATACCGGAAGTTTCCCCAGAACCAATCTCTATACTTGTACCGCAGGTTGGCGTGGAGATTCGATCTGGGGCGGTTTCGAAGGTCTTTGTCATCAGGGCCATCAGGCTCGAGAGGGCCTTCGGCAAAGAGTACGCTACCCATGATGTCGATGCCGAATCCATAGGGAAGCCCCGTGGAAAAATTCGCTTCAGCCCCCTTAAATGTGGAGGTTCCCTTGTAATTCACGTATGTGGTCTGAGCGTTCCGGCCGGCTGCCGGATCTCCCATGTCAGTAAAATAGGAATCGATCCTGTCTTCAATCTTGTTCTGAAAAAGGTCAACCGTCAGGCTGGTCTCGCGTTTCTCACTGATTTTCCATACAGCGCCGGCAGTTATGTTTAGACCTTCAGCCGGGTCGAGATCCGGATTGCCGTGAATGTCATTCCAGCCCATGGCGCCCAAAAACTCGTCGTGCATTTGAAACAGTGTTGGCACCTGGTAGGATTCGGAGATAGAGGCCCTCACTGCCAGTGAAGGAAGTATCTCGTATCGTACCGCAAGCTTTGGGGTAAAGTTCTCGCCAAAATCGGAATAGTCTTCAAACCGGCCCGAGAGCTGGACCTTGAAACCGTCAAAGGGACGGACAATTGTCTCGGCAAAAACCGCTTTCAGGCGGCGGGTTTCATCAAAATAACGCTGCTTGGAGTCGATCTCTTCCTCTCGCCATGACACACCGGTAAAGAGAGAAAGCCAGGACGTCGCCTCCCAGAGGACATTGGCATCATGCTGCAAATTTTCCCAATCCATATCGCTCTTGTAATCGGGATCTTCGGTCTGCCTCCGTTCGGTATCCTGATAGGCGTAATAGCTGCCAAGATAAAACGTCCACCGATCAAATCCGCCTTCCCAGCTAAGGCCGCTATCGAGTTGCGTCTTGTCGGTCAAACGACTCGCCATCCTGTCTTTTTGAAACTCCGAATCACTTTCTATGTATCTTAAGTCAAGCGCCAGGAATTGTTGATCGCTGATGTCATAGACCAGCTTTGCTGTTCCTCCTGTCTGGTCGTAATCGGGAGAGTCCCATCTGTAGGGATTATCAGTGCTCTTTAAACGATCATAGTGATCTACATCGTTGACAAAGGTGCCCAGGCTCACATGAAGGGGTCCGAGAGGAAAGCCTCCCGAGGCATCTAAATGTCGATCCGTGCCATCGCCCTCTTTTGATTGGCCGTATTGCGTATTGGCGGAAAATCCCCGGACATATTTTTTGGTAATGATGTTGATAACGCCGGCCACGGCATCAGATCCGTACTGGGCGGAGGCGCCATCGCGCAGCACCTCGATCCTTTCGATCATGTCTACATTTATGGTGCTGATGTCTGTATAAGAATAACCCGCCGTTGTTGGAGATGCACCGGGGAGTCTCCTGCCGTCAACCAGTACCAGGCAATGCTCTATGTCCATACCCCGCATCCTGAAGGTTTTAAACCCTGGCGATATATTGAGATCCGGCGAAGTGACAAGCTCGACGCCCTGGACCAGTTCCAGAACTTGCTCGAGATTTACTGCCCCAATATCTTCAATCTCTTGTTTAGTAATGATCTGTACGGGAACCGGCAGTTTTTCAGGCGTATCGACCGCTTCCCTTGACCCTGTAACCACCATTTTGGGTATTTCTATCTCGGGCGTCTTCCTCGTTTCCTCATGTTCTCCTTCAGGTGTTCCTCTCTCCTCTGCATGAATCGACTGAAAAGTGGTAAAGGTCAAAGCAGCAATCAAAAAGAATAACAGTAATAGTATCTTTATCCTGGACATGATTAAATGTAAGCGTTCACAGGTTCTGGGTTCACAGGTTCACAGGTTCAAGGTTCTGGGTTCAGAGGTTCAAGGTTAGTGAAAGTTAACGAAAGACCTGTCTGCGTGCGACGCACAGGCAGGAAGGTAACCCTGAACGGTGAACCTTGAACCGGTGAATGCCTACGATTAAATTAACTTTAATAAAAAAAGGCGTAACCAGATTGACTTGTACAATCCACGTTACGCCTTCACTCTCTCCGGGGCCTTAAAAGGACGGAAATCGTAAGATGTCCCTTATTTTTTCAGTTGTAGGAAGTCCTAATAAGTTTAGTTAATTCTAACTACAGCGTAAATAATAAGAAGTCAATACACTGGAATTCACCAGTCTTCACCAATTTTCATTAATTGGCAAAAAAATGTTGGAAAATGCTGTTTTTAGGTTTTATAAAATAAAAACCGGTTACCACAAACATTGCAAGGAGAGCAAAGGTCAGGACCGGCCAAAAGTGGAGGATAGAATACATGAAACTAAATATGATGAATCAGATAGGAATTTTCCGTCCGTTTATTTAGCCTTAGGATTTTTTCGCCAATACTCTTCAATTTCCGATTTCCTGAATCTCAGGGTTCCAAACTTCTTGAATCCCCGGGGAAAATCCTCATCTTTCTCCATCCATTGCCTGATTGTTCGGACTGAGACGCTAAAGTATTCAGCTACAACTTTAATTGAAATGGCTTCGTTTATTGTAATATTATTCTTCATGGTCTTTTAAACCCTTAATAGTAGAAAATTTTTTAAAATTGAAGAGTAATACTAGAACTTAGTTCGCTTCGCTCACAATTGGAATAATGGAATACTGGAGTAATGGAATGATGGGTGAGCTTGTCCTGAACGAAGTTGAAGGAAAGGAGTTTTTTACAATTAAAATGGTTTATTTCCGCCCTTACTCCCAATATTCCAGTATTCCAGTATTCCAGCATTCCATAGAAGTGGCATAAACCAGGAGCTATTAAAAGAACTTCAATTTAAACCAATTGTTGAATTTCCGAGACTTTAAATTAAATAGTGTTAATTTTTCCACCCAAAAGGAAAGATATAACCTGGTCATTTAAGCTCATTCAAGGCACCTCGAAGGTCAAGGTGGCTGAATAGGAAAGCTCATTGCATTTCTCTTTTAGCTCCCCGGTCACAGGCAGCTTCATCCCTGTCTTTATGAGCCATGGGCCATAGTGAATAATCCTTATTGTAGCCGCTCCTTTTTTATTTGTCGTGGTAGTATAGGCAAAGTCACAATTGGTCGAAAAACCGCTGTAGGTAGCATATACCTTGCAATACCTGGCAGGCTTTCCTTTAAATAATACCTGAACAGGCAAGAGATCCCCTACCTTAAGTTCAGATGGGCTTCTTAGAGGAATTATTTCCAGATTGTGACCCACATGCCTTTTAAAAGAATCACCGGATACTTCACCCACATGGATCAGGGCCTTTGCATATTGTTCATAGTAATGACTTAAGATAACCCCTTTTAACCCTGTTTTTGGCCCTGCCTTATGGTGAATTTTATCCTTTTCCTCATACATGGTGTAGAACCCTGGTTTTAACCCGGCACAGACAAGATACGTTCCTGACCCTTTAAAAGAGACGCTGGTAGCCAGAAAGCCTCCTGAATTGGGGTTTAATTTCTCCTTGTCTCCATTTGCCCTGATCAAAGAAAAATCATTCAGGCTCTCCTGAGATAAAAAATCACCCACTGGATATTGATGACCCCAGCCAAAATAAATCTTTGTCCTTGCTCCAAATTTAGGGTAGATGGCGGGAGAGTAATCAGAGGCGTTTAGCCATAAAGTATGGGCAGAAGAGATTGTAAAAAAGGATAGAGAAGAAACTACAATAATGATTAAAATAAAATATTTTTTCATTTTTATCCTCCAATATATAACCCATTAAAAATAAAAAGGCGTAACCTGATTGCCCTTCACAATCCGAGTTACGCCTTCACTTTTCCCTGCCCTGACACTGGCGGAGAACCGTAAGACACCCCTTTAGAGTTTTAAATATCTAATCAATTTAGCCATGTCTAATATCAAAGTGGATTTTTGTCAAGGATTTTTAAACAAAGATCGCAACCGTTCATGAGTTCAGGGTTCAAAGGTTCAGGGTTCAGGAAATAATGGTTAATAATCAATAGGTAACAATTAACAATTAACAGTTAATTATTGATTATTAGATAAGGGTTCAAGGCTTCTTTCGCCAATTTTTTATCTTTTTCTGATAAACCCTTTCCGCCATCTTTTAATGCCTTTTCCAGTGCATCTCTTGCTTCTATAACCTGATTCATCTTAAGATAGGCCAAACCAAGATGGAGTTGAAGAATCGGTGTATCGGCCATGGATTCAGCCTTTTTAAAGACCTCGATAGCCTTCACATATTCTCCTCTTTGATAATATACCCATCCCAGGGTATCCAGGGTATTGGCATCTAAATGCTCCTCCGGTATTTCTTTGAGGAGCTTCAATGCTCGGTCCAGATTTTTCTGATCCGGGTATCTTTCTGCATAGGTGTAAGCCAGGTTATTTAAGGCCGGTATGAATTTCGGGTGTTCAACCACTATCCTTTCATACCATTCGAGGGCTGTATCATAATCATTTTTCTTCTCATAAAGGGTCGCAATCATAAATTTTAGCCGGACCACATCCGGTTTAAGCTTTAAGGCTGATTTGAATTCTTCAATCCCCTGATCAATCTTACCCTGCCTGAGATAAAGGTTCCCCAGGCCTGCATAGGGGACAACAGAGCCGGGTTTTAGCTGGATCACCTTCTTGATTTCCTCTTCGGCCTTTGTGAATTTCCTCTGTGCGCTATAGATCCGGCCCATTACCATGCGTATCCCGGGCTCGGCCGAGGGTGCGTTCTTGATCTGGGCCAGGCACTTGTTTAGCGCCTCTTCCGGTCTTTTGAGAAACATTTGCAGGTCAACAATCTTTGCAAGTATATCTATATTTTCAGGCTGAAGAGCGAGAGCCCTGTCCAATTCCCTCTCGGCTCCGGCATAATCCTTTTTTTTGCCATAGACGACACTCATCTTTAAGGATCCCTCGGGGTTCTCTGGCGCCTTTTCTTTTAATTGCATGAAGTTCTTTTCCGCCCGGTCAAGATTCCCTTTAAGTAAATAAAAATCCCCAAGACGGCTGATGGCAAGGAGATTTTCAGGGTCCTTGCCCGCAATTTCTTTAAGGAGAGCAATGGCATCATCGTAGGATTTGTCTCTGAGATACAGATTAAGGATCAGATCAAGGGCCTCTTTATATCGGGGATTGATACTTACCGCCTTTTTCAGGTTATCCAGCGCCAGTGCCTTTTCCTTATTGAGCAGATGGGCCCGTGCCAGATGAACATATCCTTTGGGATCATCGGGGTTTTCCTGAACAACAACGCGAAACTCACCAACAGCCTCCAGGCCCTTGCCCTGGCCCAGCAAGATTGTACCCATTAAGGAATGTGCCTCAATGTCCTTGGGGTTTTCTTTTAGGACAAGATCAATCTGGGACATGGCCAGATCGGTTTTTCCCTGAAGAAAGAAGGTTCTGGCCATCCGGTTTCTGGCCGTAAATGCCTCGGGCTTGAGCGGGTTATTTTCGGCCAGCTCTTTATAAGTTTTAAGCGACTGGTCCACCTGATTGTTTCTTAAATACATCTCTCCCAAGAGCAATTGGAGTTTTAACTCTTCGGGCAAATCGCCAACCGCATTTTTCAACACGTCAATCGCCCTATCCACCCGTTTCTGCTCCTCATAAAATCTGGCTAAGACAGCCCTGTAACCGGCATTCTCGGGCGCATCTTTTATCAGGCTCCTGTAAGTTTCCTCTGACTTTTCGGGTTGATCAATCGAATTGTAAAACCTGGCAAGGAGCAGTAAATATTCCTTCCTTTCCGGGTAATAATCTATAAGAGTTTTGAACATTGATTCGGCGTTCGCAAAATCCTTTCTCCCGGCATACAAACTGGCAAGAGATAGCATAAGGGATGGATCTTTCTCGTTTTTTTCCAGGCCCAGCTTCAAAACCTTTTCCGGCTCAGGAGTGCCCGACTCTTTCTCCATCAGTCTGGCCAGGGTCAAATAGGCTTCGGTTTTTTCGGGATCTTTTTCTATAACACCCTTTAAAATCTTTTCAGCATCCTCCATTTTTTTCTCATGGATGAGCACCACGCTTCTTAATAAAAGCGCTCCGGAGTCTTCCGGGTGTTCGGCCAGCACAAGAGCAATCTTCTCTTTTGCCTTTTCTACCTGCCTGGCCATTATAAATATCTCAGCCAGGGAGAGCTGGGCCTCCCATAGATCGGGATCAAGTTCAACCGCCTTGTTGAAAAGACCAAATGCCTTGCGCCAATTTTTAAGTTTAACCTCGCACTCACCCAATTTGTGGTAAGCCGAAGCAAACTTAGGGTCGATCTGGAGGGCATTCTTGAACTCCAGGCGTGCCTTTACATATTCCCCCTTTTCGTAGAGAGTCTGCCCTTTGTTAAAAAATTTCATCCTTTTCTCTTCGGACCCACCGCATGCTACAATAACAGATGCTGCGAGTATGATATAGAGCCCGAAAATGAAGTGTCTGTGTGTCATTTGTGTTCTCTCCTGTGTTCTTTCGACTCTGAAGATTTTTTTGACACGGGTTGCCTGCGGCAACACGCGGATTTCACGGCAACATAAACACCGTGTTAATCCGTGCAATCCGTGTCAATAAAAATATTTTGCTTTCACCTTCAACCTCGAGCGAAGCGCTCCTGACGCCGCGCAGCCCTATTTCGCTCCTTTTCTTGCCAGAACCACCCAGACGGTTTTCCAAAGGATCATCAGGTCATGCCAGAATCGCCAGGAATCAATATATTGTAAATCGAGCTTGACCACCTCGTTAAAATCGGTGATCTTGTTCCGTCCGGATATCTGCCACAGACCGGTAATACCCGGCTTCATGGAGATCCTGCGGCGGTGCCAGGCCTCATACTGTTCAACCTCGTCGGGCGTTGGCGGACGTGTCCCTACCAGGCTCATCTCCCCTTTCAGCACATTAATAAATTGGGGAAATTCATCTAACGATGTTTT
>Ga0114919_10002248_pt1 | contig 15597 bp, 10 predicted proteins | sample BlataG_FD_88682 | JGI IMG/M metagenome (GOLD analysis project Ga0114919, IMG submission 88682) | Deep subsurface microbial communities from Black Sea to uncover new lineages of life (NeLLi) - Black_00105 metaG | ecosystem: Environmental > Aquatic > Marine > Oceanic > Sediment | place: Atlantic... | reverse complement strand
TCGAGTCGGGGTTCGACCTCAAAGCCGTTATCCGGCTGATCTGTCAGTCCCGCACCTACCAGTTGGCTTCCGAGCCGAATGCCTTCAATGCCGAAGACCGTCAGAGCTTTTCTCGATACTGGCCCGCTGGCTGTGGACAAAGCCCCGCGGACGGCCGGTGGTGCCCGATGAGATCAGAATCGTCGCCGGGGCGTCGGGGTCAGCAGCAGCCGCCCGCTGCTTGAGCCCGGCGACAAGTGCCGTGGGCTCTCCGCCACCAGCCGAGCTGGACCAGTCCACTCGAACTTCATGCCGGGGCAGGGCTGGTGCGGCCCGAAGCGGGGCCAGCCCCGATCCCGAGCAGATCAGGGCCCGCGGCCGGAACAGCTGCAGCTGCTCAGCCCGCTCAGCAGCTGGCGAATCGGCATGGAGGGCGACCTGGACAAAGCCGGCCAGCAGGCAGGCGAAATCGACAACGATCCAGTCGGCCCCATGACCACCGACATGAACCACACGATCACCCCGCCGCAGCCCGGCAGCCTCCAGCCGTTCGGCAACCACCAGCGCTTGGGCCAGCAGCTGCCCCCAGGTCAGCTGCCGCCCGGCGAGCGGATCGACAACCGCGGATCGGTCAACGGCCTCCGACGCACGCCGGGCAAATAGTTCAACCAATGTCGTGACGGTTGTTCGTTCGACGTCAGGCGGCTTCCTGTCGATTGCGGTGGTGGGCATCGCCATCTCTGATCTGCTCAGCGTTGGGAGCGGTGAAGTGACTGCCAGGCCGGGCTCAGTCCGCCCTCTCGAAGACAACGGCAATGCCCTGGCCCAGACCGATGCACATGGTGGCTAGGCCGAGACTGGCCTGCCGCTCGCGCATCGCCTGAATCAGCGTGGTGGCGATGCGGGCCCCGCTGGCCCCCAGCGGATGACCAATCGCCAGCGAGCCGCCGCGGACGTTGACGCGTTCGTGATCGAGGCCGAGTTCGTCGAGACAGGCAAGCGTCTGGACGGCGAAGGCCTCATTGACTTCAACCAGATCGACATCGGCCAGACCGAGGCCCGCTCGCTCAAGCACTTTGCGGCTGGCCGGCACCGGGCCGATGCCCATTACGGCCGGCGGTACGCCCACCACGGCAGTGGCCAGCACCCGCGCCAGTGGAGTCAGCCCCTGCCGCTGGGCCTCGGCCTCGCTCATTACCATCAGGGCCGCCGCCCCATCACTCAAGGGTGCCGAGGTAGCGGCGGTCACGCTGCCGGCCTCGGGCAGGAAGGCGGGGGGCAGACTGGCCATTGCCTCGAGGCTGGTGTCGTCACGGATCGACTGATCGCGATTGGCGAGCGTGACAACGCCCTCAGGGTCGAGCCCCTGCACCGGCACGATCTCAGGCTGGAAGGCCGCTGCTGCCGTCGCGGCCGCCGCCCGGCGGTGACTTTCGAGGGCATATTCCTCCTGCCGGCGACGGCTGATGCCCCGACTGGCCGCCAGGTGCTCAGCCGTCATGCCCATCGACAGCACGGCCCGGCTGGAGCCGGCCAAGGCCCGCGGATGAATGTCGATGGCGGAGTCGATCGGCAGGTGGCCCATGTGTTCCACGCCGGCGACCACCTGCACGTTTTCACTGCCAGCGACAATCGCGTGGCAAGCCTGAGCGAGGGTCTGCAGGGACGAGCCACAGAGCCGGTTGACTGTTGTCGCCGCCGTCTCCAGCGGTAGGCCGGCCAGCAGGCCGATGCTGCGGGCCACGTTGCCGCCCAGTTCGTCCCGCTGCTGGCTGGCACCGACCAGCAGGTCCTCAATCGTGGCTGGATCGACACCACTGCGGTCGACGGCAGCCGCCACCACGGCAGCGGCCAGTTCATCACCGCGGACGTTGCGGAACAGCCCCCGCTGGCCGTCGGCCCGACCGATCGCCGTCCGGCAGCAGGCGACCACAACGGGAGTAGTCTCAGGAGAGCGGCGGGGAATGGGCATGGATGGCGGGAATCAGGGCTGGTGTAAAACCGGTCCACATCATCGTAGCAGCGATGGCGAGCGGCGCCCCCCGAACAAGCTTTACCGGCTACAGATGAACGTACGAACCGATTCTGGCGGGAGGGGGCTTTGAATATCGACCGGTTCACAATCACGATCTCTGTCAGTCTGTGTGGCCTCGACACACTTCATGTCAGCTGGCAGCTCAAGTTGTACCTGCTGCGGTTGCGGCGTGTCATTGATGCAGACAACGATCAGTCTGTCTCGATGCGGACTAACGAATGCAGCGGCTTGTAAATCTGGCATTTCGGCCAGGGCAACTCGGGCGAAACCTGGCTCCACAAAAGCCGAATACTGCTTAAAGACAAAATATTTTTTTGTCAGCGTCGCAATCGGCTGCCGCCCCTGCACCCATTTCCGCTCAACCAGCACCAATCCTTCGTCGTAAAACTTTTTACGCTCTTCCTCACGGGCGACGTCATCCGGGGGAAGACTATAAATAAGCCCCCACCACAAGAATGCGTTTGCCTCTGCATCAACAAGCGTCATGTGCATGTACCTTGCTGCCTTGATCGCTTTCTGATGCTCTGTAAGGTCAGACGTCCACCCAAATGTATGCCAATCGTCGCTGTTCCATTGGGCACCGGTGGTTTCTGTCATCCAGAGTTTTTTGCCCGGTGCATTTTCCCTTGCAAGTCGCTGCACTGCCTTGGAATTCTGTACCAAAACTTCCAACGCACCATTCATAGTATCGTTGTAGCTGTCGTACATGTGATACGCCATCACATCGACGTCTGGGCTCGTCATCACAGGAAGAAACCGCTGAAACTCACTCGCGGCGACACCAACGAAAGCAAGGTCTGGAGCAACCACCTTGACCTCTCCGAATCCCGCTTCTCGCAAACCAGGCTTCAGGAAACCCTCAATAAATTTCCGAAGCCGCTCCGGCTCCCATCGACAGGTCTGTGTCCCCTCGTGTGACCAGTTCGATTCGTTTTGCACACCAAGGTGAGTAGGTCGGACTCCCCATTCAGCGTACTGCCTGACCCTTGAAATGATCTCATCTGCCCATTCCTGCTCACGTGCGGCTTTGAGTTGGTAATGCAATTCACTGTTGATTTCGACTGCCTCAAGCCAATAGGACGACTCCGCCTGCAATTCTGAACGAGGTTGCCAGAACGTGAGCAGCACCTGCAGATTGGGATTCAATGCGAGCGATTTTTTCAGCAGATCAACGTTGTGTTGTGTACGCCCCGTCTTTGTGACTTCACCTTGAACACGCAAGATATTGGTCTGAAGACCATGTAGTGCAGCCTCGATCGCTGAATCATCGGCGTCAGTCGCCCAGAAGGCTACGGAGCCCCCAAAGCCGTCAATATTCTGCCGGATATTTAACCGTGATAAATCAACACGCACATTTGGCTTGGCAACTGGGGGGGCTCTTGGGCTTCCTGTGGCTTGGTTGATTCTCTCAGCAAGTCGTTTGGCTCCACGTTCAGCAGCATCTGCGTGTACGGGATCTTTCAGCACGTTTGTGACCTCTCCCGGGTCACTCGAGAGATCGGTAAGGACACGGGCGACAATCTCATCACCCGTGTCCTTGTGCCACTCCGTATAACGGTAGTTTCCGAATCGCAGGCTATGACCAACCGATTGCCATGCGGGATAAGAGCTATAGGCGTCATATCGATGGCCAGCGTTCGGATCATCGAGAAGATGACGAAAACTGCGACCCTGACAGTGTGCAGGTGTCGGGATGCCCACGAGATCGCAGAGCGTCGGATAGAGGTCAATGAGTTCTACGAGCCGATTCGACGACTTTCCGCCTCTGACGCGAGGATCTCGAATAATGAGTGGAACACGCGTGTCACATTCAAAGTTCGTGTGCTTCTCCCAGGTGCCATGGTCACCCAGTTTCCAGCCATGATCTCCCCACAGCACAACGATCGTATTGTCCGCCAAACCAGACTGATCCAATGCGGTCAGGACTTGGCCGAGACAAGCATCGACGTAACTCGTTGCTGCTGCATACCCGTGCAGCAGTCGCCGATTCAATGCATCGGAAAAATCCCGAGGTGAGTCACCCTCAAAATCGCTGTACTTGCGCATCTCGTGTGCCAGCAAGTTGGCAGCATAGGACGGGTAGCCTGGCGGAATTGATTGGTTTCCAGGCATCGAAAACGCTTCGCGGCGGTAAAGGTTCCAGTATTTTTTCGGGGCAACAAACGGAAGATGAGGTTTGGAGAAACCTACTGCCAGAAAGAACGGTTTTCTGTGGTCCTCCGCTGCAAGCTCCTCGAGTAGTTCAGCTGTTTTGGAGGCTCGTATGCCGTCGAGGTACGTGTCATCGGGTACATCTGCTGATTCCGTGAGTGGCCCCTTTGGCGGGTCTTTCGAGTCACCGCCCTTGTTCCTTTCCAGAGCCTGCCTCAAAATCTTGACATTTTCGGGATTTGCATAGCTCTCTGCATCGAGATTGATCCAGCGCGTCCAGTTGGGCTTATCGATTCCATTCCCTGTGTGCCCGTGATAGACCTTGCCTAGTCCAATGGTTTGGTATCCCTGTGATCCGAAGTACTGATTCATCGTCAGGAGATTCGGATGTCGCTCACGCCAGCCCGACACGTGGAATGTTTGTTCCCCAGTCATAGTCGGATAAAGTCCGCCCATGATTGATAACCGTGACGCCCCGCAGACGGCTTGCTGGCAGTAAGCGCGATCGAAGCGAATGCCCGCCTGTGCCAGAGCGTCCATGTTTGGAGTGATAGTTTTTGCTCCGTACGTTCCCAACTCAGGACGCAGGTCATCGATTGCGATGAACAGCACGTTGGGAGCCCGCCTGGCCGATGCCTCAGAAACCGTTCTTTTTATGGCTGGCCTGGGGTGTTCCGAAAGCTGAGTCTTCTTTTCTTTAAGAGCCTCAGTTTCTGCAGAAGATGCGGCTGCTTTTGTGACGAGAGTCAGTGGTTCGCTGAGATCAGATGATGACCCACCTACCCGAACTTCGTATTTGCCATCGGGAAGAACGCGATTCAAAGACGTGTCGTGGAAATGCAGATCGTCTGCATCAAGACGAATCATGACGGTACGCGTTTCACCAGGATTGAGCGTAACCCGCGTAAAACCCTTCAATTCGGCTGCCGGTCGAGCGACCGCGAATGATTCTCCTGAGACGTAGAGCTGGGCAATTTCTGTTCCGAGATACTTGCCGGTGTTGGTGATGTCAAAAGAAACAGCGACGGATTCACCCTTTCGGACTTCTGCGGCTGATAAACGGGGCCTGCCATATTGAAAGGACGTGTAGGACAGCCCGTAGCCGAACGGATAAATTGGGGCCTGCGGAGAGTCAACGTAATCGAAGACCTGGGCACTGGCCTGTTGACTGTAGTAAGAGGGTAGGTGGCCCACGCTACGAGGCCAGCTAAGCGTCAGCTTTCCGGACGGATTTGTTTCCCCAAAGAGAATCTCGGCCGCGGCAGTACCAGTTTCCTGCCCGGAGTAATGCAGGGTAAGGATCGCAGGAATTCGATCGCCAAGATCTCGCAACACGACCGGCTTGCTGTTGTTCAGAATCAAAACCACGGGTTTGCCGGTGGCCAGAATCTTCCTGGCCAACTCTTGCTGCGATTCGGTGAGACAAAAGGTGGTTCGATCACCGACATGGTTATCTCCCCAAGCTTCCCGGCTGAGTAATACATTTTCCCCAAGCGCAAGGAGGACAAGGTCAGACTTCTCTGCGACCTCAACGGCCTCGTTGATAAGCGGTCGATTGTCCTCGAGCGAGGCGAAAGATATTTCGTTCACGTAACGCCAGTTGGCGTAGGAGTCCCCTGTGTCGTTGTGCGCAATTCTGCAACCTTCAGCATGCAACACCTGAGCCCTGTTTCCCAGATAGGTGCGGATGCCCTCGAGTAATGAAACCGTCTTCAGCGGACGCCCTGAATAGTTGCCAAGTCGACAGACGCTCGCATTGGGGCCGATCACGGCGACCGTTCGGTGGTCACCCGGAGTAAGCGGCAAGAGATCCCCCTCGTTTTTAAGCAGGACAATAGCCTGTCGTGCCGCTTCGCGGGCCAATGCGGTCGCCTCAGGAGAACGCGCTAACGCTTTCGCCTTCACCACATCGAGCGAAGTTGGCGCCTCGAAAAGACCAAGTCGGAACTTCAGTTCGATAACGGCGCGGACCGCGGCATCTATCTGCCCAATGTCGACTTTTCGTTCACGGAATAGTCGGGGCAGATGCTTGAAGCCAAAATTGTTGGGAAGTTCAAGCTGAAGCCCCGCGTTGATCGCCATAAGGGCCGCATCTGCGTCGGACGCACCAATTTTTTGGTAGCGTCGCACCAGATCAATGCCTTGATAATCGCCAACCGTGAGTCCTTGAAAACCAATTCGGTGACGAAGCACCTCCGTCAACACCCACGGATTTACATGACAGGGTAGACCAGCAACTTCATTAAAGGCTGCCATCACAGCTGCGGGCTTTGCAGCATTAATAATATGGCGAAAGGGCTCGACTTCTGTATCAAGAAGATGCCACGGACCATGCGTGTACGGTGACCGGTTTCGCCCTCCCTCGGTGCCGGCATACCCGGCAAAGTGCTTCAGCGTTGCCGCGACATGCGTTGAACTGATGGTGCCATCAGATGATCCCTGTAGTCCCTGAACCATTGCAGCGCCCAGTCGGGAAACAAGGAAAGGGTCTTCTCCAAGGGTTTCGTCGACACGTCCCCACCGGGGGTCACGGGCAACATCCACGATTGGTGACAGGACATGTGAAACACCCCGAGAACGTGCTTCCTGGGCAGTCTGTGAATAAATCTCCACAAGGAGTTCAGGATTCCACGTGCATGATAAACCGATCGGCGTGGGGTATGAGTTTGCCTCAAATTTCATGAAGCCGTGTGCAGCTTCATCATGCAAAATTGCAGGAATACCGAGCCTTGTCCTGTTCCTGAAGTACTCTTGAACCGCTGCATACTGCCGGGCGTCCTCTTCAATTGAAAGGTTGTGCAACGGCCCGAGTTCACCGATTCCATTGGGGCATTTTTTTGCATAAAAATCGGGCTCAAAGACCCCCCCCTGCTCCCGCATTTTTTCTTCGCTTGGATCCCACCAGCCAGTGATCTGGGCGACCTTTTCTTCGATCGTCATTCGTCCAAGCAGGTCATCGACCCGCTGCCGGACCGGAAGTGATGCGTCCAAATACGGCATCACCCTTTGAGTCGCCGCACCCACTCCGGGCCGAAACCCAACGATCTGGACTGGCTTATCGATTGCATTGATGTACATCGGATCTGCCATCTTCGCGAGCCAACGCCGCTTGATGAGTGGCGAGGTTTCGATCCGCGTCTGGCCCCAGCCGTCCCACATCTCCTGGCTGTCCCAATCAGCGTTGATGTATGACACAGCGCGAATGACGTCGATATTTTTTTCGATGTGGTGAAAAAACTTCGTAAACCAAGCATCCCAAACGGTCTCAGGGTCCTCTTTATTAAAAAAATGCCCACGTGGCGTGGCTTCTGCCACAAAGACAGGTTTTCGAACTTTCCTCGCATATTCCAGTGCAGGAAGACCGTCTTTGTCACCACCCCACCACGAATACCCTATCCAGTCGTAGTATTGATCACCTGGGTCGTATTCCTCAAACTGCTGAGCGGTGACCGAACTCGAAGAGGCAAAGACTATAACAAAGTTCTTAAGATGTGCCTCCCGTAAAGTATTTACAATACGACGGAACGCTTTCTTGAAATTTGCTGGATCGTAGCCATTCCAAGACCCATCGAACTCGTAGCCGATCCGAATAAAAAAGAGTCGATCCGGGTGATCGCCAATGAACCTGACGAACTCGCCGATGAGGTGATCGAATGAACCATCTGCCACCTGATCCTCACAATTCCCCTCCATCGAAATCGACACGTGCATGATGCACTGCTGGAGAAGCGGTGAATCAACATACGCTTTAAGGTGCATGGGCCCCGCTGCCCATTCCGTTTCTGCATGGAGCCCCGCAACCGATCCCTTTGCAAACGTTTTTCCGAATTTGTTTGTCCACCCCTCTGAGAAGTAAACATAGTGAGTGATACCCGCAGGAACCTGGACGTTGTTGACGTAACCGTCGTTCCATTTCTCGGTACCGCCGACCGATTCATTGTCTTGGCCCGCAAATACCAACACGCTGCCTTCGGGAGGTGCAAATTTTCCAACGATCGGTGCCGCCTGCACTACCCCCGTAGCGACCGTAGTCCCGAGCGCGAAAGCGAGTCCAGCCAACAGCAGCGGTCTGACACCGCGATCGACAGAAAATGCACTCCGCCCTTCTACCGTTGCCTCTGTCTCGAACCTGGTTTGCAACGGGTCGCTGTTTTCGGCCTGTCTCGTGGCAGTCTGCTGGCTTTGGCAGGTATTATATCGATTTGGAGTCAAGTGCATCTCTGATTTCTCGGCAGCGTTGATGGGATAGTTTGTAGAAGGCAACGATCGGGATCAGGGCAAAATGACCAAGTGCCGGTAAAATTGAGACCGACAATAGTATCCCATGGATCGCCTCGGGAGTCTGACTTTCAGCGGCTCCTGAATATCCGGACCCGGCTAAAATTTCACCGATGAGCCAGCCCCCTGCGGCGACGCCAAGCTTTAAGGCGAACAACGCTCCAGAGAAGGCTAGGCCCGTAACTCGCCGTCCGGTAAGAAGCTCGCCGTAGTCGACAGTGTCGGCTGCCATGGAGAAAAGAAGCGGAGCCCCCATCTGCACGAAAAAGTTAACAAAAATGAAGGCGGCAAACACGAGATAAATTTGGTGAGAAGGTATGAGATAGAGGCCAAATGAGCCAGCAACAATCATCACCTGCACCAAAACGTAGGCAAGCTTATTATCGAGAGCTTGGCTTGCACGAGAGGCGAAAGCAGCCCCAATCATCTGCGCTATAGTCCCGGCAGTGAGAAACGCAGCCGTTAGATCGGGGCGGTCAACTACCCACCTAATGTAGTAAATCGCAGACCCACCTCTCAGAACGATTGGAATGAGAAGAATGAAGAACATTACAGAAACGAGAATCCATTGATCATTCCGAAAAAGGGTCTTCACGTCCTCTCGGAATGAACCTTTGCCTTCAGTGGTTTGCGTGACTCTCTCAGTCGTGAGTGCAAAACACGCGAAGAATGCCATGACGGCTAGCAGACCAAAGATACCGACGGCCCAAGGGTACCCGAGCCTGTCATTTCCCGATCCGAAGTACTCGATCAGCGGTGGTGCAAATAGGGTAATAAGCACGCCAGCAAGTGTGGCAAGGAAAAAACGGTAAGAGTTGGCTGAGACGCGTTCCTGCGAGTTCGGGGTAAGCACACCGCCGAGAGCACAATATGGTATGTTTATTATTGTGTAGAGCAGCATAAGCAGAGCGTAGGTGATGTAGGCGTAAAGAACCTTGCCGGAATCGCTGAAGTCTGGTGTTGTGTAGGTCAGCACGAAGAGTGCCGCAAAAGGAATGGCAAACCAGACCAGATAGGGTCGATATTTTCCCCATCGTGTGCGGGTGTTGTCGGCAATCAGGCCCATCAACGGGTCAGTCACCGTGTCAAGTAACCGGACGACAAGAAACATGGTCCCCATTGTTGCTGGCGTGAGACCAAAGACATCTGTGTAGAATGCTGGAAGCAGAATGAGTATCGATTGAAAGACAACATTCGATCCAAAGTCGCCTAAACCGTAACCGATCTTCTCAATTGGCTTCAGGTAGCACTGTTGCATGGCAGGGTCTCATTGTCGGGTTCTGTAAATTCCAGAAAATCGAATTTTGCGGACAACCCTGCTCCGGTTAGATCCTGGCAGGCAAGCGCTATAAAAGTCCCTGTAAATCCCCAATACTTTCCGTAATCATCTGAGAGAATAGATGCGTCGAGTACAGGACCAATCGCCTGAAAATCGATTCCGTCAGGGGACCAGCAAAACTGAAGGTCTTTGCCTGCGATTACAAGTCTGAGAAAAAGTTTAGAGTGTGGCGTCGCTACAATGTTTGGGCCCAGGGGAAATGTTGAAGCACCGTCGTCACACGAGTGGATCTGCAGACAAGGGCCCAGGTCTTCGTCACGAGATAGGTACAGATAATGAAAGAGATGATTGTTGTAGTACGCAGCTAAACCCGCCTGCTGCTGAAAGCTTTTGGGTTCAAAATGCAGGCATGTTGTGGCAGTCAATTCGTGACAATCAAGACGCCTTGCGAGCATTGCCTGCTCAAAACACGACTCGAGAGACCCTGCTCCTTTGAGTTCTAGAAAATCAGGATGACGCACCACCTTACTTGTCGGTCCCCGCGGGATCGCGTAATGGATAGACTCAAAGGGAACCCGTTGAGGCTGTGACGGCCAGTGGTGTTCAGGTAAATTCGGTGACTCAACCATTTGCAGCGGATGATTGTTGCCATGTGACAAATCTGGCCATTCGTCTTCCTGCCATTCGATACGCTGGATTGCGGTTTCTCTTCCGAGATTGCAGCGGCCTGATCCCGGCAATGGGCGGCTGCACAAATGGGCAAGATACCACTCTCCGGTGGTCGTGCTGACGAGGCTGCCGTGGCCGGCTTTTTGCAGGCGACTTTCAGGGAGTCCCTTTGACGTCAGGATGGGATTACGCGGATGCATTTCATAGGGGCCCGCCACATCCCGAGAACGCGCGACCGTGACTGCGTGATCGTATCCGGTTCCTCCTTCTGCGGTGAGCAGATAGTACCACCCGTTGCGTTTATACAGGTGCGGCCCTTCGGTATAGCCCAGTGGACTTCCCTTGAAAATAATTTTCGGCTCCCCAAGCAGCCGTCCTTGTTCGGCATCCCACTCTTGAATGGATATCCCGTAAAACGGATGGCGACCCGGACGATGGTCCCAGACCATATTCAGCCAGAATTTTCTGCCGTCGTCATCATGAAAAAGTGAAGGATCAAATCCCGAGGCGTTCATAAACGATGGTGTCGACCAGGGGCCCTCAATGCTGTCTGCCGTCGTGAGATAGTTCGGTGTGTCCTTGGTGACAGACTCATGTTGTTGGACAATTGTGTAACAGAGATAAAAAGTTCCGTTATCGTGGCTCAGCGCTGGTGCCCAAACCCCACCTGAACTGGGAACTCCTCTCAGGCTCAAAAGTCGGGGATCATTCAGGGCATGCGTGAGCAGTCGCCAGTGCACCAAGTCCCTTGAATGGTAAATCTGAACTCCGGGATACCACTCAAAAGTCGATGTCGCGATGTAGAAATCACTTCCGGCGAGACAAATGGAAGGGTCTGGGTTAAAACCCCGAATAATCGGATTCTTGATCATCTACGTCGGATTCTCGCCACAATTTAGTCACTCTGCCGGATGCTGAGGACGAACCTTTCCTGCCTCTTAGCTCTGGAAGCAGGCAATCCAAGGGGGCAGGTCATCTCCCCTGGAATCAGGCAATCTCTTCGAATAACGGCTCTTTTAGTCGAGCCAATCGACGATGTGTCGTTTTGGCCCAGTTTTTTCAGGCAATCGCCGACGCCGTTCCTGAAGGCGTTTTGCCCGATCTAATGCCCGATCTATTCATGAGCGAGGGCAGTAGCGAGACAATAAGCTTACAGAGTTATTTCTTTCTGTTTTCGCGAACAAAGCTAGTTTGAAAACCTTCGGGGATGTCGATACAACCGGCCATTGCTGCCGCTGTTGACTTGATTTTTTCAACGTCCGATTTTTTGAGTGTCTCCAGTTCGGCCAGCAGAGACTTGAATTTCTCAACATCAGCGGGATCCCCTGAGATATAAGACTCCGCTTCTTTGAGTTGGGCGATAATAGCGGGACCAAAAGCGTTTGTTTCCTCAAGAGAGTGCACTTGCTCAAGAAGTGAAACGATTTCGAGCCGCTTTTCTATTACTTCCGGAGAGCCTTGAACACTGAAGCGGGTGACACCCGAGCATCCAACGAAAAGACCAAGCAAACACAAAAATCCACCGATGTAAGTTTTGTTCATTAGATCGTATACCTTCCTTAGGGCAAAATCTGGGAGACGTTAGGGCAAGGACAGAGCCAGCATCTATTTCGCAAACCACCGCTTGACTGAACTCGACTAGTTCAGTCAAGCGGTGATGTCAGTCTGTGAAACGTATGACCAAGAAATGCTCTTTCTAGGAAATTACTTCTAATCGAGTTTCACCGTACTGCCGTCGTTACGGCACACTGATGCGATGTAGGCATTCTGGTCTACTGATCCGCTCAGAAACTTGGTCGAACCGTCACACATGAGTACGCCGAAGAGATCGCCCGTGTGGGCTGAACTTCCGCCGTGATAATTTCTTTTCCAAGTTGCATCGCTCAACCGAAAGTGACGCATTGCCTGTGCTTGAGCGTCGTCGCCTGACAACCATGTCGCGAAGCCGTGAGCGTACTGCGTCCACTCAGCGGCAGTCGCATTCTCGACAAGGCAGATCGTTGAGGAGAGACCGTCCTTAAATTCACCGAACCCGACTAAGCCCTTGTCAACAGGCGTACCGAGGTAAGCGCCACCGCTCATGCCAAGACGCACATTTCTCCAGTTGGTCCCCTTGTTATCGGAGTGTCCAACCATAGCGGCCTGCCAGTACCGACGACCCAAATTCATGCGATAATTGGTAGCTCCTCCAGGAGTCAATCTTCCATTGCGTGAGGCATAGGCTTCTGGGGCTGACAATGTCGTCTGGACACCGGTCGAAGATTGCTGCAGCGAGGTCGCAACACCACTGTCCCAAGACGGACATATCGCGAAATTTAGATTTGTTGTTCGTGCGTAATCCCGCGCAGCGGTCTGGAATGGTGCCGAGAACCTGTCTTGAGATCCAGAATTTGTTGAACGCGTTTCGATCTCCTGGTACACGGTGTTTTCTTCGGCGAATGGCAAGATGAAGACGAGCCACGAATAACACTGGTTCGTCCTAGGGCCATCACTTCCCATGTTGCTCATGTCGGAGTTCTTCGTCCCATCCGTATAAATCGTACTCATCGCAGGAAAACGTGCATCCGCACCCTTTGCATTTGTTGATGCATAGTTGTGGATTGCAAGCCCCATCTGTTTGAGGTTGTTGCCACAGGAATTCCGTCGTGCGGCCTCCCGAGCTTGCTGGACGGCCGGCAAGAGCAAGCCGACGAGAACGCCAATGATGGCGATGACAACAAGTAACTCAATAAGCGTGAAGCCTCGGCTTTTGAAGCGCAATGTGTTCATGGAAAAACCTCTAATTTCAGCGAAAAATGGTTACCCAAGATTCAAGAGAAAAAAACAAACCCTCCTCCAGTCTACAGTAGCGACTCCCCAATTGCGATATTTTGCAAGAAATTTTTTCTCGGATGAAGCCTTGTCGTCAATTTTGGAGTTTTTGCGTGCTAAAAATGGTTTCCTGAACGGAACGCTCTGGTGGTGCGAAAAGCCTCTATTCTGCCGGAGATATTTTACATGTTTTTGCAGCGGTCTGACGTAGCCCTTCTTTTGGAAAGCTCGAGCGGTTACGCCCGCGGATTGCTTGAAGGGATTACCGCGTATGTGCGTGAGCACGGCCATTGGTCCGTCGTCACTGGGGAACCTGAACGTGCCGGACTGCCGCCCCAATGGCTCAGAACGTGGGAGGGTGACGGTGTAATTGCCCGGATCGAGACCAGGGCCTTTGCAGATCATCTTCGGCATCTTGATGTTCCCGTAATAGACCTCAGCGAAACGAGATATCTCGCGGGCATTCCCTGGAGCCAAACGGATGACGCGGGCATTGCCGCGCTTGCGGCAAGTCATTTCACTGAAAGACGGTTTCAAAACCTCGCTTTCTGTGGGGACCCGGGGTTTGCATGGTCGGAACTTCGCCGTGACCGATTCGCGGCGATCACTGCTGGGAACGGCCAACGGTTTTTTGAATTCAAATCGGTGCACCGTTATGCCCCAAGCTTCGATTGGGGTCAGGAAAAGGAGCGGTTAAAAAAATGGCTTGCCACGCTTCCGCGCCCGGTGGGAATTTTCGCTTGCTATGACTTCTTAGCAAGGCAGATACTTGAGGCCTGTCATGAGATAGGCCTACCCGTGCCTGAAAGTGCGGCGGTCTTGGGCGTTGACGACGATGCACTCGTGTGCAATCTGGCTAAGCCACCGCTGAGCAGTATCGCCCAAGACACTTATTCTGCTGGCTATAGTGCAGCTCAATTGCTCGACAGACTAATGGTTCTGCGACAACAGCGAGCAGTTTCTGAAGTTCAACACAGGTCGACGCGACAGGTCGATGACAACGGGGCAGGTGACGGTGGCTATGAGAATGCTGTTGAAGTGCCAATCGTCGTGAAGCCACTCGGCGTGATCACGCGAGAATCTACCGACACAATCGCTATTGAGGACGTCGAAGTCGCGAGTGCGCTACAGTACATCCGAAGAAACTTTCGCCATCGCATCAGCGTTTCAGACGTTTTGCAAACGTGCTCCCTTTCACGGCGAAGCATGGACTATCGCTTTAAGAAGCTGGTCGGACGGACGCCCCACGAAGAAATTCAACGAGTACGTCTTAATTATGTAAAGCAATTACTTGCTACGACGAGGCTTCCGATCACTATGATCGCGCGACGTGCAGGGTTCGAGCACAGCGAATACATGACAGCAGTTTTTCGTCGAGTAGAGGGAACGACGCCAACGAAATACCGTCGGTCCCACCGAGACAATCAGCGCTGAATCAGAAAAAGGCCCTGAAATTGTGTCCCCGATTGCAGTTGCTCATCACAAAAAGATAGGTCGAGCCAATTCCGCCCGTCAGGCTGAATTGGCTCGACGCGAGGCCCAGGCTGCAGCCCGGTTGAAGGCGACCGCCAAGGCTGCCGAGCAGCCGGCGTAGATCAGCGGCGTCGAGCCGTAGGTTGCGTCTTTGGGGTTGATGGCCACCAGCACGAACAGCGTGGTCGAGGTGACGCAGGTGAGCGACAGACCAGTGAACACCAGGCTCCAGGCATCCCACTTCATGGCGTAACTCCGTGTTCGCGTAGCATTTGTTCTGCAGTTATCAGAGCAGATTGTGGCGAACCATTCACAGCGGCATGGCTCGGCCGCAGGGAGGACGGCAGAAGTGCTCCGCCAAACAGCTTGAGTTTTTCAAGCGCCGAGACGTAGACCCGCGTGTCGAGCACCTGGAAACCGCGTTTTCTGATTTTTATCCCGATCGCATGGTAGATCCGGGCGGCCGCCCGTACCGCCAGGCGGGCGTCAGTGTCGAGGGCATCAATCCCCAGTTCACCGGCAGCATAAAAGTCATCGGCCAGGTTGAGCAGCCGCTGCACCCCCAGTCGCACCCGGTCAGGATCGGGCGGGGGTCCGTGCGGCCGTAAACCGTCGGTCCACGACAGCGGCAGGTAACAGCGGTCCCGCCGCCAGTCTTCGGCCACGTCGCGGGCGATGTTGGTCAGCTGCATGCCTATTCCGAGTGCCGCCGCATGCGGCAAGAACCGACGATCGCGAAGACCGAGCACGGGACACATCAGCACGCCCACCGCTCCGGCAACCTGGAAGCAGTACTGCAACAGGTCGTCCTCATCAAAGTCAGCGGCCGGCAAGGATAGGACGGTCAACGGCACTTTCGCAAGCGTCTCAACCGTCGGGACCACCGAAGAGGCGATTTCCACTCACTTTTCAGCCTAAGTCG
>Ga0114919_10002247_pt1 | contig 15598 bp, 16 predicted proteins | sample BlataG_FD_88682 | JGI IMG/M metagenome (GOLD analysis project Ga0114919, IMG submission 88682) | Deep subsurface microbial communities from Black Sea to uncover new lineages of life (NeLLi) - Black_00105 metaG | ecosystem: Environmental > Aquatic > Marine > Oceanic > Sediment | place: Atlantic... | reverse complement strand
GGCATGGTACGAACGCAGATATACCTGACAGAGCGCCAACGTGACGAAGTGGCTGCAATCGCCAAGACCACGGGGAAGAAACAAAGCGAGCTCATTCGAGAGGCCATCGATCGCCTCATCGATCAAAGGGGCCGCAGTCGGCGGGAGGCGGTATTGCGCGAGGCTGCCGGAATCTGGAAGGACCGTACGGATCTTCCTGACTTCAAGGCAACGCGGGCCGAATGGGACAGGAACTGATCATGGCGGGGTCAATCCTTCTCGACACAGATGTTCTTGTTGATTTTTTCCGCGGCCACAGCAAAGCGGTGGCCTTCGTCAACGCCCACTCTGCTCGGATCATCCTGTCATCCATCGTCGTTGCGGAGTTGTACGCTGGAGTGAAAGGAGAAGCAGAACAAGCTGCTCTGGAGAACTTCGTCTCCCTCTTCCGTGTTGTCCCAGTAAGTGCCGAGATCGCGAAGACTGGAGGGCTCTACAAGCGTGATTACGGCAAGTCACATGGCGTCGGGCTTGCAGACGCCATCTTGGCTGCTACCGCTGAAGCCGAGAACGCGGAGCTGAAGACCCTCAACAGCAAGCACTACCCTATGTTGAAGGGCCTCAGGCCAGCCTACATGAAGTAGAAGGCCAACAAGACACTCCAGCGGACGCGGTCAAGCCGCGCCGCTGAGTTTCACGTTATGCGGCCTTCGTATGAAGAAAGGACTTGTGCAATCAGTGCAAGGAAACCAGGCGCTGCCCAACAAAGATACGATTGAAGTGAATGCTTGAAGAGGAGACACTGCAATGAAAATGGATCGGGTTTGAAACAAGAGGGTCAGAAAAAAATGCCCTCCGGGTCAGCGGACTACTGCGCCCTTTTCACCCCAATCAAGGTCCAGCTACACCCTCCTACCACATCATCGCAGCTTTTCTCTTGTCAAAGAACCGCTCTGGTCTTGCGCAGACCAAACTCCAACCCTTTCAACAGACCATACAATCCCCGCCTTCGGCATGATCCACGCCAAAATGCCTCTATAGAAAATCCAAATACCTCTCACGCGCTTAGTTCATCCCTGAGTTGTGTGCTGGCTTCGCAGCACACGAACTCTTAAGTCGTTAGGAGTTTTTAGTTGATGCTTTCCAATAAACTAAACTAGTTCCTGCAATATGTAGTAGACCCAGCTTCTCCTTCTCATCCAATTCTTCCAGTGCCTGTGTTACACCTCTCCATACACCATAGTCGTGCCAAATAACAATGCCACTATCCTTAACCATTTTTAAGGCCGAATAGGAATCTACGCGCGCATATTCGAAAGCATGTGATCCATCAACAAAAACCAGACCACACTTATTCTCAAAAGGTGAAAAATCAAACGTTGCAGAGTCGCCGAGTAATTGTGTGATTTTTGCTTTGTATTTCGAAAACCCTTCACCAAGATTCTTGTATCTAAGACCAGGTTCTTGTTTATCTATAAAGTGTTTTTCACCTCCTTCAACATTAAACTTTGTTTTTTTGTTTTGTGGAAGATCTAAGGTATATATTCTGCATGACTCAAGAGAATTGATTGCTAAATTTAAAGTAGTTCTCCCGTCAAAAGTACCTATTTCAAAAATAATCGAATCCTTTTTGCACCTTTTTGCGAGCAAAGAAATTATTCCTAGCTCACTTATTCGTACATTTCCGTCTTCTTTTTTAGTTTCTACAAGTCTTATTGATTCTTTCTTAAATAAACTATTCCAACTTACTCTTTGAAGTGCAGTAATTTGTGTATGTTCGCAGGTTTTTCCCCTGATCTTCCTTGAAATATCTCGAAACCGTTTTGCAACACGAGAAAAAGGGATATAGATTCTTATAGAATATATTCCCCACAAATACTCTGTTAAAGCCTTCACTTTATAATCCTCACGCTCCTAACATCCTGCTCAATTGCGGCGGGCATATAGAAGGTCTGCTTTAGCCACAAGGAACTTCAATAAACCAGAGAATAACAAAAGTGCCCCGGCTTCCAGCCGTCAGAGTGAAGCAGGTGGTCATAAACAGACTAATCTTTTGTAATGTAAAATAGCCTTATTTGCCACAGCATCTTTTATACTGATCCCCGCTTCCACATGGGCAGGGCTCATTGCTGCTACTTCTTTCTATCTTTCTTCCGCTTGTACATTGACATCAGCGGGCTTCTTTTCAGTCCAAATTTTGCTATCTCTTCAACATTAGAAATATTATAGGATTCATCTAACGCATAACAGATTATTGTATAGCCTCTCTCTAATACCAAATCTAAAATCTCTTGACGACTAATATTTCAATTCTCTATAAAGCTCCTAGCTGGATAACGCTTCTCTTTTAATATTATGCATAAGCAGGATAAACTCATATGATACAAATCCATTTTGATATAAAAATTGACTTTGACGCCCTTTTGGTTAAAAAAGAAATCTCAGAAAAAGTCCATTCCTCTTATAGTAGCTGGTTACGATATTATCCGGGTTTTTGTCACGAGCATCATTTTGACCGATCAAATAAGACAAGCCTTTCTCATTTCATAAATAGATTACAGGATAAAAATCAAACTGATCAACAACAAAAACAAGCATCTCATGCTGTATCAATATATTATGAAATGGAATTGTCTAATTCTGACAAGAGAATAACATCAGCAATGATGAACAGATACGGTGTTGAGCAATGAATCTGAAATCACCTCGCAGGGCCTATTATTTTGCTATTCGTGTGGCAACACAAACAATGAGGACACATGGCAGTGAAAAGTGACCTACTTGTTTTTCTCAATCCAAAGTCGGTAGCAGTCATCGGTGCCACGGAAAGGCCTGGATCATGGGGGTCCTTTATCATGCAGGGCCTGCTCTCCAGGCGCTATCCCGGTAAGATCTATCCCATAAACCAGCATGCCGCCCAGATTTATGGCATCCCTGCATTCAGGGATGTGGTAGAGGTCGATCAACCGATCGATCTGGCGATCCTCACCATCCCGGAACATTCAGTGGAAAAGGCCGTCGCAGCCTGCGGTCAGAAGCAGATCAAGGGGCTAACCATTATCACGGCAGGCTTTGGAGAAACCTCTCAAAGCGGCAAAGATAGAGAAAAGGCCCTTGCGCGCCTGGCTCGCTCCTTTGGGATGCGCCTGCTCGGCCCAAACGTAAGCGGTACATTCAACCTCGATGCTGGATTCAATGCATCTTCATCACCCACGGAGCATCTACTATCCAATCCCCTCGCTGCCATTTGCCAGGGAGGCTACGCCTTTTATGATCTTCTTGCCTCCGGATTTTCCAGGGGAATGGGTGTGGGAAAGTTCATCCATACGGGCAACGAGTGCGACCTGACAGTGACAGACTTCCTGGAACATTTCGGACAGGACCCTGATGTGAAAGCCATCGTCATGTACATTGAAGCCATCCGAGATGGAAGACGCTTCAGCCAGGTCGCCCGTGACGTATCCAAGACCAAGCCTGTTGTGGTCTATAAGGCCGGTAGGGCTCTTGGGGCAGCCCGTGCGGCCCACAGTCATACTGGCGCTCTCGCCGGGACAAAGGAAATCTATCAGGGCCTGTTCTGTCAGGCCGGGATCATCATATCGCCCTCGATGGAGATCCTGCTTCCCCTTAGTCACGCCCTCATTGAGCGGCCGCCCGTGCGCGGCCGAAGGGTCGCCATCGTGACAATGGGAGGTTCCTGGGGAGTGGCCCTATCCGACTCCCTGGAGGAAGAGGGACTCATTGTACCGGAGCTCAGTTCAAAGCTGCAACACTCCCTGAGATCCCTCGGCATGCCCTCTAGGGCATCAACAAGAAATCCGGTTGATATCGGGGCTTCCGGGCTATTTTTTGAGACGGATATCCTCATTGCCCTGGGTCGTGTGATCCTCTCTTCAGGTGAAGTAGACGCCTTAATTCTTCACGGCATGGGTAGGGCGGGAATGCTCGGGAAAGACGCCCCGACGCGGCTTAAGTTATTTCTGGATATTGATAAACGGGTGATACAAGGATTCAATGACCTGGAAAGGGAAACCGGTCTTCCTGTTTTGATAGGCAGCATCTTTACCCCATGGGAAAGCCAGGTCGTCTACGACCTCAATGAACGCGGAATACGGATCTACAACCGGCTCGATGAAACTGCCAAACTCCTCTCCTTAATGTACGAATACTGGAAAACGAAACAGAAAGGGAGTTCCGTTTGGGCAACGGCCTGTACACTCTTGACATACTTAGGTTGATTATCAAGAGCGTAGACTCCGATATTCTTAGATCTGTGTCCTGAGGAGAAGACGAGCAAGGAGTGACCGGGCTTCGAACAGTTACGCTCACTTAACGAACCAGCACCCGTTTTTTTCAAGGGAACTTACCGAATTCTCAATATCAACAATATCATCAGACCAATGAGTCCGCAGGAAACAAACCAGATGAGGTGATAACTTCCAAGGGTATCAAATACCCACCCGGCCAGGGTAGGGCCTATGATCCCGCCAATTGCCGAGCAGCCCATGGTGACTCCGATTATCTTGCCAAAGGAATCCCTTCCGAAATACTCCCTGAGGATTGCCCCCCTGAGGACCATTGCTCCCCCGTAGCCGGGCGAGAACAGCAGAAGAAAGACGAATACAAGCCAAATTACCTGCACATAACAAAAGACCAGCAGCCCCAAGCTCGTAAGACAGAACGACATTGCCATCACATACCTTTTGTCAATAACATCGCCTAACCAGCCAAAACCAAACCTTCCGATGATACTGAATAGGGGAATGGCACCTGCTACAAGCCCACCTGTTGATCGTGATATACCTACACTGCTGAGGTATGGCATGACATGGGTGATTACCGCAATGACAGTCATCATCCGCACGAGTTCAATGAAGTTTATATACCAGTAGGATCTGTTTCTCAGCGCCTCCCTGAGGCCTATTTCTACCCCCTTGCTTTGGATTTCAATCTCTTGGGTCAGATCACTAGATTCTTCCCCGTCGGGAAGATAGCCATATTGCTCTGGTCTGTTGCGGATAACGAAGGAAAGAGGTATTCCAAGGATCCACATTCCCAAGCCGAGGATGATAAAGGTGGTTCTCCAACCGGAGACATCGATAAGCCAGACGATGATGGGGAGCATCAATCCACTGGCACCGAATCCCGACACCATTACGCCGAGCGCCACCCCCACCTTCTTATGAAACCAGTTAGCTACTACAGTCATGGTCACTACAACAGCACAGCCACCGGCCCCGAATGCTATGATCAAAAAAGAACCATAGAACATGGCAAGCGATTGGGTAAAGCTGAGGAGGATGAGCCCGAATCCGACTGTAACCGTTCCCCAGAGTATGAGCTTTCTTGAGCCAAAACGGTCGGCAAGGAATCCTACAAGAGGGGCAAAAAGCCCTATCTCCATGCCGCGGAGACTTGCGGCAAAGGATATTTGGGTATATGTCCAGCCAAATTCCTTTCTAATGGGTTCAAAAAAGGCGGTAAAACCATAGAAGACGGCGCCGCCCACATAGAGTCCGATGAAAAAGCAGGCGAGTACGATCCACCATCCATAGAAGAATTTCTTAAACATTCGGTTTAAAGGGTTGAGCTAGTGTTAATCGAAAAAGTAATGCCAATTAATCATCGCTCGTATAGTACACGGGTTTGCAGGTGTCAATATCTGTGTTCAGCGCTGAGACATTTCTGTTCGAGGGTCCGCTAAAGGTGGGACTTTTTCTTTGACAAAAATACGATATCTCCCCATACTAACGAGAAACGGATAGCCCTGATGGATCAGCGGGTAAAGATGACTAAAAAAATCCTCGTGCCGGTAGACGGATCGGACCAAGCGCGGAAGGCAATCGATTTTGCCGCGAATTTGGCAAAACAAAACGATGCCACCATCCATTTGCTCCATGTATACAAGCTACCCATAATCCCCGAAGGGATGGGAGAGTATGTGATATCAGACAGGATCGAGTTGCAGGCTCTGGGAGATCAGATCATTTCTGTGGCTCAAGATGAGGTCAGGAAGAAAGGCGGGCAGCATATTGAAGCGACCGTAATGGAGGGAGATCCGGCTGAAAGGATTATCGCCTATGCCAAGGACCATGATGTAGACATGATTGTTATGGGAAGTCGTGGGCTTGGCAGTTTCAAAGGCCTCTTGTTGGGTAGCGTATCCAACAAGGTTTCTCATAGGGCGGACCGGACCTGCGTGATTGTCAGGTAATAACAGGTTGTTGCCGAAATCCCTTTTCCCATTGTCTAAAACATTTTTTGATAAATCTAAGGCTCGCTTCAGGCGATGTCAAAACTCACCTTTAGGGCTCAAACAGTTCACATCGCTTATCTTCCACTTCGCCAAGATTTCTTGGCGAAAAAACGTTTTGATGACCGCTCGAAGAAATTCCGTTTGGGCAACAGCCTGTTGACAAGGAACAAAATGAATATCTGACTCAGCAACCCATTCGAGCTGACTGCGGTGCAGCTTTGCTTTCCGCAGGACGCCTCGATTCGGCCGACAGACCAATATATTCCCGGGATTTCTAACCACAAAATGACAGGAGGGTAAGAGATGGCCAAATCCAAGAAAAGTGCTTCTAGTGTGCAATATGGACTTCCACGGATTACCGTGCACCAAGAGATCGCAAATATTTCAAGGCTCAAAGCAGCATTAGAAACACAGAGGGAGCGGATCAATTGGGCAGAGTCGTTGCTCGGTATTCCAGACGTATGGACTTCAACCATGGGAGAAGGGGTAAAGGTTGCTGTCCTTGACACCGGTGTCGACCAAGATCACCCGGACTTGAAAACGGCAATTATTGGCACAAAAGACTTTACCGGTGATGGCATAGAGGATCTCAACGGCCATGGAACACACTGCGCAGGAGTCATTGGTGCCCGCCTTAATGAGGTTGGTTTTGTCGGAGCGGCACCAAAATCTCAGATCCTGGTAGGGAAGGTGCTCGGCAACGATGGTCGTGGGAACCTTTCCTGGATTGCCGATGGCATCGACTGGGCTGTTGACCAAGGTACCCATATTATCTCCATGTCTCTTGGAGGGCCTGGCTCATCACATCGGCTTTACCAGGCTATCCACACGGCCTTAGCAAAAGGCCTGTTCGTCATATGTGCCGCAGGGAATGAAGGATCGCTCTTCCAAAACAGTATCGGATATCCAGGCCGTTACGGCGGTGTCATTACTGTTGCTGCACACGATAGAAATGGGAACCGGTCTGGCTTTTCCTCGCGCGGTGGCGAGATAGATGTCATGGCACCGGGATCGAACATATGGTCGACATACAAGGACGGCGGATATGCGGAATTGAGCGGTACTTCAATGGCGACGCCCTTTGTAGCCGGACTTGCAGCCCTCATCGTCTCCAAACACATGAAAGAGCCAAAGAACAACACTCCTTTACAAAACAATGAAGACCTGAAAAATCATCTCCTGTGGATGGCAGCGCATCCTGGTTATCATGAAAATGAAACTGGGTATGGTCCGCTTCAGCCTTTTCAATATTTCGCTTCTTAGAAACAGGCGCGTAACAGAATAGGTAGCGTAAGTTGGCCCCAGCAACGCTTGCACCGCACGGAGTTGAAGCCGAGTCCGTTAGAGAAACAAATAGCCGACCAATAAGTTCAAGGGGGAGACAAAATGGAATACGACAAAGACAAAATTGACGAAATGGTCCTTGCTCTTCTCTACCTCACAACCTTCAAAAACGGTTCTGGATACCGGGCTTGGAAGGGGATGGATTGGGATGTGATGAATCGCCTGCACGAGAAAGGATACATTGGCAATCCCAAGAGCAAAGCAAAGTCCGTAGCCTTGAGCGACGAAGGGGTCAAATTATCAGAAGAGCTATTCAAGAAACACTTTAGCTTGTCACCCTGATCCATCAACAAAGCAATTCAATACGCTCGGTCTTTGCCATTGGACAAATCGAATACCTGGCCTTACTCGTTACTGCAACTGGTCCACCTGCGGCAGAGGGCTGGTCCTGACACTTAGGCCGAAAAGGAAGCCAAGCGCAACATCATGGCCAGAGCTCATCCGCTGCCTTTCCAGCCCGGCAGGTTGCTCATCCATTAACTGCTATAGAGGATTTCTAAAGGCAGGAGGGACTTTCTATAGATTTTAGCAAGCCAAACGGATGTAGCGGATAAATTTCATCGAAATCCTAGTCTAACATCTAGAGAGCAGAAATTGTAATAACAGCTCAAAGAAAGCTAGAGTGAGAAGAGTCAGTTGGAAACGATGATGGTAGACAGAAGGGATCGATGTCGTGACCACTTTTTGAAGTAGAGATCCTTAGATCTTCGGCTATGTGCCTGAGTTAGATCAGTACATGGCGGGATGAAATAATCCTTTGACATAATCTCGGTGTTTTATTATAATCCTCGTAAATTGCCTGATAGACAATTAACTAATAATACAATGAAACAAAAAAAAAGAGAACTTGGTCCGCTTGAAATGCAGCTACTTGCGTATGTCCAACTGCGGAAGAAGGACGTGATTCACACCGGGGAGATCTCCCCAGTTTTGGACATCAGCTCAAAGCAGGAGCGAGAGTTGCTCAGCAGGATGGGCAGATCAGGACTGATCATACGCCTGAAACGGGGTGTATATCTCGTCCCTCCCCGTATGCCATCTGGAGGCCGATGGGTTGTTAGCGAGTATTTCATCCTCTCCAAACTAATGGCGGTGGTGAAGGGAAAGTACCAGATCACCGGCCCGAACGCCTTCAATTTCTACGGTTATGATGATCAGGTGCCTAACCGGGTATATGTTTACAATAACAGGATTTTTGGTGATAAGAATATAGGGGGAATTGAATTTGTGTTTATCAAAACGTTCGACAGTCGATTGGGTGCAACCAGGAAGCTCAAGACGCCTGACGGAGTGGAGGCCGTCATGGCTTCAAGAGCCAGAACATTACTGGATGCCATATACGACTGGTCTCGATATAACACGATTCCAAGGGCATATGGTTGGATTGTTTCCAGCATGAAAAAAGAGACACGTCTTGCTGAAGAGTTGATTAGCGTCACATTAAGGTTTGGAAACAAGGGGACGGCGCGACGACTTGGGTATCTCCTTGCGCTGGGCGGGGTTGCGGATGACCGGCTCCTCAGGTTGAAACGCAAACTAGGGTCCTCAAAATCGTTGATCCCTTGGATACCTGGGCGAGATGTAAAAGGCAGTGTTAACAGAGATTGGGGGTTGATTATCAATGGCAAGCTCCCAGAGTAGTACGATCTCAATACATGAAGATGTTGACTTCTTCCGAGAAGCAGTTCTCTTTACTACAGGGCAGACCGGAATGAACCCGGCACTGGTCGAGAAGGATTATTATTGCTCCGTATTGCTCGCCTATCTCTACGAACATGAAGACACTCAATTAGTTTTCAGAGGCGGCACAAGTCTCGGCAAGGTTTATGCTGATTTTTACCGCCTAAGCGAAGATCTCGACTTTGTTATTTCAACACCTTCTGGCGCTCCCCGGTCAGAGCGCAGGAAAAGGATGGCACCAGTCAAGGAATGGCTGTCCAACATACCAAACAAGATTTCTGTTTTTGAGTTGCCAGAAGGCATAAGGGGATACAATAATTCCAAACAGTATATTGCCAGTGTGAGCTATAATGCCTTAGTCGCTATCACAGATGAGCCTGCCCAGGTTAGGATTGAAGTGGGGTTACGTGAGGCCCTTTTGGTTCCTCCTGTACGTGAAAAGGTCCGCACACTACTCCTGAATCCTTTCACCAAGAGCCCTGCTGTAGTTGAGTTCGATGCCTTGATATTAGCGCTGGAGGAAGCCTATGCTGAGAAAATTCGAGCTGCATTAACACGCAGAGAGCCAGCAATACGTGACTTTTACGATATCAATTACGCAGTAGCAAGGCTAGATCTGGACTTGAAAGATCCTTATCTTATAGAGCTTGTCATAAAGAAGTTGAAAGTGCCGGACAACGATCCCATAGATATATCACATTCCCGGAAAGCAGAATTACAGACTCAGTTGGATACGAGACTAAAACCGGTATTGAGGCGACAGGATTTTGAAAAGTTTGCCCTCGATAGAGCTTTTGAGTTAGTTGCTGAAATGGGGTCAAGGATAATGGACAAAGGCTGAGTTTAAGATCTAATCCCGGAAACAGTATGGGGAGGAACGTAAAACAATGAAAAAAATAGATGCACATGCACACAAAAATCAAAGAGGCCTATGAGCAGGTTGGGCCGGACCGGATTATGTTCGGCACCGATGCCCCATTCCATCATCCATCGGTAGAAATTCAGCGGGTTATGGTGAGTGGCCTCGATAAAAGGCAGCTGAGTAACCTATTCTACAACAACGCAGCATCATTTCTGGGTCTTTAAACTCCTGGAGCAGCGATCTTTCTGTTGCCTGTTTTTCATCTGATCCAAAAGTCTCTCGAGGTATTACCACATCTCGCAACCAAGTCTAACTGGTCTTTTTCAATAGTGTGTAAAAATATCACTGGTAGGCACATCCAGATTTAGATAATATACCTATGAGATACTTTAACGTTCTCATTAACCGGCTAGGAAAGGGTGGATGACGAGAGGAAAAGCCCCTGAGGAGGTGACTCGTGGTTTCGTATTCCGACCCAGACCTAAGTACTCAGATCGTCGCTCAGGCAAAATCATCAGGTGCATCCCTCGCAGGAATCGCGAGCATTCGTTCCCTTCAGAACTCGCCTTCTCATAGGGTGCACGGGAAACCTGTGTGGCCTCAAGAGGCCAAGTCATTGCTTATCCTGGGTCTGCACCATAAAGAAACTGAGCCTGAACTTGATTGGTGGGATGGTAACAAAGGCACCCCCGGAAACCGCATATTGATAAATGTAGCAAAGAGTTTGATAGAATGGTTGAAGAAAGAGTTCAATTTGAATCCACACGGCTTACCCTATCATGTTGAAAAGGGCGGCATATTTCTAAAGGATGCAGCAGTACTGGCAGGGTTGGGCACCATAGGCATGAATAACCTGCTGATCACTCCCGAATTTGGACCTCGTGTTCGGTTCAGTGCCTTGGTTGTTGATATGGAATTGAAATCTAGTAGCCCGATAGATTTTGCCCCGTGTGAATCCTGTGATATGCGCTGCAGGCAGGTCTGCCCACAGAAAGCCTTTAGGAGCGGGGCCTACTTTAGGACGTTGTGTAATGAGCAGATGGAAATTGATATGACCGGTAAAGTAATCGTGAAACAAGGGGAGAAAAAGGATTTGCCGTTTGAATATATTATGTATTGTAGAGCCTGTGAACTGGCATGTCCTGTTGGTAAGTGATAGGGATACGAAGTATTCGGGTCTATAGTGTCGCCAGCTTACGTGAAGAGTAGAAGAAGAACGGCTATCCTTAAATAGATGGAGTTTTCATGTCATCCCTACATTACAAATCCGCTGGGGAACTGGTAGCACTCATCGAGTCGAAAGAGTTCTCTCCTCTTGAACTCATGGAGGAGACATTAAAAAGAATTGAAACGGTCAATCCTATTCTCAATGCCTTCGTCTCCATTCGGGCAGATCAAGCAACGGAGGAGGCAAGGGCAATCACTGAGCAGCTTGCTTCAGGCAAAGAGCCAGCACCCTTAGCTGGAATACCCATAGGCGTTAAGGATCTGGAAGACGTGAAAGGGATGGTAACCAGCTTTGGATCAATCCCGTACAAAAACAATGTTGCCCAGTGCGATTCAATCCAGGTAGCCAGGCTCAAGGCAGCTGGTGCCATTGCTGTGGGAAAAACCAATACCCCAGAATTCGGATTCACCGGCTTTACAAAAAACCTGCTCTACGGTGTGACCCGAAATCCGTGGAATTTAGAGCGTACTCCGGGCGGATCAAGCGGCGGCTCAGCCGCTGCGGTGGCTGGAGGGATGGTTCCTTTAGCCACGGGCTCTGATGCGGGCGGTTCCATCCGCATTCCAGCATCATACTCTGGCTGCTTCGGATTGAAGAGCTCTTTCGGCAGAATACCGAGAGGTCCCTTCCCTCTTCTGCACACACATCCGCTCTGGTGCATGGGCCCCTTGACCAGGACTGTGGAAGATGCCGCACTGTATCTGGACTGTGTGGCCGGATATCACCCTTGTGACCCTGAGTCTCTTCCTGCCCCAGCCCAATCCTTCTTAAAGCGGCTGAAGAATATGCCCACTGGTCTTAGGATCGCCTTTAGCCCTACCCTAGGATACGCTCGGGTACAAAAAGAGGTGATGGCAAAGGTAGAAGAAGCCATAAAATGCTTTGATGATATGGGGCACCAGGTGGAGCACTGGGAAGGCGAACTGCCTGATGTGGGTGAAACCTGGTCCAATCTCTTTACTCTTGATTTATATGGCCAGCTTCATCAAGACCTTGATAATAATCGGGAGGAGATGGGAAAAACTCTGGTGAAAGCCCTGGACCAGGTCAAATCTTTTTCTGTAGAGGATCATATTGAGGCCCGGAAAGTCAGGACCGAGCTGAGCAGAACCATAAGCACCCTCTTTGAGCATTTTGATCTCCTCCTTACCCCCACCATGCCCACCGAGGCCTTCGCTGCCAAAGGTCCCCCACCAGCAGAGATCGATGGACATCCCATCCCCCTGCTCGGGGCCGTAGCCTTCACCTATCCCTTTAATCTGACCGGCCACCCTGCCGCCTCGGTGCCTGCAGGTCTCACCGAAAATGGTCTACCCCTAGGCCTTCAGATCATCGGTCCCCGGCATCGGGATGACCTTGTAATGCAGGCCTGCTATGCCTATGAGCAGATGAGGCCATGGAATGATCATTGGCCCACTATAGGATAAAGTATGCTATAGTAGATCTGATCGTAGGTTATAATAGAAAGCAGCCCTGCGTGGGATTGGCCCTAACGCAAGTGACCGGCTACGTCATCGCATGCGATCGATAGCGACTTAACAACGGCAGCCTTAAAGCCGGACTGAGCCTGGGCTGGACAAAGGAAAAACTCTCTGCTGTGTTCAAGGGGTGGGATGCCTTTTTCAACAAGCTGCTCGGCATTTTCATATCTGGCTTCCTCATCAGCTTTGGTGCGCCCTTTTGGCACGACTTGCTCTCAACCTTTTCCAGCCTTAGAAAGATGTTGCAGGAGAAGGAGAGGCGAAAACCAGCTGGGTCATCTCCTCCTGCAGGCAGTCCTTAGTAAAACGGATGTTCATCGCTGGCATACAGCCTTAATGCTTATAATTGTTTGGGAAATAACTGGTGGCAATTCGCTCCATCCGGATTTGGTTTGCATGAAAATCGAAAGCCTTATATTACATCTCTCGTCAGTTTTAGACAAAATCAACCTCAATTAGGGAGGAAATTATGGCAAAAAAAACCGATGCGGTTTTTGAAGGAGGAGGTGTCAAGGGCATAGGTTTGGTTGGTGCAGTGTCAGAGATTGAGAAGGCAGGTTACGAGTTTGAAAATCTGGTAGGTACCTCGGCAGGGGCGATTGTAGCATCACTCCTGGCAGTAGGCTACACAGCAGCAGAAATCAAGGAAGAGCTTAAGAAGCTCGACTATAATAATTTTAAGGATGAAGGGTTGCTCGACAAGCTCGGTTTTATCGGGAAGGGTTTAAGTATCGGATTTGAATACGGCATTTATGAAGGTGAGTTTTTCGAGAACTGGCTTGATACCTTGCTGAGAGCCAAGAAGAAAATTACTTTCGGCCACATCATTATGCCTGATTACCAAGAAAAGAAAACGGCCAAGAAATATAAATACAGACTTCAGGTAATTGGAGCAGATCTGACGGACAGGAAATTACTCGTGCTCCCAGGAGACCTCGAAGAATTAGGTTACAACCCTGATACATTCAGCATCTCGCGAGCCGTAAGAATGAGCATGAGCATCCCTATATTCTTTGAACCGGTTCAGCTCCAGGATGGCAGTGGGCGAACCCATTTTATTGTAGATGGCGGGGTGTTGAGTAATTATCCAATCTGGCTTTTGGACGATGGCACCAGCACTCCCCCATGGCCTACATTTGGATTCAAGCTCACAGAGCCTGATAGCAGGGAATTAAAAAAACCCAACAGAAATCCTATAAAGAATCCGGTAGGCTTTTTGAAAGCCCTTGCTGGTACCATAATGGATGCCCATGATAATTACCATATCTCCAAATCAAGGGGGGACTTTCAAAGGACCATGGGTATTCCTACTGTTGTCACAGTTAAAGGTATAGAAAAGGAGATTAAGACTACCGATTTCAATATTAGCCAAGAAGACAGTGAGGCACTTTTCCAAAACGGTGTAAGGGTCGCTCAAAAATTTCTCGAAACCTGGGACTTTGAGGAATGGAAAAAAAATTATAGGCAGAAGACCTCTTAGCGAGGAGGGTTGTAGAATCTAGGAATCTAGGGATTTAGGGATTTGAGGTGCTGATTTGCCAGGACTTAGAACAAAAGTCTATGGTCTCCAAATTGCAGGAGCTGTGATCTGATCATACGACTGTTACATTGAGGCCTTGATGTGGCCTACCAATATTCCTTTGATTCTCTGATTGATTGACAGCTTTAATATGGCAATGAATTCGGATTGAAATATGCAACTGGTTAGGGATATCCGAAGTTGATTAATTCAGTTAGTACTATACACTCAGCCTGTAGATGTTACGCATAGTAATCGCAAGCCAGGAGACTTGCGGGAGATTTGTTACTTATAGCAGTTATAGTTTTGGCTAACTCGCTGAAACCACAATATATAGACGTTCCCTCATTCCTTTGCCCCTGCCTCCTTGAGCATTCGAACGATCTCTTTATAGCCCTCCCTTTTCGCCGCCATCAGGACTGTACCGCCCCTTTTCGCAGCCATCAGGGCTGTATCGCCCTTATTGTCTTTAGCGTTCACATCAGCACCCTGTGCCAGCAAAATCTGCACCGCGTCGGTGCGGCCTTCCAATGCCGCCTGCATCAGGGGTGTACCGCCAGCATTGTCTCTAGCGTTCACATCAGCGCCATTCGCCAGCAAGACCTGCACTATGTCATTGAGGCCATATGCTGCCATCCACAGCAGGGGTGTATAGCCCCTATTGTCTTTAGCGTTCACATCAGCGCCCTTTGCCAGCAAGACCTGCACTATGTCGGTGCGGCCGCCCCATAACGTCGGCTTCATCAGGGCTGTATAGCTATTATTGTCTCTAGCGTTGACATCAGCGCCCTTCGCCAGCAAGGCATGCACTATGTCAATGTGGCCATATGTTACCGCAGCCATCAGGGCTGTAGAGCCATCATTGTCTCTAGCGTTGACATCAGCGCCCTTTGCCAGCAAGGCATGCACTATGTCAATGTGGCCATATGTTACCGCAGCCATCAGGGCTGTAGAGCCATCATTGTCTTTAGCGTTGACATCAGCACCCTGTGCCAGCAAAGCCTGCACCTTCTCCGTGTCACCCTTTGACGCTGCTTCCATCAATGAGCTTGCTGTTGCGGAGCGTCCAGCGGCAAGGATAAACACAACTGCTACCAGTAAGCATAGATTAAGTCTGCACTTCATATTGATTACTCCCTTACTCCCCGTAATAGGAATTGACGAGACGACCCTGTATCCTCTATTTTCAAATTAAACCCCTGATACCCGAATGGAACCCTTCCACGGGTACGTCCTCGCTTCCTTCCTT
>Ga0114919_10002245_pt1 | contig 15604 bp, 12 predicted proteins | sample BlataG_FD_88682 | JGI IMG/M metagenome (GOLD analysis project Ga0114919, IMG submission 88682) | Deep subsurface microbial communities from Black Sea to uncover new lineages of life (NeLLi) - Black_00105 metaG | ecosystem: Environmental > Aquatic > Marine > Oceanic > Sediment | place: Atlantic... | reverse complement strand
TGACGGCTTCGGTGCCGATGGCGACGTACGTGCCATCGATGATCGGCGTCGTTGCCTCAGGCCGACGCTTTCCGGCCGCGGGTCCGGCGTGGCTGAGACACGCGGACCGTGCTCGGCACCACCAGCTCGACCTGGATTTCCTTGTCGCCACAAAGCAGTTCGGCGACTTCCCGAATGTTGGCGGTCACCTCGTTCAGTGTCTTTCCTTGCGTGTGCACGCTGTCATCTTCGAGCGCATGGGCCGCGAGCCAGCCGTCGTCCGTCTGTTCGACGATGACGTGGTAAACCTTCATCGGATGTCTGCCTCGAAGCTGTCCCAGTCAATTCCCAGATTACGGGCGATCCGACGGGTGGTAACGCGGTTGATCTCCTTGTGCCGCGGGACCGGCTCACCGCGACCCCCCCCTACCCACAATTGTATGCCGAGAGCCCTCGCCAAGCACGACGATTCCGCGATTTGCCAGCGCCTTGAGCACTTTACGACGCGCGTAGCTCATGCGGCTTCAGCCCATGTGCTTGATAATCGCGTCGGCGAACTGGCTGCACTTGACCAGTGTGGCACCCTCCATCAGGCGGTGGAAGTCGTAGGTGACGGTCTTGGCGGTGATGGCGCCTTCCACGCCTTTGATGATCAGGTCGGCCACCTCGGTCCAGCCCATGTAGCGGAACATCAGTTCGCCGGAGAGGACTACCGAGCCGGGATTGACCTTGTCCTGGTTGGCGTACTTGGGTGCGGTACCGTGGGTGGCCTCGAAGATGGCGTGTCCGGTTTGGTAGTTGATGTTTCCGCCGGGGGCGATGCCGATGCCGCCGACCTGGGCCGCCAAGGCGTCGGAGACGTAGTCGCCGTTGAGGTTCATGGTGGCGATCACGTCGAACTCGTTGGCACGGGTGAGCACCTGCTGGAGGGTGATGTCGGCGATGGTGTCCCTGACCATCAGCATCTTCTTCCACTTGCCGTCGCCGTGCGTGGGCCAGATCGCCGCGAGCGTGTCGTGGACCTCCTTGACGACCACGGCCTTCTTCGCATCGATGAGCATGTCGTAACCCGGCTCGACCATCTTGGCGTTTTCCTCGTCGGTCAGGTCCGGGTTGGCCTCCTTGTTGCCGAGGATCCAGGACTCACGCTGGGTGACGCACTTGTCGCGGTAGGTCGTCATGGCGACCTGGTAACCCCAGTCGCGGAAGGCGCCCTCGGTGAACTTCATGATGTTGCCCTTGTGGACCATCGTCACACTCTTGCGGCCGAACTTGAGGGCGTAGTCGATCGCGGCCGCGACCAGCCGCTGCGTGCCCTCGCGCGAGACGGGCTTGATGCCGATCCCGCTGGTCTCGGGGAAGCGGATCTTCGTGACGCCCATCTCATCCTGGAGGAAGCGGACGATCTTCTTCGCGTCGGGCGTCTCGGCGGCCCACTCGACGCCGGCGTAGATGTCCTCGGTGTTCTCGCGGAAGATCACCATATCGACCTTCTCGGGGTTGCGCACCGGGCTGGGCACGCCCTTGAACCAGCGGACCGGCCGCAGGCAGACGTATAGGTCGAGCGTTTGGCGGAGGGTGACGTTGAGCGAGCGGATGCCGCCGCCGATCGGTGTGGTCAACGGGCCCTTGATGCCGATGACGTAGTCCTTGAACGCGTTGACCGTCTCATCGGGCAGCCAGGTGCCCACCTGGCGGAAGGCCTTTTCACCGGCGAGCACTTCCTTCCATTCGATCTTGCGCTTGCCGCCGTAGGCCTTCTGCACCGCGGCGTCGAACACTCGCACTGATGCCCGCCAGATATCGGGGCCGGTTCCGTCGCCTTCGATGAACGGAATGATGGGCGTATCGGGCACGTTAAGCCGGCCGGCGGTCTTGGTAATCTTCGCGCTCATAGGGGCCTCCTGTCTGGCTCGGCCGGGGCTCGGCCGAGGCGCAAATTCAACACTGTCCGAACAGCCGGAACCTTGGCCCCGGCTGCCGTTCCGATAGTAACGTCCAGCACGTAGCTGTCGGCGAACAAATGACGCCCCCCGCTGTCCTGTTGGGGGTCCGCGCGCCACCGTCGCCGCACCTGATCGTCGGCGTTCGTCTTTGACTTAGGCCGACACCGACGATATCTTTAATCATAAAGCCCGCTTTGGGCAAGGCAGGTTGGCCGCCGGCGGCCGAAAAACATCACCTGCCCGGCCGGGGCGCCTGGCGGCGCGGGCCGCCGGCCCACGGGCCGTTGACACGCGACGGAAACCAGAATCCATGTCGCAGATAATGTCACAGGTTCCGCAGCATCTGCTTCAGCAGCAACAGCGGCTGACGCCGCAGTTGATCCAGGCCATGGATATCCTTCAGCTCAACACGCTGGCGCTGGAGTCGCGGATCGAGCAGGAGATCGACAGTAATCCGGCTTTGGAGCTGCTGCCGCCTGAGGACGAGGTTGCCGAGAGCGGCCCGGAAACAGAGGCTTCCGCCGACGAGCAGCCCGAGGGTGAGCAGGCCCTGGAGGTGGCCGAGGGCGACGCCCAGGACTTCGAGCGGCTTGAGACGCTGGTGCGGGAATACGACTGGCTTGACGACGAGCTCGAATACCGCGGGACCAAGTCGCGGGCCAGGCGGCTCGAAGAGGGCGACATCAAGATGGAGGCCATGGCCAACACCGCCGCGCGGCCCATCGGCCTCCAGGAACACCTGCTGCGACAGTGGAACCTGACCGACGTCGATGACACCACCCGAAAAATCGGGGCCCAAATCATCGACTTCCTCGACGATACCGGTCGGCTGAGCACGCCGTTGGAGCAAATCGCCCAACGCATGCAGCCCGTCCCGACGCTCGAGCAAACGGAGGCGGCCCTGGCCCGGGTTCAGCAGCTCGACCCCCCGGGAATCGGGGCCCGCAACCTGCAAGAGTGCCTGCTGCTGCAATTGGACACATTCCCCGGCGACAATGGGCTGGAACGGCGCATCATCGGCGAGCATCTCGAGGACCTGCAAAAGAACCGTCTGCCGGCGATCGTCAAGGCGCTCGACGTCGATCTGGCCGACGTGAAAAACGCGATCGAGGTAATCTCTCGGCTGTCGCTGCACCCCGGCACCGACGTGGTGGACCGCCGGGTCCCCTCGATCGTCCCGGACGTGATCGTCGAGTACAATGAGCAGGAAGATCGCTACGACGTGCGTTTGACGCGCGGCAATCTGCGGGAACTGCGCATCTCCCCGGAGTTCCGACAGGCCTTGGAGCGTTCGCGCGGCAACAAGCAGGCGCGCGAGTTCATCAAGCAGAAAATCGAGGCGGCCGCCGCCATCATCGACGCGGTCAAGTATCGCCGCCAACGCCTACTCGAGGTCGCCGAGGCCGTCGTCGAGGCGCAGCACGACTTCCTCGACCAGGGCGAGCAGCATCTGAAGGTGCTGCGTATGAGCGATCTGGCCGCCCGCTTCGGCTGCGATCCCTCCACCATCAGCCGTACCGTCGATGAGAAGTGGATTCAAACGCCGCGCGGCATCTTCCCGGTGCGGCGGTTCTTTACCGGCGGCACCGAGTTCGCCAACGGAGAGACCCTCGGCTGGGACAGCATCAAGGCCAAGGTTCAGCAGATCGTCGATGCCGAGGATAAGGGCAAGCCCCTCAGCGACGACCAGATCGTCGAGCAGCTCAAGCTGGCCGGCATCGAAATCAAACGCCGCACCGTCGCCAAGTACCGCGCCCAGCTCGCCATCCCCACCGCCCGCCAACGACGAGAATACTAAGGGCGCCGCGACTCCCGTTCGTGCCGAGCTTGCCCCATCTCGATTCGTCTAACTACACACCGCTCCAAAACTGTGGGAGAGGCTTCGAACCTGTCGCTCCCTTGCCTCCGAGCGGATTTCGACCCTGACGGTCAAAAGCCAGCCACGCTGCCAGTTACAAGACCGGTTCTAGAATGCAAGCGCATATCACGTAAGATAGCCTAGCGAACCAGAATAGGAGCGTACCATGAGATGCAGGACCTACGTACCGCTGCCGGGCATCGGTGTCTCGGGGCTTGTTGTCCTCATCGCCGTGACACAGGTGGTCCTTCCCGGAACCCAGCCTGAGGAAGGCGGCATCAAATTCGCCAAGGTCGCGAAATGCTACATGTGCCACGCAAAGACCAAGAACGGCTCGGCCGACCCGTTCCTGTCCTGGCAGGGCGGGATGATGGCACAGGCGATGCGAGACCCGGTGTTCCGGGCAGCATTGACGATCGCTAACCAGGATATCGAGGGCGTCGGCGAGTTCTGTCTGCGCTGCCACACACCCCGCGGCTGGCTCGAAGGCCGCTCCACACCGACCGACGGCTCCGCCCTGAACCGTGAGGACCTGCACGGCGTGAGCTGCGAGCCCTGTCACCGCCTCGTCGATCCACTCTCGACGGAGGCCGGGCGGCTCGCCAAGAGCGTTCCACCCGGATACGGCAATGCGATGATGGTCGTCGACCCGGCCAACGTCGTGCGCGGACCCTACGCCGACACGCAAGGCGCGATGCCCCACCGCACCATGAAGTCGGAGTTCCACGCCTCGAGTCAGCTCTGCGGCGTGTGCCACAATGTCTCCAACCCGACGCTGGCTTCCGACGTCTATAAGCAGCCGCCCTGGGCCTATGGACATGTCGAGCGGACCTACAGCGAATGGGCCCTCAGCAATTACGCCAAGCAAGAGCGCGACGGCACTTGCCAGTCGTGCCATTACCCGACCGTCCCCGGCGGCGGACAGGCGACGCGCTTCGCCAGCAAACACCGGAGTCACTTTGTCAAGCACGGCCCGGTCGGCGGCTCAACCTGGGTGCAGGACGCGATCGTCCATCTCTGGCCTAACGAGGGTGGTGCCGGCCTGCTGCCGGTGAACCGCCTTGCGCTCGAGAACGGTAAGCAGCGCGCCCGCAAGCTGCTGCGCACCGCCGCCTCACTAAAGCTGAGCTTCCCGCAGCCAGGAAAGGCCCGGCTGCGCATCACCAACCTCACCGGGCACAAACTGCCCACGGGGTACCCGGAGGGGCGGCGGATGTGGGTCAACGTCCGCTTCCTGGACGCCTCCGGACAAGTGCTGAGGGAGATCGGCCGCTACGGTGACAAACAGGACACGATCTTCGGCAAGACGGTGACCGCACCCACGCTGCTGGACCCCGACCAAACCCGCGTCTACGAGAGCCTCCCGGCCATCAGCGAGATGAGCGCAAAGAAACTCGGCAAACCCGCGGGCCCCTCGTTTCACTTCGTCTTGAACGATGCGATCGCTAAAGACAACCGGATTCCCCCTAGAGGCTTCAAGAACACCACCTTCGCCAAGCACCTGTGTGAGCCGGTCGGCGCCACGTACGCGGACGGACAACACTGGGATGATGTCGAACTCGACGTCCCGAACGGCACCAAAGCTGTCGCCGTGCGGCTCATGTACCAGTCTGTGTCCTGGGAGTACCTCAAGTTCCTGGCCGAAGAGAACCGCTCCGACGAGTGGGGAAAACGGCTGTACGAAGCCTGGACAGAGACCGGCCGCTGCGCTCCGGAGATCGTCGCCGAGATAACGCGGAAGATCGGCGTGAAGGCTGACTAAACACCTCAGGTGGTCCCCAGCCACCCGCTGCGACACTCGCCCAACCAGCCCCAACTTCGGCCACGCTGGCAAAGGAGCCCGTCCGCTACGGCAGACGGGCTCCTGGATTGCTTACAACAAGCTCACACGTCCCGCGTATCACCCTCCTCTGCGTCGCCCGGCGGCAACGAGAGCCCCGCCGAGCACGAGCAAGCTGAGCGTGCCCGGTTCGGGAATGGGGGCCGGCGGTCCCCAGCCAGCATTCCCGATCGGGCCGAGGTCAGGCAGTCCATCCGATCCGCCGAGCGGCAGGCTCCAGTCAGCAAGACGCTCGCCAGGACCGAGCGGCGCTCGCGGGACCGGCCCCCAATCGGGCGCGGCCCAGAGCGGCAACAGGAGCTCGTTCGGGTCCAACCGACTCGCCAGATGACCGACGAACGGGGACTCCACGCCGCCAATAAACAGGGGATCCAAGGCCCCGCCGGGCTCCCCGAGGTCCGGGTGGCTCTTCGGCCCGTCCCAGATGCCGGGTTCATCCCCCGGATACGGGACTTTCGTCAGGTCTGGCTGGCCCATGTCCTGGTTTGAATGGTCAGTCTGTTGGTCATCGACATCCTTCTCCGCCTGCGCCGCGTACGGTGCAAAGGCCCACAGAAGTATGGCGACGGCGACTATTCGGCGAAAGCTCCTGGGCCTGCTATACATGATCCTAGTTCCCTTCAAGATCCTTGATGATTTTCCCTGTCTGGAAAATCTTCCAGCCGATCCCGCGGAAAGCCGGGAAGCGACCCATCGTACCGGTGATCATACGCACGTCTTCATCGTCGATCGTGAAGTCGAGCTCGAGTCCGGTCGAATCCGCCAGAACCTGATGAAGCGTGTACTGCATGGTAAAGACGCGTTCGCGCAGGGCCCAATTGTCCAGCCGATCGGCGATTTCCAGGGCCTTGTTGGTGAGCACCCCCATCGTGCGTTGCAGCTCGCGGCCCTTGAGGTGCCGCAGCGCCACGTTGGCGCCAAAGATACACCACCAGCCGAAACTCTCAAGCCAGTCGGCCACCAGGCCGGCCTGGCCCTCAACCGTACGATCCAACCCCCCCAGGAACTCCTCCACTGCGCTCTGCGGGCTCCGCAGACCCACTTCCACGTCCACCTCGAGCAGCCCGCCGTGGCAAGTGTTGGCGATGCCGGCCAAGCGGTCGTCGGACAGCTCCTGAGCCAACCGCGAGTACATCTGAAAGGCCGTCTCCAAATCGCGCTTGGCCGAGCGCGCCTGCCGCTCGGCGTTCTCGGGTTCCTGGGCCACGAGGCGCCGGAAGGTATTCCCGCGTACGTAATAAGCGAACGCCTGATTCTTGCGGTCGATGCTGTTTTCAGGCGAATGCCCCATATACCATTCTATCACAACGTGCGCGTGGGCATGGGCCGACTTGAGTTCCCATAACGTGTAGTGCGTAGCCGCCAAGTTCGTCTGAAGCTGCAGACGCCGACGCTCCGGAAGCGGGCCGTGCTGCAACCCGCGGCAGATCGCCTCGAGCGCCTTGGTGTACCGCCCCAACCCATCCCAGCCTCCGTGCTCGCGGTTGCAGGCCCGGGCCTTCTCCTCCGGCGTGCGCGCAATGGCGTACAGCCGGCGGGCCAGCTCGATCATCCGCCCGAAATCGCCGGCACGATGGGCGTCGCGCGCCGCCAGATCGAGGCTCTCAAAGTCTTCGGCCCCAGAGACTTGCGCACCGTACGCGTCACCGGCCCAGACATAGTCCACGACATCGTCCACGGACCATTCCAGGGCCTCGGCCAAGCTGATGACGAAGTCCAGCTTCGGGTTCCCGCTGTCGGGATAGAGCTTGGTGGGGCTGCGATCCAGCGCGCGGGAGAGCTCCGCTCGGTTCCAGCCCCGATAGACGCGGGCCAAGTCGAGCAGCTTGTGCAATCGCGCTTTGCGTTGAGCTTCCACCGACATGGCAAGTCCTGACCGTGTCCTCGCCGAGAGACGCTTCGCGCGTCCCAATTCCTGAGTTCATTGTAACCGGATGTCCGCCCCTTTTTCAAATGTCTGCCCTTTTTTCATGCCGGGCCCGAAAGGTGACCCCCACGGATTTTCGGGACGTCCTCCGACCAGCCCAGACGATACGCTATGCTCAAATGTTGGCAGAAACTGGAGTTGAGCGCAAGGATCCGCAAGGAGCGGGTGTGACCTGAACGTCAGTTGCGCTCCTGACAGGTTTTGAGCGCGGGAGGGGCAGAGGTGCGCCTCCTTGTTTCTCTCCGGGAAGCACCGGTTTCCGTTCGGACGGGACCCGGTGCATTTCCCGGGGCGAGCGGATCCTGACGCCGGCCGTTACGAGTGCCAGCTCGGCGACGCGAAGCGGCGGGCGATAAGCGACCAGACGCCTCCTTTCAATTGGGGCCCCACCGGGTGTCGCGCCAGCGGCACCCGGAAGCCCCGCTAACCCTTCTGATCTCAGCGGCCGTCCGACTCAGCGCGCCCGCGCGACACCCTGTCATTCTGAGGAAGCGAAGCGACCGAAGAACCTGGTCACAGACTGCGGGGTCTCCCCCGCATCCATCGAGCGACCCTTCGCTTCGCTCAGGGTGACGATGAATGATGCGGGCCGATCACTCGAAGAACCGCGGATCGTCGGCCAGCAGGCGTATCTCGGCCTCGCGCATGTCCATCAGCGACCACTGAGCCGCAGAGACCGCGACCTGCGCGAACACCAGCACCGCCAACATCAGCGCGCTGCGTCCGGCCGGGGCGCGGAGCGTACGCAGTTGCAGGGCCGCACCGAGCAGCAACAACGGCATGAAGGGAATCCACAAGCGCGCGGTCTCCAGGTTGGTGAAGCCGACGGTCACCAGCGCGGCGAGAGCCGCGGAGGCTAGCAGATAACCCCCAAAGCGGGCGTCGTCGTCGTGCACGCGCCCGCGCGTCAGCCACAGCCCGGTGGCCCAGAACGCCGGCCCGGCAAATAGCAGGAACAACGGCAGACCGAGCACCTGCCAGACCAGCGGCATCGCCTCAGGTCCGCGCGTGACCTGTGCCTGAGACCGCATTGCGGCCCACGCGCTCGCCGGCACGTTCCAGTCCCACAGCAGGTAGAGCAGCAGCGCGACCACGAGCGCCCCGGTCAACGCCGGTAGACTGTTGCGCAGCCACAGGCTTCGCCAGCGTTCGGCGGTGCCGCGAGCGTGGAGCGCGCAGGCTACCCAGAGGGCGGCAGCAACCCAGACGTGCACCAGGCTGACCATGCACGAAAGAACGAACACGCCTCCTGCCCCCGCCGCCGGCCAAACCCACCCCCGCCGATAGGCCCAAAGCCACAGCCACAGTGGGACAGCCACGGTCAGCAGTTGTGCCGGGTCCTTCCCGGGCGTGAAAAGCAACGTCATCGGCGAGACAAGACAGACGACAGAGAGCGCTGCGGCTGGACCCGCCGGCAGGAACAACCGAGCGCCAAGATAGACGAACGGCGTCGCCAGCAGCCAAAGGCCCGTCAGAACCCAAGCAAAAGCCACGGCCGGCAACACCTGTTCCCGCAGGTCCGACTCGTCGGAGCCGAGATGGTCACGGATGCTCCAGTCGGTGAACCAGCGCAGCGGCGGGCAGTCCGGCAAGGCGCGTCGCACGCCGACCGCCAGCAACGTCGTCCCGGGCGGGTTGCTGATGACGCGGGTTCCCCGCATTTCCTCCGGCGGCGTCGCGGCCCGCTGCGGAAACTCGCGGAGATAGTCGCTCAGATCGGCCACGTGGCGCGATTCGGTCAAGAAGGCCCCGTCATGGGAGGGAGAGAGCATGTTGAAGAAGTGCTGCGAGAGACAATCCGGCGGGGCGAAGAAGGACCAGCCCGCCACCGCGACACAGCCGACCCCCACGAGCAGCAGCCCCCTGCGCCGCCGCAGCTTGCCGCCCGAGGCGGCCAGCCACGTGCCCACGGCCAGCACGAGCGCCAACAGGACCGCGACCGGCAATGCCGTAACCCGACGAGCCACAATCGGCGAGTACGGATAGACCAGCGTCCCGGGTTTGCCCAGGGGCACGTCCAACTGGAAGAGCACCAAGCCGACCGCCAGCGGCAGAAGCGCCGCCAGCGCGAGCAGCTCCCAGTCGGTGCGTCGGAGCGTGCTATCCTCTTGCCGTTTGCTGCGTGTCTGAGCCATATCCGTTCGATCCGCCGGCCGATTCTACCGTGGCGACGACAACGGTGGGAAAGGCGAGGCGCCGGCCGCGAACCGTGCGTGCACCGGCCGGGCCGCTAACCCGATCTTTCACCACGAAGACACGAAGGCACGAAGAGAACCCGGGTTCTTTCGGCCGACCCACCTCTTGCCGCAGACGAACCTTCGTGACAGTCTGTCTTTTCCGGTACGGGTATCGCTTGGCAGTAACCCCTTCTGACGCACACCTTTGTGTCTTTGTACTGCAAACGGTCGATTTCTGTGTCAACCGCGAAGGTTTTCGCCGCAGGGCAGTTCGTCGGCACCCTGCCCCTGTGCCTTGTTGCCTTGTTGCCTTGTTGCCTTGTTGCCTTGTTGCCTTGTTGCCTCGTTGCCCTTGGTTGCGGCCGAAGGCCGCGCCAAGCCTTTGTGGTTCACAAAATATGGGGGCTAGGTCTTCACGTTGGCCAGTTGCAGCACGGCGATGGGGCCGAAAACCAGGATTGGCAGCCAGGCCATGAACGCGGTCCAGCTCTCGTCCTTGACGACCGTGTGGGCCACAAATCCCACCCCGAAGAACAGCCCGCCGACCAGCAGGGCCCGCCCGCCGGCGGCCAGCACGCTGGCCGGCTCGCGCGTCAGGAAGAACGGCAGCGCCAGGGTCATCAGGATCCAGAACAGCAGCGGCTTGGTCAGGCGGATGTGACGGCTCATGTCGATCGTGGGCAGGTTGGGCAGGTTACGGCTTCGCAGCAGGGCGTTCATCTGCCGTACGCTCAACAGCTCCGACCATTGGGCTCCCTGCCGCAAGAGCAGCTCCTCCGGGCTGAGCGTGAAGGCATACTCGTAGACCGGCTCGTAGCGGATTCTCTCGCCGAGCCCCGGCTCAGCGCCGGTGCGGCCCATGCTCATCCGTCGGCCACGCTCCAGTGTCCAGACGCCACGCTCCGGCACGTACTGGGCCCGGTCGGCCTCGATCAGATTCGCGGGGCGCCCCTGGTCGTCGGGTTCGACGATGTACACCCCTCGAAGCACGCCCCGCCGCGGGTGAAGCTGCAACGCGGTGAGGATGGCGTTGTTGTCGTCCCGGGCGCAGTAAACGCCGACCACCCGCGCGCCAACCATGTCGTCGTGGCTGCGGGCGATCTTGGTCGCGCAGCCTGGGACGACCAGCTCCTGGTTGAGCACCCACAAGACGACCAGGAGCACCGAGCAACCCAACAGCGGCACGGCCAGGCGTTGGAGCGGCATGCCGGCGGCGACCAGCGCGGTGAGCTCGCTGTTCCGCAGCATCCACCCGAGGGTGAAGGCCGCCGCGATCGCCATCAGCGGCCCGCCCAACTGCGAGAAGTACAGCGGGATGTTGTACTGGTAGTAATCCCGCATGACCCCCAGGACCTGCACGAACGACAAGGAAGGGTCCTTGGTGAACTCGTCGAGGTTGACGAGCAGGTCGGTCAGGATGTAGAGCCCGATCCCAACCAGCAGCAGGATGATGTAGCCGGACAGGAACGTGCGGGCAACGTAGCGGTCCACGATGCTCATGGTCGCTCCACCTCGCTCACCGGCGCACGCCGAAGCGTATAATGAACCCGTCCGCCACGGCGGTCAGCAGCAGCCCGCCCCAGATAATCGCGGCCCCGACCGCTTCGGTGCCCTCGTGCTCGCCGAGCTGACGGCCCATCACCATGAGGATGGTGACCGAGCCGAACGGGATGCAGGCCAGTCCGAAAGCCGCCAGCATCCGCGCGCCGCGAAAGATCACGCCCAGCGCCGCTCCCATCAGGATGATGACCAGCGCGCTGCTGGCATAGCCGAGGCGGAAGTGAACTAGCGCTGCGATTTTCCGCTGGAGCTTCGCCGCCGACGCCCAGAGCTTCACCCGCGCGTCCACCAGCTCCCCCTCGATGGGTAGAGACTCCTCGGGATTGAGCACAGCGGCCGGCGTGTAGGTCTTCATCTCATCTAGAACGCGCTGCGGCACTTGCAGCCCGTCGAGCGACAGTGTCGGCTTCTCGCGTGGCGTGTCGTAATCGTCCGCGCGGGGGTTGTACTCGAGCACGGGCCGGTCGCCGGATTCCTCCAGCCGGATTTCCACGATCGGCTGCCCGTCAGGCAAAGCGCGGGCGATCAGCACCGCCCGGGGCGCCTCGTAGCGGGTCGGTCGCGGCTGACCGGGTCGGCGCATCTCCACCCGCGCATCGACCAGCACCGGACGCTTGCCGTCAAACGTGCAGCGCTCGGCCTCGACCTGGTAGCTCCAACCCTGATCGTCCTGCAAGGTGATCTTCTCGCCCCGACCCAGCCGCTGCGCGCAGTCCGCGTAGAAACGATAGCGTCCCAGTTGGATCAGGAACTTCTCGATGCGCGGCTGCATCTTGGCCGATTCCCAGGGCGCGTCGTACCAGCGCAGCAGCGTCTTGAGATCGAGCATCGACGGCTTCAGCGGCATGGGCAGGTCGATCTCGACCGGCCCGACCTTTTGCAGGTCGATGTGAGCGAACTGTTTGCCGATCTCGTAGTTCTGCGCGTCGCTCACGTAGACCGTGACGCGCAGCATGACCGCCCGCGTGTCAAACTGACACAGCCCCCAGCGGGCCGTCGCGAAACGCTCCACCTCGCCGTTCCCGTCCAGTTGCAGGAAGGTGGGCGAGGCGATCAGCAGGTAGCGGATCTCCCTCCCGGTCGGAAGCCCCTTCTCTCTTAACGCCGCGTCGTCCACGTCCTCGACGCGTTCGGCGGTCATGAAGTACCTGTTGCCGTACCTGACGTGTCCCTGGGAACGCAGTTGCTGGAGGGCGATATCGCGGATGTTGGTGCGGGCGAAGCGGTCCAGGCGTTTCATGAAGTCGGGGATCACGAAGTTGCCGAACAGCAGTGTGAACACCGTGACGAAGACCGAGAGCAGCACCGCGGATAGGAAGGTGCGGTGGACGTTGACGCCGGCGGCCCGGCAGGCCAGCAGCTCGTTGTCGGCCGCCAGCCGCCCGTAGACCATCGTCGCCGCGAACAGGGCCGAGACCGGCATGGTCAGCGTGATCACGATGGGCAGCAGCAACGGCAAGACGCTGAGCAGGCTGGCCGCCGTCACACCCGGGGAGCGCACCACGTTGTAGAGCCCCCCGCCCATGGTGAACAGCGCCGTCAGCGCCAGGATCGCGAGCCCAAAGGTCTTGAGCAGTTCGCGCAGGACGTAGGCATGCAGTGTGATCATCAGCTTCGCGCGATTCCCGCCCGGGAAGCTGCGCCGGCCCTGGTCACGGCGCGTCGTTTTGATCCAAGATGCATTCCCGGAACTCTATTCCCGACGCCCAACCTGTCAAGCGAACGGGCGTCGGCAGCAGGCAGCAGGCAGCAGCGACGGGGCGGTGCTGGCGTGGGTCTGCGGCGGGCGGCCTCTTCCGGGCCCACTCGCCTCAGAGCAACTTGATGAATTCGCCCATCTCCATTTCCAGGTCAATGGTCACGATCTGCCGCAGCAGCCCACGCGGGAGATCACGACCGCGATGGACCGGCACGGTCGTCTTTCTGCCGTCCGGGTGCGCGAAGCGCTGATGGGAACCACGCGAACGCGTGCGCACGAAGCCGAGTCTGCGAAGCACGCTGATCAGCGTTCGGGCATCGATGACGGGCGTGGCACTCACGCCACGATCTCAAGGTCGCGAACGCCGACAAACATACCGGCCCCGGACGGCTCTTCGTCCTCCAAACAGAGGGCCGCCGCCTGTGCGATGTTTCTCATGGCTTCATCGACTGTGTGGCCATAGGAACGGCAGCCGCGCAACGTGGGCACCGAGACGAGGAAGACCCCGTCTTCGTCCTGCTCGACGACGACCGGTAAGTGATACCGCTTGGGCCTTTTCTTCTTCGGCATACAGCAAGTTTACGTTGGGATGAACGATTCGCCAAGAGTCGGGCTCAGCCAGCTCGCCCGAGGCAGGCCCGCGCTACTTGACCCGCGCCGCTGATGCACCGGTCCGCAGGTTCGCCTTTGCGACGGATTCTTCCTGCCGTTTCAGAGCATCGGCCGCCCGGACGAGCGGATCGCTGCCGGCGGCCAGCCCGGCGGCAAGGGTTTCCAGCGGCGGGCAGACGCCGGCCTCGCCGGTGCCGCGCGGGCTGAAGCCCGCGGCTCCTTTGGCGGTTAGGGCGACCTCCGACGCTTGACGCTCCGCCGCCCAACTTTCTTCGCGGTACTCCCAGGCCCGTGAATGCGGATTCAAGAAGTCACGAAACGCCGGCACCTGCCGACCACGCTTGCGGTAGTAGTATTGAATGCCCTTCCAGATTGCCAGGTTCGCCAGCCAAGCACGCGACTTGAACGGGATCAGCCGTAGGCGTCGGAAAGCCGAACGTGGGGAAAAGAACTCGCCAAACGCCGCCATCTGGGCGTGGCGCAACTGCTTCGCCGACATCTGCTTCGGTTCGTACACCACCGACGCACCGTTATAGCGCTCCCAATCGTACGTGCGGATGCGCCCCTCACGCTTGAACTGGTGAAAGAACGCGGTCCCCGGGTGCGGCGTGAGGATCGGGAAGCAGCTCATCGCCAGGTTCATCCGTTGCGCGAACCGGCAGGCGTGCATACAGTCCCGCCAGGTGTCGCTATCGAACCCGAAGATGAACGCCCCCCACAAGCTGATCCCGTAGCTCTGAATCTTGCGAATCCGCCAGGCGTAGGTCTCCGACTTGACGAACTTCTTGCCCGCCTCGGTGAGCGTATCCTGGCGGGGACTCTCCAGCCCGAGGATCAGCCCGACGCAGCCGCTGGCGCGCATCGCCCGTAGCAGCCGATCGTTGCGGCTGATCAGCACGTCGCACTGGCTGGCCCAGGCGATCTTCAGCGGCTTGAGCGCTTCGCATAGCTCGATTGCCCACTGGTGGTTACCGCCGAAATCGTCGTCGGCGAAGATGAAGCACCAACTACGGTGCCGCTCTTTCGCCTCGCGGATCTCCTCGACGATGTCCTCAATCGCCCGTTGGCGAAACTTGCGGCCAAACACGCCCGGCGTCGTGCAGAAGTTGCAGTTGTGCGGGCAGCCACGCGTCGTCTGGATCGGGTTGGCCACCAGGTAATCACGCGGGTCGAGCAGGTCCTTGCGCGGCGTGGCGATCGGTGCCGTGGGGAACTCCGCCCAGTCGTAAATGCGGGCGATGCCCTCGCGCGGATCGTCGCCCCGCTCGACAGCGGCCTCCCAATCGGCGATCAGGTGCGGCAGCGTGGACTCGGCGTCACCCTTGCACACGCTGTGGCAATGTTGCAGCGCGTCTTCCGGCAAGGCGCTGGGGTGAATCCCGCCCATGATGACCGTCACGCCCAGCCGGCGATAGTCCTCGGCGATCTCGTACGCGCGCTTGGCCTGCGCGGTCATGGCAGAGATGCCGACGACGTCCACGTCCGCCTTGGCCCGATGCCGCCCGTCGAGCGTGCACTCGTCCACGACCTCGACGGCCCAGTGCTCCGGCATCACCGCCGCACAGATGGTCAGCCCCGTCGGCGCGAACAGCGCCTTGCGCGTGAAGGTCATCTTCCGGATGATCTCCGGCATGGTGATGTTGCTGAGCGGGGAATTGGGGTTGATGAGGCGGATCGTTCGGCGATCAACCGGCTCGGCGTGTAGCATCCCAACCTTCCACTCGTCCAGCGGCGCAGACTACAAGCAGCACGCCGGCATTCTCACGCCTACGACGCCCGGCGTCCACCGCATGTGGCACCGGCGTCCCGCCGGTGAAACCACAGGCGCTACGCCCGTGCCAAAAGTCCTGCTAGGCGCTCTAATAAGCGGGCCGCCCCATCCGGACGGCCCATCAAGATCACACGCCGATTGTCGAGCACGAGCGACGTGGCTCCGGGTTACGGGCAGCCTTCGCCCCAGTGTGCCAACAGGATACCAAGATCGGACTGGTCGGTATCGCCGTCGC
>Ga0114919_10002244_pt1 | contig 15608 bp, 13 predicted proteins | sample BlataG_FD_88682 | JGI IMG/M metagenome (GOLD analysis project Ga0114919, IMG submission 88682) | Deep subsurface microbial communities from Black Sea to uncover new lineages of life (NeLLi) - Black_00105 metaG | ecosystem: Environmental > Aquatic > Marine > Oceanic > Sediment | place: Atlantic... | reverse complement strand
TTTCCTTTTACCAGGTAACAAAGGATACTTGAAGAGAGGAAACATCCAGTTCCATGAACATTCTTTTTTATTTTATCTTTTTTAAAAGTATAGAATTCTTTTCCATCATATAATAAATCTACAACCTCAGCCTTGAAGTTACCTCCCTTAATTAAACAGGGAATCTTAGTGTTGAAGTAAATATTTTTAGCAGCCTCTTTCATATCCTTTAAGTTTTTAATCCTGATTCTGGATATCATGGATGCTTCTTCTATGTTAGGAGTAAGAAGAGATGCCTGTCCGCTGATTTCTGTCATATAATGTTGGATAAATTCTTTTTCTAAAAGCCAAGTACCCGAGCTAGACCTAAAGGCTGTGTCCACAATTTTAGGTATATTTCTGCTGCAAGACAATATTTTGCTTATAGCCTGAATATTATTCTTAGAACCTATCATTCCAACTTTAATCCCAGAAAAAGAAATATCTTTTTGAAGGGTTTTGTATTGATCCCAGAGGAGACCTGGAGGTAAACAGTAAACATTTTTCACCTCTTTTGTGTTCTGAGCTGTAATAGAGGTTAAGATACCCATTCCCTGAAAATTTAGCTGCTGGAAAACTTTTAAATCTAGTAAAACACCAGCTCCTGAACAAGGATCAAAGCCTGCAATTGATAAAAGAATTTTTTTCATCTAGATTTCTATTCTATCTTTAATATATTAAATGGTAAATAACAAATAGTGGAAGCTTTTCTTTTTTTGATGTTTCGAGACATAAAAAGAAAATATTCGGGAATGGCGTTAAAAATCTGAACAGGAGCGAGGCTATCCCCGAGTATTATCATCATGATCCACACAATATGGAAGAGGACTAAAAAGTTAAATAGTTGATAGTTTACTGTTAATATTTGTTATGCTATTATAAAATTTTAGAAATGAAAGCAAGGGTTCATGTTTTTGTCTCAGGTAGGGTTCAAGGGGTTTTTTTCCGCGATCATACTCAAAAATTTGCTGTATCTCTTGGTTTGACAGGCTGGGTAAAAAATTTAAGAGACGGCCGGGTTGAAACAATAGCAGAAGGAGAAAAGGAAAAATTAGAAACTTTTATCAGCCGATTAGAAGAGGGGGCCCCTTTAGCAGTTGTTGAAAAAGTAGATGTAGACTGGGGAAAATATAAGGGAGAATTTGCGAATTTTACAATAACCTGGTCTGGGCTATTATAAGTAAAGTAATCTGACCTATTTCCTCTTTATTATTCAGATTTTTTCTTTTCTAAAAATTTCTTGCGACACTCCTTTGAACAGAAAAAATATTCTTTGCCTTCTATAACTTCCCTTATAGCTTCTTCTTTAGGAAGATAAGTGTTGCAGTATTCATCTTTAACCATTGTACCTGAAAGACGTTTTGAAGTGTGTTGAGTTTTTTTGATGCTGCTTATGGTTTTAAAGAAGCGGATAAGAAGATAAATCAAGTAAATTAAAAATGAATAAAAAATAACTTTGAAAAATCCTGAAAGCATAATCTGAATTTAGAATATTTAGGGGGCGATGTCAAATAAACCCTCTGTAGTAAAAATTTTCTTGATTATTAAAAGGCTAAAAAGTAATATGAGGAATAAACAGATGATTTTGTGAATTTTCGTTAAAAGGAGAATGAATGGACTTTTTATTAACCCAAGAACAGGAAATTCTAAAAGAATCAATAAAGAATTTTTCTCAAAAAGAAATTAAGCCCTTAATCAAAGAATACGATGAAAATGGTAAATGGCCAGAGGATCTGACCAAAAAATTAGGCGATATGGGATTATTGGGTATACTAATTCCTCCAGAATATTCAGGTGCTGGTTATTCTAACTTAGATTATGTCATTATGTTAGAAGAAATATCTAAAGTAGATCCTTCAGTCGGTTTGGTAGTGGCTGCTCATAATTCTCTCTGTTCTAACCATATTAACTTCTTTGGAAACGAGGAACAAAAGAAGAAATACTTGAACCGGCTGGCTTCAGGTCAAACTTTAGGAGCTTGGGGACTCACTGAAGCAGAAGCAGGTTCTGATGCAGCAGCCCTGAAGACCAGAGCAGAGAATAAAGGCGATTATTGGCTTCTCAATGGTTCAAAGCTTTTCATTACTAATGGTTCTTTAGCTGAAATTGTTGTAGTGATGGCAGTTACAAGCCGTGAGAAGGAAAGAAAAGGCATCTCTGCTTTTATTTTAGAGAAAGGGATGGAAGGCTTTAAAGCAGGAAAAAAAGAAGATAAGATGGGCATTAGAGCTGCTGATACTTCAGAGCTTATCTTTGAAGATGTTAAAGTTCCTGCTGAAAACATGCTGGGCGAAGAAGGAGCCGGATATAAAGGAGCCATGGCAATCCTTGACGGAGGGCGAGTGAGTATCGCTGGCTTTTCTTTAGGTATTGCTGCAGGAGCCTTAGAGGAGAGCTTGAAATATGCTAAAGGAAGGGTTCAATTTAATCAACCTATTGCCAATTTTCAAGCTATTCAATGGATGCTTGCAGATGGTTTCACAAAACTGGAAGCTGCTCGCCTTTTAACCTACAGAGCAGCTTTCCTCGAGGACCAGGGAAAGAAGATTCCCAAAGAATCTGCCATGGCCAAGCTCTTTGCATCTGAATTAGCTGTAGAAGCTTCTCGTACGGCAGTTCAAATTTTTGGAGGCTATGGATTTACCAGGGATTATCCTGTTGAAAAGTTTTACCGTGATTCGATGTTAGCTACAATTGGCGAAGGGACTTCTGAAATCCAGCGCTGGATCATTGCCCATAAAGTCCTTTCAGAGTATTAATAATAGTAAAAAAGCAAAATAGTCTACCTTCAAAGAGACCAATCTAAAAATTAAAAAATTCATCAAGCAAAGGTTAAAGAGAAAAAAAAGCTAAATAAGCGAAGCAGGCAAAATAATAAAAAATGAATCAAACGAAAGAGAAGAAAATGAAGGATTTGGTGAAAGAGGTGCTTGAGGGAAATCCACGGGCTGTGGCTAAGGCTATTTCTTTGGTTGAAAACAACGAGGCGTCTGCCCAGGATATGATGAAAGAAATTTTTCCCTATACAGGTGCGTCAGTCATTGTTGGTATTACAGGTTCTCCAGGATCTGGCAAAAGCACTTTGGTGGACCAGATAGTGGGTTATTTAAGAATAAGCCAGAAAAAGATTGGTATAGTAGCTGTTGATCCTACCAGTCCCTTCAGTGGTGGAGCTATTTTAGGAGACAGGATTCGAATGATGAGGCACAGCTTGGATTCTGAAGTTTTTATACGAAGCATGGCAACCAGAGGCCAATTAGGAGGATTAGCCAAAGCAACAGGTGAAGCGATTAGTATTTTTGAGGCTGCAGGAAAGAATTTTATTCTGGTAGAGACAGTAGGGGTTGGACAGGATGAAGTCGAGGTAGTAAAACTGGCGGATATTATCCTCGTTGTTTTAATGCCGGGAACAGGCGATGAAATTCAAGCTTTTAAAGCAGGTATCATGGAAATTGCTGATATCTTTGTTATTAATAAAGCAGATTCACCAGAGACTGATAAAATGGAAATTCAACTTAAAGCCATGCTTGAATTAGGAATTAGAGAAAATAAAATTCCCCCTGTGATAAAGACTGTGGCTACAGAAGGTAAGGGAATAGAATTTTTAGTTAATGAAACCCTAAAATTTATCTCCTATAAAAGTCAAAAATTACAAGAAACGAGGAAAAAGCGGTTAATATCTTGGATGTTGAAGGATATTATCAGAGAGAAAATTTATAAGACCATTACCCAAGATATAGAGGAACAAGAATTTGAAAAATTTGTTGGTAAAATTTACAGAAGAGAGATAGATCCCTATTCTGTAGCTGATAAGATAATAGAAAAATTAAGAAAGAAAAAATAAGGATAATATGAAAAGAATAAAAAAGATTGATCATATAGGAATTGCTGTTAAAAATCTTGAGGAGAGTTTAAAGATATGGAAAGACCTGTTTGGAGCAAAAGTGGGGGTGATTGAGGAAATAAAAGAAAGAGGGGTTAAAATTGCTTTTTTGGAATTTAAAGAGGGCCCAACAGTGGAACTATTGGCTTCTTCCGGGAAGGATTCACCTCTTGAAAAATTTCTGGAAAAAAGAGGAGAAGGAATTCATCATTTATGTTTGCTGGTGGAGGAGATTGAAAAAGTTATGGAAGAGCTTAAAAGTAAAGGGGTCCAGTTTATTCAGGAAAAACCTCACAAGGGAGCAGAAGGAAGTAAAATTGCCTTCCTCTATCCGCACAGTCTGCAGGGTGTTCTTTTGGAGTTAAAAGAGAAAAAAGTTTCTTAAAATTTAAGTCTTAGTCCTATCTTCACAGAGAATCCACTAAAATTTAGTTCTCCTTGCCGTAGGTCTTTGAGATTGACGTTCTCAGGCCTTTCTTCATGCCCTGTTAAAACTATATAATATTTATTAAGAATCTCGTTCTTGTTTTTGTAATAATAAAGGGAGGCTTTTCCTTCTTCAACTACATCATTTCCATATTCTTCAAAACAATAGGGTCCTTTAAAACCGTCAACCTTTGACCATATATTTTCTCCTTCAACTGCTAAGGCTAAATAATTAGTAAGGTTATACTCGATTCCTATGGAAGCATAATATCCTAAAGACTCTGAACGGAATTTATTATCCTTTTTAAACCATTGGGAATATTCTTCTCCATCAGTAGTTGAAGTATATTCAAAATTTTCCTGAATTAGATATTGAACAAAAATAATATGTCTACCTCCGTTTATAATGATGTTAAAGCGGGAACTAAGAGGATAAGAAAAGCTTAGGCCAAGTTTAAGAGGCAAAGCTTTAACTTCATTAGAAAGAAAGTGAGAGCCATTTTGATTTCCTTCTTGCTTTTGATAACTGATGGTGCCTTCCTTTTTATCACTGAGATAGCTAACTGCGAGGTTAAAAGCTAATCCAGAAATGATATTTATTCTTAATTCTGCTTCAAATTTCGGTTTATTGTGCAGGTTATCAAATTGACCAGTTAAATTGCCACCCATTGTTTCTTCCCAGTTTCTCCAGAGGGTGTTGAGAGATTCGACCCAAGTATTTATATCATCTAATTCACTGGAGTATGAATTGAAACTTAATTTTAAGCTGGCTCTTTCACCTTGAGCAGAATATAGGGCTATAATAAAAAAAAAGAAAAAGAAAAAGATAAACCTCTTTTTATGAATTTTTGAGCATTTCATTATTTAAATTCTTCCATAAATTCTGAAAAAATGCCAGTTTTTTAAGGAAAAAAGAATTTTATTATAATCTTTGTTCCTTTTCCTATCTCGCTTGAGATTTGAATTGTTCCGCCATGGTCTTCTATGATTTTTTTGGCAATGGAAAGTCCTAACCCTGTACCTAAATCTTTAGTTGAAAAATAAGGCTCAAAAACCTTTTTTAACATATCCTTTTCCATACCCATGCCTGTATCTTTAATTTCAAGCTTAAAATATTCTTTTTCTCTTTTTAACTTAACTTCTATTTTTCCTTGCTTCCTGATTGCTTCAATGGCATTAATGAAAATATTTCTCAAAGCGATTCTTATCTTATCCCTGTCTCCTTTGAAGTTAAAATCTTCCCCATCATAAATTTCTTTAAATTCAATTCTTTCTAAGAGCGTTTTTTTAAAAGGAAATACTGTCTCCTGAATAATTTTTCTTAAATTAAAAAGTTCCTTTTTAAGAATTTTTTCTTTTGAGATATCTAAAAATTCTTGGGCAATTTTTCTCAGGTTCTCAACTTCTTTTATAATGTAAGAGGCGGATTCTTTTAAGACTTGATCGAAATCTCCCTTTTTGTCTGCATGAACTTTAAGTAGATGTTCGGCAGATAGCTGAATGGGAGTTAAAGGATTTTTAATTTCATGGGCAACTTTTCGAGCCATTTCCGCCCAGGCGACTTTTTTACTCATCTCAGTTAGTTCTTGCTGGTGTTTTTTTAAATTTTTAATCATGGCATTAAATCCATCTATCAAAGTTCTCATCTCATCCTGAGGTTTGTGCTCAATAGAAACTTCGAGATCGCCCAGGCTAACTTCTTTTATTCCTGTAAGGAGTTTTTTAATAGGAGTAACTATTATTGCACCCAAGCCTCGTGCGAAAATAAGGACAATAAAAACGAAAAATACTGAGATAAAGACTAAAAATTCAATAAATTCTTCTAAAGCTTTTGAAATTTCTTGCTGTTCAAAGGGAAAAGGAAGTGAGATGAGTAAAAGGGAATCAAGATAGAAAAATGGAACTGTAAGAGTATGAAATGAGTAATCACCGATTTTTTGGCTTTGAGTATAAAAAGGATTGTTTTCAAATTGAATATTATAATAAATTTCCCCATCTATAAGTTCAGGGAGGAGTCCAGAGTCGTAAAATTCTCTTCTGCTGGAAGAGATAAGCCTTCCATCCTGGTATAAATTAACATCATTGGAAATAGTTGAACTAATCCAGAGCACTAAATCTTCAAAGGGAGTGTTCAAATTTGATGTTTCTTCCTGCTGGAGAAACATGAAATCTTCCATAACACGGTGGGCAAAATTTGTTTGGACTTCTGCTTTCTGAATAAATTGTTGAGCAAAAATGCTTTCTAAAAAGTTTCTGGTGAAGAAAGTGAAAAGAAGGAGAGGAATAATAGCCACTGCGATAAAAGATGCATAAACTTTGTTCGAGAAAGACCAGAGGGGATTTTTCAAATATTTCTTTTTAAAGATTATATTAAAAAGAAGAGAAAAAAAGAGAAAAACAGAGATATAGAGAAATAGTAACTTTAAAAATTCAACTGAGCAATTTATGAGATTTTTTTTGGGAGTGAAAAAAGAGTAAATTCTATTGTCTGTCCTGAAATAGAAAGACTGATAATTTCTGTTTTTATCTTTAAAAAAAGACCAGATTGAATTTTTAGAAGAATGAATTATCTCTAAAAGGTTTGGAGGAATTCCAGAAGATATTCTGTTGGGGTTGAAAAGCAGTTTTCCGCTTAAATCATAAACAGCAAATCCAAAATCAAGCTGATTAAGAGAGGGTAGAGAAGTTGTTCTAATAAGTTCAAAATAGGGATTAGCCGAGTATAGGAAAGGAAGCATATCATAATCTATAGATAGAGTGAGTATTGTCCTTCCAAAATAAATATCTTCATCAAACCAATCTTTGTAGCCCACAAGAATTTTTTTTTCTTTACCCATAAAAGGAATATTTAGATAAGAAATTGACCACTCTTGACTGAAAGGCAGACTGAAATCAGGTGGATAGAGCTTAGGAACGTTTAGAGAAAACTGAGAAAGGACCTTGCCTTCTGGATTCCATAATTCAAGGCTGGAATACCAGTTGAATTTTGCAATTGATGTTTCTCTCCATAGAGATTGAGCAAAATTAAATGGTTCAGGGTTGATTAAAAATGAAAAAATTGTTTCTTTTTTTTCCTCAATTTCAGACAAAGATTGAACTAATAGAAAATTTTCCCAGTGCTTTTGGGATATGACAATATTCTTGAGTGAATTCTGAATAAGAGATTGGTTTCTTCTGGAGGAATAGTGGTGGAAAGAAGTATACAAGAAGAATGTACTTAAAAGAAAGACTGAAACAAAGATATCCTTTCTTATTAACATCTTGGGGAAAAAGGCAAATATTAAAATCAGAAAAACTACAATCATTTGAAGAAAAATAATGAGGAGCGAATTGCTTTTTTCAAAAAAGATAAAAAAGCCTCCAAAACCAAGAATAAGTACAGCCAGAGAGAGAAGAAAATGAGGAGAGCAAAGAGAAACTATCCGAAAACATAAAAAAATTAAAATAATAAAGCTGAGAAAGAGGAATAGAATACTTAAATGGAGAAGAAAAAAAGATAGATTAGGAGTAAAACGTAACAGGTTAATATTAGAGTTAAAAATAAAAAGCTTTAAAACTTTTTGAAAGATAAAGAGGAGAGGAATTGTTGAGAAAATTAAGCCGATGTTTAAAATAAGGGAAAGAGGCAGGAATAATTTAAATTTTTTCTGAGGGAAAAAATTTTCAATGTAAATAATGAGACATAATATGATCAGGAAAAGAAAAAGGAAAGTTAGAAAAATATCAGCTGGCGATTTGGTGAGATTAGCCAAGGACAAAAAACTAGCCAAAGAAGGAGAAAAAAAAGAAAGAGATTTTATTTTTTCTAAGTGGCTCAAAGGGAGAAAAATGAACCTTAAGCCAATTAAGATGAGAATTATAAGCAAGAAAGGTAATGATTTTAATTTTTTGTAAAATGTTTTTATTTTTATAAGGTAAAGGAGGAAGAAAAAAAGAGTAATTCCTAATAAAATATAAAAGGCAAGGAGTATATTTTCTTTTTTAGTTGAAACAAAAGAAGTTAATGAAGGGGAGCTTAAATTAACTATGGCCACAATTTTTTTATTCTCATTTCTTAATGGGAAAAATAAAGTTTGAATCTTATTCTGAAGGGCTGGCTGGCCGATATATTCATCTTTGTGTTTGGAGAAAAAGCTTTCGAATCCAGAAGTATCTTCCTGAAAATCATAGTACAAGATGCTTTGAACATTCCTGAGTAGTTTTGTTTTTAAAAACTGATATTCCTTCAGGTTGCGGGTTTTAAATTGAGGATCAAAAGCTAAAAGCTTGTAGAAAACAATATAATCCTTTTCTTTGGTTTTTTGGGAAGAGACAAGATAAACAGAGATTTTGTCTTTGATAAGAAATAAAGATTTTTGTTCCAAAAGGGAATTTTTGGGCACACTTTCTGTAGAAACAGTCTCTAAATCTATCAAGTTTCCCAGCCAGAGAGTAAGCTTTCCCTGAGGATTGTAGTATCCGATTCCCTCTACGTCTGTATCAAGGTTAAATTTGTTGAACAAAGCGAATATTTCACTTCTTTTTGTTGGGAAGGGGAGGGAAGAGATAAAACTTTGTTTCTGATTTATATCAGAGATAAGATTGAAAAATTCGTTTTTAATTGCCTGGGTTTGTTTTCTCAGAGAGTTTAAACTTTTTTGATAATGATTGGATGAAATAAAGACCGGAAGGAGAAAATAGAGAATAAGAGAAGATACAGAGAGAATTATTCCAAAAATAAAGCAGTAGAGAGGGAAAAACTTTTTTTTCCTGAGGATTATTCTCTTAACATTCAAAATTTTTCTGCCCTTATTTCTGTGATTTTCCAAATATCTTTAAAGCTCTCGGGCTTTTTTCTCGGTAAGCTTGGCGAGGCTCTGGTTTTTTGAAACCTTTCGTTTATTAAATAGAAAAAGATGTGAAAGACGTATTGATTATTGTTTTTTTTATTCCTGAAGGACCATCTTGCCTTAAAAATAAAACTTTCTTTTTTTATGTGTATAGTAAGATCGCTTTCTGAGTAGAATTCAAAAGTTGCGTAAGAAGAAAAGATTTTCTGGAAAAGAAAATGAGCCTGCTGATTGGAGAGTTGATCAGAAAAAGCAATGGGTTCAGGGAAGGAGATGGTAAGGTAGTTTGTGGAGGAAAATAGAGAATAAAGCATCTTTGGATTATTTTGAAGAAATGAGTTTTCTATGTTTTTAGTTGTAGTTGAAAGGAGGGAAGAAAGAATTGAGAAAATAAGAATACTACCTAAGTTTACCACTAAAAAATATTATCACAGCTTTTCTGAAATTAGCAAGTAGGGTAAATAGTAAGCAGTAAGGTCAAAACCTACTAATTAATTATTACTTAACGTTTACTTTTTATTATTTATGGAGCCTATTTCTTGAGAGACGATTTTTTTAAGATCTTTTCTAATTATTTCTATTCTCTCTAGTTTGGTTCTAATTTTTTCAAAAAGTAATTCCTGACTTTTTAGACCCTCATAGATAAGGAAGGCTGCGCTCTCTGAACGACTTTTGAAAAGGCCAGCTTCAACTAACATACTCAATTTTTTATTGCTTTCATCATTTACCCGAATTGTAAGAACAGTGTTACGTGAGGCAAGGGCATTGTCAATGACCTTTTTTATAGATTCTGCAGTCTTTACAGCAATTTTTTCAACCTTACTTCCAAGTTCGTCAAGTTTACTCTGATATTTTTTTTTAGTTTCGTTTCTTTTCTTGCTTTTGGACCCTTCAGTTAAATTTTGTTTTTCCATAATTAATCTCCTCTGTAATATGTAATTTAGTTACATAATACTAAAATACACATTACATGTCAAGTGAGATAGAAGAAAAATGAATTTTCAAAGGGGTTGGTGAAATAGTTTTAAAATGAAATTATTTTAAAGAGAAACACCTGCTTTTTTGGCACGTAAGTATTTCTCTCTAAATTTCAATAAATGAAATGAGAGTTTCTAATAATTACTCTTTTTTTTCTTCCTCTTCTTTTGCTTCTTCTTCCAACTTTTTGGTTCTTTTAGCATCTTTAATGCCGCTGATTCCTGCAATAAAGGAAATTAAACCTCCAAAAAAAAGAATTATTGGGATAAATCCAAAGATGAGCTCATAAAATTCGCGACACCAAACAAAAGCAACTAAGATAATGCCGCCAGCCATAGCAATTAAGCCTCCGAGAATAGCGAGGAATTTACCCATTGCTATACCTCCCTCTATTTAATTGATTTTGAAAAAATTTAGAGATGCATTATAACAAATCAAAAGTGCTGAAGCAAATATTTTTTTAAAAAAATATAATTTTATGTGAAAAAAAACAATAGTATTAATCACCAAGCTTGATTACTCTTTATTCTTTGCGAGTTTAAAAATTTCTTGTTAGAATAAAAACAAAAAAAAGAGAAGTATTAATTAGATAGTTTTTTTGATGAAAAAGTTAAAGGCTGTTATTTTTGACCTTGATGGAACTATAGTCGATGTTCCTTATAACTGGAATCAAATAAAAGCAGATCTGGGAACTAAAGGTGTACCAATTCTCTCCTATCTTTTAAAACTTAAAGAACCTGAAAAATCTGAGAAGTGGAAAGTGCTGGAAAAATATGAAAAAACAGCCACGGAAAAAGCAGTTTTAAAGAGAGGAATACCTAAATTGCTGGGTTTATTGACAGAAAGAGGAATAAAGAAGGTATTGGTAACCAATAATTCCTTTAAAAATGTTTCTTTTATTTTAAAAAAGTTTAAACTAAAGTTTGATTTAGTTATCTCTAGAGAAAGCGGCTTGTGGAAACCGTCAGGAGCTCCTTTTCTCGCTGTTCTAAATACGTTAGGAATAGGGAAGGATGAATGTTGTGTCGTTGGAGATTCTCATTTTGATGCAAAGGCCGCAGAGGATGCTGGAATTAGTAAGATTTTTATTCTGAATAGAACCAAGGAGAAGTTTTTTCCTGGTTCTGTTGAAGTTGTTCAATCAGTGAAAAATCTCAAAGAAAGAATAGAAGAATTTTTAGAGGAAACTTTAAAATGAGATTTTTGTAACTTTTTTAATGATATAAAAGTTATTATTTAAAAAAAGGAAATAAATCCTTTATCAGGAGGATAAAGATGAGAAGAAATCTTCAATCTAAGTTTATTTTTTTTGTCCTTTTCCTTTTTATTTTTAATGGACTGACCTTAAATCTTTTCAGTGATGGTTTTATTGTTCCTATTCCCAGGCCAGGCGAAAAAATTCCAGCTTTATCAGTTAAATATCATAAAGTAAAGGTTGAAATAACAAGCCAGGTGGCAAAAACATCTATTGATCAAGTTTTTATCAACAACCATAACAGGGATATTGAGGGAATATTTATTTTTCCTATACCTGAGAAGGCCGCCATTTCGGAGTTTTCGATGTATGTTGGAGACAAGAAGATAAAAGGAGAAATCCTTGACCGTGACCAAGCCCTTAAAATTTATAAAGATATTGTTCGCAGAATGAAAGACCCAGCTCTTCTTGAGTACATGGGGCGAAATATGTTTAGAGCTCGAATATATCCCATCCCTGCTCGGGGAGAAAAGAGAGTCGAGCTCTCTTACACCGAAATCCTAAAAGCTGAGAATAATCTTGTTAAATACCTATATCCACTTAACACAGAGAGGTTTTCTTTGCACCCTATTAAAAAAGTTGTTGTTTCTGTAGAAATCAAATCTAAAATTCCTATTTCTAATATATATTCCTCTTCTCATAAGGTTTCAGTAAGGAAGGAGAGTGAAAAAAAAGCAACTGTTAGCTTCGAAGAATCTAATGTCAGGCCTGATAAAGATTTTATCCTCTACTATTCTCTTACCCGTGATGATGTGGGCCTCTCCTTTTTGAATTGGGAAGATTCGAAGGAGAATTATTATATGCTCTTGGCCTCGCCTCCTTATACGGGCAGAAAAGAAAGAGTCTTGAACAAAAATATAATTTTTGTTCTTGACAGCTCTGGCAGTATGAGCGGAAAAAAAATCAGGCAAGCCAAAGAGGCGGCCCAGTTTATTATTAACCATTTAGATAAAAACGATAAGTTCTCCATCATTGATTTTGATGACGGAGTTGATGTGTTCTTACCGGAGCTGGTCGTGGCTAATAATCAAAACAAAGAAAAAGCTTTTGGGTTTGTTAAGGAAATAGAGGATTCTGGAGGAACAAACATCAATGATGCCCTTCTTCAAGCTCTTGAAATGACAGAAGCTGGAAAAAGGCCAAATTATATTCTTTTTCTTACAGATGGTCTGCCAACAGCTGGCCTTACTGGAACAAAAAAGATATTAAAAAATATTGCTTCGAGCAATAAATTTGACTCTCGCATAATTGTTTTTGGGGTAGGCAATGATGTAAACACAGAGCTTCTGGACAGGATTTCTTCTGATAATCGAGGGACCTCGGTTTATGTAGGAGAAAGAGATGAGCTGGAAATTGCAATTTCAAATTATTACGAAAAAATTTCATCCCCCCTTCTTTCCGATTTAAAGATTTCCTTCAAAGGGATTGAGGTAAAAAACTCATATCCTCGAAATCTTCCAGACCTCTTCAAAGGTTCTCAACTTGTTTTATTGGGTAAGTTTAAAGGAGAAGGTCCTGTAACTGTTTTTCTTACCGGCAAGGTAGGAGAAAAGGAGAAAAAATTTGTCTTAGAGAATCAATCCTTAGTAAAAGACGAATCTTACAGCTTTCTGCCCCGGCTTTGGGCTACCCGGAGAATTGGTTATCTTCTTGAAGAGATTCGTTTGCACGGGAAAAGAGATGAACTAGTGGATGAAGTTAAAAAGCTCGGCTTAAAGTATGGAATTGTAACTCCTTACACTTCTTTTCTTGTCACCGAAAAAGAACGCTTAACCCTTGATGCAGCAGCACCTGAGGCCATAGCAGCTCTCAGGGACCACAAAAAAACAGGTGCAGGCGCTGTTAAAATGGCCAAGGCAACCCAGAGCTTTAAAGAACAGGATAGAGCTGCCCAAGTTATTTCGCAAAGAATCAAATACAAGGAAGATAAGACTTTTTACTGGAAAGATAACTATTGGGTTGACAGTGTTTACAAAGAGGGAAGTCCTTTAGAAGAAATTAAGTTCAATTCAGAAGAATATTTTCGTCTTATTATTGAAAGACCAGGAATAGCCAAATATCTTTCTTTAGCTAAAAATCTTATAATTTGCCATAAGGAAGTGAACTACAAAATATCAGATATTCCTTAACTTCCTTTCTGTTCAGTACTTCTGATTCCTCTCAGGTAAAAACAGAAGTTGTTTTTAAATGTTTTCTTTATTTGCCTTCTGATAAACTATTTTTCCACCAAGGATAGTATAGAGAACTTTTGTTGTCAAAATTTCCTTTGGTTCGATTGTAAACAAGTCTTTTGAAAGAACAGTCATATCAGCTAACTTGCCAACTTTCAGAGAACCCTTGGTGTTTTCCTCAAAAGAGGCATAGGCTGAGCCGAGGGTATAATATTTAATAGCCTCAGCCATGGAGAGTTTTTGTTCAGGAAACCATCCGCCTTCAGGGAAGTCAAATTCGATATTTTTCCTGGTTACACATGAATAAAGACCCCTCATAGGATCAAGAGGCTCTACTGGCCAATCTGTGCCAAAAGCCAGCTTAGCTCCATTATCCAGCAAAGTTCTCCAGATATAGGCTCCCTTTGACCTCTCTTTTCCTATCCGTTGTTCACAGAATCTCATATCTGTGGTGCAGTGGGTGGGTTGCATAGAAGCGATGACTCCTAATTCCTTAAACCTTTTTATGTCAGTTGGAATTATGATTTGGGCATGTTCGATCCGGTGTCGAAGACCTTTTTTCCCATGCTTTTTCTGAGCTTTTTCAACAGCATTGAGAACCCAATTTACACCTTTATCTCCAATGGCATGGACTCCAATCTGAAAGCCATTCATATGAGCTTTTTCTACTAAATCATAGAATTTTTCCTCCTCGTATAGAGAAAGACCTGTTTTATCCGGCTCATCGGAAAAAGGCTCAAAGAGGAGAGCTGTTCCGGAACCGAGAGTGCCGTCGATGAAAAATTTTAAGAAGCCGAATTTGACCATATAATTGCCCTGTCCCTGTTTGATTCCTTTTTTTAGGTACTCATCGATTTCATTAACAGCAAGCCAGGCATAAACTCTGAGGGTTAATTTTTCCTCTTGATTCAGTTTCTTGTAAATCTCTACTTCTTGCAAACTTGAGGCTGTATGTATCCCTGTTAATCCAAGCTCTGTCGCATGTTTAAGGGCTCTTTTGATGTCTTCCTCGGGAGTGGATTGGATTTGTGGACTTTTAATCTTGATCAGGTCCATAGCTGTTTCTTTAAGGATTCCTGTTGGCTTGCCTGTTTTTGGGTCTTTTTTTATTTCTCCGCCAAAAGGGTCCTTTGTTTCTTTGTTGATGCCCGATTGTTTCAATGCCAGGCTGTTTATCCAGACAGAATGCCCGTCTACTCTACGTATGATTATTGGATTGTTAGAAGAGACTTTATCCAGGTCTTCTTTTGTAGGCCACTTCTCTCCTGGAAAAAGAGTGTGGTCATACTGACTGCCAAAGATAGGAGCACCTTCAGGAAGTTCTTTAATCTTTGCTGCCACCATTTCCTGTATCTTCTCTATTGAGTTTACTCCTCTGAAAGTAAGAGTCGTTAAAGAGCGGCCTCCAGAAGCAAAGTGGCAGTGAGCATCGATGAAGCCTGGAACAACTAGTTTTCCTTTTACATCCAGGACTTTAGTCGAGGGACTGATGAATTTTTTGATTTTTTCATTTGATCCAATAGCAAGAATTTTTCCATCTTTTACGGCTATGCCTTCAACAAAAAGATTTTTTTCCTCCATAGTAAAAATCTTACCATTGATAAGTGCCATATCCGCATTATCCTTTTTCTTACACATAAGAAAGAGGAGGCAGAAACTCAGGAAAGCCAATAAACAGATTATTATTTTTTGATTCATAGTGACTTTATGTTATCAAATTTTATGTATCCAGGTCTATCTGAAGTGTCAAATAGGAAGCATCTTTTTTTCCGTGATATCCGAAAACTTTTAGGTAGGTTTTTAGGAATGGCTTCGCTTCCAATCAGATTTTTAACGCCATTCTCCTTTCGTCCTTCTCGGCTGCTACGTAACTCGCTCCGCTCAAACATACTCGCAGGTCGACTCCGCCGACTTCCCTCGAAGGCCGAACTCCGAAGGCTAAATCTTCAATGGTCGCCTCAGCCATTCCAAAAAACCTTTCTCTATCACGCAGAGGAGCCGTGCCCGCTCAGCCTTCATACGACCTTGTTCACCGCCTACCCCTCGTT
>Ga0114919_10002242_pt1 | contig 15619 bp, 14 predicted proteins | sample BlataG_FD_88682 | JGI IMG/M metagenome (GOLD analysis project Ga0114919, IMG submission 88682) | Deep subsurface microbial communities from Black Sea to uncover new lineages of life (NeLLi) - Black_00105 metaG | ecosystem: Environmental > Aquatic > Marine > Oceanic > Sediment | place: Atlantic... | reverse complement strand
TCTTCGGGGTCCCTGGTTTCAGGGACAATCTGGGGCTTGCCGACAGAGTCAACCTTGTCGGGGACTTTTGGCTTACTGGAGACTTTTGGCTTACTGGAGACTTTTGGCTTACTGGGGACTTTTGAACCGGCTGTCTTAGTTCGCTTCTTTGCCACAATTAGTATCCTTACATATATTTTACAGGATTAACCCGAAGTCACACTGAACGTCATATCGAGCGATTGTCACTGCCGAGGCAGCCGGGACATTTTGCTTCATATATCTTATCACACCTTCTATTCTATTTTACGGCTGCGCATCCGTAGATGTTCATCAGACCATTCCCACGTTGTGGGGGTTTTGCTTTTCAGTATTATCATAGAGTCGCTGCAGAAACTGTTTCTCGTCGTCTATTGTCTTGATTGGGCCTGCGGGCCTCCGGTGGCGATGCCTCTGGATAATATCGAGGGCGGCAGTCAATCGCGAATGGAATTTGCCTTTTTCTTCTCCGGCGTGGGCCAATTCCATAATGCAATTACCAAGCTCGACGGACTCGGCAGCAGCCAGCACTTTATTTAGCGAAAGAGACACATCGGCACCGAGCATTTCAAACAGTATCGCGGCTGTTTGCCTGAGTATTGGTACGTCGAAGGTTTCGGCTGTAATTTTCTGCTTTACCAACTCGAAGAGCTTCGGCTCATTAAGCAATACCTCGAGAACCTCGCGCTGGGCGGCGGCGAAGAGTCCCCGGCCGTAATCGACACCTGGGACGCTCTGGTTTTCGACATCATAGGTTGCCGCCCTTGCGGCCTGTGCGGCCCTTCTGCTGAGCTGGGCATTTATCTGTTTTGCGTCAAGGCCGATAATCTTTGAGATATTGTTGACTATCAAGCCGATTTCTATAGGCGAGACGTTTCCGGCCCACAGGCCGGTGGCTATTGCCTGCAAATACTCTTCGAGCGCCGATTTTCGGCCGGCAATGGTATCATCGCTGCCGAACTTCTCAATCAGCCGGTTCCATTTGAACCGGAGAACATCGACCGCCTCAGCCACCAATTGTTCGAAGGCGTCTTTGCCGGCGGTCAAAAGGAAATCGCAGGGGTCCTCGCCCTGAGGCACGGAAGCAAGCCCAATATCTATGCGCCGGGACAAACATACGTCCAGCGCCCTGTTAGCGGCTTCGATGCCGGCAGCGTCACTGTCGAAAATCAAGACGACCTTTTTAGCGTAACGTTTGAGCATTCGTCCGTGGCCGGCCGTAAGACTTGTGCCCAGGGATGCGACAACGTTGGTGCAGTCGAACTGATGTGCCATTATGCAGTCGGTATATCCCTCGACGACAACTGCCGTTGCCGATGAGACAATCCGGTGGCGTGCCTGTTCGAGGCCGTAGAGGCAATTGCTTTTATCGAACAAGACGGTGGTCGGGGAATTTATGTATTTGGCGCCTTTATCGTCGAGCGTTCTTCCGCCGAAGCCGATTACCCTGCCGGTGACGTCGGTGATGCTGAACATCAGGCGGTTTATGAATTTGTCCTGATTGTTGTGCGTTATCAGGCCTGCCTGCTGGAGTAGTTCGAGGGGAACCTTCTTTTCGCGGGCTGCTTTTAGAAGATCGTCACCGCCATCCAAAGCCAGCCCGATTCGCCAGGTCTTTACACTCTCGGGGGAAATCTTTCTTTGGGCGAGATAGTCGCGGGTGCTCTCGCCTTTTGTCTTATGCTGGAGATTCTTGGCGAAATGGTCGGCGGCCCAGGCGTTGGCCTTTGCCAGCCGGTTCGGGTCCACATCGGGCGGCTGCTCAGCGGCTTGCGACTCGGAAGGCCTCGTGCGCTTTATGGGTTTTAGCTTTATGTTGGCTCGCTCGGCCAATCTTTCTATGGCCTGGGGGAAGGTCAAATTCTCGCGCATCTGGACGAACTTGAATACGTCACCGCCCGCGCCGCAGGCGAAACATTTAAAAATCTGCTTTGCGGCGTTGACGTTCATACTGGGGCGATGGTCGTCATGGAAGGGGCACAGGCCAACCATTTCGCGGCCCTTTTTCCTGAGGTTCACGTGCTCGCTTATCACGTCAACGATGTCGTTGGCCTGCTGAACTTCCAGAACTATTCTATTATCGAACACTGGCGCCATAGTATCACCGCATTTGGAGGTTAAACAACCTCCCCCAAAGAAATCCGGGGCTAAATATTTTGTAGCGTCGCCCTTCCAACAGACTAAAGCCGCTACATAAGTATAGTCAGTAATTCGAAAAAGTCAAGTCGGGCCATGAAAAGTGTGTTTTTAATGCTATTAAAGGCCATTTCTGCAAGATTGGACACCTGGTGAATTAGGACTGGAGACGACGAGAAGAAAATGGCCACAAAGACACAAAGACACGAAGGAATTAGACAGGAAAAAGAAGACAGAAATCAGAAGTCAGAAAAAGCTTAATCGCGGATTTTCACGGATTAAAAGTTAAAAAAGGGCCACAGAGCACACAAAGGGCACAGAGAAGTTTCATTTCCGACCCACTGCCGGTGGGTCGTGGACGAGGAGGGAGTCGTTGGGGTCTGCGGGTTGGGAGCCGAGTCTCGGCGGTGTTCCTCTTTGGATGTCGGGACCGTTGTGTGAGGTGTAGATGTTATCGTTGTTGATGGCGCAGGCGGAGGATTTCTCGAAGGCTATGTGGAGGTCGTTGAAGAGTACGTTTTGGCCATTGCCTTGGTGCGGGATTGCATTGCCGCGTCTGACCAGTTTCTTGGGCCCGTTGGGATCGAAATAAACAAAGTCCCTTGAGGACCTGGCCTTGTAGCCCGGTGCGTCGAGCCACGGGTTTCTGTCGGCGGCGACTGCGAAGCCACGCGGGCTTGATACGCGGAAAGGATGGGGGCCGTAAGGCAGGTGGTATGCGTAGCTGACGTGGTCTGAAGGATTGGGGCCGAAGTCCCATAGTTCGACAAGGTCCCTGCCGCTTGCACCATAATCGGACGGTTTGAACTCCTTTACTCCGGAATCTCCTTTGCAGAGAAACGACTTTGGCGTGACCTCGGCATATTTTACGAGCAGATAGAAGGTGGCGGAGATGCTGATTTCGGGGGCATTGGCGTCCAGGCCGTAGGCTTCGGCGCGGGTTTTGGCCTGCCAGTTTGGGATGCGTCCGGTCCAGCGCGAGTTTAGGCTGCCGGCGCGCGGGATCGACTCATCGCCGTAGTCATCGTTATAGACAAGCATTGCCCTTCCAATTTGGGAGAGGTTGTTGGCGCAGGCCGCTCTGTATCTGCAATACCTCATTCTTGCCAGGGCCGGGAGCAGGATGAGTACCAGAAGCGCGATGATCGCAATTGCAATGAGCAGCTCAGTTAGTGTGAGGGCCTTTTTCATCATTTGCCAGCCTTTAGTGGTGGGTCGTGGACGAGGAGAGAGTCGTTGGGGTCTGCGGGCTGGGAGCCGAGGATTGGGCGGGCGCCGCGGCTTATGTCTTTGTCATTCCAGTAGGTATAAATATTGTCGTCATTGACGCCGCAAGCAGAGGTTTTCTCAAATTTTACGTGGCAGTCCATAAAAAGGACGTACTGGCCTTCGGTCTTATGTGCAATTGCGTTTCCATACTTGACGGCCTTCCTGTCGCCGACGGGGTCGAATTTGTTCCAGTCCTTGTCGGGTCTGCGATTTGGCCCAATCCAGGGATTTCGGTCGGCTGCGACTGCCATTCCGGGGTCGCTTGATGAGGTCAGGGCATAAGGGCCATAAGGAATATGGTATGAGTAGCTGCAATGCTTTGCCGGGTTGGGGCCGAAGTCCCAGAGGTCGATAAGGTCCATACCGCCTGCACCATAATCGGACGGTTTGAACTCCTTTACTCCGGAATCTCCTTTGCAGAGAAACTGCTTTGGCGTTATTTCTGCATACTTGACCAAAAAATACAAGCTAGCCGAGATGGTTGCCTGTCCGGGTGCACCGTCTGTCAATCCGTAAGCATCGATCCGGTTTTGGGCACGCCAGTTACGTGTGGTCCCCCACGTGCTGGTGGGTCCGCCTGCCCTCGGCATTTCATTCTCGTAATCGTTGCAGTAAATCAGCATTGCCTTTCCGATGCCGGAGAGATTCGTTCCGCAGTAATTGTGATAGGCAACGCATCGGGTCCTAGCCAAAACTCTTAGAGACATTGTTAAGAAGAAAAGAAGGACGGGAATTGTGATTCCGATTGCAGCGAAGCCCCTGCCGGTTATTTTGCCAGCGCTTAATCCGATTTTAGCGAGACTGATGATGCCGAGGAGGACGGCTAAGAGCGCGGCGATAAGGAAGATAAAGGGAAGGACAGGGTGCAGCAGGGCTACGATTGGAAGGGGTAAAGCAAAGATGCAGGGAACGCCGAGTATGCACGAGATGACAGCCAATCTGCTGATTTTGACGTCGGGTCGTCTTTGCGCATCCGGGGTTTGCACAAGGGCACAGCCGCAGGAACTACAGGATTGGGCGTTGTCGGGATTTTGTTGGCCGCATTTTGGACAGTTCATTTGTATTCTCCCGTTTATTTAGATTTGCTGCTTATAACCCCTGGTGGTACCGCTAACCGGAACAATTTTACTAAATTTTCAGCAAATCAACATATATTTATGGCGTGATTGGGATTTTTTTGCCGTTTGCGACATTTTGCTCAGGGCAGGCCAAAGAAGGTTTTGGTAGCGGCGGTTACGGCTTCGGCGAAATCGGCGAGGGCCATTTCCTTCAATTCGGCGAGGAATTTTGCGGTATGGACCATAAGGGCGGGCTCGTTTACCTTCTGCTTTCGCATCGGCTCGGGGGACATATAGGGGCAGTCGGTTTCGAGCATCAGTTTATCTAACGGCACGAGCTTAGCGGCCTGGCGGGTCTTTTCGGCGTTTTTGAAAGTAACTACGCCGGTGAAGGAGATGTAGTAACCGCTATCAAGAACTCGCCTTGCCTGTTCGGGCGTACCGCTGAAACAGTGGAAGACGACTTTTCTCACATCGGAGCCGTGCTGTTGGAGGACATCCATCGTTTCGTCGAAGGCGTTTCTGGAATGTATAATCACGGGCAGGTTCAACTGGGCGGCGAGCTTTAACTGTGCGGCGAAGACGCGCCTCTGGTCGGGCTGTTTGGAAAAATTATAATGGAAGTCGAGGCCGGTCTCGCCGATTGCGACGACGTTTTGGTTTTGTGCAAGGGCTTTCAATCCGGTTATTGTTTCGGCGGTGACATCTTTGGCATCGTGGGGGTGGATTCCGACGGCGGCGTACATATTCTCGAATTTTCCGGCGAATTCGACGGCCATCTGGTTCTGCTGCGGGTCGGTGCCGACGGTGAGCCAGGAGGTGACGCCGGCGGCAATGCTTCGGTCGATGACCTGCTCAACATCATCAGCCAACTGGTCAAAAGTCAAATGGCAATGTGTGTCAATCAGTTCCATTGTTTTTAGGGTACGAAGGCGTTTTCGTAGTGTCTAATCTGCTCGGGGCCTTTCTTATCGAGGACTATTGTAACGACGTCAAAGCGATAGGGGCGGTCATTGATATTGCCGGTCGCGAGGAAATGGCGGGCGGTCCTTAGTAATTTGGCTTTTTTGGCGGAGGTAATGGAGGACTCGACAGAGGCGAATTTCTCGTCCGCCCTGGTCCTGACTTCGACGAAGACAATAGTGCGGTCGGGAGCGACCATAATCAGGTCGATTTCGCCGGTATTGCAGGAAAAGTTTCGGGCGAGGGGCTTTAGGCCCTTTCGTTTTAGAAATTTCTCGCAGCGTTTTTCACCCCATTTTCCGAGCAGTGTCCTGTCGGCCAATAATCTGCGTTTGTTCAGCAGCAAATTCGTATCTCGTATCGCATATTGCGTTATTTTGAGACGGTGTGGTCGCTGTGTCGCTGGGCGAGGCGGACGGCTTTGCCGGCACGCTTGCGGAGGAAATAAAGTTTTGCACGTCTTGTTTTTCCGCTTCGGACCGGCCTGATGTCGAGGACATTGGGCGAATGTAGAGGGAAGATGCGCTCGACGCCCTCGCTGCCGACCATTCGCCGGACGGTGAAGGTCTCGTTGATACCGCGGCCTTTGCGGGCAATAACGGTGCCGGTGAAAACCTGCGTACGCTCTTTGTCGCCCTCCCTGATACGACAGCGGACGTCAACAATATCGCCAACCTCAAAGTGCGGTATATTTTCCTTGAGGCTTTTGCTCTCAACAGCATCCAACAATTCAGTTTTCACTGATATATCTCCTATTTTCCTGTATTTCGTATGTCCTACCCCGCCTTAGACCCTCACGGTAGAAAAAATATACTTGTTACTGTCCTCAAAAGCAAGGACTTTTTGAAAAATTGTGATTTTTTGGTCTCTCTCAGCTCTGGACCTTGCTGACGGGCCAGTTTGGGGACTCGGTGCGGGCGGTTTTCAGATATTCTTCGATTTTGGCAACTACTTTCGGGTACCGGGCGGCGATATCGTGCTGCTCGGCGAGGTCTTTAGCCAGGTCGTAGAGTTCGAGAGGTTTGCCCTGTCCCGGGCGGACGGCCTTGTAGTTTCGCCAGCGGACGGCCTGATTGAAGCCCTTTTCGAAGAATTCCCAGTACAGGAAGCGGTCGTCCGTGGTTTGTTTTTTGCCGAGAATGGCGGGCAGAACGCTGATGCCGTCGATATTATCCGGCGGCTTTATGCCGACCAGTTCCGCTAAGGTTGGCAGGAGGTCGGCGAAGTACCAGACAGCCGTGCTTACCTTGCCGGCGGGGACTTTGTGCGGCCAGCGGACGAGCATAGGGGTGCGGATGCCGCCTTCGTACATATCGCGCTTGTGGCCGCGCAAGGGGCCGGAGCTGTCGAAAATGCCATCCCAACGCTTGGCGGCGCCGTTGTCGGAGCAGAAAAACACCATCGTCCGCTCATCAAGGTTCAAGCTCTTCAGCAATGCCATTATTCGGCCGACGTCGCGGTCCATGAGGGTAATCATTGCGGCGTGTACCTTTGCATCCTTCGGCCAGGATTCGTTCGTGTAGGGGTCGGTGGAGGGGATTTCGTATTTCGCGTGGGGGATGGTGTACGGCAGGTACAAAAAGAACGATTCGGCCTTGTGCCTGTGAATGAAATCCAAAGCGAAGTCGGTCATCAGGTCGTGCGAGTATTGCTTTTGCCGGCCCTCCTGATTGCCTTTGAGGATTAGCTTTTCTTCGTTGTGCCAGAGATACGGCGGGTAGTAGCTGTGGGCGTTTTTCTGGTTGAGGTAGCCGAGCCATTCATCGAAGCCCTGACGGTTGGGGATGCCGGTGGTGTCGGGCTCGCCGAGGCCCCATTTGCCGGTGATGCCAGTGACGTAGCCGGCGCGTTTGAGGACTTCGGCGACGGTGATATCTTCGGCTTTGAGAGGGACACGCCTTTGTGAGCCGACACCGCCGACTTTGCCGGAGTTGCCGCGGACGCGGGTATGGCCGGTATGCTGGCCGGTCATCAGGACGCTGCGCGAAGGCGCGCAGACCGTCGAGCCAGCGTAGCACTGGGTAAAGCGCGTGCCCTGCACGGCGAGCCGGTCGATGTTCGGGGTCTGTATATGCTTTTGGCCGTAGCAGCCCAGGTCGCCGAAGCCCAAATCATCGGCCATAATGAAGATGATGTTGGGCAGATTTGCTTTAACTTTTTTGCTCGCGGCAAGGTTGGCTCGACAACCGGTTAGTGACATTGCTGTTGCGCCGGCGAGAAGATTTAGAAATTCACGTCGATTCAAATTCTTCATTTTGGTTTCCCTTCCAGGTTGTTTGTGGGATTTTTGGATAATATCTTAACATGCGAAGAGGCGAGATGGAAGAAATCATTTCGCGCTGGTTAGCGGTGGGTCGTGGACGAGTAGAGAGTCGGTTCTGGATGCGGGTTGGGAGCCGAGGACGGGGCGGGTGCCGCGGCTTATGTCTTTGTCATTCCAGAAGGTATAGATATTGTCGCCGTTGACGCCGCATATAGGGGTTTTCTCAAAGGATACGTGGCCGTCCATGAATAATACGTTTTGGCCGTTGCCTTGGTGTGGGATTGCATTGCCGCGTCTGATAAGTCTTTTGGGGCCGTTGGGATCGAAGGAAACAAAGTCCCTTGTCGGTCTGGCACTGTAGCCGGGGGCATCGAGCCAGGGATTTCTGTCGGCCATTAAGGGCATAGCCGGGTTGTGTGATTTTGTGAGAGGATATGGTCCATAGGGCATATGGTAGGAATAGCTGACGTGCTTTGAGGGGTCGGGGCCGAAGTCCCAGAAAATCCCGATCCATCCTCCCCAAGCCCCATACTGAGCAGGATTAAATTGCGTAGTGCCGGAATCGGCTGGACATACAAACGAGCTGATTCCACCAATCGAGTAGCTCCTGAACATTGTAAAGAGACTGGCTGAGATGCTTGCCTGGCCGTCTGCACCGTCTGCCAATCCGTAGGCGTCAGTACGGTTGTCGGCCTGCCAGTTGGGTGTTGTTCCCCACTTGGAGCTTGGCCCGCCTGCGCGGGGAAATCCTTGCTCCCAATCGTTGAGATAGATAAGCATGGAGGTTCCAATGCTCTGAAGGTTGTTTTCGCAGAGCATGCGGTAGCGGGTCTGTCTGACATAGGCAAAGGGGCTCTGGAACCCTATCAAGCCGAATATGAAGAGAGGGATTGCGATTCCTATTGCAGCAAATCCTCTGCCGGTTAATCTGCCGCGGTTTGCCGCGATGGACGCAAGGCCGGAGATGCCGAGAATGACGGCCAATGTCGCTAAGATAATTGGGATAAAGCAAACGATATTAAACGGCGATGGAAGCGATGCTGCAAACAATATAATGGGAAAAGCAAAAAGGCTGAAGACGCCGAGTATGCAGGAGGTGACAGCAAGCTTGCTGGTTTTGACGTCGGGCCGATTTTGCACATCCGGGGTTTGCATCAGGGAACAGCCGCAGGAACTGCAGGATTGGGCATCTTCCGGGTTTTGTTTGCCGCATTTTGGACAGTACATTTGTATTCTCCCGTTTGGCGTCGATGCCCGCGCAGGAATGACAGAGTAACGTCAAACTCAATTCACAACGGGCATAATGCCGTTCTCAACCTTGTTTTTCTCTATATTGTTACTCGCCTTTTGCTTTTTCGCCGAGTTCGCTGCAGCGTTTTCGCAAGGATGTTAGGATTTTTTGGTATTTTTTGTCCTTTGCGAGATTGACTGTTTCGAGTGGGTCGCTTTTCAAATCGTAAAGCTCTTCGTAATCGTGATCGAGGTAGCTGGCGTACTTGAAGCGGGCGGTGCGGAGGGCTTCGGTCTTAGGGATTGTCTTGTGGACGAACAGGTGCTCGTAGAAGAACTCGGTCCGCCATTTTGGGGGTTGGCCTTTCAAGAGCGGCACGAGACTTCGGCCCTGCATTACGTCAGGGACTTTGAGGCCGGCCAGCTCGAGGATTGTCGGAGCTATATCAACATTGAGGGCGAACTGCTCGAGGGTGCGGCCGCGTAAGCTCTTTGGCACTCTGGGGTCATAAACAAATAAGGGCACGCCGATGGATTCTTCGTGCGGGTACCACTTGCCGGCAAGGCCGTACTCGCCGAGATAGAAGCCGTTGTCACCGGACAGTATTATGATTGTGTTGTCGGCGAGGTTGAACTTGCCCAGTTCGCGGCGGATTTTTCCGATGACGACGTCAACGCCGGTAATCAGGCGGTAGTAGCTCTTGACGGATTCCTGGAATTTTTCCGGCGTGGAGAAGCGGAGCTGCCATCGTCTTCGGGCCTCGGAGGTCTGGAGAAATTCCGGCAGGGCCTCGAAATAGCGGGGCTCGGCGGTCTTCGGGGTCGGGATTTTTACGTCCTTGTAAAGGTCGGCATAAGCGCGGTCGTAAATGAACTGCCGGGGGTCGCCGTCCTGGCAGTGAGGTGCCTTGAAACTTACGGACAGGCAGAAGGGCTTTTCTTTCGAGCAGCCGGCCAGGAATTCAAGGGCCTGTTCGCCCATAATCTGCGTGAGGTGCTTGTAGCTGCCGTCTTTGTCTTTGTTTTCGTACCGGCCCTGGCCCGGGAAGCCGCGCCAGTAGTCGTACTTGTCGATGGGCAAGTCCCTTTTCGGTCCGACGCCGTACTTTCCTATAAAGCCGATGCGATAGCCGGCCTTTCGCAGGAGCATCGGATAGGTCTGCGCGAGGGCTTCGGGGGTGAAGTGCGTGCCGAAGCCGGTGATGCCGTGTCGGCGTGTCCATTGGCCGGTGAAGATGCTGGCCCGGGAGGAGGCGCATATAGAGGTGGTGACGAATGCGTTTGTGAACCTTACGCCGTTGTTGGCCAGGGCATCCATATTCGGCGTCCGGATAATGGGGTTGTCGGCACAGCCCATAGTGTCGGCACGCTGGTCGTCGGTTAAGAGGAAAATGATATTTGGCTGCTTTGGCGCGGGGCGGCTGTTGTGGGCGAGCCCGCTGCTGCAGCCGGCCAGAGGTATTAACGAGGCCGCGGCGCCGCCGGCTGCGATATTTAAGAATTCGCGTCGGTCGAGATTTTTCATTTTGCTCTCCCGTCATTCCTTTTGTTTACTATTTCTTCGGATTTTAGCAAGTTTGTAGCAGTAATATAACTGTACTGCCATTGTAACAAAAAACAGGTAATAGCGGTTAAAACCTTCAATTCCTGAAGCAAGTATTGTGCACCAAATTAAGACAAGGATTACAACTGCAACAGTATAAAATTCCTTTTTCGTTACATATTGGCTGTCATTCATGTGATTTAACCTCCCTTTATTTTTTGTCGCTGTCTTTTAGTAAATCGGGTCGGTGTTTTTTTGTTCGTTCGAGGGCCTGTTGGCGGCGCCATTGGGCGATTTTTGCGTGGTCGCCGCTTAAGAGTATATCAGGGACCTTCATATCGCGAAAGACCTCGGGTCTTGTGTATTGCGGATATTCGAGCAGACCATCGCTGAAGGAATCGTCTTTGGCGGAATCTCCGTCGCCGAGGGCGCCGGGGAGCAGGCGGACGACTGCATCGATGATGACCATAGCGGCCAGCTCGCCGCCGTTGAGGACGTAGTCGCCGATGGAGATTTGCTCGGCGTCAAGGCCGATGCGGATTCGTTCGTCAAAGCCCTCGTATCTGCCTGCGATTAAGATAAGGCGATTTTCTGCGCTAAGCTCGCGCGCCTTCGGCTGGTCGAACCTTTGGCCCTGGGGCGTCAGGAGGATGACGCGGGGCTTTTCGGGCGAGAGCTTGCGGACGTGCTCGAAGCAGTCGAAGACCGGGCCGGGCATCATAACCATACCGGGGCCGCCGCCATAAGGTTTGTCGTCGACTTTGCGATAATTGTCGGCGGCGAAGTCGCGAATATTGGTAAGAGCGATGTCAACTATGCCATCTTCCCGAGCTCGCTTTAGTATGGAGCAGCTCAGGGGCGATTCGAACATTTCCGGAAAAAGCGTAAGGACATCGATCCTCATTACTATTTCTTTTCTTCGTCGGCGGAGTCCTGCGTTTCTGCCGATTCGGTGGATTGTTCTTTTTGGGCCTGTTCGTCAGATTCGGGCTCCGGCTTATCCTCAGGTTCAGAGGCAGGTTCTGGTTTCGGCTCTTCCGCGGTCTTATCCTCTTCAGCAGCCGGCGGCTCTTCTTCGGATTTTCCTTCGGCAGATTCCGGCTCAGGTGCAGCAGGGGCTTGCGGCTCTGACTTTTCCTCGGGTTCGGCTTGAGGTTTTTCTTCTGCTTCGGCCTTTGGTTTTTCCTCGGCAGATTCGGGCTCAGGCGCGGCAGGAGCTTGCAGCTCTGACTTTTCCTTGGGTTCGGCTTGAGGTTTTTCTCCCCCTTCGGCCTTTGGTTCTTCCTCGGCAGATTTGGGCTCAGGGGCCGGTTCGGGCTGAGATTCTTCTTCAGCCGGTGTGGGTTCGGGCTGCGGCCCGGCTTCTACGGCTTCGGGCTTTTCCTCCGGCTTTGGTTTTTCTTCAACCGGCGGGGCTGCCGGTGTCGGCTCTTCGGGCCTGGCTTCGGCCTTGGCCTGTTCTTCGGCTGCTTCGGCCTGCTTCTGGGCGGCGATTCTATCGGCCTCTGTGAACGGCTTGCCTTTGGCGGCGGCTAAGGCCCTGGCTTTTGCGCGGCGGGCGGCCTTCTGCTCGGCGTACTTGTGCTTGATGCCATGGCGAAGGAGAATCTCCGAGACCGTATCGGACGGTATCGCTCCTTTTTCGAGCCAGTATTTCACACGCTCAAGGTTGAGTACAACCTGCCTGGCGGGGTCCTTTTCGAGGGGGTCGTAGTGGCCGAGCTTTTCGAGTATTGTTCCATCCCGCGGCGCGCGCGATTCGATTGCGTTGATTCTAAAGAACGGCCGATGCCGCCTTCCTATTCTGGTCATTCTTAGTTTCACTGCCATAATTTGCTCCTGAGAACTCTTTTTATAGTAAATTCCCACGGCCTTACAAGGGCGGCTGCGAGACACGTTTAAGGCAAAACGAGGAATATAGCAAAATCGGACGGTGAAGGAAAGCTAATTTTCACGGCCGGCAATATATTTTTGGTGCACCGATTGGGGGTTATGGGCGGCGTTTGCAGTTCAGGGCGTAGCCGTTTATGAAAATAGCGAAGTTGGCGGGGTCGATTTTGGCGTCGGCGGCGATTTTTTGTATCTGCTCGTCGGTCAAGCTCTCGGCCTTTTCTTTCTCAGCGGGGGTCATTATGGCTACCGCCCTTTTCAACTGGGCCAGCTCCTCGGCGGTCGGGGCGGCGAGCATCGCCAGCTCGCTGCCGCCTTTGATGTCCTTGAACTGGTTTCGTATTACCTTACCATATTCGCTGCCGGAAAAGCGGGCGACTTTTTCGAGATATTGCTCGAGCGAGATTTTATTATTTGCTGCCGTTTTACTTGCCCTTTGTTTTATTGTGCCTTGTTTCATTTTGGCCGTCGCCCTACTTCGATGAGAGCAGCAGGGGCTTTGGGCTGACGGCGAGGCCCGCGGGCCGCTGGTGGGCGCCTTTTTTGCTGCCGTCGCCGAGGTCCTGGCGTGCTTTTTCGGCCAGGGCCAGCAGACGCTGAACCACATCGGGATGCGTATCAGCGAGGCTGCTCTTTTCAGCGATGTCAACGTTGAGGTCGTATAGTCGGGCCGGCAACTGCGGCGGCGGTTTGCTGCCGCGACGGCTCTGTTTGCGCGGCAGGTGCAGCTTCCACTTTCCGCAGCGGACGGCCTGCAACTGGTCCCTAAAATAATAGTAGAATGCTTCGTGCGGCGACTTTGCTCCTTTTTTGCCGGCCATAAGCGGCCAGATGTCCCTGCCGTCGATGATTCGGTCGGTGGGCGGCTTTGTGCCGGCCAGTTTGGCGAAGGTCGGCAGCAGGTCCATCGTGCAGCTCAACTCATCGCATGCTGTTCCCGCAGGGATTTTGCCCGGCCATCGCACCACGCACGGCTCTCGCATACCACCCTCGGCGGTGCTGCCCTTGAAGCCGGAGAGCGGCAGATTGCTGCCGCCCCATCGATTTGCTGCGCCGTTGTCGGAAGTGAAGATGACCAGGGTATGGCGGTCGATGCCGAGGGCCTTGAGGGTGTTTAGGAGCTGGCCGGTGGACCAGTCGATTTCTTCGACGCAGTCGCCGTAGCCGCCGTTGGCACTCTTGCCGCGGAACCTTTCGCTGGAGTGGACCGGGTTGTGCGGCATTGTGTGCGGCAGGTAGAGGAAGAAGGGTCTGTCTTTGCTGGTGGCTATGAACTTTATTGCCTGTTCGGTGTAGCGTTTCGTCAGGGTGGTTTGGTCTGCGGGGGCTTCGATGACTTTCTCGTTCTGCATCAGGGGCAAAGGCGGGTTCTGCTTGCGTTGTTTAGCGCCCATATCGTTGCTGTATGGGATTCCGAAGTAATAGTCGAAGCCCTGTTTTGTCGGCAGGAACTGCGGCTGGTCGCCGAGGTGCCATTTGCCGATGCAGGCGGTGGCGTAGCCGGCCCGTTTGAGAACTTCTGCTATTGTGATTTCTTTCGGGTTTAGTCCCTTCGCGGCAACGGGGAACAATACCCACTCGCCGCGCGCGCTCTGGTGCATATTGACGCGTCGCGGGTAGCAGCCGGTCATCAAGCTCGAACGCGAAGGCGTGCATACGCCGCTGGTGACATAAAAGCTGGTGAAGCGCATACCCTCGGCGGCCATTTGGTCGATATTCGGAGTGCGGTGTTTTTTCGAGCCGAAGCAGCCGAGGTCGCCGTAGCCCAAATCGTCGCAGAAGATAATAATGAAGTTCGGCGGACGTTCCTCGCCTGCTCTGGAAGTTCGCTGTGAGGCGTTAAGGCATCCGGGCATCGCCAGCGATGCGGCGCCGAGGCCCAGGGCTTTCAAGAAGTTTCGACGGTCCATGTTTCTGTTCATATCGGCCTTCCTTCGTGTGAATATTTGCGCTGATGATTTTTATAAGCACCCTATAAATTGGGAGGGGCAATGTATTTGTTATCGTCGTTTTGTTTTTCCTCTTCGTTTTACGGCTCTTTTTCTTTTTGAGCGCTGTTTTATTTTTCTTCCAGAGGACATCATCTGGTTGAGTGCGCCCATATTGAATCCGCCGGAGAACAGGGTTTTGAGTCCGCCGAAGCTTCCGCCGCTTAGGGCCTTTAGCATATCGCGGCTTCTCATAAAGGTTTTAACGAGGCCGGAGACATCGTGCGGCTGTACGCCGGCGCCTACTGCGATTCGCCTTCGCCTGGATGCGTCTATGAGGTCCGGATTTCTCCTTTCGGCGAGCGTCATCGAATAGACGACGGCCTCGGCCTGGCTAAGCTCGGCACCGTCCATGTCGATGTCTTTGAGTTGTGAGCCCATACCGGGCATCATTTTCATCATATCCTTTATACCGCCCATTTTTTTGACGGCCTGCATTTGCTTTAGGAAATCGTCAAAGCCGAAGCTGCCTTTTGCCATTTTCTTCTGGAGCTTGACGGCCTCTTCGACCTCGAAATGCTCCTGGGCCTTTTCGACGAGTGACACAACATCGCCCATGCCGAGGATTCTGCTTGCCATACGGTCGGGGTGGAACTCTTCGAGCTTGTCGAGTTTTTCGCCGACGCCGATGAACTTGATTGGCTTTCCGGTAACGGCCTTTACGCTCAGTGCGGCTCCGCCTCGGGCGTCTCCGTCGAGTTTTGTAAGGATAACGCCGTCAAGCTCAAGGCGTTCGTTAAATTCTTTTGCGGAATTGACGGCGTCCTGGCCGGTCATCGCGTCGCAGACGAGGTAAATCTGGTGCGGGGTGACGGCCTTTGCAACGTTGGCCAATTCGCCCATCATATCTTCATCGATGTGGAGACGGCCGGCGGTGTCGAGGACGACTACGTCGTGGCCGGCTTCTTTGGCGTGCTTGACGGCATTTTTGGCGACCTTTACGGAGTTTTTGCCCTCTTCGCTGTAAATGTCGATGCCTAACTGCCGGCCGAGCACGACCAATTGCTCGACGGCTGCCGGTCGCTGGAGGTCATCGGCGACCAGGAGAGGATTTTTTCCGTTGGCGACGAGGAATTTGGCGAGTTTTGCGGCGGTTGTGGTTTTTCCGCCGCCCTGGAGGCCGGCCAACATAATTACCGTGGGACCGGGCGAAACAAAGTAGATGCGGGTATCGACGGGCCCCATCAGCTTGGTAAGCTCTTCGCTGACAATTTTTACCATAACCTGGCCGGGATGAAGACTCTTTATCACATCAGCACCG
>Ga0114919_10002241_pt1 | contig 15629 bp, 18 predicted proteins | sample BlataG_FD_88682 | JGI IMG/M metagenome (GOLD analysis project Ga0114919, IMG submission 88682) | Deep subsurface microbial communities from Black Sea to uncover new lineages of life (NeLLi) - Black_00105 metaG | ecosystem: Environmental > Aquatic > Marine > Oceanic > Sediment | place: Atlantic... | reverse complement strand
TTTTTTACCGGTAAAAATATCGATTCCAGTAATTGATGCTTTTGCATGACCATGTTTTCCAGTTTTTGATGTTGTAATTTCAATAACTTTACAAGGTTTATCTTTCAATATGACAATCATTCCTTTTTTTATTTCTCCAGCACGAATTGGTTCAGTAAGCGAAGTCATGTTAAATTATTTGTATAATCATTCAATTTATTAATTAATATCAAATTTTTTTAAAAAAATTATTTAGTGAAGAATACTTAAACAAATAATTATGTGATTTTTATAAAATAATTAAAATAAAACAAAAGGATTATCATTTAATAATAGAATTAATATTGAATCTTAAAGATATTCATTTATATTTAAAAATCCAAACTTTATCCAAATATTATTTAAAATTAACAAGAACATATTTACGAAATCAATGCAAAAAAAATAAAAATAATGATTTTTATCTTAAAAATGTTAAGGATTGTTCATTAAATTATTATAGTATTTTACATAAAAAATGTATAATTTGTTATGGAAATATTAATAAATTTAATAAAGAATGGAAGATTTTTATTCATCATGATTGTTTAATTAAAAACCTAAAAAATATTTGGTATTATCCACTCTTTAACATTAACAAAGATAAAATACCTACTAAAAAATTAATCGGTTACATAAAATGGAATCGTAAAAATAAAATATATCAAGCTGGATGGTATCATAGAGTACCTTTTATCGAAAATTCACTTACAATCGAATATCATCTTAAAAAAAAAATAAAAAAATATTAAATGTTGTATATGTAATTTAAAAAATTATAAATAAAAAAAAATTATTAGTATTAATCATATGATTATTATTTTTTTAATTTTATATCTTTTTTTAAAAAAAAAAAAAGTTTCTTATCCTTTACAATCCGGATCCTATAACATTCATTTAATTGTTAAAAAAAAATCACAATTATCCATTACTAATATATATAAATATGATTTGTGTCTAGAAATTTTACCTCATCCAACAAATAATAACTATCTTCTATTTGATTTATCTGATTATGATTTAATTTTACCCGAAATCATGTGTAAATGGATCATCAAAAAAGATTCAAAAAAACCTAATCATCTTATTCTTTCCAAAAGTGTTAACCAAAATATTAATGAATCCCAAGATTTACATACAACAAAAACATTTATTAATCCAAATCATTTCAAATTATGTTCTTCAGATCATATACATAATAATTTATATATTTTTCACTTAATTCATAAATATTAAATTATTCTTTTAAAAATAATTTATACGTATATAATAAAATTTTCAATGATAAAAAATTTATTAAAAAATTATATTCATACAAATAACTCTGATATTTCTGATGATTATCTTTTAATTAATGACGAAACAAATAATCTTGATGAAAATATCATTAAATTTAAACCATCCGAATCAATAGGCATTACTTTTCTAACTTCCCCTGAAAACTCATATCCAAAAATAGTTTATATATTTCCTAACTCACAAGCATTTCTTAAAGGACTCCGATGCGGAGACATTATTAAAAAAATTAATAATATTGATCTCAAATATATTCATCCAAAACAAATAGAAGATATCATAAAATCTATCCATGATGATTATACTATTGAAAGACAAAATGCTAAAATAATTAAAACTATCGTTGGTCCATGGAATAAATCAAAATATTCTAATATTGTTCAATGTATTGATAATAATCCTAATTCAAATGAATTAAATTACGGATATCATAATTTACTCGTTCGGTTATAATCGTCAGCAACAGGATTCGAACCTGCGCGGGTTTCCCCAGTAGATTTCAAGTCTACCACCTTAACCACTCGGTCATGCTGACATAGTAATAATAATAAATTAGTACTATTTGTATAGATATTTTAATCTTTAAATAGATTTTAGTACAATATTTTTTAATATTTATATTTTATTTTTAATAATCGTTGAATTGAAAATAACTATTAAAAAATATGTTTAAAATAAATTTATTTAAAAAAATTATAATATATATGTAATATATCATACTGGTAGTGAAAATGCTATTACGATATTCTAAAAAAAATTTATTTTCAATGGATAAATTAAGAAGAAATATATCTATTTTAATTATTAATGCTTATGATAAACAAGGATTAGAAAAGGAACGCATTAATAATATTCATGATTCTTCAATATTATTTACTAATATCATAAAAAAATATATACCAGAAGATGAACCTTTAAAAATAGAAACTATATATCCTGCGATTGAAAAAAAAAATCATTCAATCATCTGGTTAGAACAATTTGATGGTATTATTTGGTCTGGATCATCGCTATCGCTTTCAACATATAAAAAGAAAATAGATTTTGAATATTGTACAAAAAAAGCTAAAATAACAGATTTAAATAAATGGAATCATTATCCTCAAAAAATCCAAAGACAATTGAATTTATGCGAAAATGCATTTAAATCAGGTACTCCACAATATGGATCTTGTTGGGGGATGCAAGTTGCATCGGTAGTATGCGGATATAAATGTATCAAAAATAAAAAAGGATACGAATTTCCATTTGCCGATAATATTACATTAACTAAAATAGGAAAAAACCATAAAATGTATGAAGGAAAAAAAAATAATTTTGATGCTTATTGTTCACATAGAGATATAATTATTATTGATAATATTAAAAATGATGTTAAATTAAATATATTATCAAAAAATAAAAAATCTCCAGTACAATCAGTAGAAATAAAAAAAGATTTAGGCGAATTTTGGGGATGTCAATATCATCCTGAATATGATTTAGATGTAATCAATAAAAAAATATTATACAAAAAATTTCCAACTAAGAACTTAATTTATAAAAAAATTAAATCTGATGAAAAAGAAATTGAATTAAAAAATTGGGTTCACCATATTATTGATAAATCTAAATCCAAATCCTTTCTTTCAAACTATATTAAAATAAAAGCAAATATTCAAAATAATAATAAATGGAAAATTCAAGAATTTGATCATTTTGGTGCAATTATAAAGAATATAGATCTAAAAATTATTACATTTGATGATATTAAAAATTTAAGATATTTATTAAACCATTTTGAAGTAATTTTTTTTAGAGACCAAGATATTTCGGATCGCTTTTTTATTAAATTTGCAAAATTATTTGGTAATATACATTATCATCCATCTTATCCTAACATTAATGAACTTACAATATTAGAAAATAATAAAGATAAACCACCTTTAATCGAAAAATGGCATAGTGATATGACATTTATTGGTAATCCACCAATGGCTACTCTTTTATTTGGATCAATTATACCAGATAATCCTAAAGGAGGCAATACGGAATTCTTATCAACATCATTATCATATAACGATTTGCCAAATTCAATTAAAAAAGACATAGAATCTTTAGAAGCAGAACATAGTTATGAATTTGGATTTCAAGAAAGTATAGCACTTGGCAATAAAAATGTAATTGATTCAGTAAAAAAAAATCCGCCAATAAATCATCCAGTTGTTCGATATCATCCGGAAAATGAAAGAAAATCATTGTTTATAAATCCATTATTTACAAAAAGAATCTTAAATATACCCGAAAACGAAAGTAATGATATATTAGAATATTTATTTAATCATATGCAAAAAGATAAATATAAAATATCATTTGATTGGGAAAAAAATTCAATTGCATTTTGGGATAATCGTATTACCCAACATAGACCCATTAATGATTATTATCCACAATATAGAAAAATGAAAAGAATAACTATTATTTAATCTTAACTCTTTTTAAATTTGGTAAAATACAACTACAATTATTCACATTTTTTTCAATATAAAATTCTGAATAATTTTTATTAAAATAAATATAAGGTCGCAAATTCTTAAATTTTAGCATTTTTATTACATCTAAGAATAACTAAATCAATTTTTATTTATAAAAAATTTTTACAAAACAAATGATTTAAGAAAATGCAAATATCATATATTATGACTTCAACCTTAGAAAGAACTATATTTTATTTATATTTTAGTACTATGACTATTTGTATTTTGTTCACTATATTTATCGTTTTATCATTTTTATATTTTATTTTTGGATTTTTAATCATTTTTAAAAATATGAACGTAGAATGTCAACATAATTTTTGGGAAATCAATCTTATGATGATTGTCACTAATTTAATAAATTTTATTTTAATTTTTGTTTTAAATAAAAAAAATCTAATTTATATTACTTACTTAATCCTATTAATATTCTTTTATAGCGTATATGTTGGAATATCTTTATCGCAAATTTTCATTAATCCTAACAATTGTATCAAAAATAATGATAATTTTACAAAAATATCTAAACTACAATTTAGCTTAAATTTACTAATCCTATTTATATTAATTATTACATCAATTTATAAAATTTATAATTCATACAACTCATTCAGAAACTCTAATAATAATAGAGACATAGAAATTTAATGATTGTAATATTTTGGATTTCCATAAGGATATTTACTTGTCAAACTTGGACAAATTCGTTTGCATTTTAAACATCCCCATTTTGTTGGATTGGTCAAACTTGGGCAAGGATCTCTTTTGCATTTGTAAATATAGCCATTCTGATAATAATTATAATAATATTGTGGAGGACATCCTTCACATGATCCATATAAATAATATGCTGGTCCGTACATTTGTATTTTTTATAATCTATCTTTACATAAAAATATTTTCCTTTTTTTAAAAAATACAAAATTAAGAAATTTCACAAGATTCCAAATAACTATATTGTTTATAATCATTACTATCCTCTAATATTTTGCTATAACATTCTTGTTCGATTAAAGTATTACAATCTGTAATAATTTTATAAAGATTTTGATCACTATCATTAAATATAATTCTTTCTGACCATTTTTTGTCATGAATAATCAATTTCAATAAATGACATAATCCTGGTATTTCATGATGGTATAATAGTCCAATATTGGGATTTTTTATAGAGATCAAGTCCATTTCTTTCAGAATTTTCGCCAAAAAATCATCTTTTTTACTAAAATCCATAGTACAAGATCTAATTAAATTATTTATATTAAAACATCGATCTAATGCAACCATAACTTTTAATAAATTTTTTTTTTGTGTTTCTGTTTTTTGTATATTTTTTTCACAATTACGTCTCAATACTGCCTGTGGATGATTTTCAATTGTATAGGATAGTCCCGATGAATCCAAATCATTTCCACATCTCTTTTGACAATTTTCCCAATATTCATTGATTATATTGCTATAATTCAAGGCAAGATTAGGATAATCTTTTAAAATAGTATTAAATTTAAGATTTTCAAATTTTGACTCATAGATTATTTTTACCATTCTTAAATGATCTCCTTCATATTCAATTTCATTACTATTCTCATCAAACAATCCACCAAATAAATGTAATGTAAATGGTGCAGATAATTCATGAGGAAATCCAATAATTATTTTTGTTATTTTTTTAATAATTTCAGATTTTTTTTTAGAAAAAAATGTATCCAATGTATTAAAATCTAATATAACTTTAGATTCTATTATAGTTCTTAAATTTTTATCTGCATGACACCATAAATACGATTCACAAGTATTTAATTCGTCTTTATAAGTGATCGTATTCCCTTTTTTACCTATTAAAAAATATCCAAATTCTTTATCACAACTTATTTTTTTTAAAAATCCACATAAATTTATAGTTTTTTCCATATCATGAAATCGATCATTCTGAAAAATTATTATTTTTTTTTTTTGTGAATTTTTTAGATTTTCCAGCATTTCATTTGTAAATTTCTTATCTATATCATCTATTGATATAGTTAACTTATCTATCGAATTATTTTTAAATATCATTTCTTTAAATAGGTCAAATATACCACAATCATTCGATTTGGATCCCCAAATATTTACATGTTTATCTTTACAATTTTTTATGAACCATATTTGATATTCATCAAAATTTTTTGACTGATAAATCCCCATTCCTACTTTTAATCCTATAAGAATAAATAATATTCTAATTCTTAAATAAAAAAAAAAAAAAAAATAGTTCTTAATGAAATATATAATTTTAAGGATATAAAGAAAAATCATTGTAGGTCTGAAGTTGTAAATCATTTAAATTTGTTTGTTTATTTTTTTTTTTGTGTTTTCTCTTCATCTTTATCCAAAAACAGATAATACCAACCAAAATAAATATAATAATAGAAATTATAATTATTATAAATATTTTTTCATCTAATCCAATTATTCTATTTGAACTCATATTTTTTTATATTTCAATAATTATATTTATTGAAAAACTTCAATTTTTTTTGCCTCTAAATATATCTAGAAATACAATCATTTCTTGATAGTAAAAATAAAAAATCATGTATCACCTCTTCAATAAAAAATGAATTTTCTAAATTAGAAGAAGTTCCATAAAGTGCTAATGTCCCAGTCAATTTTTCATTTTCTTTATTTTTTAGATATTCTAACGATTCCTCAATATCACGACAAAATTCATCGCATTTTTCTCTTGTATGCATTTTTGTAATACAAAGATGAAATGATGATGGATTTTGCATAATTGTTAAATTCCATCCTCTATTTTGCATCTGATTTATTAACTGATAAATACTAGTTTTAGTCGTCTTAAATGCAATAATATTTATTCTTGGATCTCCAATTACCTCAATAGTTTCCAATTTTGATATCCTATCCCTAATATATATTAAATTATTCCTAATTTCATTTGCATATTCCTTATATTTTTGATAACCAATATTTATTAAACTAAACCATGTAGCTGCAATAATACCTCCTGATTTTGATCCCATCATTGTGGGTGTTGCATATACTCCTCCAATCCAATCTTTATTAATGAAATGTTGAAATTTTTTTATATCATAATTTCTAAATAATAATATCGATGATCCTTTTAAACTATAACCATATTTATGAGTATCTGCTGATATTGATGTTATAGTTTTCAAATTAAAATTAATATGCTTGAATTCATCCAAAAATGGCACCAAAAAACCACCCATACAACAATCAATGTGCAATCCTATTTTTTTTTTTAATGCAAGATTTGACATTTCAATAATTGGATCAACTTCGCCATACGAATATTCTGGACAAGATCCCACTAATAAAATTGTATTATTATCTATTAATTTCTTTAATCTTGAAAGATTTTTTGCTTTTCTAATAGCTATATTAAAATAATGAGATGCTTTATCAAATGCAGGATGTACAGAATCAAAACATACAATATTTGGATTATAAATCCCTTTTGATGTTTTAAAATAATCTCTATATGTTACACATGCAAGCAAAATACTTTCTGTCCCTCCATATGTCACATTCCCACAACATTCATCACCCCCAGCAAAAAGATTTTTAACCATATTAATAATATCAATTTCCATAGAACGTATTTCTGGAAATATATCCGGATGTAGTGGATTCGAAAATGAATAGTGATTAAATATATTTATCATATTATCATTATGATTCTTATCACCCAAATAAATTATTCCAGAAATTTTATTTATATCTTTTTTATATTGATCAAAACCATCTAAAATTTTATTAATTTCTGTTTTATTTAAACCATTGTACGGTAATATTTTAAAATTATTATATTTAGATTTTGTATCATCTTCTAATGATTTTCCAATCTTCTTTAGTTTTTCCAAAATGATTGTTCTTAAATAAGGAATCCGTAATAAAATATCCTTTAACTTTAAAAATCTATACTTCTTAAAATTATAAATAAATATAAATATACATAGTAAACCTACATATTTTAGATTTAATTTATTCAACAAGATTTTAATATTATTCCTGTATATTTTTGATTTTATATTCATTGGAAAATAAATGAAATTTATCTTTAAATAAAAAATTTTAATATAATTTATCAATTAATTTATGATCTATTATAAAAGGATTAACATTTCCTTGTATTTTTTGAATTGCGAATGTTCTCTTCATTTCTGCCTCATCCGGAGGATCTTGTCTATTCCAAATCTTTAATGTCTCAATTTGTTTTTGAAACCAATCTAATCGTTTTTTTGAATCTTTTCCTGTAAATAATTTATTTCCATAAATTGTAGCAATATAAAAAACTCCTCTTGCTATATTTCCTTTACTTCTTTCACAAGGTTCAAATACTTTTTTTCTTTTATCAAATTCACTTTTATCATCTCTTTCCCCCTGTCCTAAAAATAAACCCTTATAATCGTCCACTTCACCAAATATATAATTAGATCTAATTCCATTGATTTTTACATTTGCTGGAATCATATGATGAAGATCACTAACTCCCATTAATGCACCTGAATGTTTAAGCTGACTCTGAGGATAAATATGTTCACAATTAATTCCTTTTCCTTTATCATAGAATGAACTCCTAATCCATCTTGAGTTTATCTCTTCTAATTTAACATTTGGAGTCTTTGGATCTATTATCTTAAAATCCTTTGTAAAACTATTTTCAATAATTTTATCAAAATTAGTATAAATACCATGTACATGATTGTTTTCATTATCAAGAACACCATACATAAAACAACAAGCATCAGAATAAGATAGACAACCAAGTGGTTTATTATCCTCTCTCAATTTATTCAATAATAAATCTTTCATTTTATTTATTTTTTATAGGTTTTTTTTTAAAACTTTTTTTTTAAAAATAATTAAAATGAAATAATTTTCTATATTTCTTTTTTTTCTTTTAATAATATTAATTCATGAAATATTCTAAAATAAAAAATAGAAAAATTTTTAAATCTAAAAAAAAAAAAAAACACAAACAAACATTTCTTTACAATCCCAATGACCCTAAAAAATCATTTGATGTATATATAAATAAAAATCCAGATGATACAATATCTATAAAATATAAAACAATGAATCATCTTAAATCTACTATAAAAAAACTAGAAAAATTATATAAAAACAATCAATACTCACATAAACGTATTTGGCAAGTCGGAATGATTATAAAAGTTCGTCTAGAAGCATTAAAAAAACATCATAAAACACTATATCCAAATGCCAAAAACGTTCACTCTCGATTTAATTTAGCCAACAAATATTTTAAATTTTTAGGATCTCGTACAAAAATCAAAAACGAAACCGAACGCAAAAAATTAATTTTTAAATTTTAAAAATATATACCATAATATTCATTACTATATTCCAAACACCTTTCCTTAATTAATGAATCAAAAATATTAAAAAATTTTATTTTATCTTCATTATTATTTATGAAAATTTTTTTTCTTATTACTACCAATTTTAATCTTACAATTAACCAAAATGTTGTTCTCCATTTATCAGGTTTTTCCTTATTAAAATCTAAAATCTTCTGCGCCAATTCCAAAATACTAATAAAATTATCATTTGAAGCTATTAACATTTGATTTATTATTTCATTAGATTCCTGGAATCCTAAATCAGATAATATATCTTCTGATTGTTCATCTTGAATCTCACTTAAACTATTTTTTAAACTCAATGCAACCATTTCTTTTTACTATTTTTCAATAGATAAAAATCATATCAATTTTTTAGACATCCAATTCATTATCAATTTTATATTTTCCAACATCTATTATATTTCTATATAATTCCCGATATTCGTTGGATCCAACATCATAATTATCTAATTTTTCTAAATCATTTATTGATTTATCTATGTATATATTCTCTTTTAATGTTTCCAGAATCATTTTGTTATTTTGGATTTCATCTAAAATATGTTTATTCATATTATAATTTTCCTTCTTATGTTCAACCATAAATCGTAATAAATATCCGAGAGAAAGATTGTTAATAACACGATTAAATATTTCCTTATTATCATCACATATTTTTTGTAAAAATATACTCGTTAATATAGGACTTACATTTTTATGATCTTGGTAAATCTTAATACAATGACCCATGTACAAATTTGAAAGAATTTCAGCCATATCTGCCGAAATTGATTGTTCTTTTTTTATTAAACCACCTTTCAATGCAACAAAATTTGAAAGACATGCAAAATAAATTGTCTGTTTCTCTAAATTCGTTTTCCCAAAACTATTCTTGACTGATCTAAAATATAATGAAATAGAATGTTTTACTATATTTTTGAAATGTATATATGTTGACTCATGATCATTATCTAAAATACCCTGTAAAACAGGATTAATAAATGGATGACTCTTATTTAGACCCTGTCCGAAAATAATTAAATTTTTCGTTAATGTATTGCTTCCCTCTACCGTTATTCCTATTGGTAGACTTCTGTAAAATTTCTCAATAATATTATTTTCTCCAAGACAAATTGCCGATCCTGCATGAATGTCCATACCATCCATTATAACCTTTCTAGCTCTTTCCGTACTTTGCTCTTTCATAATCGCACTAATTACCGCTGGTCTCTCATCCATATCCAATAAATTATTTGTTACAAATACAGATGATTGTATACACCACGTATGGAACATCATATTAGCTAATTTATTTTGAATAGCTTCCATATCAAGCAATCTTAAATTAAATTGCTTTCTATGTTTTGAATAAAGATACATTGCATATGTAATTGTTTTTGATGAGGCATTAGACGTAGCAGGCAAGCAAATTCCTCTACCTGCAGCTAAACATTCCATTAACATTTTCCATCCTTCACCAATATTATCTTCACCACCTAATATTTGATTTAATTCTATTTCTATAGTTCCTTCCAATGTTCCATTTGGAAATCCTGTGTTTAATGGATTATGATAATATTTCTGCTCCAATCCTATATGGTTTTTTTCAAGCAATGCTACTGTTATTCCATCTTTTTTATTTTTCAATAATCGATTTGGATCTTCTAACTTAAAAGCAAGTCCAATTAAATTTGCAACTGGAGCCAATGTAATATAACGTTTTTCAATATTTATTTTTATTAATAATCTGTCATCTTTTTGAATCACTGTACCAACATCTATTTGACCTGTTGCATCCGAACCATTATTAGGTCCAGTTAAACCGAAACATGGTATCATTTCTCCATTCGCCAGTTTGGGCAAATATTTATTTTTTTGTTCTTCAGAACCATAATGTAATAACAATTCTCCAGGTCCCAATGAATTTGGTACCATTGTAATGATTCCTAACGAAGGATTAGCACTAGTCATATAAGTTAAAACATTGCTTAATTCATTTGTTGATAACTTAATTCCTCCATATTTTTCCGGAATCAAAAACGAAAAAAATTTATTTGATCCAAGATCATTAAATAATTTATCGTGAAAACTCGTTGGATATAAAAATTGATCAGGATATTTAACAATAATATCATCAACTTTCCTTTTGTCAAATTTTGGGTGCTCTACATCTCCAAATGTTTTTTTAGTCACATTCCCTTTGAAAATCTCACGATCAATTGAAGTAGTCCCAGATTTTAATGCTATCAATTCTGTACTACTAATTTTTGGAATTTTCTTTTTTAATTGATTAAATATAAATTTTCTAAAATACATTTTTTTTATTTAATATTAATATTTTTATATTTTTTTGACAGAAATATATATTTATTTACAAAAAAATAATTTTTTATTAAAATAAAAATGTAATAATTTCTAAAACTATCATCTTATTAGGCATAAAAAAAAGGATATTTTTAAAATAATTAAAAAGATTTTTTATAAATTTATTCATTTATTTTAATTTATATAAAATCTTGGAATCAGATTATGCGATCATTTCAATCATCCATAATTATTTCGTAAGATTCCAGAAAATATTCTATTGTAAATTGATCCTGAATAAATTTATTTTTTTTTTCCCATGCAGCATAATATTTATAAAATTTTTTATTTATGTGATCATAGTCTTCATATTCCTTTAATGCTAAGCTATTTAATTTTAAATTAGGATAAAAGGTTATATTTTTTAAATTTCTTCGCAAACACCTTTCATGTATATTAATATTCCAAACACGATCATAATGAAAACATTTTTTTAAACATATACAACATCTATCTTTTAAAATTGAGTAATAATTTAATAATGTCGATTTCATTATAACTTCTCTGTTTTCCATTAAATTTAAAGTATTCGTATTAGACCTAATAAATTTAGGATATTTCAAAATATTTTTATTTCTTATCCTTTCTTTCATTTTCCATTTTAAGAAATCAAATATTTCTTTATAATTATTTTTAGAAAGTATAATAAAATTTTTTAATAACAAGATATCTATATATGGTAATATAAATTGAATAATAATCTCAAATCTATTATTAATGATGATTTCCCCCATAAAATTTATTTATAATTAATTATAATTTAAATTTTAAATCATCTTTTGTTCCAACTTTTTTAAATATTTAGATGATCAATTTTTATTTCTGAAAAAACCAAAAATTAAAGCATTTTTATATTTCCAACCGAAATTTGAAAATATCCACTAATATTATCGTTTATAATAAATTGAATACTAGTGATCTTGGAATTATTAATTCCATATAATTTTATAAATTCATTATCATTTACCCAATTTCCTCTATAAAATAATCTAAATTCATCTAAATTTACAATATATTTTTTTTTAAAAGGAAATAATCGGATTTTTAATCCAGGCTTTAACCTACCAAATTGTGCAGTATTTAATTGAATGATCAACTCTCTTAAGCACTGAATATTTTTATTCGGAAAACTAAAATCCAATTCTAATTTTTGTATATGCTTTTTTAATTTTATAGGTTTGACAATTGAGACAAAACCTAATTTTCCATAAACTGGTTGCAAACTTCCTTTCCAAATACTAATATTGCTATTATAATTATAAATAGTACCATAAGAATTACCTCCCATTACATCATCATTTAAACTGTAATATTGGTTATGATTAATAGTTTTCATTATTTTTATAATAATATAAGATATTTATATTTAAAATAGAACATAATCTCCATAACAAGATACTAGAGATCTTAGCTCTAATTGATTGTTCCGAGCTTTAATTTATTCAGTTATATTATTATATTTACAATATAATTGAACGATGACAGATGTCATACAATATGCTGTTATGCCGATGTATATCATATTTACAGCAATCAAAGGTTTTGGATCATATATTTCAAAATAATAAAATATTTTTTTATTACAAAATAATATCATACATACTAAAAATAATGATCCTAAGGTTCTAATAACAATTTTAAAATCTGAAATTTCTTTATCATTTTTCTTAATAAATTTTTTTAAAATCATAGAACTTTCGTTCATATAAATAATATAAACAAATGGAATAAACGCAGATATCATTAATATAAATTTAATATTTAACTGTTTGTAATTAATAATTAAAAAAATAAATGTAAGAAGAGTTAAATATATTACTAAATATATATAGCTTTGGTCTTTATTATTATGTATAAATCCTTTTGGATTTATTAAAGTAAATATTGTAAATATAAAAATAAAATAAAATAGGAGATACACATTTTTCGTAATAATCGATAAAATGAAAATATTTAAATTCGTTAAACGATAGATATTCCAATCAACTTTTTTTAAATTAGGATTTAATTTTTCCCTAAAATAAGAAATGTCCACTAAATCGTCATAAAGTTTTCCTGTAATTCCAGAAATTATAATATTTAAATAAATAATATGATTTATATTCATCTTATTTAATATATTAATGATATATTAATCTAATTTGATATATTACTAATCAAATTAAAATATCTTTTTAATATTACAAAATCAAAAAATATTAAAATTTCTCATTATAACTCAAGTTTATTTAATAAATTTTTTTTTATAAGAGATTTTATTTCTTTTTTTCTTATATTTTAATGTTTTTTTTTTTAAATAAGGACTAGTATTTGATTCAGTTATTGATCTGGTTGTATGCATTAAGCTTAACATTCTTAATATAGCTAAACTTTTATCTCTAAACTTATCAACACCATATATAGCATCTTCTATCACTATTGGCAGTATATTGAAATTTAATGAATTTATAGCTGTAGACAATACGCAAAATGTATAAAATCCACCACATATATATATTCTATTTATTCTTTCCTTTTTTATTAAATTTAAAAATTTTTTATTCGAAAACGGATTCCAAATCTTGTAATCTATAAAATATACATTTTTTTTTTTTTTTAAATAGTCGAAATCTTCAATGATTTCATTACATCTAAATTTATCTTCCATTGGACATTTCCCATGTGTTATAACAGTTCCATATTTTTTATCTATATTTTTTGTTATGATTGATCCAGCTAAGTTATCATCCAATTTCTGAAATTCTAAGGATATTTTCTTATTTTCTTCATTTTCTATTTTTTTAAGTAACGAATTATTATTGATTTTCTCATTTAACAATTTTATTGATTTTTTATTTTTATAAAAACGAGTAAATGCTATACATTTATCATTTATCATAAATAAATTTATTAAATTTTTAATATTTTTTATTATTTTTTTATTATAATATTTTTTATATTTATTCTGAAGATCTAATATCAAAAGTAAACTATTATTGTCTATAGTATTAAATGTATCATTTTTTAAATATGTCATTTTATATATTAAAAAGATAAAATAAATCTTATGTTTTTGAAATATTTAATAATGATTTTTTTATTCTATTTTTTAAGAAAACGATATATCACCGACTTTTAGAATTTTATATTCGTTCTAATATCTTATTTTATTTATTTACATTCACATAATGGAAATTTTCGTAATAAGTCTGAAAAATTCTAAACGTAGATCTGAATTTGATAAATTAAATAAAAATATTATTCATTATCAATATTTTGATGCTATTGATGGAAATAATGTGAAATTAGATTCAAACATTATAAAAAAAAATACAATAGGATATACAAAGGGACAAATTGGTTGTGCATTATCTCATCTTTGTATGTGGGAAAAATGTATAAAATTAAATAGACCCATTGTTATAATGGAAGATGATGCTTTTGTGTCATATGATTTTAATAAAAATCTGGATTCAATAATTAAAATGTTGCCAAATAGGTGGCAATTATTACAATTATGCTATAATTGCGATTCAATTTTAAGTTATTCAAATACCAATTTTGAAAATGCCATTAGTATTTTTACTAAAAAGAAATTTGATGATAATGATATTCTTGAATTTCAAAAATCAAAAATTCATCCAACTATTGCGAAACTAAATATATCATTTGGTGCAGGATGTTATGTTTTAAATCCAGATGGTGCTAAATTTTTAAAACGTGAATGCTTTCCTCTTGATAATAGAATATTAAATGTTCCATTTGTTGGGAATTTAAAAGCATATACTATAGATTGTATGATGACTTATCTATATAATAAAATGAATGCATATGTTTGCCCAATCCCATTTGTAATGACAAAACATTTATATATTAAATATGTTAGTGAAGCATCAATTGTAAATGTAATAAAAAGAAAAATTTTAATTTATTCTTGCGTATTTTATAATGATAAATATATAAATTTAATAAATTTATTGCTTAAAAGTTATATATTATTTGGAAATCCATCAGAAACCATAGACTATTTAATAATATGCAATCCAAAGTTTGAGAATAAAAT
>Ga0114919_10002240_pt1 | contig 15637 bp, 15 predicted proteins | sample BlataG_FD_88682 | JGI IMG/M metagenome (GOLD analysis project Ga0114919, IMG submission 88682) | Deep subsurface microbial communities from Black Sea to uncover new lineages of life (NeLLi) - Black_00105 metaG | ecosystem: Environmental > Aquatic > Marine > Oceanic > Sediment | place: Atlantic... | reverse complement strand
TTTTTTTTGGATTATGCCCCACATAGTTTAGATTAGTGGGCGTTTCAAAATGGTTTATATAGATGGAGCCTATGATTCTAAGGCTTAAGGCTCAATAAACCATTTTGAATCGACCCAGTAAGGCGCCATGGCATAGGGCATAACCAAAAAAAAGATACCCATACCCTGGACCTTGACGTTACCCTGATCTTGATCTAAGAGTGAAAAACAAACAGGTGGGGGCATCTTACAATGGAAAATAGCGGCTTGGCTAAAACCTACGAACCTGGGGAAGTGGAACAGAAATGGTATGCCTATTGGGAGGAACATGATCTGTTTCATGCCGATACCAAGGTAGACAAACCTCCTTTCTCTATTGTAATCCCCCCGCCCAATGTGACTGGAAGCCTGCACATGGGCCATGCCCTCAACAACACCCTTCAGGATATCCTGTGCAGATACAAAAGAATGGCAGGATACAATGTCCTCTGGCAACCCGGCACAGACCATGCAGGTATTGCCACCCAGAATGTCGTGGAGAAAGATCTTGCCTTAAGAGGAACTGATCGTCACCAGATTGGTCGGGAAAGATTTGTTGAATTGGTTTGGGAGTGGCGGGAAAAATATGGGGGAATGATTATCAATCAGCTCAAAAGGCTGGGAAGTTCCTGTGACTGGAGTCGGGAGCGGTTTACTATGGACGAGGGGCTTTCCAGGGCCGTGAGGGAGGTCTTTGTACGTCTCTATGAGGAAAAACTCATATACCGGGGAGACTATATCATCAATTGGTGCCCCCGGTGCCACACTGCGCTCGCTGACCTTGAGGTCGAACATGAAGAGATGGACAGCTTTCTCTATTATATTCGCTATCCATTTGAAAACCGGGAGGGCCATCTGACTGTGGCCACGACTCGGCCCGAAACACTTCTGGGGGATACTGCTGTGGCGGTGCATCCAGAAGATGTTCGGTACAAAGACATGTCAGGACTGTATGTCATTTTGCCTATATTAAATAAGCCAATACCGGTTATTTATGATTCGTATGTGGACAGAGAATTCGGTACTGGTGCTCTGAAGATCACCCCCGCCCATGATCTCAATGATTTTGAAATTGGCAGCGCCCATCAACTCGAACGAATAAAAGTCATTGACGAGAACGCGTACATGAATGAGCTGGCAGGTCCTTACCAGGGTATGGACCGATTTGAGTGCCGGGAAAAGATCTTGGAAGATCTCGAAAAGGCTGGCCTGCTTGAAAAGACGGAACCGTACCGGAACGCGATAGGACACTGTTACCGGTGTAAGACCATGATCGAACCTCTTCTTTCCAAGCAGTGGTTTGTCAAAATAGGCCCTCTTGCCGAAAAGGCCATCGCTGCTGTGAAGGAAGGCAGAACAAGGATAGTGCCTTCCAATTGGGAGGGTGTCTATTACGAATGGATGAACAATATTAAGGACTGGTGTGTATCGAGGCAGATTTGGTGGGGCCACCGGATCCCTGCGTGGTACTGCCAGGACTGTGGAGAGGTTATCGTCTCTAAGGACGATCCGAGCACATGCCATTCCTGCAAGAGCACGAACCTTCGGCAGGAAACAGACGTGCTGGATACCTGGTTTAGTTCGGCGCTCTGGCCATTTTCCACCCTGGGCTGGCCGGATTCGACCGATGAACTGAAAACCTTCTATCCTACATCGGTCCTGGTAACTGGTTTCGATATCCTTTTTTTCTGGGTGGCAAGAATGATGATGATGGGGATTTGGTTCATGGGAGATATTCCCTTCAGAGACGTGTATATCCATGCGCTGGTCAAGGATGAGCAGGGCCAGAAGATGAGCAAGAGTAAGGGAAACATCATCGATCCTCTTGAGGTCCTGGACCGCTTTGGGACTGATGCCTTCAGATTCACCCTTGCAGTATTGGCTATCCAGGGAAGAGACATTAGGCTTTCAGAAGAAAGGATAGCGGGATACAGGAATTTTATTAATAAGATCTGGAATGCTGCCAGATTTGTGTTTATGAACCTGGATGACGGTAAATTCCCCTCTATAGAAGAGAGTGATCTTACCCTGGCTGATCGTTGGATTATGACCAGGGTAGGGCAGGTTGCCGAACAGGTAGCCGACCGTTTTCAAAAGTATGAATTCAATGACGCGGCGAGCATCTCGTATCAGTTTGTCTGGCATGAATTTTGTGATTGGTATCTGGAAATAGCAAAGCTTGAGCTTTATAGCAAGGATCCAAAACGGATAGGGGTGGCCCAGTCTGTGATGCAAATTCTCTTGAGTGGAGTGGTGCGGCTTCTCCATCCATTTGTGCCATTTATTACCGAAGAGATCTGGCAAAGGCTCCCTCATACCGAAGGAAGCGTCATGGTGGCCCCGTTTCCTCAACCTTCAGAATTCATCTCTGATATGGAATCAATCGAGCAGATGGATCTGCTCAAAGCAGTAATAACAGGTATCAGGAATATCCGGGGAGAGATGAGCATCCCTCCAAAGACGTCCGTAAAAACAGTCATAGATGTAAAGAAGCCAAGAGAAAGAGAGATTCTTAAGAATAACGATACCTATATTACCAGCCTGGCAAAGGTTGAATCTACTGATTTTGTTTCCGGCATCGAAAAACCAGAATCCTCTGCTACATATGTTTTTGGCGACATCCAGGTTCATGTTCTCCTTGAAGGACTGATCAATTACGAGGATGAGAGAAGGAGGATACGGAAGGAAATAAAAAAGATAGAGCGCGACATGGCTCTATCTCGAAAGAAACTGGAGAATACGGATTTTTTAAATCAGGCACCTCCCGCTATAGTAGAGGGTGTCAAAGAGAAGGTGGATTTGATAGGTCTCAAGTTAGAAAGACTAAACCAAAACCTCACTATTCTTGAAGGACTCAAGTGAATACAGGCTTTCGTCCCCTCATCGATAGGATAATTGATCTGGCCTTAGAGGAAGATCTGGGGCCCGGTGACCTCACTACTTGGGCCATTATCGATCCATCCATAAAAGGGAAGGCACGGCTTCTGGCAAAGGAAGAGATAGTGTTGGCGGGAATAGAGGTTTTTGGAAAGGTTCTATCCCGGCTTGATCCTGAAATAGCAGTTGAGTGCAATTTCCATGATGGAGATGTAGTGGCAAAGGCAAAGGATATTGGTGTAGTGAAAGGATCAATACGCGGGATACTGAGTGGGGAAAGGACAGCCCTCAATTTCTTGCAGCACCTTTCCGGGATAGCTACCCTTACGAGGAGGTATGTTGATAAAACAGATCCTTCAAAGGTTCGGGTGATTGATACCAGGAAGACAACTCCTGGCTTGCGGGTATTGGAAAAATATGCGGTGAGGGTGGGAGGCGGCTTCAATCATCGCTTTGGACTCTTTGACGGGGTTCTCATCAAAGACAACCATATTGCTGCCGTTGGTTCTATATCCAAGGCCGTGGCAAAAATTAGAGCTACCGTGCCCCACACGCTAAGGATTGAGGTGGAGGTAGACGATATCAAAGGACTTGAACAGGCTCTTGAGGCAGGGGCAGATGCAATTCTTTTGGATAATATGTCTGTCAAAGAAATGGAGGAAGCGGTCACTATAGCCGGAGGCAGAGTCCTGCTAGAGGCGTCTGGTGGCATTACCTTAGAATCGATCGAGGAGATATCCCAAACCGGTGTGAATCTGATTTCTGTTGGTGCCATTACCCATTCTGCCAGGTCTGTTGATATCAGCCTCGAGATGATTTAAAAGAATAAATTTATGATAAAGGAATTTCATTTTGGACGCAGATGGGCCGCAGATTATTAAGATTTTAAATATAATTTTCTGCGGAGATCTGCGAGAATCTGCGTGCTAATTTAATGGATGAATTAATTAAAAGGGCAGCCCGGATTATTCTGGATTCTAAACTAACCATAGCACTCACCGGGGCTGGTATCTCAGTGGAGTCAGGCATTCCAGACTTCAGGAGCAAAGGTGGCCTGTGGGATAGGTTTGATCCGGAGGAATATGCTAGCATTTGGGCCTTTCAGCAAGATCCGGAAAAGGTCTGGCAGATGTTAAAGGAAATGGAAGAGACTGTTGACAGTGCCAGGCCCAATGAGGCGCACCTTGGTTTAGCCGAGCTGGAAAGAATGGGTCTGCTTCAGAGTGTTATTACCCAAAATGTAGATAATCTCCACCAGGAGGGTGGTTCCCGGGATGTTATCGAATATCATGGCAACTCTCGCTCACTGGTCTGCCTGGGGTGTGGCAAGAGGTATGATTATCAAGAGAAGAAGGGGGAGTATCCACCTCGGTGTGAGTGTACAAACATCCTGAAACCAAACGTTGTCTTTTTTGGAGAGGGAATCCCGGTTGAGGCCATGACAAGGAGCTCCCAATTAGCCTCTACCTGTCAGGCCTTATTGATAGTCGGCACTTCGGCAGTGGTGTCTCCTTTTAACATACTTCCAAGGCAGGCAAAACAGGCCAGTTCTAAGATAATCGAGATAAACCTGGAGAGGACTGTCCTTACTGACCATATCACGGATATTTTCCTTCAAGGAAAGGCCAGCGAGAAGGTATCGCAGGTTGTTTCAGCGGTCAAACAGCTAAGAGAGGCTTAAACCAGCCATCCGTCACACACCTTCCTCTTGCATATTGTCCAGCCGGCACTAGAAGAGATCATGGCCAAAAAGCTCAGCCTATGAGCGATCAGAATCGAGGCTGATCTTGCCTTCGTGATCTTTATCTAACCAAGGTCGCTTATCTGGGCCTACGATCTCGGAGATCTTCTCAGCAATCCAATGAAATGGGAGGTCATCGTGAGGAGGGAACTTTTCCAGATATTCTATATAGGGTTCGCCCTTCAGGCCTTTTTCCGGTAAGATTCCATCGCTTTTTCCATCGAATTCCACCGTAGGCAATCCATTCTTCTCACAGAGGTTCATATCAAAGGTTGCAGCAGCGCTAACCCATTGTCCATTCAACAGGAACTGGTTGTACCCATGCCTGCGGAAGGTGTTGGTTTTCATAATTTGAAAGATATGTTCAGGCAACTTATGGTTTCTGATCTTGGCAAAGGCCAGCCGGCTCGGGATGCCTGCAGCCCTTCCAAGGGCTGCAAGGAGCACCGCTTTCTGAACACAGTAGCCCTTTCCCCACTCAAGAATCCTGGATGCCCTGAAGTCCTCAATGAATACAGAGATCATATAGAAGCTATATTCGATCGAATCCCTCACAAAATAGAAAAGCTTTACCGCCTTGTCCTCATCGCTTGAACAACCATTTGTCACAATTCTCGCAGTCTCTATAATTTTCTCGTGGTCTGCATCGATGGTAGATGTTGCTCGTAAATATAGTTCCATATCTGAATCCATCCCTAAACTCCCGATTGAAGCTGAGGAATACTTGACTTCACAGGCCACTATTTCACCTAGCCACTTTTAAAATCCTTCGTCACCATATCAACTTTCTTTTCGGCCTTCAAGGGATTAGTCTCAACGTTCAGTTATTAGTTTTCAGCAAAAACAGGAGTCAGAAAGAATGTGTTCTAATTGATAGTCGCCACTTCATAGATGAGTACTATTCTCATGTGATGCTGCAATGATTCTTATAACGGCTGCTTGGTCTTCCTGGTGACATCAATGGTGACCAACTCCCTTGTTCCTGCCAATTGGCGCAGATCTTCGATGGCTAGATAGAATGAGGGGACTAGAATCAAGGTGATCAGTATTGCAAGAAGGACGCCAAAGCCCAGGGAAATGGCCATGGGGATGGCCAGCGTAAATAGCGTCTTTGCAATAGAATCGCGGATCAGTTGAGCAATGACCGCTTCATTTCTCATATTGGTAGTTTTTATTTCACCATTTTCTCAAAGGAACTCATCTTGCCCTCAGGGGGTGTATTTACTCATAGCGTAGGGCCTCGATGGGGTCCAGGCGGGCGGCCTTGCACGCCGGGAAATAACCGAAGATCACTCCCACTGCGGCGGAAAACACGACGGCGATGACCACGATTCCCGGATTGAGCACAAAGGGCATCCCGAGGACGTGCGCGCCGGCTGCTGCTGCCAGAAGCCCCAGGATGATGCCGAAAAGCCCGCCGAACGAGGACAGGACCACGGCCTCGATCAGAAACTGCATCAGCACCTCCCGCTCCAGGGCGCCGATAGCCAGGCGAGTGCCGATCTCCCGGGTACGCTCGGTGACCGAGACCAGCATGATGTTCATGATGCCAATCCCCCCCACCAGCAGGCTCACTGCCGCCACCGCTCCCAGCAGGGCGGTGAGAACGCGCGTGGTGCTGGTCAGTGTGCTCACAATCTCCTGCATGTCGCGCACATGGAAATCGTCATCCTCATCGGGTGCAATGCGGCGCCGTTCGCGCATCAATCGTTCGATGTCCTCCTTGGCCGCGTTCGTGGAGATGCCCTCCTGGGCCGACACATAGATAGCGCTCACGTCGGTGTTGCCCGCAATACGCCGCTGTAACGTGCGCAGGGGGATTATCACGATGTCGTCCTGGTCCTGGCCGAAGCCCGTCTGTCCCTTGGATTCGAGAATCCCTATTACCTGGCAGGAGAGCTTTTGCAAGCGGATGGTGGCACCCAGGGGGTCCTGATCGCCGAAGAGTTCGTTGTGCACGGTGGAGCCGAGGATGCACACAGCCATCCCGGCGCGCAGCTCGCCCTCGGTAAACTGGCGCCCACTCTCCAACTCCCAGTCCCTCACCTGGAAATAGGCGTTGGTGGTGCCCATGACCGAGGTGGACCAGTTCTTATTTCCGTAAATAGCCTGTTGGCCGCGGGATGCAGTGGGCGCCACGGCTTCCAGCCCGAATATTTCCCGACCGATGGCCTCGGCATCATCCACCTCGAACATGTTGGCGGTCGATCGCGTGCCGCCGGGGCCGCGAAAACCCTGGCCAGGTCTGACTTGGAGCATGTTGCTGCCAAGACTGGAAATATCGGCGGTCACCTGCGCGGTTGCCCCGTCCCCCAGGGTGACCATGGTGATCACGGCCGCCACCCCGATCACGATGCCCAGGATGGTAAGGGATGAGCGCAGCACGTTGCGGCGAATCGCTAGCAGCGCCAGTAGGATGGTCTCCCATATCATGAGTGGGCCTCCCCGTTGAGCTTCTCGGCGTCGATGAGGCCGTCGAGGAAGCGAATGGTTCGCTGTGCGTAGCGCGCCATCCCGGGGTCATGGGTCACCATGACGATGGTGATGCCGCGCTCCTGGGTGAAGGCGCAGAGCAGCTCCATGATTTCTTGGCTGCAGGTGGAATCCAGGTTTCCGGTGGGCTCGTCCGCCATGAGCACTTCGGGCTGGATGACCACGGCTCGGGCAATAGCCACCCGCTGCTGCTGCCCGCCGGAAAGCTCGCTTGGACTGTGGGATTCCCATCCAGTGAGCCCTACCGCTTCAAGCGCCTCGCGACCCCGCCTGTGGCGCTCACGGGCTGATATACCGCGATAGATCAAGGGTAATTCCACGTTTTCTAAGGCTGTTGTCCGGTTCAACAGGTTGTATCCCTGAAACACGAAGCCCAGGTAATTCCGGCGCAGAAGGGCGCGCTGATTGCGCGACAGGACACCGACATCGAGGCTTTTGAACAGGTAGGTGCCGGAGGTGGGGATGTCTAGACAGCCCAAGATGTTCATACAGGTGGATTTGCCCGATCCGCTCGGCCCCATCACGGCCACGAACTCCCCCTTATCGATGTGAAGATCGATTCCCCGCAGGGCGTGCATGGCGTAGCTGCCCATACCGTATACCTTGGTGATGCCCGCCAGTTCAATGAGGTGTTGATTTCCGCTTACTGTATTCATTTGCGCTCGCTCACCACGGAGACCACCAGCTCCATCCCGGGCACTATGTCTCCTTCGAGTATTTCTGTCATGATGCCGTCGGTCGCCCCGGTTTTGACCGGAATGGGCACGAGGTGTCCATTATTGAGCGTCCAGACACGTTGATTGGTGTTAGTACCTGCTGTGTCCGCGCGGTTGTTCGATGATGTCTTTTGCGGCCGGGGAGGGCGCGGCATGAGTTTACCCATCACGCTGCCGCCATCGGAACGTTTCTTTTTCTTGCCATCTTTTCTCGCCGGCGGGGTGAACCGCAGGGCGGCATTGGGCACCAGGATCGCGTTTGCAACCTTTTGGACAGTGATATCTGCCGTGGCCGTCATCCCAGGCCGCAGCAGCAGGTTGGAGTTGTCAACCTTGAGCACGGTCTCGTAGGTAACGACCCCGTCTGTGTTTTGGGAGCAGTATCGGACCTGGGTGATCCGGGCCGGGAATGTCTCCCGGGGTAGGCATCCACGGTGAACGTGGCCTCCTGTCCCTCTTTAACTTGACCTACGTCGGCCTCGTCCACAGCCACGTGGAGCTCCATCTGGGCCAGGTCTTCTGCCAGGGTGAACAAGACCGGCGCCTGTAGAGAGGCGGCCACGGTCTGGCCGGGCTCTACGCTGCGTGAGAGGACGATACCGTTGATGGGCGAGCGGATTGCTGTTTTTGCAAGGTCCGTCTCTTCAGCTTGAAGCATGGCCTGGGCCTTGGTCACCTGTGCCTTGGCGCTGGCCTCATCGGCCTGCGCGCGCGCAAGTGCTGCCCCGGCTGCGTCCAGGTCGCATTGTGAGGGGACCTTGCCGCCGCTCAACTCATAGGCCTTTTTCAGCCGCTGGAGTTCAAGCCTGGTTTCCTCGAGCGTGGCCTGTGCCTGGAGGACCTGTGCCTTGGCCGATTCCAGGGCGGCCTTTGACTGGAGCACCTGGGCCTCGAGTTTATCGGTGTCAAGCTTTGCCAGCACCTGGTCCACCTTCACTTGGTCATTGTGATCCACTTCCACGGTCTCGATGATCCCTGACAGCTCGCTGCTCACATCCACCTGGTTGGTAGGTTCCAGGTTGCCGGTGGCGCTCACCTTCATGGTTATATTTCCACGGGACGCGGGCTGGGTCTTGAATTGCACGGTATCTGCTTTGTTTCGCGTGATTAAGACAACCAGGGCCATCGCTGCAACAAGAAACGGAAGACCCCAGCCGAGCGCGCGTCTCAGGTATTTGCGTTTCCCTGAGGAGTTATCGATGCCCAGGGTCTGGGAAATATCGGTTTCAGGATGTGTGTTCATTATCTTCTCCTCAACTTCGCAACCCGTACTCCTCATCAGGCGCCAGGGTGTTCCAGCCGCCCCCTAGTGCCTTGTACAGGCGCACCAGGTTGGAGGTAATGCTGCCACCGCTCTGGGCCAATTGGTCCTCATAGGACAGTAGGGAACGTTGCGCATCGAGCACGGTGATGAAATCGATCAGCCCTGTCTGGTATTTGTACTGGGCCAGTTCCAGGGCCTGTTTGGCCGCATCTGCCGCCTCCGACAATGACGCTCTGCGAATCTGTTCCTCTACATACGCGACGAGGGCATTTTCCACCTCTTCCAGGGCGCTCAGCACCGTTGATTCATACTGGACCATGGTCTGCTCCTGAAGGGCCGATTGAACCTCGATGTTGGCACGGATGGAGCCAGCATTGAAGATTGGCCAGGTGATGCGAGGGACTATGCTGAAGGTGCGGCTGCCGGCCGCGATGAGATTCCCCAGTGACAGGGCCTCGAGCCCTATGGAGCCGTTCAGTGTGAATTTGGGGTAGAGGTCTGCCGTTGCCACACCAACTCTCGCTGTCTGGGCAGCCAGTTCGCGCTCGGCCTTGCGTACATCGGGCCGGCGCCGAAGGGCATCGGCCGGCACGCCCACGGCAACATCCAGCGGTACAACCGACATAGGCCTGTAGTTTTCCAGTTGCTCATGGAGAGCGCCCGGCTGCTTACCCAGAAGCACTGCGATTCGGTTCTTGGACGCCTCCAAGGAGGTGCGAAGGGCCGGTAACTGCGAACGGGTGCTCTCCAGATTTGAGCGGGCCTGCTGTACGGCCAGCTCGTCATCGAGGCCGGCCTGATGCCGTGATTGTATCAACCGATAGGTTTCCTGCTGGATTTCCAGGTTGGCCTCGGCCACGGCCAGTCTTTCCTGGTAGGTACGCACTTCAATATAATTCAAGGCGACTTCAGCGGTCAGGGACACCAGCACATCACGTAGGTTCTCCTGGGTGGCCTGGAGATCCGCCTCGGCAGCCTCCACAGAGCGGCGCACGCCGCCGAACAGATCCAGCTCCCAACCGGCATCGAAGCCTGCCGCGTAGAACTCACGGGTCTTTCCGGTCCCCGCTTCTTCGCTGCTTCGGCTTTTCGTGGCAGAACCGGTAGCCTGGAGGGTGGGGAAGAGATCGGCCCTGACCACGCCACGCCGGGCACGCGCCTCTCGAATCCTGGCCCGGGCCTCCTTCAGGTTCAGATTGCGCGCCACGGCGCACTCCATCAGACTGGAGAGCCCCGGGTCGTTAAGTGTGGTCCACCAGGTCGCCAGCGTCTGGGGATCCATCTGCTCAGCGGTCAGGCCGCCCTTAAGCCGGGTGGTCCAGTTCCTGGATACCGACGTGTCGGGCGGTACATAATCGGGTCCGACTGTTGCGCATCCGGCAAGGATCAGGATCGCGAGCACCGCAGGAAACCGCGTCAGAAGTCGAATTGTATTTGTTTTGCTCGTAGCATTCATTAGTCGCTCATCCGGTAAACTCTCGGCAGAAACCCTTTTGAGGCCTCGCGCTCACCTATATAACTGTCCCCGTTCAGATCCACACTGCAGCCTGGTATTCCTCGCTGTTTTATTGTGTGCTGCCACTTAGACTATTATTTGAAATGGTGATTTGATTACTCTTGTTTGTTAAGTCGTGCCGCGTTTAAAAAAGGTTACAAGAAAAGATTAATGAAGAGCAACTTTTTGTAACTTTATTGCACCGATCTACGACTAATACATAATAAAGGATATTTATCAAATGGGATGAGAGTCATCAAATAGTGGGATTCTTAGATAGTTTCAACGTTGCAGCAAATAGAATATATCGGCAAGATCAGGTAAGCCCTTTTCTTTATTGACCTGCAGAACAATGACAGGATAAGTTATATTTAATAGCTATGTTATTTCATAAACTTAGAAAAGAGTTCCACCTGACACCTGAAGATGCAAAACCATCCAAGCAGGCCGAGTGACGCGGAAGTCGTTCGTCGAATCATCGATGGAGACGTTAACTCCTTTGAGTATTTGCTTAATAAATATCAAGACCATGTGTTACGAATCGTCAAAAAGCATATACCCTACAACGAAGTAGAGGAGACAGCGCAAGACGTGTTTGTAAGAGCGTATCAGGCCTTACCAAGTTTTAAAGAAGAGGGCAGTTTCAAGCAATGGCTCTCTGCCATTGCGGTGAGAACCTGTTATGATTTCTGGAGAAAACAGTATCGATCCAGAGAACTTCCAATGAGCGATTTCAGTGAAAGACACCGGGACTGGCTGGAAAAGGTCCTGTCCAACCAATCCGACCGATCGTTCCATGAAAAGAGTCAGGCGAAAGAAGCAGGTGAACTGCTGGACTGGGGGCTGAGCAAGTTGTCCGCCAAGGACAGGATGATTCTGGAGCTGGTGTACCTGGAAGGGCTTTCGGTGAAAGAAGCGGCTGGATTGCTGGGTTTGAGCGTTTCGAACGTAAAGGTCCGATCATTCCGGTCCCGGAAAAAACTCGAGAAACTCCTTACGGGAGTAATCTCAGCATAAAGGGAGGGTCAGATGAAATCCCCTAGCCATGAGCTTGAAGTCTTAAAGAAAATACTCCGTCAAGCTTATCATGAGAAAGAGAACGTAGAAGTAGGCGAGCAATGGCAGCTGAACGCGATGCGCCGTATCAGGGGACTCGGGCCGATTAAAACCGAAACAAACTTTTTCATGCTCTTCGAACAGTTCTTCTGGCGACTTACCCCTGCTACTTGCATTTTGATACTCATATCCGTGGCCCTTTTATTTAAGCTCGATTTCATCCCGGAATACGACGTATTCGCGTCGCTTATTTACGATACAGAAGAGGTAACGTTAGCACAGCTCTTCGGATTTTGAGGTGGCAATATGAAAAAATGGAAAATAGTGATAAGCGTAACGCTCGTGTTTGTCCTTGGTGTGTTGGTGGGTTCAATGGGAGCAGGGTTATACATGAAACATCACTTTCCCCACCCCAAGGGAGATCCCTCGGAAATGAGGGCCTTCTTGTTGAAAAGGTTTTCTCAAAAGCTCGATTTGACGGAAGCACAGAGGGATGAGTTTAAAGCGATAATTGCCCAGGTGGGGGAGAGATTGGAGGAACACTTCCGAAAAACCCATTCGGAAATAGGGGAAATCGTTGAACCTGGATTTTCTCAGATGAGAAAGCTTTTGAGCCCTGATCAGCAAGAGAAATTCGATGAATTGATTGAGAGATTTGAGAGGCATAGAAAGGACAGACCCAAGTTTGGCCCGCCCAGACGCAAGTAATGGTTTAGGCTCTGGCGACAAAAGATAAACGTCGGATTCACCTAATGCGCTGTTGAATGAACTAAAACGCAAATCAATTCAGATTTTCGAAGCGTCATTTTTCATATCTTCTCTTTTAGCCAATACACAGTCGTTGAGCCTACTATTATGCTCCTTTAGACCCTCGACTAATTGGACGTGCAGGATTCAGGCAGAATGCTGTGAAAAGCTAATCTGCGCCACAGTAACCTTCTAGCAGGTAATCCCCTGAAGTTTCCACTCGAGTTCCACTTAATACCACCACTAACCATGTAATGCTGCAGTTACACTGGGGCCACCTTTGCCCCATCGAGGAGAGAACATCGCCATATCTTAACTTTCTCTCAGGGTTTACAAGGATTGGTATAATCTGGTAGTTTGTGCCCAATAGATAATGTATTATAATTTCTGGGAATTTCACAAAAAAATAGGAATAGTTGTCATTTAGAAATTATGCAGGAGGTAATTGATACAGCCCGGAAGGTAGCAGAGCTGAGCAGCCATGTGTGTATCAACAAAGAGGCCTTAGTCAGTTTCTCAAGAAGATTGCTCGAGGACAGAACCGAAGTGCCTGACTGGAACCGCCGCTATCACTTTGATGGCAGAGGTAGAGACAGGGTTTTCTACCTCCTGGTGTTGGACAGTCTCAATTTCTGCTTCTGGCCGGCACCAGGAAAGGGGAAGTGGGAGATCGACTGCAAATCGGAAAAGCTTTCCGGATATTATGCTCTGGCAACCGCCCTTAAAAAGGCCCTGGAGTCAGGAATTCCATTCACCAGGGCAGACTATTTAGCTGAGCTCTCTTTGGGCAAATTGAAACAGATCTTAGGTGGGAGAGGGGAATTACAGCTCCTGCAAGACCGTGTCAAGATCCTCAATGAATTGGGCCAACTCCTTCTGGAAGACTATGGAGGCGAGGTCACCAGGTTGGTAGAGAGTGCTGGAATGTCGGCGGTGAAACTGGTCCGGTTGTTAGTTGAAAAACTGTCATCGTTTCAGGACGTTGCCCAATACCTCGGTCATACTGTCTTTTTCTATAAGCGGGCGCAAATATTTGCTGCCGATCTCCACGGTGCATTCAACGGTAGAGAATGGGGTAGTTTCAATGATATAGATAGCCTGACGGCCTTTGCTGATTACAAACTTCCCCAGGTGCTCCGCCATGTGGGGATCTTGCGTTATGCACAAGCCCTGGCGCAAAAGGTTGATCAGAGGATGTTGCTAACGCCAGGAAGCCCTGATGAGGTTGAGATCAGGGCAAATACCATCTGGGCAGTTGAGTTGATGCGACAAGAACTGGAGCAGACAGGGGCAAGATTACGGGCTTTCGAGATCGATTGGATCCTTTGGAATATGGGTCAGGATTTGGCGTTCAAGGCAAGGCCTTATCATCGGACAGTGAGCATTTATTACTAAGTCCCATGTCCCGAGTTTCAAAAGGAAGTAAGAATCGAATTTGTTCAGGAAGGAGTTTCTTAGAAAATGTCAAATTACAAAGCTCAAAGTTCAAATGAATTACAAATACCAAATTTCAAATTTTTGCAGCTTAGACATTCGGATTTCATTTGACATTGGGATTTTGGTATTTGAGCTTGTGTGCTTCGGATGGAAACAACACCATGCTGAAGGGTCACATCAAAAAATGAGAATAACTTGTGAGAATTAGCTTCTAATAAAGATGTTCTCATTCGATATTTTAGCAACAGAAAATGATGCCCGGGTCGGGAAACTCGTTACTCCTCATGGCACCATTCAAACACCCTCATTTGTGCCTGTAGGGACTTTAGCAACAGTAAAGGCATTATCTGCAGAGGATCTTTGCAAGCTCGGAAGCCAGGTTATCATTACCAATGCCTTTCATCTCCACCTCCGCCCGGGGGAAGATCTGATAGAGGAGATGGGGGGTCTCCATCGATTTATGAGTTGGGAAGGACCATTGATGACTGACTCTGGTGGCTTTCAGATCTTTAGCTTAGGTTCAGGTAAAGAACACGGTGTGGGGAAGATCGCCCCAATCTTTCCTGAGGAAAAGGATCACAGCACAGGCCGTTTTAGCTCGAAAAAAGAGAAGCCCTTGGTAAGGGTCGATGAGGATGGGGTGGAGTTTATGTCATATCTTGATGGGTCGCGGCATCGGTCAACGCCTGAGCAGGTCATAGAGATAGAACGAAAGCTCGGTGCAGATATCATCTTGGTGCTGGATGAGTGCACCTCGCCACTCCATGATTATGATTACACCAAAGAGGCGATGGAGCGGACCCACCGCTGGGCCGTCCGCGCATTTTCGGAATTCAAGCGTACGTCTGACACGCGCCAGGCACTCTTTGGGATTATTCAGGGTGGGGCATATCGAGATCTGAGAGAGGAAAGCGCCAAGTTCATTTCCGGGCAGGATTTCGATGGGTATGCCATTGGCGGTTCTCTAGGAAGGTCCAAGGAGGAGATGAATCAGGTCTTGGAATGGACAATGCCCTTTCTGCCACAAGATAGGCCTCGGCATCTTCTGGGTATCGGTGAGATAGACGATATCTTTGAGATAGTAAGGCGAGGGATTGATCTGTTTGATTGTGTTTTACCGACTCGGATGGCTCGTACTGGGACCGTCTTGACCAAAGAGACGCATCGGTTTAGGATACACATCCATAATGCACGATTTAAAGATGATCCTCTCCCGATTGAGGAAGAGTGCACTTGCTATAGCTGTTGCAATTACTCCAGGGCCTATCTGCGGCACCTATTTATGACAAAGGACCTTTTGGGGGTGCGCTTGGCGACCATTCACAATGTGCACTTTCTGGAGTCATTGATGCGCCAGATTCGGCTTGCCATAAAAGAGGGTAGGCTTTGTGCATTACGGAAGGAGTGGCTCTCCGAGGGCTGAGGCTTGCATAAGAGATCAAAAAGACAAAAGATGTGAAATCATGTCGCCAACAAAGGTTATGGCGGAGGCAAAGTGACAAAGGAGAAATTTCACACGACCCAGGCGATTCGAACACTGAAAGAACACGGTGTGGATTTTCATCTGCACCCATACAAATATGAGGAAAAAGGGGGAACCACAGTCGCAGCAGGAGAGTTACAGATTGATGAGCACCTGGCCATAAAGACGCTGGTGATGGAGGACGAAAAGGGTGATCCTTTTTTGGTGCTTATGCACGGTAATAAGAACGTTTCCACTAAGGCTCTTGCCAGGGTCCTGGGAGTCAAGACGGTTAGACCGTGTGACCCTCACGTTGCCCACAAACACACCG